>ERZ761602.8218-NODE-8218-length-10616-cov-7.326295_pt1 | contig 10616 bp, 4 predicted proteins | sample MGYA00512165_ERZ761602 | MGnify/ENA primary metagenome ERZ761602 (study PRJEB28899, sample SAMN02445085) | bioreactor sludge metagenome | biome: EBPR sludge; isolation source: Thorneside wastewater treatment plant | place: Australia: Brisbane, Thorneside...
GGGTTATATCCCGTATACTTTGTGAAAGTATGAAGGTTTTGAACATTCATATAAAGCCGGGCATCCTGAACCACGTCTGTCCTGCCAAACAATTTCGAGGGAAGCCTATAACCAAGCGTTACATTCTTAATCCTGAAATAAGAAGCGTCTTCCACATACCAGGATGATATCAGGCGATTATTGGATGATTCTCCCGGTTGAAAATTTCTTCCATCTCCCGGTTCAGCAGGAGATTTCCAATAACTGGAAAAAGATGCGCCGATATCCCTATAGGGCGTCCTTTTGGCAAGATTCAGCACTTCCACTCCCTGAACCCCCTGCAACAAAACATTAAGATCAAAGCCTTTAAAACTTATTGTATTCGAAATGCCATAGGTGAAATCAGGATAATTATCTCCTATGACGGTTTGGTCCTCTATCGTAATGCTGCCATCGTTATTTATATCTCTGAACCGCGCATCTCCCACAAGCGTGCCGGGAAGACTGGGATATTTATCCAATTCCTGCTGGTTTGCAAAAACGCCGTCAAATATGTATCCATAATAACTTCCCAGGGGGCTGCACAACTTTGTAATATGGGTTAAATCATTTTCTACCGCGCGTTGAGCGGCAATGATGGGCGCTCCAGTCAAACCTAATGTTTCTACTTTATTTTTGTTAAAGGAGATATTCAGGTTAGAGGTCCACAAAAAGTCTTTACTTTTTATATTCCTGGTTTGAAGGGACAATTCAACCCCTTTATTTCTTACGGAGCCTATATTTCTTAATGCATCTGTAAACCCGGTGGATTGGGGAACCGGAACAAAAAGCAGCAGGTCCGATGTCAGTTTATCATAATAATCTACGGTGAAGAACAAAAGATTCTGAAACAATCCCAGTTCAAATCCGGCATCAATTTGTTTTCCTTTCTCCCATCCTAAAGAAGGATTGGCAATGGTTGATTGAATAGACCCGGCTACAACATCTCCATTACCGGCTCCTAAAACATAATTCCAGTCAGGTTCAATCAACCCATAAGCCGTATAATCTCCAATTTGATTGTTTCCGGTAAGACCATAGCTTCCCCTGATCTTAAGTTCGCTGACAAAAGGAAGTTTACTCATAAACTTTTCCTCTGAAATGCGCCAGCCTACTGAAGCCGAAGGGAAAACGCCCCACCTGTTAGCCGAGCCGAACCGAGAGGATCCATCCCTCCTGACCGTCGCCGTTAACAAATACCTGTCATCATAGTTGTAATTCAATCTGGCCAGCATGGACAGTAAGGAAGAACGGGATTCAATAGAACTTCCCCCGCTAATAATACCTGCATTAATGGTTTGAATCCTATCATCCGTATAACCTCTTGCCGAAACAAAACTTGTTTTAAGCGCCGATTTCTGCGATGTAAATCCGGCTAATACCGTAATATGGTTTTTATCGCCTAAAGTATTTTCATAGGTCAGCGTATTCTCATTGACCCAGGTAATATTCCTCGAATTAAAAGCTCTCGCATCGCCGGTGGAAGCGTTAAAAACATAAGGGCCATAATACCTGTTATTCAAAAATGAGTTAACATCAGCATTGAAGCTCGATCTAAAGGTCAGATCCTTCAACACTTTGACGCTGGCGAACAAAGTTCCGATCGTGCTGAATTGTTCTACCAGATCATTGATCCCATAACTCTGAGCCACTGGGTTCAAATATCCATCTGTCGTAGAAGACCCATCGTCATAATGAAAGGTGAATGAATTGGCATACCTGCCATCAGAAAAATATAGCGGGTAAACAGGAAGCGTAGACAATGCCCTGGTGCTGGTGCCATAAATGCCTGAAGCCTGATTTTGTTTCGTAATAGAAAAAGTAGGGGCGATTCTTAACCCTACCTGAATCCTATCCGTGACTTTTGCATCGATATTTCCCCTTAAACTATATTTTTTAAACCCGGAGCCGATAGAAACGCCTTCCTGGTCCATATAGTTTGCGGAAATATAGTGTTGAACATTTTCGTTGCCTCCGGAAACAGATAACTGATAATTTTGTATGGGCGCGGTTCGGTACAGATCGTTCTGCCAATCATGATACTGAATTTTGGATAAATCCTTATATTCATCGGGTATTTTATAAAATTCGCTGGTGCGCGCGGAATTAGGGTCGCTTGCCTGGCCGCCAACCCTGACCCACGAAATATTCTTGGCGTCAATTTGCCTCTGTACAAACTGTTCTAAAGACATAATGGGGACCTTCTTTTCCACATCCTGCCAGCCTCCGCTTACCGTCAGACCCACTTTTGATTTTCCTCTTGTTCCTTTTTTAGTTGTGATCAGTATTACCCCATTGGAACCCCGGGACCCGTAAATGGCGGTGGCTGAAGCATCTTTAAGAATATCAATAGATTCAATGTCTTCAGGATTAATGGAAGTCAACGGATTCATGGGCGATTGATCGCCTGCTCCCCTGCCCTGCGCAAAAGATTCGCTGCTGGTATTGTCAATAGGCAGCCCGTCTATTACATACAGAGGAGTATTGCTCGCAGATACGGAAGAAATTCCTCTTATTTTAAGAACTATTCCGCCTCCCGGCGCAGAAGAAGTTTGCTGAACCTGAACCCCAGCAACCTGCCCGGCAATAGCTTCGCTAAAAGAGCTTACCGGTCTATCCTTTAATTGTTTTGCGCTAACGGAAGATATGGAGCCTGTAACATTCGTTATTTTCTGCGTTCCATAACCCACCACCACCACATCGCTCAGTTCGGCGTTTAATTTTGTCAGGGTGATAATAAAATCTCTTTGATTCCCGACTCTAATCGTTTTATTCTCATATCCGATAAAGGAAAATTCCAATTCTACGGTTTCGCTTTCTTCAACAGTTATTTGAAAAGCTCCTGTAATATCGCTTGTTGTTCCTTTATTTATACCCTTGACCATTACGCTCACGCCCTGCATTGGCTCTCCATTTTCATTGACAATTCGTCCTCTTACGTCAATTAGCGCTTCCGCATTAACCCCAAATAATTCATTTGAGGATTTCCTCTCGGTCGACGGTACTGCCGGTTTGAGCGAGATGAAGATGGTTTTGCCCCTGATATCGTATTGAAGCGGCTGGCGCTTAAAAACTTCAGAAAGAAATTGTTCAAGAGGGATATTATCAGCCTTAATAGTAACTGGCTTTGAGGATTCAAGCACAGGCTCCATATACATAAAAAGAAAACCGGTCTGTCTTTCCACAGAAGAAAAAACCTCGGGGAGGGGAACGCGCTTTCCCGAAAATCTTATGTTTTGCGATACCCCCGTAGCATTAACATTAAGGAATCCAACCGTTAAAAGAATGACAGCTAGCTTCATGACTAAGATCATTTTGGTTAGGACGCGCCGCCCTTTAAAGTTCTCGTACTTTCCCCTTGCAAAGAGGTTGTCAATGGAACGGAGCTTCAGCCAAAACGGCTGATTACAAATAGCAGTTTTTAGCATATTTTTGCATTGTTTGGGTGATAAAAGCAGTCTTAGCGGACTTTTTCTTAGTTGCCCAGACATCTGGCCAGGAATGTTCTAACCATCCCTGGCTTTTGTTTGAGCAATATTTTTATTTTCGGTTCAAATAATAGCTGCTTTTCAAAATGAACTTCCTGTGCATGCTGTGCAATCAGGTTCATTCCGTAATGGTTAAAGTCTTCCCATCTATTTTAAAATTGATTCCCATTTTTTTAAACATCTCCAGGACGTCTGATAGATTAACATTCCGGTACATCTTTCCTTTAAAAATATGGCCAGAAATATTTCCTTCATACTTAACCGAGATATCGTACCATCTTTCCAATTGACGCATAACAGCGCGAATATCCGCATCATTAAAATCGAATACGCCATTCTTCCATGCCAGCGCCTGATCGATATCCGCCCCAGAAGTCACTTTAATATCTTTTGAAGATACCTGGGCTTGCTGACCGGGCATAAGTATAACGGATGAGTTAAGTTGCTGTTCTGAAATAGGGAGAGAGGTAAGGGTTTCGTTATAAATTCTCACGCTTCCTTCGATCAATGTTGTCTTCACGCTAAGTTCTTCTTTATAGGAGTTGATATTAAAACTCGTTCCCAGCGCCTGGACCGTCAATTTTCCATCAATGTCGACAAGAAAGGGCTTCTGTTTATTTTTAGCTACTTCAAAATAGGCTTCTCCGGTGATCTTCACTTTCCGGGTTTTATCCACAAAAGCCGTCGGGTAGGTAATAGAACTGGCTGCATTCAGCCATACTTTTGTTTGGTCGGGAAGTATTACCTGGTACTGCCCGCCTACCGGCGTGCTCATGGTATTCCATAAAACCTCGCCGGCCAAATCTTCCATATTATAAACGATTTGACCATCGGCCAACTTTACTACCTGCGCGCTTCCTTGTTGAGCCAGATTTCCGTTCTCTGCATTATCGAGTATTATCGTCGATCCGTCAGCCAAAGTCAATAAAGCCTTTTCGCCGCCCGGGCCAATATCCGTTTCTAAATGATGGTAAGTATCTGTCGTGGTTAATTTTTCAGCATTCCCAACGCTCATCCAAAAATAGGCTATGGAGACGCCTATTAACAATAGCAGAATTGCCGCTGCGTATCGCAAATGCGCCTTTTTCAGGAACCGGACGCTATAAGAGGGCTGGGGGGCCTCCTGTTTTTCTTGTTGGAAGGGCTCCTGTTTTTCTTTTTCAAGGACAGGTTCTTTAATTAATCGATTTTCAATTAATTCTTTTTTCAAACGTTCAATTACCAATGGATAATTCTCTGCTGAAGCAAAACGGGAAGCCAGTTGCGAATCCATAATCCTGTCCAGGATAATGTCGTTATCCGGATTATTTATCAAATCCTGCAAGGACTTCCATTCTTCAGGAGTTATAGAACCTTCAAGGTAACGTTCAATATAATATTCAAAAGGAAGCAAAGTCATGGTTATCCTATAAAAGACGCCTTTTAAATAATTGAGGTGGGGTCGGAAGCGACTTTTTTTAAAATATCATTCCTATCAGAAAAGTCATGGCAGACAAAAAAACGCCTAACAGGGCAGATAACACAATCCCATGTTTTTCTTTCATATACGCCCTTAAGTATACAAGGGCTTCTAATACATGATCCTTTACGGTGCTTTTACCAATATTCAGTTGTCGGGCAATTTCATCATAACTCAATCCGCCAAAGCGGCTCATTTTAAATATTTGCTTTCTTCTTGGCGGCAGCTCTTCGATCCCCGCATTAATAATGTCTCTCAGTTCCTTATATTCCAATCCCGCTTCGGTCCCAGCCAAAGCGCTATGTATGCCGTCTTCCGGCAATTCAGCAAACGACATTATCTTTTTCCTTAATACAGTTTTAACCCTGTTTCGCGTCATTACAAATACATAGCCGGCAAAATTTTCAATATTAGGAAGTTCGCTCCTATGCTTCCAAACATTTAAAAGTATGTCCTGGCTAACTTCCTGCGCCAACCTGGCATCCTTGAGATACATTAAGGCATGACCATAAATAGTTGAACCAAATCTTTCTATCAGGGACTCAAAAGCGCGTTCATCTGCATTCGCAATCCGCAAAAGCAGTTCTTTCTCATTATATAAGTTCTTCTCCGGCAACTTGGTATCCAGGTTCAATTTCTGACCTGAAACTATTATAAAAAAACGAAATGAAAGGTCATTTTACGTATTTCAAATTGTTGAAGAGCGGCTAAGTCCTTAATAAACAATTTTTAAGACATCTAAAGTCAGGCTAATAACGCGTTGTTGCCGCCCTATGGCAAGGGCTGGCGCGGTTGAATAAGCATATTATTCGGGATAGGTTTTATCGCTTAGCGACAGAACTAGCTGAACAGGTATTCCACATCGGCCTTCGTAAGGGTTTTTACAAACCCTTCGTCGTCGGTGATCAGATCCTTTGCAAGGGCCCGCTTCTTTTCCTGCAACTGGAGTATCTTATCTTCAATAGTATCCTTACAGATCATGCGGTAGGCAAATATATTTTTCGTTTGCCCTATACGGTGGGTCCGGTCAATGGCCTGTTGCTCAACGGCGGGATTCCACCAGGGATCTACAATATATACATAATCGGCGGCGGTAAGGTTTAACCCCACTCCGCCCGCTTTCAGGGAGATCAGGAATACGCGGCAGTTTTCTTCATTCTGAAAACGCTGGATCGCTTTTTCGCGATCTATCGCCGAAGTGCTGCCGTCAAAATATTCGTGGTCAACGCCCAGCTCTTTGAGCTTCTCCCGGATCAACGACAGCATACCCAAAAACTGCGAAAAGACCAGGGCCTTATGGTTGCTGATATTTTCCGTTATCTCTCTACCCAGCTCCTCCAGCTTAATGCTGTGATTCGGGAATTTCTCCGTCTCATTAAGAATAGCCGGGGAATCGCATATCTGCCTCAGCTTCATCAATCCCTGCAGTATGGTCAATTGCGAACGATTGATGCCCTGCTGCTCTATTACGCCAAGTATTTTATCCCGGTAATCATTGCGATAAGCGTCATAAATGTTTCGTTGCTCCTTATCCATCTCGCAATAAAGGATGGTCTCCATCTTTTCAGGAAGGTCTTTGGCCACTTGCTCCTTTGTTCTTCTTAAGATAAAGGGGAATAATATCTTCCTCAAATGATCCTTGCGCTCCGGGTCTCCGAACTTATCAATGGGAGTCGAAAACTCCTGCCTGAAAAACTCAATGCTTCCGAGCATGCCCGGATTCAGGAAATTCATCTGCGCAAAAATATCAAACGTATTGTTCTGCAACGGCGTACCGCTCATGCACAACCGATTCCTGGCGCGCAACAACCCTGCGGCGCGCGTAACCTTGCTGGAAGGGTTTTTGATCGCCTGCGATTCGTCCAGCACCACATAATCGAACGGAATATCGACGAACAACTTAATATCGCTTCTCAATGTGCCGTAGGTGGTAATGATAACATCCGTATTCCCGTACTCTTCCTTGTTCTTGATCCTCTCGCCCCCATGATGGATAACATAGGTCAGCGAAGGCGTGAATTTCTTTATTTCGTTTTCCCAGTTGAACATCAGGGTGGTGGGACAAACAACCAAAGCCGTCAACTTACCGAAATGGCTTTTGTAATAGTTCAGGAAGGAAAGCGCCTGAACCGTTTTACCCAAACCCATATCATCGGCCAGAATGCCTCCCCATCCTATTTCCTGCAGGTAGTTGAGCCAGTGATAGCCATGCTGCTGGTAAGGGCGGAGAATATGCGCCAGGTGTTCGGGAACCGGGATTTCCTTGATCTTGTTAAAGCTCCGTAGTTGGTCGTATTTTTCTTCCAGCCTGACCACCAGCTCTTCCTCATTGCGGTTTTCATGCAACTCGTCGATAACGCTCATATGGTATTTGGAGAGCCGGAGCTGATTTTGCTTGCCTTCTCCCACTCTGAACAAAAGAGAATATTTTTTTATCCATTCTTCGGGAAGAATGCCCAGGGTGCCGTCCGTCAATGGCACAAACTGCTGCCGGTTCGCCAGAGCTTTTTTAACGTCTGCGATCGTCACTTTCTGATCGCCGAATAAAATATCCACTCGCGCGTCGAACCAGTCGGTATTGCTACTGATATGGATCTTTGTCTGCGGCTTAGCGGTATTGAAACGGAAATTCTTCAGCGCCTCGAAACCATACACGGGGATCTTCATCTCCTTCATCGCATCCACAAACAAAAAGAACCAGTTGTTCTTTAAAACATCTCCTCCCTTAAGCGCCAGCTGCTGGCCCCCTTCGGGCCGGATAAAATTAGAATGCAGGAGCTCCAGTTTGCGGATAAACTCCGCTTCCTTATCTTTTGCGCGATGGACGATCATCACCCTGTCGCCGGCGGGAATGATCAGGTCGTCTTTCCCGCCCGCCTTTGTTTCAAATCCCTTATAAGAAAACAAGGGCTGAAACACCAGGTATTCGCCTTTTTCCTGCAATACCACGCGCTTTTCCGGATCTCCGTCTTTTACCTCGCTGATAAGCTGACTGTCGAATTCCACATGGTATTCCTTGGTCAGCGGCAGCACAAACTTAGCGAGTTGCGCAGGCCATTCCTCAGCGGAAAAGCAAAGCTGGCCCTTGGTCATAAACCTGTCCGCAAGCATAGCGTCCTCCGCTTTATCCCATAGATAGAGGTTATCCTGATAAAAAAACAACAGGCTGCTGTTTGCCGCATTTTCCGCAACCTGCACATGATGGCTGTTCAGCTTAACCCAACACTCAACCTTATAAGCCTTATCTTCCTTTATAACCTTAAAATAAGGCGTTACAAAATCGGGGACGATGCCAACAGATACAAGGTTGTCGGTCTTAAATGGTTTCTTCTCGCTTAACTGGAAAACAAAAGGGTCCTCGGCAATATCTTTTAGAAATTTCTTTAGCTTGGGGTGGATATATTCGACGATCAGCGCCTTGGTCTCTTCGGGCAGATCGTCGTCTTCATGATGAATGATATTTTCCCAGATGCCGCTGAAAGGCGAATTCCGGTTAAGGTATTTATTGATCTCCGCATCCTGTAATTTCCTTAATGAAGGGATCAGCTGCTTATCGGTCTCGTTTAAAACATCGGTATTAATGAATTTTCCCAGGTCTACCTTGGCAACCTTGCCGACATATTCGCTTTGCTCTTCATTGGGCTCTCCCATAACGGCTTCAACGGCAAACCCGGGATAAGCGTCATGGTTAAAATTGAATACGATGCCAAGCCGTTGCGCCGGGCCTTCTGTTTTTTCCGTTTCGCTCTCCGGCTCTTCTGCCGTAGGCGATTCTATTGCCGCAACCTGCCTGGATCGCGAAAGCTCCTGCGGCGTTATTCTTTTGATAGAAGCGTCAAGCACGCGAAGAAAAGGCTTGCCTTCCTTATAGGTAAATTCAAATTTGCCTTTCAGGTCGTCGGACAATGAATAACCGTATAGTTCGAGCAATTTGTTTTTCTCCTTGTCCCAGTTCCTTATCGTATCAAAATAATAAGGGCCCTGCGTCTGCAGCAACTGCAGGAAAACAATTACTTTGGGAAGACATAAGGGATATTTGACATCCTCATAGTCGCAGCTGGTATCAAAGTTCCGCTCCTCATTTTTTCGTATCACCACTTTATAAGAAACGCCCTCTATCTCTACGGAGGCTTTCACCATCTCATCCTTCGCATAAGCGATCTGCGCTTTGTTTCGGGTCAGCCATTCTTCCGCAGCGGCATAGGTTTGCGGCGAAGAAAGCAGGCGCAGGATCTTATAATCGATCTGCTTCATTTTTACAACAGTATGCCGCTGATCATAATCTACTTTTTCCGCCTTCAGCATATTCTTATCCAGCATCTCCTGCAGGTGGATCAGCGCGGCGGCTTCATGGCGGCAAATATCTCCAAGATTATACGGGCATGTGCAACGAACGGACAACGTCTTGGGATCTTTGAACCGCTGAACGTTCACTCTATAGAAAGTGCTGTAACTATCGTCTTTTACGCGAAAAGCGACGGCATCCAATAATTCATCATATTCAATCAACTCGACATATCCAATGGCATGGATCTTTTTTCCACGGCGTATTACTTCATCGGTTCCATTGGTATATACATGTTTAATAAGATGGGGTAAAGCCATATATAAAATTTCTTCAGGCAACAGATCCCGGCGTCCACTGATCCTTCCGCCTGTTTAAAAATGGACAATCTGCAAAAGTAAAGGAAAAATCGCGAGCATAAAAAGGCATGGTCTACTTATTGCCCATTTCCCTTATTATTCTAAAATATTTTTAACAACCCTTGGTATAGCCTTTGTCATGTATACCTTTGTATATCTTAATACGCCGGCTGCTTCAATAAAGACCAATATATGATGAATACCCTCTACTCCTCTTTCCGTTTATTGCTGGTTTTGATGATCATTTGCCCCGCTTCCTTTGGGCAAAAGTTAAAAAAGACTGATAAACTCATCATTTCCAACCTTAGCGCGCATGTGAACTATCTTGCCGATGACAAACTGGAAGGAAGACGCGCAGGCACAGCGGGAGAAAGGCTGGCAGGAGAATACATCGTCAAAAAATTCCATGAACTCGGCCTCAAACCCGGGGGAAACGCTCAATCCTGGCGGCAGCCTTTTGAGATCAACGACGGTAAACAAGCTTTGCCGGCCTCTCATCTTATCATCAACAAAAATGATCTCCGGTTATTTTCCGATTATTTTCCTTTCCCCTTCAGCGCCCACAAAAGCCTGGAAGCTTCAGTGATAATGGACCTGTCAGAAGCGGGAGAACCCTGGTTCATCGACCTGAAAGAGATCCTGGAAAATGTGCAAAATAATCCACATGCCGACCTTATCGGGACGATCAGGAATAAGGCGGCGCACGCTCATAGCAAAGGCGCTACCGCGCTGATCGTTTACAATGGCTCTAATGAAAAAGATCTCGTATTCAACGGCGCCAGGCCGCCAGCAACCGTTGATATCCCCGTTTTGTATGTGACTGCCGCAGCCGCTAAGAAATACCTGAGCGACCGCTCGGATAACCTTGATATTAAGCTTAAAGTGGAAATGGGCGATAAAAAAAGAACCGGCAACAATATCATCGCTTTCCAGGATAACAAAGCGCCGTATACCATTGTCGTCGGCGCCCACTATGATCATATCGGCTTCGGAGAAGACGGCAATTC
>ERZ761602.8219-NODE-8219-length-10616-cov-3.332071_pt1 | contig 10616 bp, 13 predicted proteins | sample MGYA00512165_ERZ761602 | MGnify/ENA primary metagenome ERZ761602 (study PRJEB28899, sample SAMN02445085) | bioreactor sludge metagenome | biome: EBPR sludge; isolation source: Thorneside wastewater treatment plant | place: Australia: Brisbane, Thorneside...
CATCGCGGCCGGCGTCAGCAGCTGATCCGCCGCAGCGGCGTCCGGGGCGGCCGGGTCGGGCTCGCGCCGTCTCGCGGTGTGGACGGGTTCTGTTCCGAGCGCGCACCGCACCCGGCTGCGGGCGTACGAGGCGCCCGACCTGGTTGCCGCGACTTGGGAGCGTGTCCACGATGGGCGACAGCCACTCGGAGCCGCCCACCCGACCGATCCCGAACGGAGCACCACGATGTCCACCTCAGTCCGCGGGCTGCCGGCCACTCGCCGTCACCTCATCGAGGTGGTGCTGATCGCCGCGGCGATCGCCGGGCTCGTGGCCATCTTGATGGCGACCAACGCCTTCGGCCCGCACGACTCCGCGTCCGGCGAGGGCGCACGCGAGCAGAAGAGCACCCAATCGGCGGCGCTGAGCGGTGTCGGCCCGACCAGGTGACCGCTGGTCCACCGAGCAGGACCTGGCCGACGCGTGTGCGCGGCTTTCGGCCGAGATCCCCGGATGGGAGACACCGCTCGCACACGGCGTCGGGTTCGTCCCGTCCAATGCGAAGGCCCCAGGCCCGGAGCACTTCCCCCTCGTCAACACCAGCGCGCATAGCCTGCCTGCACTCGTGATGGCCTCCATCGTCGGTCACACCAGCGGGACCGCGTCGTACCGGCTCGACCGGGCCCAGCTCGACGAAGCTGTCGACCTGCTCTCCCCGGCCGAGGCGTACACCGGCCATGGTCACCCCAACCTCTGGCTGTGGCGCGACGACCTCTGTCGACTCGACGTCGACCCGACTGCCCAGGTCATCGCGGTCTTCCTCGGTCGCGACCACAAGCTCAGCGGCGACAGCGCGGTGGCGGCGTTCCGACTGGCCCCGAATGGAAGGACCTTCTGATGCTCGTCCTTGCAATCGAGCGATGGAAGGACGGTGCGGCGGGCGCCGTCTACGCCCGGCTCGCTGAGACCGGGCGCGGGCTCCCGCCGTCGGTCTCCGTTCACGGGTCGTGGCTCGACGAAAAGCTCCGCACCTGCTGGCAGGTGATGGAGGGCGCGACGCCTCAAGACCTGGAGGCATGGAAGGCGTACTGGGACGATCTGATGGAGATCGACCTGGTCCCGGTGCTGACCGGACAGCAGGCACAGGCACAGATCCCCATGACGCGTGACCGGGATGGCGGGTCCTAGCGCGTTTCTTTCTTGGTCGGAGCAACGAGCCCGCCGACGCACTCGCGCGGCCGCGAGCACGTGAAACCAAGCTCCCCATTCCCCCCGGGGCTTCGCCTCGCGGCGTCGAGCGCAGACCTCTAGCTAGGAGATCGATGGGCATCTACAACTTCGTGCGCGTCATGGTCACCTGCCCGCGATGCGGGTCCGAGGTCAGCACGCTTGCAGAGTTCAAGCTCGGGTTCTGCGACCTGACGACCTACGACGAGGGCGACAAGCTGACGTGGAGCGGTCGCGATCAACGGCATCGACCTCCGAATGGCGACGCCGACGGTGATGGCTATGCCGAGTGCCCTCTTTGCGAACTGGACTTCTGGCTCGTCATCACCGTTCGCGCCGACCGGATCCAACGCCCGGAGGTCGATCGAGAGCGGCCTGGCTACATAGCCGGGTGATATGCCTTATAGGCACGTCGCCGCAGGTGGGCCCTCAGCGCGAAGGCACCCGGAACGGCGGCTTGAGGTACGGCGTACCCAGGTGCGCCGTCGCCAGCGGCAACCCCTGGTCGAGCATCCGCTGGCGGGAGCTGCGCGCGAGCTCGGGATCGCTCTCGTGGACGTATCCTAGTCCGGGATGCAGGTCTCCGCAGATGAGGTACGCCGCCCGCAGTAGATAGCGGTGCCGCTCCTCCACGTACCTGGTGAACTCTTCGTCGCGCCGGGTCCGTCGCATGGGTACTCCTCCTCTCCATCAGTTGCGACCGTCCAGACGGGAACCAGACGCCTGGAGTTGTCACGAACCGCGGATCGGTGCGAGCTGTGCGCGCTGCGGCGATCGGCACCCGCGTGGGTCGGGCACCAGTCCGTGCCGGAGCCGGACCCACGCGGGAGCCTGAGGTGTGATCACAAAGGCGGGACCTGGAAGGTGTCCCCGCCCCCTCGGAGCGGTTCACACCGCGTGGCAGCGCGATGCGAACCCATGCGCCCGGATCACTGTCTGCCACAGCCATCTTGACCAGTCCGCATGGCAGTGTGTCGACTCACGGCGCACGGGCGGCGCCGGGTGACTCAGTCGGAGACCTGGTCTCCCCAGGCGGCCCGCGCTCCCGAGTCGCCGACACGATAGACCTGCACAGAGGTCGCCACGGCGGCGACCAGGGCGAGTACGGCGACGATACGGATCGCGCGGCGCTGGGAGTCGGACGTGGTCGGGACCCAGGCGGCCGGCGCCGCGGGCCGGGACCGTCGCGCCAGCCAGACCAGTGCGACCACGAACACCAGCAGCGGGAGCGCGAACCAGATCAACTGCTCCCCGAGTTCGGCGTGCGCGCCGGGATCGCCGACGTGCTGCTCAAGCGCCTCACCACTGGAGGTGGCCACCGGGATCAACACCGTCGCAACCGCCGTACACGCCGCGACGAGTAGGCCGTACGTCGCTCGCCAGACCGGCCTGACCACGATGGCGATCGTGCCCAGGCAGGCCAACGGGAGCAGCACCACGACGGCGTGCACGACCAGCGGATGAACGGGCAGACCATCGATCAGATCGAACACGGACGAGCCTCCCGAGTCGGCACGCTTCAGCATGCGTCGGCACGGAGTGGAGATGGGAGACGACGGGCCCCAGAGCGTGCCCCCCAAGGCCCGTCGTGGTCATGAGGCGGAGCGAACCGGCGCACCGTTCGCTTCGCCCGACCAGTCTCGTCAGCTCCTCCGCCCCGTGGTCGCCGCAGGGCGCACGAAAGCACGGGCCAGGCCCACCACCGCACGCAGCGACGGAACCTCCGGGCGCGAGGGCATCGACCCGTGCGCTCTCAGTCGACCCGGGGGCGGGCCTGCGACCCAGACTGCGAGCCACACCGTGGCCGAGCACCCGCGCCAGGTCGCGCTCTCTCGGGAGGAACAAAGTCTTGAGCTCACCACGTGGCATCCGCACGCGACTCGCGTGCCTCGCGCTCACCCTGGCCGCTCTGGCCCTCGGCCTCGGCGCACCCGAGGAGGCCCAAGCGGCCTCGCCATCCTCGTCCACCCGCGTCGAGCTGCTGCAGGACGGCGGCCTCGAGACGAGCGTGCACACGGCGCACCCCAACCGCTACTGGGCCAGCGTGGACAGCATCCTCAACACTCCGCTCTGCGGTGGCGGCTTCTGCGGCGGCGGCAATGCGACCTCTCAGCCCCGCACCGGCAGCGGCTGGTTGTGGTTCTACGGCAACCGGAACCTCGACGGCACCGCGCACTGGGCATCGATCTCCCAGTCGGTCGTCATCCCCGCGGGCCGCACCACGACGCTCAGCTACTGGTACCGCAACGGCCTCACCGAGGCGCCGTTCGACGCCGAGGTCCAGGTCTTGATCGACGGCACCGTGGTGAAGCAGCATCGCCAGTCGACGACCGCGGACGATCGATACGCGTTGCAGAAGGTCGACATCACAGCGTTCGCGGATGGCAAGAGCCACGCGCTCTCGTTCAGCTACCGCAAGCCGGGCTACGGCGCCAGCGACATGACCATCGACGACATCTCGATCTCGTCCGAAGCGACGCTGAGCATCACCGCCGCTCCGACCACGACGATCACGACGTCGTACTCCGACGTGCCGTTCGGGCCGACCCGGGCATCGACCACCTTCCGGGACTCCTCGACGCTCGAGGCGACCGCCACCGGTCTGCCCCCAGGCATCACGCTGAAGGGGTTCGCGACCAGCCCAGCCGGTCAGGTGCCGGGCACGAAACTCTGGCAGCACCAAGGCCGGGTCACCGCCACGCCGGGCCGATACCCCGTCAGCGTCGACGTCACCGACGGCACGAACCACCAGATCGTCACCTACGCGATCGTGGTCACGCCCGAGCGCGCCAGCGTGACCTACGGCGGACCGACGGAAGTGACGGCTGCAACGGGCACGGGCCCGGTCGACGTGCCCCTGTCCGCCGCCGTCAGTCAGGAGGCGGACGACCTGCCCGGTGACCTGACCATCTCCACCGCGACGTTCGTCGACGCCACCACCAACCAGGTGCTCTGCATCGCCCAGGTCCAGGCCGCCGGCACGGCATCGTGCACGTACCGAGCCTACCTATCCGCCGGCCAGGTAGACCGCGACTACCGGGTGCGCGTGCTGATCGGCGGCAACTTCAACGGACGCACGACCACCGACGCGCCGCTGCGCGTCTCAGTCTCCTGACGCTGCCCTGACGCTCAGATCTCGGTACGCCGCTCGCTGACGGTCTGGGTGCCGTCGGAGTGGGTCGTGGTCGCGACACTGCGGGTGCCGCGGCCGCGGCTCAGGGTCGCCGCGGTCAGCACGATGACCAACGCACCGACGATGGCCATGATCCAGCCGACCATGGTCAGGTCGACACCGCTCACCTGGTCGGTGACGGCCAGCGCAAGCACCAGGCCGAGCACCAGCAAGAACGCTCCGAAGCCGTAGCCCATGGGACAACTCCTCGTCTCCGGCCGCGACGAGGATGTCGCGATCCGCCTTGAGCAATAACCACTTCCGGCGTACGGCAAACGCCGGACTGGACCGCTAGAGCGTCTCGAACCGGATCCCGGCCGCGATCAGTCGGGCCGTGAGGTTGTCCCCCATCGCCTGGGCGGTGGTCACGCAGCCGGCGGTCGCGGGGTTGTCGTCGAAGGCCAGGCAGAGTGCGGACTCGGCGAGCATCTTGGCGGTCTCGCCGTACCCGGGATCGCCGCCCGAGACCCGGGTGTGAACCGTCCGGCCGTCGCCCTCGCCCACGAAGTCGACGGTGAACCACGACTTCGCCCGGCGCGCCTCGTCGGGACCCTCGCCCTGCTTGATCCGGCCGAGCAGGAAGTTCTTCACCGGTGGCACCTGCGCCGCGAGAGCGAGCGCGGAGACACCGACCGTGCCACCGGCGGCGTACCGCAGTGTCTTGGTGCCGACGTAGTGGGAGTAGGTGAACCGCGGACCGTAGGCCGCCAGCACGGCGCCGCTGCGCGCGACGATCGACGGGTCGATGGTGGGCAACGGCAGCAGCCAGAAGCCGAGCAGCTTGTCGCGGTGCGGCTTGCCGGCGACCGCCTTCGAAGAGCGACCCTCGGGACGCGGCTCGACGCGGCGCCGGGCCTGCGCCGCCTCGCGCATCTGCCGCGCCCGGGCGAAGGCACCGATCGCGGAGTGGAGGGTGCCGCCCGAGGCCATGCCGCCGGCGCGGACCACACCGCGTACGGCGACCGGTCCTTTGGCTGCGAGCTGCCGCACGGTGTAGTAGGCGCCGAGGTCGTGGGGGATCGAGTCGAAGCCGCACGCGTGCACGATCCGCGCGCCCGAGGCCTGCGCGGTCGCGTGGTGGGCGACGTACATCCGGTCCACGAACTCCGGCTCGCCGGTCAGGTCGACGTAGTCGGTGCCGGCTTCCGCGCACGCCGCAACCAGCGCCTCGCCGAACTGCTGGTAGGGGCCGACCGTCGTGATCACCACGCGCGTGCGACGGGCCAGCGCGTCGAGGGAAGCGCGATCGGCGCTGTCGGCCTCGATCAGCTCGAGCTCGGCCAGCCCCGGGTCCGCCTCCGCGAGCTGCGCGCGCACCGCTTCGAGCTTGGCGCGGTTGCGGCCGGCCAGCGCCCAGCGCAGCCCGGCGGGCGCGTTGCGGGCGAGGTAGTCGGCGGTCAGTGCGCCCGTGAAGCCGGTGGCCCCGAGCAGCACGACGTCGAGGGTGCGTGCGTCGGGAGGGGGATCCGAGGCGGACGTCATACCTCGACTCTGCCACTCCCGGAACCGGCCCACGGAGCCGCACGTCCGATCGGCGGACTCCGCTGATCCGGCGAGCCCCACCGCACCTCCAGCTAGGGCGAAACCATGGCACTGTCGCGCAACCTCACCCGAAGTCTCGTCACCGTGGGAGCGGTCGCCGGCCTCGCGGCCGCGTTCGTCGCCGGCACGTCGTACGGCGGAGAGGACCTGATGCCGTGGCAGCGTGGCGATGGCGGGGATGCCGGGGCTGCCGGCCCCGAGCTCCGTCCGGCGGCGTACGCCGGCAGCGACCTGACCCTCGCGACCTCGTGCGACGACCTGCTCCGGTGGTACGTCGAGCACGGCGTCGACCGGATCGGTCCCTACGGCTGGACCTACGGATACGGCTACGGCATGCTCGCCGACTCGGCCGTCTCCGCGGCATCCGAGGCGGGGTCGGACTCCGCCCAGCGCGACCTGGCGGCAGCCGCTCCCGCGCCGGTGCGCTCGACCAGCGAGGCGACCGGGACCAACGTGCAGGAGGCCGGCGTCGACGAGCCCGACGTGGTCAAGACCGACGGGACCACGCTGTTCCGGATCGAGGACGGCGACCTGGTGACCTACGACCTCACGGGGTCCGACGTCGTGCGGTTGAGCGCCGTGGAACTGCCCCGCGCACGTGGCGCCGACAGCACCGAGCTCCTGCTGTCGGGCGATACCGTCGTGGTGCTGTCACACCACGACGGTCGCGGTGGCGGGTACGTGATCGAAGGCGACGGTCCGGTCGACGCCGATGCCGATCCCGCGTCCACCGAGGTGGTCAGCCTCGACGTATCGGACCCCGCGGCTCCCGTGGTGACCCACACCGTGGAGTACGACGCGGCCCTGGTCACCGCGCGGCTGCACGGCGGCGTCGTCCGCATCGTGCTCGAGGCGGCGCTGCCCGCGCTGGACTTCACGCTCCCCGATCGGCACACCACCGACTACGAAGCCACCCAGGCGAACCGCGCTGCCGTCCGCACCTCAGAGATCGGTGACTGGCTGCCCACTTTCGCAGTGGACGGCGGCCCGGCCGAGCAGCTGTTCGACTGCGACCAGGTCGCCGTCCCCGACGAGGACGCAGGGCTCGGCACCATCGCCGTGGTCGGTTTCGATGCGGCCACGCCGGACACCACCTCGGCGACCGGCCTCGCCGTCGACTCCGAGCTCGCCTACGCCTCGACCGATCAGCTCTACCTCGCGACCAGCCCGTCGTACGACGTCATGGACCGATGCTTCGACTGCTTCGAGCCGGTGCCGCCCCGGGGTTGGGGTCGCCTCCTACCGAGCTGGGTGCCGCGGCCCAGCGGCGCCTCCGACGCGTGGGACAAGCAGACCGACGACGGCACCAGCCACCTGTACGCATTCGACCTCGACGGCATCGACACGACGTTCGTCGCAGCGGGCGAGGTGGACGGCGTGATCCGCGACCGCTGGTCGATGGACGCCGCCGACGGCACGCTGCGCGTCGCGGTCGGGCCGAGCTGGCGCACCGGCACAGGCAACTCCGTGGTCACTTTCCGCCAGGAGGGCAACGACCTGGTGGAGGCCGGCCGGCTCGACGGCCTCGGCGTGGGTGAGGACATCCAGTCCGTGCGCTGGTTCGACACCCTCGCCATCGTGGTGACCTTCCGGCAGGTCGACCCGCTCTACGCCATCGATCTGACCGACCCCGACCAACCGGTGCTGCTGGGCGAGTTGAAGATTCCGGGTTTCTCCGCCTACCTGCACCCGCTGGGCGAGCACCGCCTCCTGGGACTCGGCGAGGGACCGGGCGCAGCCGACGCGTGGGGCGCCCAGGCCGCGCTGTTCGACGTCACCGACCTCGCCCAGCCGCGGCAGCTGGACGTCGTGTCGTACGGCCCGGGCACCCAGGCGCTCGCCACGATCGACCCGCGGCAGCTGACCTGGCTTCCCGACGGCCGTACGGTGCTCAGTGTCGTGTCGGACTACAACCGGCGCGGTCCCGTCGGCTACGTCTCGGTGCTCACCCTGGGCGGCGGCAGGCTCGACAACCGGATGGTCCCCGTCGAGCACAGCAACGACGTCGCCGCGATCCGCCTGGTCCCACTCGCCGACGGCCGGGTGGTGCTGGTGACCGCCAAGAGCGCCGCGTTCCTAGTGCCGTGAACGGCACGAGCCGTGTGGCGCCCGCGGCCGCCCGTACGCTGGACGCATGTGCCGCAACATCCGACCGCTCAACAACTTCGAGCCGCCCGCGACCGACGACGAAGTGGCCGCGGCCGCGTTGCAGTTCGTGCGCAAGGTCAGTGGGAGCACCAAGCCGTCGTCGGCCAACCAGGCGATCTTCGACCAGGCGGTCCACGACATCACCCATGTCGTACGCCATCTCATCGACGACCTGGTGACCACGGCACCCCCCAAGGACCGCGAGGTCGAGGCCGCCAAGGCGCGTGAGCGGGCGGCGCTCCGCTACGCACGATGACCCAGCTGACCGAGACTCCCACGCGAGACGAGGTCGACGAGGCGCTCGAGTTCCTCGCCGGCCGGCGGCTGGTCGTGTTGACCGGGGCCGGTTGCTCGACCGACTCCGGCATCCCCGACTACCGCGGCCCGGGCAGTCCGGCGCGCACGCCGATGACCTACCAGGAGTTCGTGTCCGGCCCGCGGAGCCAGCAGCGCTACTGGGGCCGCAGCCACCTGGGTTGGGGCCGGATGCGGGGTGCCGAGCCCAACGAGGGCCACCGCGCGCTGGCCCGGATCGACCCGGAGCTGTTGATCACCCAGAACGTCGACGGCCTGCATGAGAGGGCCGGGTCCCGCCGGGTCGTCGCCCTGCACGGCCGGATCGCCGACGTGGTCTGCCTCTCCTGCCGCGCCGTGACCGCGCGTACGGCGCTGCACCAGCGACTCGACGAACTCAACCCCGGGTACGCCGAGCGGCACGCCCGCGCCGAGCTCCGGCCCGATGGCGACGTGGAGCTCGACGACACCAGTGACTTCGTCGTCGCCGGCTGTCGCGAGTGCGGCGGTGTCCTCAAGCCGCACGTCGTCTTCTTCGGCGAGAACGTCCCGGTCGACCGCGTCGAGCGTTGCTACGAGGCGGTCGACGCGCTCGCCGACACCGGCGGCGTACTGCTGGTGGCCGGCTCCAGTCTGACGGTGATGAGCGGCTTCCGGTTCGTGCGCCGGGCCGCGAAGGCCGGCACGCCGGTGGTCATCGTCAACCGCGGGACGACCCGCGGCGATGACCTAGCGACCCATCGCCTGGCGGTGGGCACCTCGGAGTTCCTCACCGCGCTGGCCGATCGCGTGGTTTGACGAGATCAGTGGGCAGACTCTCCCGGAGGCTGCTCCGCGTGGGGCGCTTCGGACTCTTCACGAGCCGTCGAGTCACGCAGCCAACGATCCACGATGTCGTCGCCGCCCTTGGCCGGTGCGGTCAGATCGAGGAACTCGCGTCGACGAGTGCCCCTCTTGAACGCAGCGAGCATGCTGCTTCCCCCATCCCCCGGACGCCCCCGCGTCCGTCCCCATGCCTCGACTGTAGGGAGGGGTCTGACGGAACTCCAGTAGATCCTCGAAGCACTTCCGGTGGTCCAGTTGTCTAGCCTGTCCACCCCGGCGACGCTCGCTGCGTCTCAACCCCGCACGGTGGTCGCTGCGGCGGTTTCGACACGCTCGCTGCGCTCGCGGCTCAACCACCGGCCAAGCGCGCTGTGGCTAGAGCTTGCGGACGAAGATATGGTCGGCCGCATCGGGGACGATCTCGGCGGTCTCGCCACCCGAGCCGACGAGCACACCCTCGGCGGTCGCGACCACGGTGATCGTCTTGTCGGGCAGGGCTCCCACGCGGCGCAGGGCACTCATCAGGAGTTCGTCCTTCTGCATCTCCTCGGAGATGCGGCGGACCAGCACTCGACCCTCCTCGACCGACGCGGCTTCCGACAGCGCCTCGACGCCGGTCATGAAGTCCTCTCCCAGCCGCACCTCTCCGAGCTCGGCGAGCCCCGGGATCGGGTTGCCGTACGGCGACTCCGTCGGGTGGTCGAGGAGTTCGACGAGGCGGCGCTCGACGGTCTCCGACATCACGTGCTCCCAGCGGCAGGCCTCGTCGTGGACCAGCTCCCAGTCGAGCCCGATCACGTCGGTGAGCAGCCGCTCGGCGAGCCGGTGCTTGCGCATCACCCGGGTCGCGAGCCGCAGCCCCTCGTCGGTCAGCTCGAGGTGGCGGTCGCCCTCGACGGTGAGCAGGCCGTCGCGCTCCATCCGGGCCACGGTCTGGGAGACGGTGGGGCCGCTCTGGTGCAGCCGCTCGGCGATCCTGGCCCGCAGCGGGACGATCCCCTCCTCGACCAACTCGTAGATGGTCCGGAGGTACATCTCCGTGGTGTCGATCAGGTCGCTCACCTTGTCATTCTGACCCATGAATGGCTGCGGACGCGCCTCGGCGCCCAAGAGACTCGGACCGGGACGACTTTGGACACGGGACCGCCGACCGGGGTCGCTTCCCGCTGTCGGCGGCGCTCCCTAGCGTCGAGGCCATGCGCACCCGGTGGCTCCCCGTCCTGGGCCTCACCGTGCTCGCACCGGTCTGCGCGGAATACCTCTGGGGCTACGACAATTCGACCGGCCACCCCGTGACCCTGTTGGGCAACCTGATCGTCTTCGTCCCGCTGTACGGCGCCCCCGCACTGCTGATCCGCGAAGTCGCTCGGCGCCGAGGGCTGGGCTGGCCCGGCATCGTGCTTCTCGCGGCGGCGTTCGGCGTGGTCG
>ERZ761602.8220-NODE-8220-length-10614-cov-6.092717_pt1 | contig 10614 bp, 8 predicted proteins | sample MGYA00512165_ERZ761602 | MGnify/ENA primary metagenome ERZ761602 (study PRJEB28899, sample SAMN02445085) | bioreactor sludge metagenome | biome: EBPR sludge; isolation source: Thorneside wastewater treatment plant | place: Australia: Brisbane, Thorneside...
TCGACGGGGTGGTGCATTACTGCGTGGCCAACATGCCCGGCGCGGTGGCCCGGACTTCCACGTTCGCCCTGAATAACGCGACCCTGCCCTACGTGCTGCAACTGGCCGACCGGGGCGCCGTCGCGGCGCTGCGCGCCGACCCGCATTTGCGCGAAGGGTTGAACGTCCATCGCGGCCGAATCACCTATCCGGCCGTGGCCACGGCGCTGGGCTACGACTGCCTGCCGGCCGAAGACGCGCTGGCCTCGGCCTAGCGCGAAACCGGGCCGATGTCGCGCCGGGTGACTTGCGCCCGGCGCGCCGCTACAATTCATCCCCTTTGCCCACTCGGCGCGGATGGTGGCAGCGATGCAGGAACTCAATCCCTATTTCAACCAGATCGGTGACTTGCGGGGACGCTGCGCGTCTCTGAGGGGGTATCTTTGACTTCGAGACCAGGCGCGAGCGACTGGACGAAGTCAACCGGGAGTTGCAGGAGCCGAATGTCTGGAACAACCCGGAACGGGCGCAGGCGCTCGGCAAGGAACGCGCCCAGTTGGAAGTCGTGGTCGAACGGCTGGAGCGTCTCGACCGAGGCTTGAACGAAGTCGCCGAGCTGCTGACCCTGGCGGGCGAAGAAGGCGACGATGCGGCTGTGACCGTGTTGGTGCGGGATTTGGAAGAGCACGCCCGAGTGGTTGCCGATCTGGAGTTCCAGCGGATGTTTTCCGGCGAGCTGGACCCCAACAACGCCTTCCTCGACATTCAGGCCGGTTCCGGCGGCACCGAGGCCCAGGATTGGGCCGATATGCTGCTGCGGATGTACCTGCGCTGGGGCGAGCGGCGCGGCTTCAAGACCGAGCTGCTGGAAGTGTCGCCGGGCGAAGTGGCCGGCATCAAGAGCGCCAGCATCGGCTTCGAGGGCAGCTACGCTTACGGCTGGCTGCGCACCGAGACCGGCGTCCATCGGCTGGTGCGCAAGTCGCCGTTCGACTCCGGCAATCGCCGTCACACCTCGTTCGCGGCCGTGTTCGTCGCGCCGGAGGTGGACGACAACATCGAAGTGGACATCAACCCGGCGGATTTGCGGGTCGATGTCTATCGCGCCTCCGGAGCGGGCGGCCAGCACGTCAACCGCACCGAATCGGCGGTGCGCATCACCCACCTGCCGACCAATATCGTGGTGCAGTGCCAGAGCGACCGCTCCCAGCACAAAAACCGCTCTACGGCGATGAAACAGCTCAAAGCCAAGCTCTACGAGCTGGAATTGCAAAAGCGCAACGCCAAGGCGCAGGCGGTGGAAGACACCAAGTCCGATATCGGCTGGGGCAGCCAGATCCGCTCTTACGTGCTGGATCAGTCGCGCATCAAGGACCTGCGCACCGGGGTCGAAAACAGCAACACTCAGGCGGTGCTGGACGGCGATCTGGACGACTTCATCGAGGCCAGCTTGAAGAGCGGGCTGTAATTGAGGCGCTGAAAAAAGAATGACTGACGACAGGGAACCTCCCCAAGAACCCTTCGACGAAAACAAGCTGATCGCCCTGCGCCGCCAGAAGCTGGCCGAGCTGCGCCAGACCGGCAACGCCTATCCCACCGATTTCCGCCGCGATGCCTTGGCGGCGGACCTGCACGCCGCCCACGGCGACCAGGACAGCGCCGAGCTGGACGCCGAACCCCGACGGGTCCGCGTCGCCGGGCGGATGCTGGCCAAGCGGATCATGGGCAAGGCCAGCTTTGCCCGGCTGCGGGACATGTCCGGCGACATCCAGCTATTCGTCCAGAAGAACGCCTTGCCGGAAGGGCTTTACGAGGAATTCAAAGGCTGGGATTTGGGCGACATCCTCGGCGCCGAAGGCACGATGTTCAAAACCAAGACCGGCGAACTGTCGATCAAGGTCGATGCCTTGCGCTTGCTGACCAAAGCGCTGCGCCCGCTGCCGGAGAAGTTCCACGGGCTGGCCGATCAGGAAACCCGCTACCGGCAGCGCTACGTGGACCTGATCGTGAGCGAGGCCACGCGCGCGACTTTCAAGCTGCGCTCGGCCGTGGTCGCCCGCATCCGCGATTTTTTTGATCGGCGCGGCTTTCTGGAAGTCGAGACGCCGATGATGCAGCCGATTCCCGGCGGCGCGGCGGCGCGGCCGTTCATCACCCACCACAACGCGCTGGACATGCAACTGTACCTGCGCATCGCTCCGGAACTCTATCTCAAGCGGCTGGTGGTGGGCGGTTTCGAGAAGGTTTACGAGATCAACCGCAATTTCCGCAACGAGGGGTTGTCCACCCGCCATAACCCCGAATTCACCATGCTGGAGTTTTATCAGGCTTACGCGGATCACCGCGACCTGATGGATTTGACCGAGGAGCTGTTGCGCGGCATGGCGCAAACCCTGCTGGGCGGCACGACCCTTTCGTATCAGGGCGAAAGCTACGATTTCGGCCGGCCGTTCCGCCGGCTGACGGTCAAGGAAGCGATTTTATCGTTCAACCCGACTGTCGGCACCGAGCAACTGGAAGATTTGGACAGCGCCCGGCGCGTCGCCGAAGGGCTGGGGTTGAAGGTACAGCCGGACCACGGGTTGGGCCGGGTGCAACTGGAGATCTTCGAGCAGACGGTCGAGCAGCAATTGCGCGACCCGACCTTTATCATCGCCTATCCGACCGAAGTGTCGCCGCTGGCCCGGCGCAACGACGCCGACCCGACGATCACCGACCGCTTCGAGCTGTTCGTGGGCGGGCGGGAGATCGCCAACGGTTTTTCCGAGCTGAACGATCCGGAGGATCAAGCCGAGCGGTTTCGCAAGCAGGCCGAGGCCAAAGCCGCCGGCGATCACGAGGCGATGCACTACGATGCGGATTACATTCGGGCGCTGGAATACGGCTTGCCGCCGACGGCGGGCGAGGGGATCGGCATCGACCGGCTGGTGATGCTGTTCGCCGATGCGCCGTCGATTCGCGATGTCCTGCTATTTCCGCACCTGCGGCCGGAGTGAGGGTCGGCCGCCGGTCGTGATCGCCCTTTCACGCCGCTTTTCGAGGTGGGAGCGGCGCGAGCGGCGAATTGACGATGGCGCTGCGCATGGGCACGATGCTGCCGTGTTCGGCGCAGTGGGCGTTTCGGACTTCCCGCAAGGCCACGACGGGCCGCTTGCAGTGGGGACAGACGGTATGGATGGGGCGTGAATCGGTCATCGCTGATACTCCTCGAAAATCGGTGCTTTCCTCGATTAGTCCTATTCATATCGCGTTTGTTCCCGCAGTGCAACAAAAATTGTTGCTAAGCAACATCAGTGGCGCGACCGATACGGGAGTGAGCACAAAATACCTGTTCGGGCATGTGCTTAGCGATGTCTGGCTTGACGGTTTGGCGCGGTGCCCGATTTGAGGCGGGCGCCGGTTTGGCGGGAATCCCGTTGCTCCGAGCATGACCGCAAAAATTCCGGGACGCCTTTCGCGCCGCCGTTCCGGTAATCCTCCGCCAGTGCATCGAGGGCCGCGCTGTCGGATACGCCCAGCGCCTCGATCAATCCCCGATATAGCAGATCGAACAGCCGTTCCAACGCGAACTGGTGGGTCTGGCCAGTGCCGGCAAACAGCCAGTCGCTCAAAGCCATGAACCGGCCGAACGGATCGTCGCCCAACAGCAGCGGACGCGCGTGGCGAAACCGCCCCGAATTGCCGATCAAATCCCAATAGCGGGCAAATCGCTCCAAGCGTCGCATCGTCGCGAAGTCGATCAGGCTCGAACACAGCAGGTTATAAGGCGGCTGCGGGTTGTAGCGGCAGTCGAACTCGGCGCTGTGGCGGTCGATCGGCGCTCCGCGCAGCCGCTTGAGAATGCCGACCTGGATTTCGTGCGGGTCGAGCGCGACCAGCCGATTGAAGCCGGCGGCGAAGCCGCTCAAATCTTCGCCCGGCAGGCCAACGATCAGATCGGCGTGCAGGTGGGCGTGAGTGTGCCGGCGCAGCCAGCGCAGATTTTCTTCGGCTTTGCGGTGGTCTTGCTTGCGGCCGATGCGCGCCTGCACGGCGGGATCGAAGGTCTGAACGCCGATCTCGAATTGCAGCGCGCCGGACGGAAAGCGCGCGATCCGCTCCTTGAGCGGTTCCGGCAGACGGTCGGGGATCAGCTCGAAGTGCAGGAACAGCCGCTCGTCCAGCCGCTCCAGGAAGAAATCCAGTATCCGCGCGCCGACTTTGGCGTCGAGGTTGAAGGTGCGATCCACGAATTTGAAATGGCGCACGCCCCGGTCGTAGAGCCGCTGCATCTCGGCGAGAAACGGCTCCAGCGGAAACGGCCAGGCGGTTTTATCCAGAGCGGACAGGCAGAACTCGCATTTGAACGGGCAGCCGCGCGAAGCTTCGACGTAGATCAGTCGATGCGCGATGTCCTCGTCGGTATAAAACCGGTACGGCAACGCGAGTTGATCGAGCGGGGGAGTCTCGGCGGCGATGACCTTTTCGACCGGCGGATCGTCGGCGAGCACCCGCCGGCATAGCGAAGCGAAGGCGAAATCGGCCGGCCCGGTGATGAGGTGGTCGGCCAGCCGGAAGATGGGCTGTTCTTCCCACTCATGGCTCACCTCGGGACCACCCAGCACGATGGCCAGATCCGGTCGCACCCGCTTGAGCAAGGCGACGACTTGGGTAGTTTCCGCGACGTTCCAGATATAAACCCCGAAGCCGACGATGCGCGGTTGTTCGGCCAGCAGGGTTTCCGCGATGTCCAGCGGGCGCTGGGTGACGATGAATTCCCGGATGGCCGCGTCCGGCCGCAGCTCGCCCAGGTTCGCCAAAAGGTAACGCAGCCCAAAGGAGGAGTGGAAATAGCGGGCGTTCAGGGTCGAGAGCAGGATGGACGGCATGGCGGTGGCGCGAAAAAGCGGAGCGCCACAAATCGGCGCTCCGCCTCAAGTAAAGCGTGACGACAAGGGTTTGCGAGACGTTCCTTGCTCTACCAACTGAGCTACAGCCGCCATCGTGTTGGGGCGGCTGGCGGGATTCGAACCCGCGACCCAGGGGTTAAATGTAGTCCCGCGAGCATTCGCCACGGCAACTGGAAAGGCGACGACAAGGGATTGACGAGACGTGAGTTACAGTCACGGATGTAGTCCCGTCGGCATTCGCCGCCACAAGTCAAGACCGCCCGAACCGGACGAGGAAAGTGACCGAGAGGATGGGCTCGGGATAGGAGATGTACTCCCGGTCGGGCATTCCGGTTCGGACGGCAATACGGTTAACGGATTATACCTCCATCGCTTCGATCTCGCGCACCCAATGCTCGCCGCCGAATTGCCCGGCGGCGAACCGCGCCAGCACCTCGAACACCGCGTCCGAGAAGCCGCCCACGTTCAGCACGTCCTCGCGGGTTTGCGCCTGCGCCGTCCCATACGGCTGGATGTCGATGCAGACCAGCCGCGCTCGCGGGTTGCGCTGGCGGAAGAGTTCCCACTGTCGCATGGTTTCCGTGCCGCGCCCGCGCTGCGGGTCGGCCCACGACTCGTTGTCGGAAACGTAAATCACCAGATCGCCCGCCGCCTCGCGCTGGTTCAACGTGGCCAGCGGCAGGCCGCAGTTCGTCCCGCCGCCGCCGAATTCCGCCAGCGCTCGCGCGTTGGTCAGCACGCTGTCGCGCCGGTTCAGCCGGTGGGCGTGAACCTGGGTGTCGAACGGCAGAATCTCCGTCGCCGGGTTCTTCGCCGAAAGCGCCGCCGCCACCAGCGCGGCCACGTCCACGCAGCGCACCTTGGAAGTCGCGCCCTTGCGGTGGCCGGTCACGGGCGATGCCATCGATCCGGACACGTCCAGCAGCACGTAAACCTGTCCCGGCAGCTCCGGCACGTTTTCCAAAGCCACCTCCAGCGCGTCCTGCAAGGCGTCGCGGACCACTTCCGGCACGCCCTCGCCGGTCATGAAGTAGGCGCCGAGCAACTGGTACGGCAACACCCGCGCCCGCCGGATCGCCGCCGGATCGCGCAGCCGCTCGGCGATACGCTTGGCCATGCCGCCGACCTTGAACACCTCGTGACGGGCGAAGGTGTTCAGGTTCATCCGGGTCATCTGCCACGGCGCCTGACAGGCGATGGCGACCCAGTGTTGCGGCTGCAAGGGCAGGGCGGTCAACAGCTCGAACGGCACGTCCGGCACCGGCGCTGCCACGTCGTCCCGAAAACGCTCCAGCGCCTTGACCGCCTCCGGCAACAGCGCCGCATCGTGCGATTTGCCGATCAGCCAGGCGTAAAACGCCGCCCGCTCCGGGGTCGCCGGTTTCGGGTGGACCATTTTCAGCACGTCGGCCAGCGACGGGGCGTTGCCGACCGAAGCGCCCAGCAGTTGCCCGTCGCCGCGCCCGTTCAGCCAGTTCTGGACCAGCCGCTTGGGCCGGCTGCCCAGCGATTTGCGCCCGACCGCGCCCGACCGGAGAATCTGCACGAAATTGCGCAGCATCCGGCCGTTGTCGATGACCTTGGCGAAAACCGGTTCCAGCCGGTCTGGACCGTGTTGCGCCAGCCATGCCGTCAGCAGGGCCGGCATGTCCTTCATCTGGCCGCGCCGGCGGGCGTACACCGCCGTTTTGGCGACGAAGGCCGGCTCCACCTTGGCGCACAGGTCCAATACGGTGTCCAGTTGCGTGGCCGCGTCGGCGTAGAAGGTGGCGTTCAGGCAACCGGTGGCGACGTATTGGGCGAGCGCGGCCTTGGGCGAGAGCGCGTAGGCTCTGCCCCCGGCTTCGTTGCGGGCGTCGGTTTCCGGCGCCAGCCGGCCCGGACGCGATGGGAAAAGCTGCTTGTTGGCCATTGCGATGACTCCTTGTCAGAGTGGAGGGGAGACAGCGGAATCGGGGTGGGGTTCCGTCATTTCATTGAAAATCCTCGCCCGCCGCCTGCCGCCCGTCAGGAGCGATATATAATGCCCGACCCCAACCGCAAGCGCCGCCGCAGGAGCCCAGCCGTCATGAGCAAATCCATCGCCGAATTGCGTCACGAGTACGCGCTGGGCGCCTTGAGCGAGTCCGGCGTCGATCCCGATCCGATCAAGCAGTTCGAGCGCTGGCTGCGGGAAGCGATGAAGGCGCAATTGCCGGAACCGAACGCCATGACCCTGGCCACCGCCGACCGCACCGGTCGGCCCTATGCCCGCGTCGTGCTGCTGAAGGACTGCGACGCCGACGGTTTCGTGTTTTTCACCAATTACCAAAGCGACAAGGGTCGGCAACTGGCCGAAAACCCTCATGCCGCCCTGGTGCTCCTCTGGCTGGAGCTGGAGCGGCAGGTTCGGATCGAGGGCGCGGTCAGCAAGATTCCCGGCGCCGACTCGGAAGCCTATTTCCAGACCCGGCCACGCGAAAGCCGCCTGGGCTCCCTGGCTTCGCGCCAGAGCCAGGTGGTGGCCAGCCGCGAGATTCTCGACAACCGCTTCCAGCACTTGGCCGGGCAGTACCCGGACGACAACATTCCGATGCCGAACCACTGGGGCGGTTATCGGGTGCGGCCCGAAATGCTGGAATTCTGGCAAGGCCGCCACGGCCGGCTGCACGACCGACTGCGCTATCGCCGACAGAAAAGCGGCGACTGGCTGCTGGAACGGCTGGAGCCCTGAAGCCGCCGTCGCGGCGGCGCGAGCGGCGGCGATCCGAAAGAGCCGCTACCGGAGCGGCTCACCCATGTGGGGCAGCAGCAGCGGGCGCGCGTCCAGCTCTGCGTTCAGCTCGGCCAGGAACACGAACACGCCGCCCAGCTTGCGGTGCAAAAACAGAAATTCCTTGGGCGGCACCCGAAACGAGGCCGACAGGCCGGCCCTGGAGGCCGCCAGCGCCACCCGCTTGGGCAGATCGGACGCGCCCCAGCGGTATTCGCCGTTGTCGTTGCGCCAGTTCCGTGCCGGTCCTTCGGCGTCGGGAGCCTCGAACGGCTCGACGATCAGGCCGCACATTTCGGCCAAGCCATCCACGGCCGAAGCCGAGGCGGATGCCGGCAAAAAATTTAACTCGACCGCCGCGCGCCGCAGGCGCTCCCGGTCTTTCCAGAACGCGCCACGCACCATTTCGTGGTAGGCGCCCAAAAATGCGTCAGAGAAATGACGCGCTGCACCAAAATCCAGCAATACCAGCCGATCCTCGTCCTGGGACGGGCCAGACTGGACCCGGTAGTTGCCGAAGTGCGGATCGGTCTGCACCAGACCCCACGCGAAAAATTCTCGCAAGAACAGCTCCAGCGCAGCCGCGCCCAGCCGGTTGCGCCGGGATTGGCTCAAGGCTCGGACTTCCGGACCCTCGACGAGCAGTCCCGGCTCGTAGGACAAGGCCAGCACCCGACGGGTCGAATAGTCGGGGAACGGCTCCGGCACGCGATAGCGGTCGTCGCCGGCCAACAGCTCGCGAAACCGCTGCACGGCGGCCAACTCTTGCCGGTAATCCACTTCCCGGTGCAACATTTCCCGGACTTCGGCCAACAGGTCTTGCGGGTTGAGCCCCGTCGGCAGCAGGCGCGAGAACATCAGCAGCATGCTCGCCGTGTCCAGATCGCTGTCCACCGACTCGGCCACGCCGGGATATTGGATCTTGACGCACAATTCCCGCCCGTCGCTGCGGCGGCGTGCCCGATGGACCTGCCCCAGCGACGCCGCCGCCAGCGGTTCGGGATCGATGTCGAGTTCCGCGAGCCGCGCCTCGCCCAATTCGGCGCGCAACACCGGCTCCAGCGCGGGCCAAGCGAGCGGCGGGCTATCGTTTTGCAGGGTGCGCAAAATGTCGACGACTTCGGGGGTCAGCAGAAAATATTCGCCGTACAGCGCCAGCAATTGCCCGACCTTCATGACGCTGCCTTTCAAGCGACCCAGCTCGTCGACCAGCAAGCGCGCCTGCTCGACCAGCATCCGCCGCCGCCGCTCCCGGCGCTGATCGCCGGTGGCGAACAGGCTTTCCAGCGAATAGGAGCCGAGACGGGCGCTCATCCTCATGCCGGTGGCAGCCAATCCCAGGCCACGCATCAAGGCGCCGGACTGTACGTGCTGAAGCACGGTTTTGTCACTTGGCTGTGGCATGATGACGTTCCTGCCATAAAAAGGTTGCGGGATCGAAACGAATCGGTATAATTCGCCCGGCGTCGCGGGCAGTGCCAATCCCAACACAAACAAACGGTTCGACCCGGCGCGCGGCTCCGCATCGGAGCGTTACGGTTTCGGAATCCACAAGATTCGATAACCAAAAAAAGGGCCGGACACCGGTCCGGCCGAAAACCGCCAAAGGAGGGTCGTGCGACAGTCAAGGTCAAGAAGAAAACTCGCGCACGACGCTATGTTAGATTTCGGATTTGCGCAAATCGCCTGATCCGCGCCAGATGTTCGGAGGCCGCTCCCCTCGGGGTGCGGCCTTTTTGTTTTTGATCGGCACGCGCCCTCGCGACCGAGCGGCCACCGAACAAAAACCCGAAGAGGGCGCTCGCTGCCAAGCGCGATCCACGGCCGCGCGAGGGGAGCAACGCCTGTGCCATGTTGCGCCACGCGAACCGGCGACCGCCGCCGGACTCGATGCGATGTGGGCCGTGCCCGATCATGCCGCAGCCAGCAAGCGCTCGGTCAGATAGTGCTCGCAACCCTTCAAAGTGGATAGCTTCGGGTAATCGAAATCGAAAATGGTGACGTCCAGCTCTTTCTCCAGACTCATCATGAGCCGCAGAAAGTCGATGGAGTCCAGTTCGAGTTGATCGTGGAAGCTGATGTCGGGTTCGATCGCCCGGGTGTCGGCGTTCGGGACGACATCGCCGAGCACGCGAAGGATCGTTTCGCGGATCGGCTCGTGGTTCATGACGTTCATGGATCGTTTCCTTGGTTGCTGGTCGCTTATAGTGAGTCGCTCAAACCCTGTTCGTAGCATTGCGACATGTTGCGCCGCAACACGAGTCTCGCACCCTTCGCCCGGAAAATCAAGCGATGCTCGGGCGTCGGAAATGCGGGGCTCGCTCGTGAATATGCAATAAGCTTACCAGCATAAATTAGAATAAACCCTCTAATCCGGGTTTTTTTCCGGGTCGCTCGCTTCCAGGGTGGAAAGATCGCCCGGCGGCATGCCCAGTTCCCGGGCGCGCAGCAGCCGGCGCAGGATCTTGCCGCTCCGGGTCTTTGGCAAATCGGCCACGAACTCCAGCTCGCGCGGGGCCACCGCCGGTCCCAGCCGGGTCCGGGCAAAGCCGAGCAGCTCCTTGCGCAAGCCCTCGCTGGGGGCGTGGCCGGGCTTGAGGGCCACGAACGCCTTGACGATTTCGCCGGCGAACGCGTCCGGTTTGCCGATCATGCCCGCTTCCGCCACCGCCGGATGCTCCAGCAGCGCGCTTTCCACCTCGAACGGCCCGATCAGATGCCCCGAAGTTTTGATCACGTCGTCGGACCGGCCCACGAACCAGAAATAACCCTCGGCGTCCCGCCTGGCCAGATCGCCGCTCAGGTACCAACCGTCCGCGAAACAGCGCCGGTAGCGGTCCAGATCGTGCAGATAGCCGCGAAACAGCGAAGGCCAGCCGACTCGCAGCGCCAGCTCGCCTTCCTCGTCCGGATCCAGCCGATCCACGCCGCCGTCGGCGCGCCGCCGGACGATGGCGGCTTCGATGCCCGGCAGCGGCCGGCCCATGGAGCCCG
>ERZ761602.8221-NODE-8221-length-10614-cov-3.707643_pt1 | contig 10614 bp, 11 predicted proteins | sample MGYA00512165_ERZ761602 | MGnify/ENA primary metagenome ERZ761602 (study PRJEB28899, sample SAMN02445085) | bioreactor sludge metagenome | biome: EBPR sludge; isolation source: Thorneside wastewater treatment plant | place: Australia: Brisbane, Thorneside...
CAATCAAGCCAATCCAACCGTTGAAGCGCATGTTCTCGAGCTTACAAGAGCCTGCCTTCACCGGCACGATCGATGCACCGTTTGAGGTCATGCAGTCCAAGCCGCGCAAGCAGCGCTCTCTCGCGACACGCCCGCTCGCCGTGGCGGCCTTGCTGGGCACGGGGCTCGTCTGCTCAGCCGGTCTGCTGGGCGGCGCACCGGCCGTCGCACAAGAAGACCGCTGCTTCGAGGCGACCAACGAAGCCCGTTACAAGCCGTACGGCTATGACCACTACGTGATCATCCGAAACGGGTGCCTGCACGATCTCGTCTGCAGCGTCAGCACGAACGTCAATCCGGGACCCATCGAGGCGGCTGTGCCCGAGGGCGCGACCGTCGAGGTCCTGACGTATCAGCGTTCGCCGTCGCAAACGTTCACGTCGACCGTCACTTGCTCGCCGAAGTGACCCCCGCCAGGCGATCCCGCCCGGGCCCGATCAGGCCGCGAGCGCGACCGGTTGCTTGGGATCGAGCAAGTACCCTTCGTCACGGGTGAGGAGCAGGCCGTCGAGGCCGAGCGTGCGCAACGTCCAGATGGCGGTGTAGACCCGCCGGACCTGCGACTCGTATGGGATGCGCTCGCCGGGCCAGCCGATCGAGAACAAGTCGTCGACGCCGAGCGCGTCACCGGGAGCGGTGGCGCGGCGGGTGGCAAGCGCAGCAAGAATCCGACGGACAGCCCCGCGACGGGCGACGTCGACGCGACCGGCCGCGGTCTCGAACCACGTGCCGTCATCGGCGATGCGGGCGCTGTCTTCGGAGACGGGCGCCACCTCGACGCCCAACGTCTCGAGCAGATAGCGCGCCCGTGCGAGCTCGGCCCGCGCCCGCTCGGACGGCGGCGCGTTGCGGAACGCTGCCGTCACGCGCGAGACCACGCTGAGCAGGTCTCGGACCGTCGCCTCGAGCGAGTCGACCGTCCCGATCGTGTCGGGACGAGTCGCCTCGAAGGAGGCGAGATCGGTTGCGTCGGAAAGGACCATCGAGCTGCCGTCCGCTGCAAGCATGACCGTCTACGATTCGAGAATCGTGCCAGCCATTCACGGCAGGATTTCACAATGAAATCAGCGACCCATCGCCCGCCCGTCAAGTTGATAACGCCGAGCGCGGTCCGGCTGGCCCATTCAGGCAGACCTCTGCCGTCAGCTCTCGCGCGCCCGGGCTCAGTCGCCGCGGCGGACGGAGAGGATGGCGGTCTTGGCCAGCTTGCCGAGCGCGTCGAGCCGCCGGCCCACCCCGCGGGAGTAAAGGGTGCGGATGGTCTCGCGGGCGATGTCGTAGTCGAAAGTCCCGACCGGGTAGAGCTTGGCGGGGGCGCCGAAGGGGAACCGATCGCTGAGCACGGCCTTGGGGTTCGTGCACGCCCGGATGCCCTCGCGGCCGTTGAGGCGACCGAAGCCGGAACCGCGAACCCCGCCGAAGGGGAGGTCCATCGCCATGTAGGTGAGGCCGAAGTCGTTGACGCTCGTGCCACCGGCGACGATCCGGTCGGCGATGCGCCGCGCGCGGGCTGCGCTGGTGGTCATGACCGTCGCCGACAGACCGTATTGGGTCGCGTTCGCGATCCTGACGGCGTCGTCTTCACCCTGGGCGCGCACGATGACCATCACCGGCCCGAACGTCTCTTCTTGCAGGATGGCGGCATCGGCCGGCACGTCGCTGAGGACGGTAGGGGCGAAGAAGTCGCCGACCTCGGGGAGGTTTCGGCGGCCGCCGGCCAGGACCTGGGCCCCCTTGGCGGCCGCGTCGGCGACCAGCCGTTCGACGATCTCGATTTGCATGGGGGTCGTCATCGCCCCGAGGTCGACCCGCTTGTCTCCGAGCGGCGGCCCCTGGCGCAGCGCCTTGGTCAGCTCGACCACGCGCGAGACGAAGGCGTCGTAGACGCCGTCCATGACGATGAACCGCTCTGCCGCGAGGCAGTTCTGCCCCGCCGCGATGAAGACACCGGCGAGGGCCGCGTGGGCGGCCCGCTCGACGTCGGCGTCGTCGCAGACGATGAAGGCGTCTTTGCCCCCGAGCTCGAGGATGACGGGGGTGAGGTTCTTCGCGCTCTCTTCGATGATGCGGCGACCGTTCGCCATCGAGCCGGTGAAGATGATCTTGTCGACGCCCGACGAGACGAGGGCGGCGCCGGTGGGCGCGTAGCCGTCGACGATCTGGACCAGGTCGGTGGGGACGCCGGCGCGAGCGAGCGCCTCGTCGAAGATCCGCTGGATGCGCGCGCTCGACCACGCGACGTGCTCGCTCGGCTTGATGACGACCGCGTTGCCCGCGAAGAGAGCGGGGATGGTCGGCCCGAGGATGTTCTGAAGCGGGTAGTTCCACGGCGCGATGACGCCGATCACCCCGAGCGGGTCGTAACGGACCTCGGCCTTCTTGTGGGCGAAGAGCCCCGCCGAAAGCCGCTCCGGCTTCAGGTGCGACTCGCCGTTGGCGATGGTGTGCCGGAGCTTCTCGCAGACGGGCCACACCTCGCCGAGCACCGCGTTCTCGCGTGTCTTGCCCGCGTCGCGCACGATCATGGTGGCGAGCTCGTCGGCGTGCTCGAGCACGTGATCGAGCAAGTAGCCGAGCACGCGCTTGCGCTCGGCGAACGTCGTCGTTCGCCAGGCTCGCTGCGCGGCGCGGGCGCGCGCGACGCGCTCGAGAACCTCGGCCGGGGAGACGACCGCGACCTCACCCAGCTTCGACCGCGTCGCGGGGTCGAAGCACGGGATCATGCGAGCAGTGCCGGGCTTCGTGGCTTCAGACGCGTGGGTGCTGGTGGCGAACGTCATGGCCGGGCGATGTACTCGCCACAAAGCGCACGATCAAGCGGCAGCGACGTCAGCGACAAACCCCCGCGCGACCATCGGAGCAAGTCATGCCGCCGGGGCACGGCGGAAACCGCGAGCCGCACTTGATCGGCTCGGGCGGCGCCGCGGGCCCCGTCTTGGCTGTGCTCACGGGCGCGGCCGACGGCGCGGCGGTAGGAGCGGCGGAGGCAGTCGCCTCGGCGGTCGCAGTGGGAGCAGCGCTCTCTCCCGCCGTGCCGGTGGCCGCGAGCGGATCCGTCGTCTCGGCCGGAGCGGATGGCGCCGATCCGCGGGGCTCGCTCACCACTTGTTGGCCGTTCGGTTCACACGCGGCGAGGCAAACCGCGACCGCCGCAAGCGCAGTGATGTGGGCAAACACCATGGAGCCTCCTTAGCCCGCCACCGTTCGTTCGGCGAGATCGAAGCCACGAGACGACCGGAACGAAGTCATCTCCCATGACGCAGTGCTCAACGTTCATCAAAGACCACCTCCGCCGTCGCGCCTCGGAGACGTCTCGTGTATGGAAAGGAATGCGGTACCAAACGAGCGGAGCGTTGCTCCTCTTCCTTCTTGCATGGGCCGGTTGTGGAGACGACAGCGAGACATCCGACGGCGAGACGAAAAAGAAGAAGAAGCCGCCGGAGCCTGGTCCTGCCTACGTGATCGATGTCGTGGTCGACGCCAACCGAAACGGCGTCGCCGACGCGAACGACCCGGCCGACCAGGACGCCGAAGAGACGTGGGACGCCACGACCGGCGCGATGTTCCTCCCCAACCTCGACGACGACGATGGCGATCGCATCCGCGATGCCGACGATCAGATCGTCAACGGTGGTGAGGACAACCTCGACCTCGCCCCCCTCAGCATCTCGGCCTGCACCGAGTGCCCCGAGGGCTCGTACGGCTATCTCGAGATCGATGCGGCCGCAGCCGCCAACGTGCGCATCTACGCGCTCGATGTCGAGACCAACACCCAGTTCCGCATCGTCGCCGGCGAGACCCTGCCGTGCACCGATGAGCCGCCGGCTTGCGCCCCGGTGACGATCTACGAGCTGTCCACCCTCGAGGTGCAGACCGGTGTGCAGCTCGCGATCGAGGGCCGCGACGTCATGCGCAAAGTCGACGGCTGGAACGGGTACGTCGACCTCAAGTATTCGATCTACGACGTCGACGGCTTTTCGATCACGTCGGAAGCGAACCCCGACGGCATCGACGCCGCGCGCATGCGCGTCGCGCCGTGGCAACTCCTCGGCAACCTCAGCCCGTTCGACCGCGTCTGGTCGAGTGAGGACTCGGCGCCGTTCGTCGACGGCGTGGGTGAGGGCGCCGACCACGCCGGCGTCGAGTACGAGACCTACGGCAACTACGGCGATCAGTGGACCCAGGACTTCTTCCAGACCGGGTTCTTCTCGATCAACCGACTCGACAACCAGGGCAACCTGGTGGTCCACGGGATGACGGTCGCCAACGCTCGGCCCTGGGGTCGCAGCAACAGCGACAACTCGCTGCCGAGAAACTGGCTGAAGAAGAACTATCTGGGCCCCGACAAGGCGACGCTCGTCACCTACAAGAACGATCACACGGGCGACACGTTCGACAGCCACGGCAACCACGATCTGATCCCCGCCTACACCAACGGCGCAGAGTCGTACCCGCTCGGCCGCATCATCCACGGCTCGGGCATCCTCAAAGAGACCAAGGACTTCTACGCCGCGCAGCTTCTTCAGGGCCCGCCCCTCGTGGTGGACACCGAGTGGCTGCTCGTCGGCCACGTCGACGAGTACCTGAGCTACGTGCCCGCCAACACGCCGCGCGGGTGGAAGCTCCTGGTGGGGTCGCCGGAGATGGGCCGCCAGATGTTGCTCGACGCACAGGCGGCCGGCAACGGCGCGACCATCATGCACGAGGGCAAGTACTGGGCGTTCCCACCGGGCCCCGCGGCCATCTCGATCGACGACGTCCTCGCCAACACCGGCCTGATGGAGGCCACGCAAGAAGCGCAGGCGGTGATCGACGACGAGCTGCAGAAGGTCGTCGACGCGGTCGGGCTCGCTCCCGACGAGATCATCGAGATGCCGTTCATCTTCGAGCACGTCCAGTCGGGTGGCGGCGTGTATCTCCTCGCCTACCAGCCGGGCACGGTGAACTCGTCATCCCCAAGCCCTTCGGCCCGCAGATCGGCGGTGAGGATATCTTCGAAGCGGATCTCGAGGCGCGCCTCGGCACCGCGGCGAGCGGCCTCGGCAGCGACGGCCAGGGCCTCGACATCTTCTTCGCCGACAACTGGGACCTCTATCACCGCCTCAGCGGTGAGGTTCACTGCGGCACCAACCCCGAGGCCTCGGCCCCGTTCTCGAGCGTCAACTGGTGGGAGACCGGACGATGAGCATCAAAAGCATTTCTCTTTCTTTCGCCGCGGCGGGGGCCCTCTTCCTCGCCGCCTCCCCCGCCCTCGCCGACGGCATCGCCGTCGCGACGAGCAAGGTCGCTCCCGCCGCACGATCGTCCCTGCAAAAGGACATCGGCGTGGCCAAGCGCGATCTGGCCGCCGTCCGGGCCAAGGTGCGTGACGTGCAGAGCGTCAAGCCCGAGGTCTACAAGCAGCAGCGCAACCCGATCCCGGAGGCTTCGAGAGAGCTCAAGGCGCTCGGCAGGGACGCGCTGGTTCCCATGCTCGAGGCCCTCGCTTTCGATGCGTCGCAGCCGGGTCTGTCGGCGGACGAAAAAGAGGCGCTGGTGATCGGCATGATCTCGGCTGTCGGCGAGATTCGTGACGCGCGGAGCACCCCGGTGCTCGCGGCGATCCTCGACGCGCAGCCCGGGTCGACCCCGGCCGCGCTGGCGGCTGCGCGCGCCCTCGGCAAGGCGTGCGGCTCGTCCGAGCGGCAGATTCTCATCTCGAAGGTCGACGGTGAGAAGCTGCGCGCCGCCGCGGTCCAGGGGCTCGGCGAGTGCCGCACCCTCGACAGCGCAAAGGCGATCGCCAAGGTCGCGAAGTCCTCGGCCGATGGCGAGACCCGCAAGAGCGCGGTTCGCGCGCTCGGTGTCGTCGGGTCGAGCTGGGCCTGGGCCGCCGAGGGCAAGGCGGACGATGACGAGGCGCTCGAGGTTCGTACCCTCGCAAGCAACACCCTCATCGACATCTTCGTCGCCGATGTGAACCTGCGGACCGACTCGAAGCGGGCGGTCCTCAAGTGCGAGGCGCCGAACGCCCTCGAGCGCGTACGCGCCGCCAAGGCCCGCGCCGACGCGACGACGGCCAAGGCGCTCGAGTCGCTCGAGCGCCTGATCGCCCAGAGCGCCGCGCGAAAGAAGTAGCCGGAGCACCTACCCCGGCTTCCGAGAGAGGCGCCCCGTAGGGGCGCCTTTTTTCATTGGGACGCGGTCACAAGCCTCCGGGACACCGGCACGTGCTTTCCAAGAGGTCGCGATGCGCTGGTCGGCTTGGAAATCGATGCGTGCGGGGGTTCAGGTGCTCAGTGGTACGTCCCTGGCCTTGGCGGTCGGGTGCTCCGGCGAGCCCGTCGCAGCCGAGCCGCTCGAAGAGATGAGCCTGGCCGCGATCGAAGACATCGAGTCGGCGGCCCAAGCAGCGCGACGCCGCCCCCAGTACGACGACCGCGTCGCCCTCGCGGGCGTAACGACGCCGGCCGAGCAGCCCACCGCCGACGGCCCCTGGTTCCTCCGCCCCGCGGGTCAACCGCAGCAGGTGCCGGTCAATCCGGTACAGCCGGTCCAACCGTCGACGAACCCCGAGTCGTTCTCCAACGCGTCGACGGCCAACATTCGCCCCGAGCCCGTGCGTCCGATCCAGCAGCCGGTCGCGCCGGTGCGCCCCATCCGCCGCGGCCCGCCCGGTGGTGGCTCGCGCAAGGCGGCATGCGGTCGCGGCTGACATCGTCCTGGTAGGCTGGCTCCGCCGGCTGTCATGAAGATCCTCTGCGGCGTCTCGCTCCTGCCCGCCGAAGACGTGCGCGCCGCGTCGGCTCCGCTCTTCGCCGAAGGGCTGGTCGATGCGATCGAGTGGAGCGTCGACTTCGGTTTTGGGCCTGGATCGATCCCGACATGGATCGACGATCTCTTGCAGCACTACGCGTCGCGAGACGCGCTCTTCGCGCACGGCGTGGAGCTGTCTCCGATGACGGCCGAGCTCGCACCCCATCAGGGCGCGTGGCTCGACGCGCTCGATGACGCGTTTCGCCGCCGCCCGTTCCGTCACCTGACCGAGCACTACGGCTTCATGACGGCGGGGCCGATCGTACGCGGCACGCCGCTGCCTTTGCCGCCGAGCCGCGCGGCGCTCGAGGTCGCGACCTAGCGCGTGCGCATGCTCCAAGCCCGCGTGGAGAGGCCGATCGGGATCGAGAACCTCGCCTTCGCGTTCGGCAAGACCGACGCGTTGGCCCAAGCGAGCTTCGTGGCCGAGCTATGCGAACGAACGGGCGCGTTCATCCTCCTCGATGTCCACAACATCCATTGCCAGGCCGAGAACTTCGGCCTCGATCCGCTCGAGCTCGCGGCGCGCTACGGCCTCGAGCGCGTGCGCGAGATTCACATCGCCGGCGGGGTGACGAGCACGACCCGATCGGGCGCGCGACCGTTCCGCCGCGACAGCACGACGAAGCCGTCCCCGATGCCGCGTTCACGTTGCTATCCGACGTCGCGGCGCGCTGCCCCAATCTCGAGGTCGTGATCCTCGAGCGATCCGATCGCTCGATGTTCACCGACGCCGAGGCCGAGCGCTACCGAGCGGACTTCCACCGCGTGCGCGAGATCGTGTCGGCCGCGTCGGGGGTCGACGACGCCCCGACGACCCAGCGGCCCCTGGCCGAGAGCGACGCGCTGCTCGCGCTCGTTGCCGACGATCGGGTAGCGCTCGCGCGCTACCAAGAAGCGCTCCTCGCGACGCTGTCCTTTGGCAGTGAGCCGACGGTCTCGGTTCTCGCCGCCAACCCCGCGGTCGCGCTCTACGCCGGCCATGTTCGCACCTTCGAGCCGCACGCGCTCGAGGTCGGCGCCGACATGGCCCTCGAGTGGTGCGCCCGCGAGATCCCCGAGGGCGCGATGGAGGCAGCGGTGTTCCGGCGGCCCGGCGCCCCGCTCGCGATCGTCAACCTGCCCGTTCCCGCTCCCGGCCCGGGACAGGTTCTGCTCCGCTCGATCGCGGTCGGGCTTTGCGGCACCGATGCCCACGCCTTCACCGGGCACTTCCCCCTCCCGACGCCGATCGTGCTGGGCCACGAGATGGTCGGCGTCATCGAGGCGATCGGCCCCGGCGTCGAAGCGTTGCGGGCCGGCGATCGGGTGGGCGTGCGGTGGATTCAGCGCACGTGCGGCACGTGTCCGGCGTGCGCGCGCGGAGCCGAGACTCGATGCCCCGAGCCCACCAGCTGGATCGAGAACGGGGGCGGTTTGTCCGAGCTCGTCGTGGTCGAAGCCAGCGGCTGCACGAAGATCCCGGACACTCTTGCCTCCGAGCTGGCCTCCCCGCTCTTCTGCGCCGGCCACGTCGCGATGTCGGCGCTGCGACGAGCGCGTCCCGAGCGGGGGGAGCGGGTCGCGGTGCTCGGCTTCGGCGGGCTCGGACATTTGGCGGTGCAGATCGCGCGCGCCGAAGGTCACGAGGTCGTCGCCGTGACGAGCAGCGAGGAGAAGGCTCGCGACGCCCGTAGCCTGGGCGCGGGTGAAGCCCTGGTCGCGAACGGCAACCCCGGCGAGGCCCTCGCCTCGATCGGTTGCGCAGACGTCATCGTCGCCACGACGAGCTCGATGGCCGATGTCGGTGCTGCCGTCGCGGGCCTGCGCGACGGCGGCCGCCTCGTCGTCGTGGGACTGGGGGAAGGCTCTCTGGCCATCGATCCCGCCGAGCTGGTCCAGCGCGAAGCGGCTCTCCTCGGCTCGGTGCAGGGTCCCGTCGCGGAGCTCGAGCAGGTTCTCGATCTGGCCGCCCGCGGTCTCGTCGTCCCCCGCGTCGAGACGTTTCCGCTTCACCTGCTGAACCGGGCCCTCGGAAGACTCATGAGCGGTCGGGTGCGCTACCGATCGGTCATTCAAGTGGGCTGAAACCCGACCGAGTTGGCGCGACGTCCGCCGCCTTGCCGTCTGCACGCGGCGAGGCGAGGCTGAAAGCGCATGAGGCCGCGCTTGGTCCTCGGTCTGAGGAACGTCGTCTATTTCGGACCCGGGATGCAGGCCGAGGCGCATGCCCACCACGCGATCCAGATCGTGGTGTCGTTCGACGGTCCATTCGAGATCGAGATCGAGGGGCGGGCAGGCCAAGCCAGTGCGGTCGCGATCCCGTCGCATCTCACGCATCGGCTCGACGCTACCGGCCGTGAGATTGCGCTGGTCTTGGTCGACCGCGAGGGCGCGGGCGCGAGAGCTCTGGACGAGCTTGCGCGGGCACGAACGGGCGAGGACATCGTAAACCTCGTAAGAGCGGAACGGCCTGACGCCGAGCTACCGGCCGTGGAGATCGGCCGGTGGGGCCAAGCGGTCGCGGACCGGCTGTCGGGAACTTCTTTCACCGAACCGGCCCTGTCGACGATCGTTCAGAGCGCGCTGCTGCGCATCGCCGGGTGCGGTGCGCGAGGCGTGCGTCTCCACGACGCAGCTCGAGCAGCGGGCATCTCGCCGACACGCCTCACGCACGCGTTCACCGCCGAGGTGGGCATCCCCTTCCGCCGCTATCAGCTCTGGGTTCGCACCAAGCTCGCGATCGAGGGCGTGCGGGCCGGCCAGAACTTGACGGAAGCAGCCGTAACCGCGGGGTTCAGCGACTCCGCCCACCTGAGCCGCACGTTCCGGAGGACGTTCGGGCTTCCCCCTTCCTTCCTCCTCCAGGCCGAGGTTGCCGGGTCCTTTCTGAGCGACGAATGACCGGAACGTTCAAGCTGGGCGGCGCGCGCTGCCACAAGTTTCCGGTCATGAAGCAAGTCAAAACCCTCGGGGACTACGTTCAGGACTACATCGATGCGGCCCGAGCCTCGGCCGACAGCCGCGACTGGCACGGCGTGTGGTCCAGCCTGGGCATGGCCCACGTTCTTTCCCAACCGCTGGTTTGGCCTCACACCAGGGTGCACGCGTGGATGCTTTGGTTCGGCCTGCGGACAGGAAACCTGCGCGAAGCCTTCGGCCAGCTGCTCCGGATCGTCCTCACCCCGATCGGCACCGCGCTCGGCCGCCTCCCGGTCGGAAATCCTGGCCTGGTTCGTTACTCTGTGCTCGAGCCCATGCCGATTCCGGAAGAGGCAGCCCGGATCTTCGAGACGGTCGGCGTCTCTCCGGTGGGAGTTACGAGCAGCATTTCTTCCCGTTCGGTTGCCCGCACGTGAGCGGATCGGGATCGCACTGGTTCAGCCACACTTGGACTTCTCCGAGTTCCACTCTCTTCCGGCCGGCGTGGAGCGGCGCACCCGCGAGCGTCGTGAGCTCGATAACGATGTCGAGGAGCGTTCCTTCCGGGAGCAGCGATGCGGGGTCGGCTGTCGTGCCGGTGAGGTACGCGATCAAACCGGCGTGCTGTGCCCCCTTGAGCTCGATCACCCGCACCCCGAATTCGCTCACCGGCTCGCCAGTGTCTGCGAATTCAGCGCCGATCGTGGCAATCACTTGACGTGGACAGCCTGGGCAAACGACCGCGCCCCACACGTGGTAGCCCCCTTGCGGACCGGTGATGTGCGGAACGATCTGACCGTCGCGCAGCGGCTCGTAGCAGACTTCCCCCGTGCCGATCGCGAACTCCGTGCCGACCCCCGCGGGGCAGACCGCGGTCAC
>ERZ761602.8222-NODE-8222-length-10613-cov-5.956999_pt1 | contig 10613 bp, 11 predicted proteins | sample MGYA00512165_ERZ761602 | MGnify/ENA primary metagenome ERZ761602 (study PRJEB28899, sample SAMN02445085) | bioreactor sludge metagenome | biome: EBPR sludge; isolation source: Thorneside wastewater treatment plant | place: Australia: Brisbane, Thorneside...
CTGCGCATCACATCCCAATGTTTCTGCATGAACAACACGTTCGGGCGTGATGGATACATGGCAATGTTATGCACGCAATGCCCCACTTCCGCTTCAGCATCAGGCAATTCGTAGGGAGATTTCAATCCCTGGTTGATCGGCGCCCAGGTCTCGCCGCCATCTTCAGTACGGAAGGCGCCCGCTGCCGAAATGGCGACAAACATGCGTTTGGGATTGTTTGGGTCCTGCACAATGGTATGCAGGCACATGCCGCCTGCACCGGGCTGCCATAAATGCCCTTTCACGTCACGCAGACCAGCAAGTTCATGCCACGTCTGCCCACCGTCAGTAGATTTGAATAGGGCGGCATCTTCCACACCTGCGTACACCGTATCCGCTTCAGTGAGGGATGGTGATAACAGCCAGACGCGCTTGAACTCCCAGGGGTGTTGTGTGCCATCGAAGAACATGTGAGTGCCGGGGTCACCTTTATAGATAAAATCTTTGCCAACCGGCTCCCAGGTTTCGCCGCCATCATCGGAGCGTTGAATGAGCTGCCCAAACCAGCCCGTGGACTGTGACACATACAACCGGTTCGGGTTCACCGCCGAGCCGTTCATGTGATAGATCTCCCAGCCTGCAAAGTGCGGTCCGGAAACCTTCCATTTTTTTCGTTTTTTATCCGAAGTCAAGATAAATGCACCCTTGCGGGTTCCAACCAATACTCTAACTCCGTTCATGAAATTCTCCTTCCGGCTTATCTAAAGCTATCTCGATAAAAAGAGACGATGGACAATAGACCACCGATCAAGGTCTATCGTCCATCGTCATCACATTAAACTGGGCTCACTACTCGAAATTCCCCGCCAGCAGGCGGATTGGCAAGGATGGGCAATGCCTCCGCGATCAGCGCACGCACTTGTGGGTCTTTCAACGAAGCATCGTGGGCTTCTTTCGCATCCCACATTTCGAAGACTGCCACGTTGTTCTCATCCTTCACATCTTCAAGGACAATGTATGCACGGCAACCAGGCATGGGCTGGACCAGTGCCGAAGCACGAATCAGAATATCTGAAAGAATTGCACGCTTGCCAGGCTGAGCTGAGAGAGTCCCTGTCATGGCATACATCAAAATCACCTGCCTAGTTTTTCATACCTGTATATAAAGCCAACACATTGCCGGTTGGGTCCTGGAAAATGCCAAACCAACCCATACCGGGAATTTCAGTTTTTTCACGCAACACTTTACCGCCCAGTTCTTTCACTTTGTCCAGATCCTCATCGATATCATCACTGGCAATGTAGACCAGAACCTGCCCGGCGGGGCTTTCATCAGAGACCAACGGAAAGCCTCCTCCGGAGCCGCTTTCGTCTTCGTACATGGTGTAGTTCATCTCCGGCACCGGTTGGATCTTCCAGCCAAAAAGCGCCCGATAAAATTCGCCCGCCGCCTCTACATTTTGTGCGGGGATTTCCACATGGACAACATTTCTTTTCGACATGATATTCTCCTGTTCAGAATTGGATAAAGTTCATATATTTTAGAACATTTTTTCTATTTTCGCAACCCTACTACAGGACTAGTTTCTAGAAAAAAAAGCCTGCCTCGTTGGCACGAGGCAGGCGTATAACCTGGTGAATCACTACGGCACACCGTCATTTTGTGGAATGCTTCTTATCTCACAAGCATCCTGCCCCTCATTCCACTTACAGTTCAGGTTTGCGACACAGTGCGCCTCGGTCTGGATCGGGGCGCAGACATTGTCCACGAACTCTGAGCACTTCACGGTAAGAACACGAGCAGTGACACAACCCGTTCCTCCCAGCACCTCTTCCTTAACCGGAACACATGCGGCGGAGTTTTGATCGAATATAAATCCTGGAGCGCAGCCGGGAGCCGCGCCTCCTGCTGCCGGCTGACAACACTGGAAACTCTCGTTATAGGAATACCCCGCTGCACACCCGGCATATGTCTGGCTGGCAAGCGCCGCATTATCGATACCAAAGGGAGCGTTTGTCTCGCCATTTGGAGGAGCGCACATTCCCGCCAGCTCATCGAAGTACAAGCCGATCGGGCACGAATTATCCGGTCCGGGACCGACGGCGCAGGATTGCTGCGAGCCGCGCATCACGGTGACGTATCCAATCGGGCATCCCCCGGCGGCGGGTTGGGCGATGATCGGGGTGTAGGAACAAGCTCCGGTCGCAGGGTCGAGCGTGTAACCGGCATCACAGAAAGAGTTCAGGCTGGAAACATCCGGTTCGTTCGTGCAAGCCGGGTTGCAGACCACGATCTCGTTGGTAGACTCGATACTGCGGGGTCCCCTGCAGACGAGGGTGCGAATGCCGCCTTCATTCCTTTCCTCACATATGATGCGCGTACCGCGCGGTTCCCAAGTTGCCCCGGCAGATATTTGCACAACACCGTATCCATCTCCCTGCTGGCAATATTGATTGACTTGAATCGCCTCAGGCAGGGTACACGATGTGGATGATTCGACCTGATTAGCAGGGACATGGGCGGTCAATTGGCAATAAGGAGCGAAAGGTTGAGGGTTGGCAACCGTGCATCTGAAACCAATATCTCGTCCGCTGTCGGTCTGTTCGTTATAACGTCGAATGGCGGATGAAATCTGTGCTTCGGACGTTTCGAAAGAACTGCCGCGCACCACGCGATAACTGCCCGTTGCCGGTCCGGCAGGGTTCTCTGTGGGAGATTGGTTGTAATAATTCGCATCATACATGTCGAATACCCACTCGAACACGTTGCCAGCCATGTCGTACAACCCAAAGGGACTTTTCCCGTCTGCATAGGTATCTACATTGGTGGTACGCCCATAGCAGTTCCCGAAATTCAACAAGCCGCAGGTTGGCTCAGAATTGCCCCACGGATAAGAATTACTATTCGCGCCGCGCGCCGCTTTTTCCCATTGCGCCTCGGTTGGCAGATTCCCCTGAATCCAACTGCAATACGCCTGACTTTGATCCCAAGTGACACCTACAACGGGATGGCTGGCATATTCCGGATTAGTGAAAACGGGACCGCCTAGTTCCTGGGTCGGCACGGAGCAGACACCCGCTTTAACACAAAGTTCGTACATGCGGTTGGTGACCTTGCTTTGCTGGATCCAGTATCCGTCCAGCGAAACAGAGTGCGCAGGCGCGTCGAACCCGCCATCCCCCATTGTAAAATTTCCGGCAGGGATATAAACCAGCACACTGCCGTCGATCCATTTGATCGATTCTCCGCTTTGCGGTCCGCCAAGCACGACCGGCGCGAGGGGTTGATCCGGAGTTGCTACTACCGCCTCAGTAGGTTGGCTGGTCGCCGTCACCACCACGGTGATAACTTCGGGAGTGGGTGCTGCGCATGAAGCGAGAACGAACACCACCGAAAGAAACAACCCCAGGATCACATTTCTTGCTTTTTTCATTCAATCTCCTTTTCTCATGAATCGCGAGACTGAATAATTATAATGCACATAAAAAACCAGGCTGATGTGTTTGCATCAGCCTGGTAAATTCTTATCTCATTATTATTCTGCGCTTAGGGCCGGCAAGTACAGATTTCAGGTCCGACATATGTCAGCGGCTGCCTGCAAACCAGATTTTCAGGAGCACATCCAGGATCGACTTGCTCTTCTCCGGCTACTGTCCCAGGGAGAGGGCAAAGACCTGGCTCCTTGCCAGTTGGTTGGAAACCAACAGCCATACGACAAGTATTATCGAGCGCAGAAACGTCTTTGATTGGATAAAAAACATCCAACTCGATCAGGGCGGCACCTGCCTGTTCATGGGTAAAATGGTCGCTCAAGTCAAAAAGCGCTGGGTCGAGATTTTCCGTTCCTGTCCACAGCCCGGCAAGGAATCGCTTGCCACCTTTCAATACATCGGTCTTGATGGCAAGTTGGACAATATTTGGAGAGTCGGGCAGAATACGCACCCAAGCCAGGTCAGGATCATTGCCCGCGTCGTCGCCAAATTCACGCGTCTCATATCCATCGGAAACGGCGGGGTGTTCATCCGTCACTGCCGGGCTAGCTCCACCTACATCATCATTCGTATCGAACCAGGCGCCCACTCCGTCTGTGGTCCACTCAACTGAAACGGGATTCGAGGCGAGGATCAACCACTCCCCATCTCCATCCAGGTCATAATCGATCTCGATGCCATATCTCCCTTTAAGTTCGCGGCTGGCTTCGTCATCCTTCAAAACGATGGAGACGTAGATCCAAACATCGTCCATATACAACGTCCCCTCCTGAATATCGAGAAATGGATAATACTCATCCATCGTTTGCGAATTAAATGGACGCTCAAACCGGGTAAAAGTGAACCGGTCTCCGCCCGGTGCGCGCTTGTCATCGGCCGTTATAGAAGAATCCTGGTCTCCAACAACACCGCTTGGGTCTTCCGGGAATTCTCCCGGCTTGATCTTATGCTCCACTGTCGCGGTCGGCACAACAGTCGGTTCCGAAGTAGCAACCGCTTCGGCTGGCGCTTCGGTGACAACCGCAACTTCCGCTGTATCATCCCGCGAAACCCCGAGATTGCAGGCAGCAAGAGAAAGCATAAACACAACAAATAAAATATGTACTCTTCTTCTCATGGCACAATATCCTTTCTTATAAATACTATACATGCCGCAGAGCACCAAAAGCAATAGGATATTGGTTGGGTCAAAACTGTCTGACTTATTTTGCCAGCTTCACCTCTTCCACCGCCGCGGGGTTGACCAGTGACGAAGTGTCACCCAATTCCAAACCCAAATACGCAGCGCGGATCATGCGTCGCATCACTTTGGCATTGCGCGTCTTCGGCAGGTCTGAAACAAAGAGGATGGCTTTTGGCGCGAGCGGTTTGCCCATTTCAGCAACAACCATCTCATGCAATTCCTGACGAAGAGCATCGCTTCTTTCCACGCCGGGAGCGGTTACTGCGAAAAGGACCAGTTCACTCCCCTTGACCTCGTGCGGCACCCCGATCGCCGCCGCCTCCACAACCGCCTCATGCCGGACGAGGATCGACTCCACCTCGGCGGGACCGAGCCGCTTACCTGCGATCTTGATCGTGTCATCCGAACGACCGAGAATGTACCACAAGCCATCGTCATCGATCGCGGCGAAATCGCCATGCACCCAGATATTCTCCCAGCGTGACCAGTACGTATCCAGGTATCGCTGTCTATCTTTCCAAAAACCACGCGTCATCCCGATCCACGGCGCTTTGATGACCAACTCTCCAACCGCATTGCGGATCGGCTTCCCGTGTTCATCCAACACATCGGCTGCAATACCGGGACACGGCGCGGAGAAGGCACACGGCTTGAGCGGCATGAGCGGATTGCCCATCACGATCCCGCCGGAGATCTCCGTCCCGCCGGAGTAGTTGATGATCGGAATGCGCCCGCCGCCGACTTTCTCGAACAGCCACATCCACGGGTCTGGGTTCCACGGCTCGCCAGTGGAGGCGAAACACGTCAGCGATGAAAGGTTGTGTTTCCGGAATTGCTCATCCCCATATGGGATGAGTGAACGGATCAACGTCGGCGACACACCCATCTGGTTGATGCGATGTTTCTCCGCCAACTCCCACAATCGGTTCGGCGCGGGGAAATCCGGCGCACCATCGTAGAGGAACATTGTCGCCCCGAGCAGCAGACTCCCGAACACCAGCCATGGACCCATCATCCAGCCCATGTCGGTCATCCAATAGATAACATCTGGTCTCGATATGCTATCGCTACTCGACCATCCATGAACATCCGTACCGAACGCCATATCCTGCGCGGCTTTAACCGGGAATCCACAATGCGTGTGCATCGCCCCTTTCGGCTTCCCCGTAGTACCGGAGGTATAAATGACCATCAATGGGTCTTCAGCGGATGTCTTTTCAGTTTCGCACACATCACTTTGGCTTTCGACAAGGTCATGCCACCAATGATCTCTTTCTGCTTTCATTATTACATCTTGCCCCGTCCGCTTCAACACGATCATATGCTTGAGCGTGGGAATCTGCTCCGCTGCATCATCCGCAACCGATTTCATTTCCACTGCCTTGCCGCGCCGGAAGGCTCCATCGGCGGCGAAGAGGGCTTTCGCATCCGCATCCACCATCCGCGAGACGATGGCTCCCGCTCCATACCCGGAGAACAACGGCAGGATGATGCCGCCGATCTTCGCAATTGCCAGCAACGCGATCACGATCTCCGGCGTCATCGGTATGAACAGACCGATCGCATCGCCTTTGCCAAGCCCTAGTGAGCGCAGCGCATTTGCGGTTTTATTAACCTCTTTGTTCAGTTGATTATAGGTAAGCGTTCTTACGATTCCCTCTTCACCCTCAAATATGACAGCAGACCGTAGACCGTGGACCGCGGTCTGTCGTCCATCGTCTAACGTCCATTTTTCCACGCAATTGTGGACGATGTTCATCTTCCCGCCCACGCACCACTTGGGTAGTTGAATCCCCTCGCTCAGGTCGACCACGTTCGAATACGGCTCATAAAACCGAATGTCGAGAAATTTCAGCACGCTTTCTGTGAACCACGCCACATCGTCCGTGGACTTGCGCATCAGGTCATCGAAATCTTTAATTCCGTGCTCGCGCATAAAAGCGGTCAGGTTGGCATGTTCGATATGCTGCGGGCTGGGGCGCCAAACGATCTCACCGCCGAAAGTAAATTGTTCGGTCATGGGTGCTCTCCTCAAAAGTGGTGAAGCGATTTTAATCTCAAGGCAGGTTGAGCACAATAAGATTATTATTCCAACCGAATAGTACGAATGGCTATCGATGAACCATGTTTCAGGGCGTATAATCCTGCAATCGCCAATTGGAGGATGACCCAATGCCCGAAAACACCATGAATATGAAACTGATCAAATGCCCCAGTTGCGGAGGTCCCATCGATCCGCCTGCCGGAGGAAGCACTGCCAGATGTCCGTATTGTGGAAGTTCTGTAATGATCCCGGAGAGCCTGCGAAAACCCGCCTCATCATCATATCAAGATTCTTCTTCGAACCCGTTCGGCAACGTGGATATGAACTCGATGCTCGGTTACAGCGCTCAGTGGTCGCAGGTCGTCCAACTTGCCCAGCAGGGTAAAAAAGAAGAGGCAGTCCAAAAGTACATGAGCTTCTCCCCTGTCAGCGAAGCGGACGCCCGCAGGACTGTGGAAGGGTTGTCTCATTCGCAAGTCTACGATGTCAATGCTTATGTCTCAAATGTGACAAACGCCTACGCCCCCATGGTTGCCAGTTACGCTGACACCGCCAAGAAGATCACCGCCTGGTCATTTGGCTTCAGTTGCCTGATCACCGGCTTCATCATGCTGATGATCCTGCTTATCGTAGGCGGGACGCTTTGGGCAGTGTTCAGTTCCTTCTGATCACACCGCATAATTCATATGGAAGATAAATTGCTCTGCCCCGCCTGCGGTGGTCCCAACGACCCCATCCCGGGTGCCGCCCGAATGCCCTGTACCTATTGTGGTGTAAATCTGACCATCCCCAAAAGATTACAAAAAGCTGCAAAACCCATCCCTGTAAAAAAGGTTCCTGAAAGTAAACCGCTGCCAAGCCTGGAGAAAGATGCGCCTGACTTGCTGCGCAAAGCTCAACCAGTCGTCGTCAAAGCCTGGAATACATACGTCTACTGGACGTGGGTCAGGCGGCTGCTCCCTGCATGTTTGATTATCCTCCTCGTTGGCTTTTTTATCTGCCTTGCATTGGGACTTTTGCCGGTTGCGCTGGGGTTATTCGGCTAGTTTGAGCCTCAAAAACAGGCGGCATTTAGAGGTCCGTGCAATATCTTCGCTGTCAGGCTTGTTGTCTTTCATTCGAATACCCATCGGCTTCGCGGCTTGCGGAACATGGCGCAAGTATTCATACATCCGCGCTTCCACCGATTTTTCATCCATCTCGACATCGGCAAAGGCTTGTACAGGTTTACGCTTTAAAAGCAAAACCACATTTGCGCCGCCCTGCAAATTTCGCCACCATTTGCGCTCGCGGCTGGTGATGACCCATAAGGTTTCGCCTTCCACATAATAGCCAACCGGTGTTGTGTAGGTCTTGCCCGTCTTGCGCCCTGTGATGGTGATGAGCATCATGCCATTGCTCAACATGCCATGCAGCGGTGAGCGTAGCACCCAAGCCATAAAATCATTTCCGTTCATTATTACCTCCCAGCTGAAAACGAATAGCGGATGGCTTTCTTCGTGCAGCCGTCCACACAGGTGCCGCAAAGAATACATTCAAGGTGTTCCATCTTTCCAGCCTGTACCATTGCGTTCACATCCAAACTCATCGGGCAATTTTTTGTGCAGGTCTTGCAATCCGTACATGCAGAGGTATCAGCCGCCAAACGCAGCGAAGCCCAGCCAAAGCGATTGCGAACCCAGCGTCCGATCATCATGAAGGGCGCCATCCAGCAGATCGTGTGGCAGCCTGCTCGTCTTCCCGCAAATGTCGCCAAGCCTACAAACAAACTGATGACAGCATAGTAGATGATATACGCGATAAAGATCGGGCGGTCTTCCGTCCCCGCCACAGAGATACCATTTTGGGTATGAAAAAGCAGATCGACAGATCTATATCCGCCTGCCCGAATGACAAAGAAGACGATCAAACTGATCCAGGGAATCCAAATCAGCCATTTGATCCAATCGACCTTGGAAGGATTGACCGGCTTTCGATTCACCGGTTCCATGATCTCTTGCATCCCAGCACCGGGGCAAACCCATCCACACCAGGCACGACCGAGAAACAGAGATGACACAAACATCAGCCCGAACATGATCAGGCTGCCGTTGACGATCCCATTCATCGCGCCATCGATGATCACATAAGGCGACAGGAAATTCATTGTCACCGGAAAAGATAGAAATGCAATAATTACAAGCGCTTTGCGTATGCGCTGCCGCATTGGAAGCTGACGGATCATTTTTCTCCTTTATTCCAAACCTATGGTCTTGACCATCTTCTCGATCTCGAACTCGACGAAGGCACTCACGCCTTCACGCAAAAAACCGGTCAGATAGTTATACAAAAATAGCGATGTCATTCCGTGGATCATGGACCAGACAGACAGCGCCAACTGCGTGACCGTGCCCGTGTAGGGCATGCCCAATTTTTTCAACGCGTCATACTGGACCTTGAGACTGGTCGGCAACTTTAAAGCTGCGACTTCGCCTTTGATCTTCCCCGCCAAGAATGCTTCACCGATCACCCCTTGCAAAACGAGGAAACTCCGCTGCGCCACCGGACCCAACTCTTCGGCAAACAAATATCCCTGGATGGGCGTCCCGAACAAAAGCATATAACGCTGCGGGTTCTCCACCGCCCATTGGAAGTACGCTCGGCACATCGCGCGGAAGCGACCGACATGGTCATCCGGCGCGCATGAGTCACGCCCGGCTTCCAGACTCATAGTGAAGGATGAAAACGCATCCATCAACAGCGCTGTCACCAGCGCATCGCGGTCTTTGTAGTAGCGATACAGCCCCGGCGCGGTCATACCCATCTCACGGGCGATTCCCCGGAGGGATAGCGAGGCTGCGCCCTGCTCGCCGATCTGCTTCCACGCTGTGTATATTATTTCTTCGCGGGTTGCCTCTCGTAATTTTCCACGTCTAGTTTGTGACATAAGATCGCCTATCATTATACGTGTTTACAATTGTTTACAGTGTTTACTATTTTACCAAAATCGGCTCCGAAGTCAAGGGATGAACCGCAAATTTGTTCTCACGCTATAATAGGGAAACTTCAAAACAGGAGCGCTCCATGTCCACCGTACACGAGTCCAAACACCCGCTGGTTGCCCACAAACTTTCCCGTCTGCGAGACAAGAAAACGGAACCGAAGAAATTCCGAGAACTGGTGCGTGAGGTCGCCGGGCTGCTCGCTTATGAAGCCACCGCCGACCTGGCTACCATACCAGTCGAAATCGAAACTCCGCTCGAAAAAATGACCGCCCAGCAATTGCAAGAAAAAATCGGGCTCGTGCCCATTCTGCGTGCAGGGCTTGGAATGGTGGAAGGCATCTGGGAGCTCATGCCCTCCGCTGAAGTCTGGCACATCGGTCTGTACCGCGACGAAAAGACACTCAAGCCGGTGGAGTATTACAACAAACTCCCCATACAGCCACGCGTGGCTGTATGTCTCATCCTCGACCCGATGCTCGCCACGGGTGGCTCCGCCACAGCCACAGCGGATGTGCTCAAACGTTGGGGAGTGACCAAGATCAAATTCGTTGGTTTGATCGCCGCGCCTGAAGGTATCAAAGCCATGCAGGCAGCCCATCCCGATATTGACATCTACCTCGCCGCCATCGATGAAAAACTTAATGAACACGCCTACATTGTGCCGGGACTGGGCGACGCGGGAGATCGGCAGTTTGGAACGGGATAAAAAGTAATTGAAGATAGGTGAGGTAGTGGGATGGCGTACAACTTAAAACTTGCGGAGCGGATCCGCGCCGAGGTTCAGGGATTGCCGGTCATCGAGAAGAAGATGTTCGGCGGGGTGGGCTACATGCTGAACGGTAACATGGCGTGCGGCATTCTTGGCGATGACATGATCGTGCGCGTTAACCTCGAAGAGTACGAAAAGCTTCTCAAACGGGCGCATGTCAAG
>ERZ761602.8224-NODE-8224-length-10612-cov-5.418585_pt1 | contig 10612 bp, 9 predicted proteins | sample MGYA00512165_ERZ761602 | MGnify/ENA primary metagenome ERZ761602 (study PRJEB28899, sample SAMN02445085) | bioreactor sludge metagenome | biome: EBPR sludge; isolation source: Thorneside wastewater treatment plant | place: Australia: Brisbane, Thorneside...
GTTCAGCGACCTGAACCCGGGGTCGAGGCACTTGTCGGGCTCGTCGCAGTGGAAGATCAGCACGTTGCCGTTCGTCGTGCCGTCAAGCAGCGAGGTCACCAGCGTCGAGGAGCTTTCGCCGACGATCGGCACGAACTTGCCCGGCTCGTCGTCCTTTGGGGGCACGTAGATGATCGTGCCCAAGAGCGTCATCGCATATTCGGCAAGCTCCTGGTCGAACTGGCCGTTCGGCGAGAAGAACGCGGACTTCTTGAGGATGGTCCAGGTGTAGTTGCGGGCCGCGCCGGGGTTGACGTCATCGTACTTGCCGTTGCCGTTCTGGAGCGTGCTTGAACGCTGCCCCTTTGCCCCGCAGCCGTGCTTGGCCGCAGCATAGTCGGTGAAGATGCCTTCAGAGTTGCCGATCGCTTCACACACCGCCTTGTCGGCAAGGTCGCCCTTGGGCCAGATCCCGCCCACCAGCCCCTGCGCCAGCTCGCAGGAGTTGATATTGAGGTTGTTCATGAGCTGCGCTTTCTGGGCGAACTCCTGCATGATCTTGGAGCACTCGGGGCAGACAGTATCGATCGCGAGGCTGAAGGCAAACCCGACCGCATTGTTGGCGACGGCCTTCAGCAGCGCGACGATCTCGCTCGCGTTGATGAAGCTGAAGCTCCCTGCAAAGATGTCGATCCCGCCGCAGCCCGCCCGGGCGCGCGGCAATTGCAGGTTGGCCAGGTTGGTCGTCTTCTGGGGAAAGCGCGTCCAGACATTGCCAAGGCTGTAGTAGCCCGCCGATTGGCCCTGGAACGCGGTTGGCCCGGTGACATTCCCGGCCGCACCCATATCGTCCATGAAGCGGTCCATGCTGTCACCGACATTGGCCTGGAGCGGAGTGACGACAAGGCTCGTCGCGGCGAGCGCGAGCGCCACCTTGCACAGTCTAGTAATCATGGCCGGCTTCCTTGGAGGTCAGGAGAAAGATGCGGTCCTGCAGCTCGTCGGCCGACAGGACCCCGTATCCGATCGGGATCGGGCGCTTGGCGACACTGTCCCACAGCACCAGCGCCGGGGTGATCCGGGGCTCGAGGCCCATGCGAGGTCGCTGGCCGTTCTCGACGCTGTAATTCGGGAAATGCCGCGAAGGACCGCCGTCGGTCGAGATGGCCCGGACCGTCAGGTGCCAGCGGTCGGCCACCGACTTGACGATCGGGCTCATGACTTCACAGGCCCCGCAGGTCTGGGCAAAGAAGTAGAACAGGCCGTAGCGACCGGACAGGCGGGCCATTACCGTATCACGCTCGGCGGTGCGCGCATCTTGCCATTGCCGCTTGGCCAGCGTCCCGACCGGGCGCTCGAGCGTGTAGTCGAGCTCTGGGTCCTGCCAGATCGCGCGCTGCCAGACGTCGGAGAACAGTGAGGCCCGGTCAAGCTGCTTGCGCTGGAAGCGGATATAGGCGGTCACGTTCTCCGGGCTCGGCTCGATGATCGCCCGAGCCTTGAGTTCACGCAGGCTCGCCGTGATCGCCTCGAGCTGGGCCGTGGCCGAGCTTGCGTGCGGCGGCGCCTGGTCCGCTGGCGGCGCCTTGGGTCGGACACAGTAGAACCAGTACCCGAGTCGGCGCTCTTGGCAGTAGAAGCTGTCGCCGCTTTGCACTTCGGCCTGTTCCTGGCGCGCAGCCTGGGCCTGCAGCGATACTGCCGTGGAGGAGCTGACTGCCATCGTTATGGCAGCAAGCCCGCTGCGAAGCGCGCTCATGGAGTGCTCCTTTCGTAATAGTCGCGGATTTTCTGCTGGATGAGTTCGGAGGTCAGGAGCTCGTCGGGGAGCCGGGCAGCATCGGTGAACTCGGCATAGACCTCGGAGAAATCCATGCGGCTGAGATCGAGCCGGACGAACTCGTCGAGGGTGAAGCCGAGACACTGCTCGGTCTTGGGCTTAGCCCAGGGCTTGGGCAGCTGGGCGCGGCCCTGTTCCTGCAAGATTCGGCTGAGCTTCGATTCAAAGCAGCAGTAGACCTTCCTCTTGGTCAGGCAGACCCCGAGGAAACTCGACGAGCAATAGGTCCCGACATAGGCGCACAAGCCCTGGGCATCGCGCTCGTGGAGCAAGACCTCTTCGCGGCTGCAGCCAAGCGTGACGAGCAGCTGGATCCCCGGGATCAGCGGGAAGCCCTTGCCCTGGCAGCAGTTGAGGATCCCGAAGACCTTGGACGAGCAGGTCTCGCGCGTACCCTTGAACAGGGTCATGGTCGCCGGATCGAACTCGCGGCGCGCCTGATCCATCGCGTTCAAGGCGACGACGGCATCCTTGAATTCGGCGTTGGCTTCGCGATGAATCGTCTCGCAGGATCCGTCGATGCAGTAGACATCGCCGTCGCAGACATATTGCTGCCCGGAGTTTCGCCCCGCCGGGACCGGGCATTCGTAGACCCGCTCGACGGTTGAGCAGGGCGTATCATCGGTCAGGCAATCCTCGCGCACGAAATTGCAGGCGCCGTTGGCTTCAAGCTCGCCGCAATCGTTTCCGGGAGTCCTGACCGAGCAGCTATAGCCACGCTGCCAGGCCCAGCAGGCCTGCGTCACCGCGACCCCGTCTACGTTCCTGGTGACAGGATCGCTGTCGGTGCAGACTTCGGCGCCGGGCGTGCAAGTGCTGTCGTTGGCGAGCGGAGCGCATTGGCTTTCGTTCCTGGCGGTGGTGACCACCTGGCGAGAGGTCACACTGATCGGAGTGGACCCGGTCACCGGTAACGAGCAGGAATACTCCACAATCGGAAGCCCGGGTTCGGTGCAGATGAACCGGTTACCTTGCTGATAGCCTTGCAGACATGGCCCGGCATGACTGCCGACAATACGGCAAGTCGGCACAGCGAAGACCGCGCACTCGGGATCGGATCGCGGACAGTAATAGAGATAGTCGGTGACCGTGGTGACGCTTGCATCGAGCGTGATCTGGCAGCTCGCGCTCGTCTGCTCGGCAGTATAGCCGGTGTTGCAGGTCGCCATGTAGGTGCCGACCGAACCCGTGCCTGGTGGCAGCGGAACGCAGTTACCCAACGATCCGGAGACCGACATGCCGCTAGTGTAGTCGAGCGGGGTCTCGCTGATCGCACCCGACCGCGCGAGAATGCTCTCGATCTCTTGCGGCGAGAACTTCGCGCGGCTGCGCATACTGTCCTCGATTGCGCGCACTGCCGGGTTGGTCGCCGCGGCGCTGCGGGCCGCGCCCTCGATCCGGTCGGGATTGCTCGCGAGGTCTTCGAGGCCTTGGGTGGCGGTAGGATCGAACCCCGGCACTCGCGCAGCGTCGGGCGCGGTCGTTGCCGCATCCTTGGCGCGGCCAATGACCGCCGAGCCGAACGCCTTGCCATCGGCCTTGGCGTCCGAGGTCGTTTGCGCACCAACAGGAATGGCATTGATGGCGAGCAGCGCAGCAACGAGCGATTTGAAGGCGGCGTTCATCGATCCACTCCCTCGAGCCGGGCGAGATGGAGGCGGGCAAGCGCGGCGCCCGGGCCGCCGCCTTGGCTGAACGTCTCGAGGACCTGGGCCACCGTGACATTGCCGGCGAGCCGATCGTGCGGCGGCGGCGTGTCCTGGCAGTCGAAGCCGTCGCAGGGCGCAAAGTCGCTGCCCGTCATGACGAAGCTTGGCGCCGCCTCGATGTGAAAGGCGCGGAACAGGCGGGGATCGATCCCCAGCGATGCTGGAGCGTCCGCGCCTTGCCAGATGGCGGCGAGGGTTTGCTTGAAGCGCGCGGCATCGCCCGCCGGAAACCCGCGCAGCACGGTAACCCCGCCAGCCCGGCCCATGTCGCGCACCAATGCCTTCAATGCCTCGGGCGGCATCGACAGGCTGGCAAAGGCGATGAAACGCGGGCTTTCGGCAAGCGGTGCCTTCTCCGCCTCGGCGCGGTTGCGGACCATGGCCTCGAAATCGAAGGTCTCATTCGATTGGGCCAAGGGCGGCAGGCTTTCGGCATAGCGCGCGGCGCTCGCCCTTGCATCGCCCTGGCTTTGCGCGGCCTGGTCCTGCACGGCCTCGGCCCGGCGGCGGACCGTAGCCGCAAGCGCTTCGGCGTCCTCGGCATGCTGCGCCGCATTGGCGCGGATCGCTGCGAGGTCGATATCCTCGGGCGCGCTCTGGGCGAGCGCCAGTCCGGCCAGCGGGATTGCCGCGATGAGCGGCAAGAGAAGGAGTTTCCGGTTCATAGTGCGCAGCAGTTCCGCTTGCGCCAGACGAGGTAGCCCATGTCCTCGCCAATCGCGGGAATGACCTGTCCGGCCGATTGAAAGGTGGTAGCGGCGCCGATCGGGGGACAGGCATAGCGGCCCTTGGTTGCCGGGTTCGGATTGGTGGCCTGGAAGCGGTACTGCTGCTTCCTCATCACCGGCATTAGGTACTTGCCGCAGAGCCCCTTGCCGCCAATCGTCCCCCAGGCAACGAGCTCACGGTGGAGCTTGTAGGCGAAGCGCGAGAGCACGAGCCGCGAAGCCTGGACGTGGCCGATGGAGGCCGAAACATTGCCGTTCATCGGGTACATCGAGCCCTGGCAGCCCGCGCACCAGAACATCTCGTCGACCGGCAGCTTGAGCGTCGAAGCGACGCAATCCGCCGCGCAGGCGGCGAGCGCCAGCGGGTTGGCGAAGAGCACGGCCTCGGGGTTGATGATCGCGGTGAGCTCGCTGTCCTGCCAAAGCGGGTCGATCTCGGAGATATAGAGGATGTCGATCGAGCCGGACTCGAGGCAGAGGAAGTCGGCGACGATCTCCATCCAGTAGATCAGCGGGTAGGCGTACCAGTGGACGTGCCAGCTCGAGTAGTTCTGGCTCGCCCCGCCGACCGCCGAGGGCCCCTTGATCGAGCGGAACCCGATGTCGAACCCGGGATCGAGCTTCATCCCGCCAAGGTTCACGAAGCACCAGGGCTTCATGCTGACATCGGCGAGCCGGACCGGCTCCCAGAAGCCGAGGGCTATTCCCGGCCGCAGGCCGCAGAGGCACAGCGGCAGGTCGGGGTTGTCGGGATCGGGCCGGTTCGAAGGCCAGATCTTGAGCCCGCCGACCGAGATCGGGAACAGGCACGACCAGCAGATATCTGTGATCGGGTTGACGAAGCTGCCGGTGCAACGGCCTGGACCCGCAGCGGCGCTGGCCGGGCTGGTCAACGCCAGGCCTAGTGCGCCAAGCGCGGCCGCGGCGACCCTGCAAAAACGTTTCATGGCCGGGCTCCCTTGGCCGGGGGAAGGACGATCTCGCTGACTTCGAGCAGCCGGCCTTGCTGGCGCACCCGGGCCGGGACCGCGCGGATCCCAAAATGCGCGCAGAGCTTGCCGCCCTGGTCGAAATAGAACCGGCGCTGGCGGGCCTTCATCAGTTGCAGCGGTGCGCCGCGCACGAGGATCAGCTTGGCACCCGGCGCCTGGCGCAGCGCCCAGGCGAGCTGGTCGGGATCGTCGCCATCGAAGAACAGGAGGTCTGCGCGCAGCTCTACGCTGTCGAGCGGGTTGACCCGGGTGCCGCGCGCATGGATGAGTTCGCCTTTGGCTCCCCGGATATCGGTCTCGAGCGTGATCGTCGGATCAAACAACCACCGCCGCGCCGCCTCGGCGCGGATCAGTCCGGCAACCGGTTCGGGCCGATCGACCCGCGCCACCGTTCGCCGCTTCAGCTCTTCATTGAGCCGCTTGGTCTCGCCCGACTGCTCCATGGCGATGAGCCGGGCATGGATCTGCCGAAGCAGGTCGCGTTCGATCACCGGGAAGACGGCGCCCTGCTGGCCGTAGTCGCGGGCCTGAGCCGGACCCGCCAGCAAAAGCGCGAGCGTTGGCAGGATGGCGCGCCTCACAGGATGGCCCTCCCGCTGCCGAGAATCTGACCGCGGCAGGCAAAGCCGACCTCGGCGTAGCGGCTGTCAAAGCCGCGCGGATGGTCGCTGCCGACATAGTAACATCCGGGCGGGATTTCGCCTTCGGGTCCGGGGGTCAGCGCGAGGCCGAGCCTGGTGCGCGGGAGCCGCACGCCGACCTTTCGCCCGTTAATCAGAACGTCGGCGCCCTGGTGGCCAACTTTGTCGCCAGGCAGGCCGAGGACCCGCTTGCCGAATATGTGCGGGCCCTTGCCGAAATGCCGCTCCAGAAGCGGTGAAGCCGGCGGTTCGAAGAAGATCAGGCTGCCCGCGCCGATCGGTGCCGACTTGTCGAGCCAAAAGGCCCAATTGGGCAGGCTCGGGCTGGTGTTGAGCAGGAAGGCATGGCTTTCGCTGAAGGCGACGAGCGGCGCCCAGGCGAAAGGCAAGGCGACCAGGCCAGTGAGGATCACCGGGCGTTTGAGCGCCCTGGCAAAAGCAGCGAGGCGCTGGGTCATCAGTGCTTCTCCGCAGCGAGCCGAGCGGCGATCCGCCGCTCGAGCTCGGGGGTTGCGTCCGGCACGTCACCGCCCAGCACCGCTTCGGCGACCAGCACCACGCGGCCGTTCGTGCCCATGTCGCGAACAGCGGCTTCGGCCGCCTTGAGATAGGCCAGCGTGCGGGCCTGGCCGTCTTGTGGATCCTGCTGCGCGCGGGCCTCGGCATCGACGAAGCGCGCGATGGTCGCTGCAAGGCGGACCGTGACGATCTGTTCGCGCGGGCGCACCAGCTCACGGCTGACCCAGAGGCCCCAAAGGAGCGCGCTGACCGCGAGGAGAACTCCGCCAAGCCGCAGCGCAACTGCGCGATTAAAAGATTGTAATCGGAAACGGTCAGCCATTGGCAGGCTCCTTGCCGGCCACGGCCAGCCCTGCTTCGAGGCGCTTGATGAACCCTGGCGCGCGCAGCAAAACGACACTGACAAGGATCACAAGGAAAGTGCCCTGTAGATCCTGCGAAAAGCCGAGACGCCGGATGGCATCGGCGTCACGGTAGTGCGCAGCGAGGTTTTCCAGCTGAACGAAGAGCAGTGCAAGGTCCCAGCCTGCGACCAGCAGGAACAGGAACAGCGGCACGCCAAGCACGATCAGCAGGCTCGAAACCGCAAACCTCGCCGCTTCGATCAGGACGAAGCAGGTCCCCTGGAGGAAGAGTAGCAGCTTGAGGGGCGGCGACCAGCTGCCGATGTGGTCGAACGGGGTCTCGTGGAAGGGCATCAGCCGGCTCCTCCTGCAAGACCCGCGACCTTGCGGATCGCATCGGCGAGCAGGAGTCCCCGCGCTTCGAGCGCCTGGATCGCGGAATAGGTCTCGGGATCGGAGGAGAAGATCGCCGCAGAGAGCGGATCGAGCACCAGGCGTCCGACCGCCTCGGTCTCGGGACCCTTGATGAAGATCTCCGAGTATTCCGCGCCCGATCGCTTCAGCGAGCGGATCAGCGTCTCGGTCCGATCGTCCATGTCGAGCCGCGAACTCTGCCGGAAATCGGCGATCGTCTCGGCCTTCTGCTGGAGGATCAGCATCCAGTCGCTGTTCTCGAGCGCCGCGCGCGCCCCGTCGGACTTGTAATAGTCGTTGAGGCTCTGAGTCGCGGTCGCCAGAGCGCCGCCGTACTTGCGCGCGGTGCGCGCGTAGGTCTCGACGAATTCGCCCATCGATCCGCCCTTGAGCATCGACCAGGCCTCATCGATCAGCAGCAGCTTCTTGGTCGCTCGCGAAGTCCGGGTCATGGCCTGGCCGGTCATGAACATGATCGCCGAAAGGACGACGCTTCTGAGCTCCTCCCGGCTCGCAAGATCGCTCATCTCGAAAACCGTGAAGTCGTCATCGAGCGCGAAACTGGCTCGCCCTGAGAAGAACCCGCCGTAGGAGCCGCCGCGGCAATAGGGCGCGATTGCGGTCGCGAGGTTTTGTCCGAGCTCGCCGCCGCTGCTGCCGAGTGCCGCAGCGATATCGTCGATCGAGCCGCCGCTCCCGAGCGTGTCCCAGACCGTGGTGACCGCCCGGTCGATCAGCCCGCGCTCGGTGTCGCTGGGCTTGTCGCCCGACCGCGCCATCTGACCGACAATCGCCTTGATCATCGCGAAGCAGTCGAGCTTGTAATCCTCGTCGGCTTCGGCGCGGGCATCGTCGACCATCGAGAAGGGATTGAGCGAGAACCCGGCGGCGAGCGTGAACTCGACGAAGCGCCCACCCTGGAGCTTGACCGAGTGCTCGAAGCTGCGGCCATCGTCGATCACCACGACCTTGGCGCCCGCCCCGCGCAGCGCCGCGCAGAGTTCTTGGAGCAGGACCGACTTGCCCGATCCCGACTTGCCGCAGATCGCGATGTTGTGATTGCCCGCGCCGTTCTCGAAGGGTGACCACCAGAACGGCTGGCCGCGGCGGCCGACGAGCAGGAGGTGGGGCACCGCCCGGCCGAGGTACTCGCCCTGCATCGGCGCAATGTTCGCCGCCGTGGTCGAGAGCATGGTGCGCATGCGCTTCAGGCGCTTCATGTCGTCGGCGAGCCCGTCGGCGAGGCTCAGCGGAAAGGCCGCGACCAGGCCCTGGAGCTGGAGGAAGCGTTCGTCGGCCAAATCCCAGCCGGCGGCCTTGAAGATCGCCTTGATCACCCGCTCGTGCGTGTCACCCTGGCCGAACGGCGAATAGCTGGTGAGCCCGTAGAACAGCTTGACCAGCTTCTTGCCGGCCTGGATCTCGCTCTGGACATGGCGCCACTCGGCCGACTGGTCGGCGAGCTTGGGGAGGAAGCGCGCACTCTTGGTCTGGCTGAGGCTGGTGGTGCGCATGAACTTGTAGCCCGCGCGCGCCGAAGCGGCTTCCTGGTCGGGATAGACGAGGCACAGCATGGTCGCGGTCGGGCAGGGAAAGCGCAGCTTGTCGGTGAACATGTCGCCGATCAGCCGCGCGCACTCCCACGGCGCCCAGCGCTCAGGAAACGAACGCACCGCGAAGTGGCGCAAGTCAAAGCTGTCGGGCAGGCACTCGCCGACCTGCGGGTGGCCGGCCGCATCGCGCGCCACTTCGCGGAACCGCTCGGTCCGCAGAACCAGGCGGTCGTCCTCGACCTCGAGCTCGATATCGCGGCGGATCGCCTGGACGTCCAGTCGCTCGAGCGGGTTCCAGTGGCTCGGCTCAGGCTCGCGCGCCGTGGTCGGTGAGGTGAGTTCGTCGATCAGGCCGATCAGGGCCGAAGGCCGCAGCGCGTGGGCTTCGAGCCCGAGCGAATGGATCAGCCCGAGCAAGCCCTCGCGGCATTCGCTGAGTTCGCCGTCGCTGACCTTGCTGCCTGCAGGGAGCCCGAGCGAGACGATCAGCCGGGTGCTGCGGACATGGAACGGCGCATGCGCGGAGCCGCTTTGCCAGACGAGATCGTAGAACCGCGCGATCCGCGCGCGCGCGATCGCCTCGTAGATCCCGCCCTGCTCATAGCGCGGGGCGAACCACGGTGAGACGACTTGCCCGATGCGCGGGCTGGCGAAATTGAGGACCTGAAGACAGGCCCCCTCGGGCAGTCCTTCGGAGAAGAACTGCCCGAGGATTTCGCCGGTCCGCTCGTCGGCACCGATCAACGGGGTGACCTCGAGGATGAAGCCTTTCGAGCGGGCATTGCGGTAGAGCCCGGCGCTCTCGTCGAAGACCCGGTAGGGGAGCCAGTCGGACAGCATGTCGAGCGCGAAGCCCATGTGCGGCTTTTCGGCCGCGGCCGTGTCGGCAAAGAGCGAGCCCATCAGCGCCTCGCGCAGCTTGGCGAGCGAATAGGTCATGGCCTTACCACCTTCCGCGGGATGGCCGCATCGACCGGGTGATCTGGATGGGGGACCCGGCTGGGGCTGAGGGAGGGGCCGGGTCCCCCGGCCGGAGCGTGCTGCGAGGGGGCAGTCAGCACATCCGGCAAGGCGGAGATGGTCGGTTCGGGATCAGACACGGCTGGTGCCTTGTCTTGCCGCTGACGCAAGGCAGCGATCGCGCGGGCGAGATTGCGGGCAATTTCATTGCGGTTCGCCGGATCCCTGAACCGCCCGGCAAGCGGATCGGGCAATGGAACCGTGACGATGCGAGCTTCATGCAGTCGGCCTTGGGCATCGCGGACGGCCGACAGCACCACTTTGAGGTGCTCCTCCCCTCGCCTCGGCGCGGCCTGGTGTTCGGCGAGCGTTGCGAGATTCCGGGTAAGGGCGGCGCGAGTTGCGCCCTCGTCGATCACCGAAGTCGGCGCACAATCACCTGCTGGTGCCTGACATGTGAAGCTGCCTTTGCCCCAGTGGATCGCGCCATCGCTGGGGAGCATGTTGAGATCGACCTGGGCCGGAACCACCGCCCCCGGTTGCTGTCCGTGTTCGGCAGTGTCCTTGCCCACGCGGGCGGCACCGGCGGCGATCAGGTCCGGGTTGAGCTCGAGAAGCCGCGAAGCGGTCATGTCGCGGCGCGTCTCCATGTCGTAGAGCCGGCCAACGACGAGATAGCGCGCTGCCTGGTCGACATAGAACAGCGTCTTGCCCGAGACCACTTCGCACAGGCCGCCAAAGCCTTCGCAGTTGAGCGCATCGATCGGCGTTTTGGGGAGGCGAACCACGAGCGCAGCACGCACCTCGGCGGCTGCTTCATGCGCCAGCGCCGGCTCGGACATGACGGCCGCCAAGCCGAAACCCAGTACGCTCATCGATCCGGCCAGGGCCAGCGCGGCCGTTGCCGCCCGGTCTTTCAGCCCGGGTTTGAAG
>ERZ761602.8226-NODE-8226-length-10608-cov-7.468492_pt1 | contig 10608 bp, 13 predicted proteins | sample MGYA00512165_ERZ761602 | MGnify/ENA primary metagenome ERZ761602 (study PRJEB28899, sample SAMN02445085) | bioreactor sludge metagenome | biome: EBPR sludge; isolation source: Thorneside wastewater treatment plant | place: Australia: Brisbane, Thorneside...
ACTTCGGGGATCAGCATCGAAACCGGCTGGCCCAGCATCGCCGCTTCGGCTTCGATCCCGCCAACGCCCCAGCCCAGCACACCCAGGCCGTTGATCATGGTGGTGTGGCTGTCGGTGCCGACGCAGGTGTCGGGATAGGCCACGGTCGCACCGCTCTGGTCAGTCGAAGTCCATACCGTCTGGGCGATGTTCTCCAGGTTGACCTGGTGGCAGATGCCAGTGCCTGGGGGAACGGCGTAGAAATTGTTGAGCGACTTGGAGCCCCACTTGAGGAAGTCATAACGCTCCATGTTGCGCTGGTATTCGATCTCGACGTTCTCTTCGAACGCCTTGGGGTGACCGAATTCGTCGACCATCACCGAGTGGTCGATCACCAGATTCACGGGGACCAGCGGGTTGATCTTGCTGGTATCGCCGCCCAGCTTGGCGATCGCATCGCGCATGGCGGCAAGGTCGACCACGCAAGGCACGCCGGTGAAATCCTGCAACAGCACGCGGGCCGGGCGGTACTGGATCTCGTTGCTCGATTCGGCCGGGTTCTTCTGCCAGTCGATCACCGCCTTCACATCATCGGTCGAAACGGTGAAGCCGCCGTCTTCGAAACGCAGCAGGTTTTCCAGCAGGACCTTCATGCTGAAAGGCAGGCGAGAGACGTCACCGAACTTTTCGGCGGCCTTCTTCAGCGAGTAATAGGCGTAGTCCTTGCCCCCGACGTTCAGCGTGGAGCGGGTGCCAAGCGAGTCCTGTCCGACCTGAGTCATGCCTGCGTGATCTCCTGATTTGCAGGGCCCCGGGGGACTGCGCGCGATCGCCGCAGCAGGGCCAGTTGTCGGCGCCGCCGATGCGCGCGAATCTGCCGCGCGTCAAGGGTTGCGGGGCAATATTAGACTAAAGTGCGGTCTGTTCGGTCGGCCTGCGGGCCGCGATCAGGCACCCGGCCACGATCAGCACCGCGCCGGCCACGGTGGCCAGGGTGACTTCCTCGTCAAACATCAGCCAGCCGAACAGCGCGGCCCAGATGAAGGCGGTATATTCGATCGGCAGCAGGGCCTGAGTTTCGGCCCGGCCGTAACCCCAGGAAATCACCATCAGGCTGATCATCGCCAGCACAGCTCCGCCGAATATCAGGGCAAAGGCTTCGGGATCAGGCCAGACGGCCAGCCATGGCGAGGCAAGGCCGAGGAAGATCCCGACCCACACGGTCTGGAACAGTGCGACTTCCACCGGGCCGGCTATCAGCGCCTGCTTGCGCTGGAGAATCAGATTGAAGGCATAGAGGACGGCGGAAACCAGAATCGCGGCGATGCCCCAGGCGGCCATCGGATCGGCCGTGCTTTCATCGCCGATCCGTGCGGCCGCAATCACCACAACGCCGGCCAGGCCCAGGACTGAGGCGATGACCGCGCCGCGTCCGATCTGCTCGCCCAGCAGAACAGCGGCCAGGAACAGGGCGATCAGTGGTGCGATGAATGACAGGGCGATGCCCTCGGCCATCGGCAGATAGACCAGCCCCCAGAAAAAGCTGGTCGCCATGGCCCCGCTGACCGCGCCGCGCAGTGCGTGGAGCTTCATCGACGAAACATCGGGCCAGGCCCCGCCGCGCCACTTCCACAGCGGGAACATCAGCGCCGTGCCGAACAGGCTGCGAAACAGCATCGCGCTGTAGGCCCCGACCGCCAGCGACGCCCCTTTCATCAGCCCGTCCATCAGGCTGAACAGGGCAATGCCGAAAGTCACCGCCAGGAACGGCGCGGCATGGTGGTGGCGGTCGATGGCAATCTTGCGCGCGGGCGGCACGGCGGTTCTCCCCTGCCGGTGCGGTAGGGAAGGGGCCGCGCCGGGGCAAGCCGGTTACATCAGCTTGCGCAGTTCCTCGGCGCTGTAAAGCCTCAGGTCCGCACCTTCGCGCTTCACGCTGCCCATTGCCTTGTTGAAATCGGCCATGTGCGCGCTGGCCGAATGGGCGGCGAGCGCTTCCTGGCTGGCCCAGCGTTCGGAAATGCGGATCAGGTCGGGATCGGCAATGTCCTGGGCGAAGGAATAGTGGATGCAGCCTTCTTCCTGATTGGTCGCCTTGACCATCGCAATGGCCTGGTCGCGGACTTTGTCGAACTCTCCGGTTGCCAGCTTGAGCCAGCCTTCGATCAGCAGCATGGGAAACTCCTCTCCGTCTTAATCGAACGATTAAGACCACGGATCGAGGTATCCGCGCAAGAGGGGTCAACGCGCCGCCAGCATGGTGCACCAATCGCTGCGCCGTCCGCGCCAGGGTTCGGCCAGTCCTTCGCTGACCAGCACATCACCCAGCGAGCGACCATGACGCCGCGCCACCCGCAGCGCGCGGCCATAGCGGTCGGTCGGCCGTCCGCCTATTTCCAGTGTAAACGGTCCGGCATTGAGCAGGTCCAGCAGTCGCAGCTTGGCGCGCTGGCCAAGCGTACGTTCCTCTGCACAGGAAGCCTGCGCCGTTTCGGGCGCGTTGATGTCGGCCAGGCGCACCTTCACGCCATTGATCCAGAAGGTATCGCCATCGACAACGCAGTTGATCCGGGGAGCTTCAGCGCAGAGCGTGAACACGGCGGCAAGGGTGAGGAGCGTGGCTGCCATGCGGGTTGCATGGCCATTGATCGCTGCCCGCCCTATCCGGGAAAACGCTCAGTTTTGCACCGTTCTCGAACGGTTAGAGGCTGAGGAACAGCCCCGCCAGTGCCGCGCTCATCAGGTTGGAAAGGCTGCCGGCGACCAGTGCCTTGATGCCCAGCCGCGCGATCATCGGCCGCTGGTTGGGGGCAAGGCTGCCGGTTACCGCCATCTGGATCGCGATCGAGCTGAAATTGGCAAACCCGCACAGCGCGAAGATCACGATTGCCTGGGTCTGCTGCGATAGATTGGCTGCAGCACCCAGATCGATGAAGGCAACGAACTCGTTCAGCACCACTTTGGTGCCGAAAAGCCCGCCCGCGGCCATTGCCTCGGCCCAGTCCGGCGCGCCGAGCAAGAGGAATACCGGGGCAAAGACATAGCCGAGGATCTTCTGGAATGAGAGGTTCTCAAACCCCAGCAGTCCGCCGATCCCGCCCAGGATTCCATTGGCCAGCGCCACCAGCGCAACAAAGGCCAGCACCATGGCGCCGACCATCACCGCCAGCTTGACGCCGGTCTGAGCGCCCTGGGCGGCGGCCATGATCACGTTGGCGGGGCGCTCCTCCTCGTCGGGAATGACGATCTCGTCCGGCTCGACGATCTGTTCGCCTTTGGGATCGGGCATGATGATCTTGGCCATCAGGATCCCGCCGGGGGCCGACATGAAGGCGGCGGCGACAAGGTAATCGATCCGGATTCCCATGCTGGCATAGGCCGCGAGGATGGTGCCCGCGACACCCGCCATGCCCACGCTCATCAGGCAGAACAGCTGGCTGGGGGTGAGGGCTGCAAGGTAAGGCCGGATCACCAGCGGGCTTTCCGACTGACCGACGAAGATGTTGGCCGCGGCCGACAGGCTTTCGACCTTGCTGATCCCGGTCAGCTTCTCCAGCGCGCCGCCGACCCATTTGATCACCAGTTGCATGATGCCCAGGTAGTAGAGAACCGAGATCAGCGCGGCGAAGAAGATGATCACCGGCAGCGCGGCGATGGCAAAGGAATTGCCGCCGATCTCCGGTTTGGCCAGCGGACCGAAGATGAACTCGGTGCCCTTGCCGGCATAGGACAGCAGCGCCGAAACCCCGGCCGCGATCCCTTGCAGCGCGGCATTGCCCCACGGCACATAGAGTACTAGCGCGGCGAAGCCGGCCTGTAGCGCAAAGGCTGCTCCGACCACCCGCGGGCGGATTGCCTTGCGGTCCGATGAAAGCGCCACGGCAATGGCCAGAATCAGGGCGATGCCGATAAAGCTGAAAAGGTGCGGCATGGTGGCGAGTGGTCCCCCGGTAATGCGGTCTTGCGGCGGAGTGGTAACGGCTTGGCGTGAACAGTCAAATCACCACTCCAGCAAGCTGTGGGTTGCGTAAAGTCCGGCCATTTACAAGCGCTGCCAGCGCGGTAAGCCTATCGCGCATGACCAATCCGGCTCCCGCTATCCCGCGCTCGCTCTTTGTCCTTGCGATCCTTTACGGCGGCATGGTTCCGCTGGGCGGTTTCCTCGGAGCCAAGCAGGTGACCCTGGGGCCCCTCGCGGTTGAGGCAGGGATCTTTCCGTTTCTGACGCTGGTCGCGCTTTCGTCGGCCATTGCCGAACTGCATGGGCCCGGCACTGCCAACCGGCTGGTCCGCTATGGCTTTGTGCCCCTGATCGTGGCGATTTTCTGGACCTTTCTGGTCGTGAGATTGCCGACCGATCCGGGCATGTACGAACCGGCCAAGGAAGCCTTCCCGATCATCATGGCCCAGGGCGCGCGAATGATGGCCGCCGGGATCATTGCATACGGTGTGTCGGTCACCCTCAACATCTGGCTGTTTGACCGTTTGCGCAATGCGGTGGGCCGGTTTGCCGCGCTGCGCGGGTTCATTGCCGCTGCGCTTTCACAGATCGTCGATACGATCCTGTTCATCGGCATCAGTTTCTATGGGGTTCGCCCGATCATGGAACTGATGGTTGGCCAGGCTATCGCCAAAGTGGTCCTGTCAGCCGTTCTGGTGCCGTTGATCGTGATTGTCGCAGTGCGGATCGGCAAGCGCCTTGATCAGCAGGCGGCCTAAAAAAGCTTCAATTCTGCCGCAGGGGGTCTAAAGGGCGGCGATTATGCCGCACTCTGACGATCCCGCCCAAATGACGGCAATGCTCGCCAAGGCCGAAACGCTGGTCGAGGCGCTGCCCTATCTCCAGCGCTATGCCGGACGCACCTTCGTGGTGAAGTACGGCGGCCACGCCATGGGCGATCCCGATCTGGCGCACGACTTTGCGCAGGACGTGGTGTTGCTCAAAGCAGTCGGCATCAACCCGGTGGTGGTTCATGGCGGCGGGCCGCAAATCGGCGCGATGCTCAAGAAGCTGGGAGTCGAAAGCACCTTCGTCGACGGATTGCGAGTGACCGACAAGGCCACCGCCGAAGTCGCCGAAATGGTCCTCTCTGGCGCGATCAACAAGGAAATCGTCCGCTGGATTGCGGGTGCGGGCGGCAAGGCGATTGGCATCTCCGGCAAGGACGGCGGGTTGGTTACCGCTACCAAGGTGCAGCGAACCACCAAGGACCCCGGCAGCAATATCGAACAAGTGCTGGATCTTGGCTTCGTGGGTGAGCCGAAGGCGGTAGATAGCACTGTGATCAAGACGATTTCCGATGCCGGCATGATCCCTGTCATCGCCCCGATCGCGATGGGCGAGGACGGCGAAACCTACAATATCAATGCGGATACCATGGCCGGCGCGATCGCGGCGGCGCTGGGCGCGGCGCGGCTGTTCCTGCTGACCGATGTTGCTGGCGTGCTGGACAAGGAGAAGCAACTGCTCACCGATCTGCGTCCCGCAGATATTGAGCGGCTGCAGAGCGATGGCACGATCAGTGGCGGCATGATCCCCAAGCTCGAGACCTGCATCCATGCAGTCGAAGCGGGTTGCGAGGCAGCGGTCGTGCTTGATGGCCGGGTCCCGCACGCCATGCTGCTGGAAATCTTCACCGAACGTGGCGCGGGAACCCTGATCCGGGCCTGATCGACTGCCGCACTGGCTTCATCGACGGGCGGCCATTGCCCCGCCCCCTTCACCTCGGCTATCAGCGCCGCATCAACTGGAACAAGGACGGGTCCCTTGATTGCTATCCTGGTCGGCGTGCTTTCGCTTCTGACGCAAGTCATCATCATGCTGGTGATCGTGCAGTTCGTGGTCGGATTGCTGTTCGCTTTCAACGTGATCAATCCGCACAACGAATTTGCCGGAGCGCTTTACCGCACCTGCAACATGCTGCTCGATCCGATCCTGCGGCCGATCCAGAAGATCATGCCCGATACCCGGCCGCTCGATCTTTCGCCGATGGTGCTGATCATCGGACTGTCGATCCTGCAAAATGTGCTGGTCCGCGCTGCCAACCAGGCGATGTGATGACGGCTGCGGTGATTGACGGCAAGGCCTTTGCCGAAGGGCTTCGCGCCCGCGTGGCGGACTATGCTGCCACCTTCGAACAGAGCGCCGGGCGCAAGGCGGGTCTCGCCGTGGTGCTGGTGGGGGATGATCCCGCCAGCCAGGTCTATGTCGCGTCCAAGGCCCGCCAGACGGTGGCCTGCGGCATGGCCAGCTTCGAACACCGCCTGCCCGCCGATACCGCACAGGCCGATCTTATTGCGCTGGTTGACCGGCTGAACGCCGATGCTTCGGTCGATGGCATTCTGGTCCAGCTGCCGCTGCCTGCCCATCTCGATGAACAGGCCGTGGTCGAACGGATCGATCCGGCCAAGGATGTCGACGGCCTGACGCCGATCAGCACCGGGCGCCTCGCCCTGGGCCTTCCGGGACTGGTGCCCTGCACGCCGCTGGGCTCGCTGATGCTGCTCAAGGATCGGCTGGGATCGCTTTCCGGCCTCGATGCCGTGGTGATCGGCCGGTCGATTCTGGTCGGAAAGCCGATGGCGCAGTTGCTGCTGGCGGAAAACTGCACAGTGACCATCGCCCACAGCCGTACCCGTGACCTGCCCGATGTGGTGCGCCGCGCCGATATCGTGGTGGCGGCGGTCGGCCGGCCGGAACTGGTCCGGGGCGATTGGCTGAAGCCCGGCGCGGTGGTGATCGATGTTGGCATCAATCGCCTGCCCCCTGCCGAGGGCGAGGCCAAGGGCCGGCTGGTGGGCGATGTTGCCTATGCCGAAGCCATGGCCGTGGCCTCTGCCGTCACGCCGGTGCCGGGCGGGGTCGGGCCGATGACCATCGCAGTCCTGCTGCGCAATGCGCTGGTCGCGGCGCATCGCAACGCCGGTGTGCCGCTGGCTGAAGGCGCGCTGTAAAACGCCAAGCTGGTCAGTCCGCCCACCCGGCGCTAGACAGGCAGGCATGAAACGCACGATTCTGTTCGGGCTTGCCCTGTCGTTCGCCGCCGTTCCGGCCCTGGCGCAGGATCGCCGCAATGAAGGCCCCGGCCATGCCGATCCCGGCGCGGTGGTGGCGGCGGAGATCGCCTTTGCCCAGCTGGCGGAAAAGAAGGGCCAGTGGACCGCCTTTCGCGAGACCGCGACCAGGGACGCGGTAATGTTCGTGCCACAAATGACCTATGCTCAGGACTGGCTGAAAGACCGGGCCAATCCGCCCCAGGCAGTCAAGTGGCAGCCGCACCAGGTCTGGTCGAGCTGCGATGGCACTTTGGCGGTAACCCGCGGCGCCTGGCAGCAGGGCGACAAGGCCGGCTATTTCACCACCGTGTGGCAGCGCCAGAAGAACGGTCGCTACAAATGGGTGCTCGATCAGGCCGAAGAACTGCCGATGGCGCTCGATGCACCGGACATGATCGTCGCCAAGGTGGCCGATTGCCCGCCGGGCTATACCGGACGGCGCGGGCCGAAAATCCAGGACTTCAAGGGCAAGCTGCCCCCGCTCGATCCGGCTGGACGGCGCGGCCAGTCGCTTGACGGTACGCTGGGTTGGGAAGTCGCTGTCGCTCCCTCGGGCGCGCGGCGGTTCGTGGTGACCATGCAGGCGGACGGCCAACGCGTCACCGTACAGGACATGCAGGTAGAGGCACCCGCCCAGCCGTGATGTGGGAACTGTTCCTGTCTGCCTTCGTCACCCTGTTCGTGGTGATCGATCCGCCCGGCTGCGCCCCGATCTATGCCGGGCTGGTCAAGGGGGCAAGCCAGCGCCAGGCAACTTCCATGGCAGTGCGCGCCACGGTCATCGCCACGCTGATCCTGCTGGTCTTTGCGCTGTTCGGGGAAAAGCTGCTGGGCGCGTTGCACATCGAACTCAACAGTTTCCGCATTGCCGGCGGGATCATGCTGTTCGTGATCGCGATGGACATGGTTTTCGAAAAGCGCACCCAGCGGCGCGAGGAGCGGGCCGAGAAGGTGCGTGAGGACCATGTCGAGGACGTCTCGGTCTTCCCCATGGCCATGCCGATGATCGCGGGACCCGGCTCGATCGCCACGATCATGCTGCTCACTGCGCGGGCTGACGGGACCGAGCAGACCCTGGCCGTTCTTGCAGCAATGGGCGCGGTCCTGCTGCTGACCCTGTTCGCACTGGTTGCAGCGGTGCCGCTGATGAAGCTCCTGGGTGCCCGGGTAGAGGCAGTGATTACCCGGCTGCTCGGTGTGCTGCTGGCGGCGCTCGCCGCGCAGTATGTGATTGACGGAGTGAAGGCGGTGCTGGCTGCCGCGTAAACGGAGTCTCGATGATGACGGTTGAGCAGGCTCAGGCGGCCATGCGGCAGGCTTTCGTACACGGCGGACCGGGGGCGATTGTCTCGTCCCTTGTCTGGTTCGCTGCGGCGATTGCCTTCATGCGGACGGACCATGCCACGGCCTTTGCTGTGCTGTTCCTCGGCGGAATTCTCATTTTCCCGGTCGCCAGCCTGATCGAGAAGTTCGTCTTCCGGCGGAGCGCTTCTCCCGCCGGCAACCCGCTGGGCCTGCTGGCGCTGGAAAGCACAATCGCCATGATCGGCTGTCTGCTGGCGGCCTGGCTCCTGCTGCGGGACCGGCCGGATTTCGTCTTTCCGGTGGCGGCGATTGCTGTCGGCACTCACTATCTGCCGTTCAAGACTGCCTATGGCGATCGCACCTATTGGTTGCTGGGCACGGTGGTGACCGTGATTGGCTGTGCCGGGATTTTCTGGGTTCAGGGCCAGACGCTTGCCGTGATTCTGGCCGTCGCCATTGCCGAACTGGTCTTTGGCCTGGCCTTGACCCGCGCGGGGATGCGTAATTCTACTGCAACGTAACCTGCGGATCGTCGCTGTCGCGGCGACCGAAGAATTGCATCAACTGAACCAGCAATTCGCAGCGGGCGGACAGGCTATCCGCTTCGAGCAGCGCCTGCTTGGCGGCAATGTCAAACGGCACGATCTGACTGGTCCCGTCGATCAGCGACTGGTCATCCAGCCGGGTCACCGCATCCCAGTCCACCGCAAAGCCCTGATTGGCGGCAAAGCGCCGGGCCTCGCGCTCGAAACCAGCGCGCTCGACCGGGGACAGGGTCGGGGCCGGATCTTCCTCGATCAATTCGGCCTCGATCTGGCGAAATGGCGTTGCGGCGTCCAGTTCGTGCAACAGGCGGAACCGGGCAACGCCTTCGAGCAGGAGGTTGAACCGGCCATCGGGCAGGGCCTCCACCTCGTCGATCCGGCCGAGGCAGCCAATCGTGTAAAGCGGCGCGCCTTCGATCGCCTGCTGCGGCTGGATCATTCCGATCCTCCGGTCACGCGCCAGCGCATCCTTCACCAGCGCGCGATAACGCGGCTCGAAGATGTGCAGCGGCAACTGCATCCCCGGGAACAGGATCGCGCCGGGCAGGGGAAAGATCGAAACGCGCATGATCCGCTGCCGCTGCGTCAGCCGAACAGGATCAGCGACAGGCGGCGGCGCTGGGCGGCGACCCACGGGTCTTCCAGCCCGACCGCCTCGAACATCTGCAGCAGCTTGGCCTTGGCCGCGCCCTCCTGCCACTCGCGGTCGGCAGCGATCATCGCCAGCAGTGTGTCGGCCGCACCATCGCGGTTGCCGGCGGCAAAGGCGGCTTCCGCATAGGCCAGCTGTCCGGCCGGATTGTCTGGCGTCGCAGCAGCATGCAGCGCCGCCAGCTCGTTATCGGCGGGGCGGTTCTTCGCAAGCTCCAGCGCGGCGCGCGCGCGCGTCACTTCGGGATCGCTGGCCAGCTCGGTCGGCAGGGCATCCAGCACGCCTTCGGCCTCGGTCAATTCGCTCAGCGCCACCATGGCCCGGACCAGACCGCCATAGGCAGCGCCGCTGGCCGGATCGATCTCGGCAATCTGGGAGAAGATCGAGGCCGCACGTTCGGCATCGCCGCCACTCAGTGCGTCCTCGCCCATGGCCAGCAATGGGGCGATGTCCTGCGCGGGCGCGCCGCCGGGCTTGATCGGCAGTTTGGCCAGCAGCTGGTCCAGCACGCCCTTCAGTTGCGATTCGCTGCGGGCATTTGTGAGGTCGGCCACCGGCTGGCCCTGGAAGATCGCGTAGACGGTCGGGATCGAGCGGACCTGGAACTGTCCGGCGATGAAACCTTCCTCATCAACGTTGACCTTGGCCAGAACCACGCCCTTGTCGGAATAATCGGCCGCGACCTTTTCCAGCACGGGTGTCAGCGCCTTGCACGGGCCGCACCATTCGGCCCAGAAATCAAGGATGACCAGGGCATTCATGGAGGGTTCGACCACGTTCTTGCGGAACCGGTCGACCGCCTTCTGCTCTTCCAGGTTCAGCCCCATGCTTGCCACGTCAAACTCCATCCGATCAGGTGATTGACCGCCAATGTGGGCCTTTCGCGCGATTTGTGAAGGGATAAACCGCGCTTTCACGGCAAAGGCAATTTTCCCCTTGGCAAGGGCAAAACCCGGTGCTAACCGCGCGCCTCACCCCGGCCCCGGGCGCAAGGCGAACAGGGCTGTGAAACGTTCGAGCGGGCGTAGCTCAGGGGTAGAGCACAACCTTGCCAAGGTTGGGGTCGAGGGT
>ERZ761602.8229-NODE-8229-length-10601-cov-7.577565_pt1 | contig 10601 bp, 11 predicted proteins | sample MGYA00512165_ERZ761602 | MGnify/ENA primary metagenome ERZ761602 (study PRJEB28899, sample SAMN02445085) | bioreactor sludge metagenome | biome: EBPR sludge; isolation source: Thorneside wastewater treatment plant | place: Australia: Brisbane, Thorneside...
TTCGGGCAGTCACCTTTGATGAAGTAGTAAATGCATACTATGAACAGGTAAAAGGGCTGGTAGATGGTGGTACTGATATTCTACTAATTGAAACCATTTTCGATACCTTAAATGCCAAAGGTGCCATTTTTGCCATAAAAAAATATTTCAGAGATACCGGTAAAACGCCGTTACCCATAATGATCAGCGGTACCATTACCGATGCCTCCGGCAGAACACTCAGCGGACAAACATTAGAAGCTTTTTTCACTTCTGTAATGCATGCAAGACCCTTAAGCATTGGCCTGAACTGTGCTTTGGGCGCTAAAGAAATGCGGCCTCATATTGAAGAGTTATCACAAATAGCCAGTTGCTTTGTATCTGCTTACCCCAATGCCGGGCTCCCCAATGCGATGGGTGAATATGACGAGAAACCGGAAGACACCGGCCACTATCTTGAAGAATGGGCGAAAGAAGGTTTTGTAAATATTGTGGGCGGCTGTTGCGGCACCACACCAGATCATATACGGCATATAGCTGAACATGTAAAAGATATCAAACCAAGACAACTGCCCGTTGTTGAAAAAGAATTAGCATGACGACACCACAGTTTTTGATACTGTTATCACTTCTTATTCTGGTTGTAAATAACTTTTCAATGATCAGGAAGTTATTTGTAAAAAAGAGCTCATAGATGCAAGAATCCACCGTTATCAGACCTTACTTACGATTAGCCGGATTAGAACCATTGGTCATCAGGCCTGAAACCAATTTTGTAAACGTAGGAGAAAGAACCAATGTGACAGGCTCCAAGAAGTTTGCCCGGCTTATAAAAGAAAATAAATACGAAGAAGCCCTGAGTGTGGCCCGCCAGCAGGTAGAAAATGGGGCACAGGTACTGGATGTGAATATGGACGATGCTTTACTGGATGGCATCCAGGCAATGACCACCTTTCTTAATCTTTTACAAAGTGAACCGGATATTGCGAAAATTCCAATCATGATCGATAGCTCCAAGTTTGAGATCATTGAAGCCGGACTCAAATGTGTGCAGGGAAAATGTATCGTGAATTCCATTTCGATGAAAGAAGGCGAAGCTAAATTCATCGAACAGGCAATTATATGCCAGAGCTATGGCGCTGCAGTTATCGTAATGGCATTTGATGAAAAAGGACAAGCCGATACCAAAGACAGAAAAATTGAGATTTGTCACCGTGCTTATAAAATCCTGACTGAACAAGTAGGATACGACCCACAGGATATCATTTTCGACCCTAATATTTTCGCCCTTGCCACTGGCATGGAAGAACATAATAATTATGGCGTTGATTTCATTGAAGCTACTAGAGAAATCAAAAAGCTAATGCCCCTTACCAAAGTAAGTGGTGGCGTAAGCAACCTGTCTTTTTCTTTCAGAGGAAACGATCATGTGAGAGAGGCCATGCATTCGGTTTTTTTGTACTATGCTATTCATGCCGGTATGGATATGGGTATCGTTAATGCAGGGCAATTGGTAGTATATGATGAAATTGAGCCACAATTAAGAGAACTGTGCGAAGATGTAATACTCAATCGAAACAATGACAATAACGAGGCCACAGAAAAGTTGATTGCATTCGCTGAAACCGTAAAGGCAAAGGGTAAAACAGAGGTAAAAGACGAAGCATGGCGCAATACTTCCGTGGAAGAACGGTTAAAACATGCCCTGGTCAACGGAATAACTGATTATATTGAAACAGATACAGAGGAGGCAAGACTAAAATACCCACGGCCATTAGATGTAATTGAAGGCCCGTTGATGGCCGGAATGAATGTGGTAGGTGATCTTTTCGGTGCCGGAAAAATGTTTTTACCTCAGGTAGTAAAAAGTGCAAGGGTAATGAAGAAGAGTGTGGCATGGCTAACACCATTTATAGAAGAAGAAAAAAGGAATAATCCAAATACCGGAAACGGGAATGTACCAAAAGTGTTATTAGCCACAGTGAAGGGTGATGTACATGATATTGGTAAAAACATTGTAGGAGTAGTGCTGGGCTGTAATGGCTACGATATTATTGACCTTGGCGTAATGGTTCCGGCTGATAAAATACTGGATACTGCAGAAAAAGAAAAGGCAGATATCATTGGACTAAGCGGCCTCATCACTCCGTCACTGGACGAGATGGTCCATGTAGCACATGAAATGAAGCGCCGTAACATGAAACAACCTTTGCTCATCGGCGGAGCTACTACTTCCCGGATGCATACGGCTGTAAAGATTGCCCAGCAATACGACCATGGAGTTTTGCATGTGCTGGATGCTTCCCGAAGTGTAACAGCCGTGAGTACCCTGTTAAGTAAAGAAAAAGATGAGTTTCTCAAAAAAACAGCAGAAGAGTACCAGGGCCTGCGGGACCAATTTTTAAACAAGAATAAAAAGGAGCTTATTCCCTACAGTGAAGCAGTTGTAACCAAAGAATATTTTGACTGGAAGAATTATAAACCCGTAAAGCCTGTAGTCGACGGAGTAAAAGTGTTGAAAGAGTTTGACCTCTCCATTATTGCCCGCTATATTGACTGGGGACCCTTTTTCATTGCCTGGGAAATGCCGGGTCGCTTCCCCGAAGTACTTTCGGACAAGATATTTGGCACTGAAGCAACCCGCCTTTACAACGAGGCACAAAAAATGGTGCAACAGATTATCGAAGAAAAATGGTTTACTGCGGATGGCATAATCGGCTTTTGGCCAGCCAGCAGTAATAATGCAGATACCATCACCCTATCAACTGAAAAGGGAGATGTAAAACTGGAATCATTACGACAGCAATTGAAAAAAGCAGTAGGCCAACCCACTTACTCACTAGCTGACTTCGTTAAACCAAAAGAAATTGGCGAGGATTTTATGGGATCCTTTGCTGTAACTATTCATGGGGCAAAAAAACATATCGACCATTTTGCTGCCCAGCATGACGATTATAATAAGATACTTGTACAGGTACTGGCCGACCGTTTCGTAGAAGCCTTTGCTGAATGCCTGCATGAAAAAGTGAGAAAAGAGTACTGGGGTTATGCCAAAGATGAAACCCTTACCAATGAACAACTTATCAAAGAAGAATACAAAGGAATCCGTCCTGCACCTGGTTATCCGGCCTGCCCGGATCATACAGAAAAACTGAAACTGTTTTCTTTGCTAAATGTGACCGAAAATATCGGCATTGAGTTAACTGAAAGTCTGGCCATGAACCCACCAGCCTCTGTATGCGGCTGGTATTTTGCGCATCCGCAAAGCCATTATTTTGGTTTAGGCAAAATCAGCCGTGACCAGCTGGAGGATTATGCCAAAAGAAAGGGCATGAGTATGGAAGAAGCTGAGAAATGGTTAAGACCGGTACTGGAATAGCTTATCTTGTTTTGATTACAGTAGTTTTTGTCCAGGCATCATGCCAGGGCTCATCGCCTAAACCACTGAATACTTCAAAAGGAACGATACGACAAAGGCTCCGTAGGATCGCATCCTTGAAGGTAATATTACCTCCATCATTTCGTATAGCTCTTGTACCTGTCAGCAGTTTACCAAGAGTATAACCTTTGAAAGCAGCCTCACAGAATGTGTAGTAGAGCAGGTAATTAAAATAGCCCAATATAATAGCTAATAGGTAATAGTTTGCGCCCCGGTCTCCATAAGCAATAGACAACAACAAATCTGGTGCTATGTAAGAAAGTAAATATCCTACAACATAGCCAGTTGCATAGCTTAGAGCAAACCGCATAAAGAGGTTATCAATTAACCAGTTTAGAAAACGTTGCCCTTGTGAAGCCTGGGTATATTCAATATGATCATCAAATAACCCCTGCTTTTGTTGTTCTTCTGTTTGTACTATTTCATTCATTCTTTTCTTTATAAAAGATTCATGGCAGATAAATCCTGCTTCAATAATACTGAATTTTTAAAATGAATGCTGCTGATCCCCAGTTCCTCTGCAGCTATCACATTTCTCAAATTATCATCAATAAATAATGCTTTTGCAGGGTCAACCTGGTACCTGTCAAGCAACCGCTGGTAAAACTCAGGAAATGGCTTTCTAGTTTTCTCTTCACCACTTACTACCCTTCCATCAAACCAATGCAGAAAATCATAACGAACCAAAGCTATATCGAATAGATTGGCCTGCCAGTTCGTCAATGCGTACATTTTATAATTACCCAACTCCTTTAACCGACGAAATATATCAACTGATTCTGTTATCGGGCCTTTAAGCATCTCCGTCCACCGGCCATAATAATCCCGGATGGCTTTTTCCCATTCAGGAAATTTTTTTACTAATTCCTGAGTGGCCTCCACAATAGAACGGCCTGCATCCTGCTCTTCATTCCAGTCATTGGAACAAATGTGTTTAAAGAAATATTCTCTCTTTTCCTCTGTTTCAAAATAGCTTTCATTGAACAAGTAACGAGGGTTCCAGTCTATCAGCACTCCGCCCAGGTCCCAGATAATAGTATTTACCGCCATTGTTACTGGTGATTATATTTCATTTTCAGCATGATCATAATACCTGACATTACCAGCATCACAGCATTGGTAAGGATGATAACCCAATTATCAATCATCACACCATATACCAGCCACATGATCTCATTAACAAACGCAATAATGAACATGTATAATGAAACATCTTTTGCAGATTTTTCCTTCCATGTTTTTAATACCTGTGGCAAAAAGGTAAAGGCTGTTAGTGCCCCTGCGGCATAGCCCAGTATATCGGCTGCTGACATTGACATTATTTTTTCTTTTTAGATTTGGGAAGTGCTTTTATTTCTTTTTTCATTTGTAACTGTTGCTCTGCTGTAAGTGGTATCATGCTGATAGCAGCCCCGCCACCAGGAGCCAGCTTTAATCCTAGAACAGAATTTTTATTTACAAGCTTCTTTTCAATAGTGTAAGCCTCCGGATTATTTTTCCAGTCTGCATTATCTGCATCACGGTAAATAATCGCCTGGTACACTTTACCTTCGTCTAAAAATGACAAGTCAGCACCTAATCCTCTTGAATTTTCATCCGTAATAGCTCCCATAAACCATTGATCGGCTCCCTTTGCCTTCCTTGCCATCAGGATATAATCTCCGGGTTCAGCATCCAGCACTTTGGTTTCATCCCAGTCTGCTGCCACATCTTTAATGAACTGGAGGGCATCTGGTTTTGCCTCATAATTTTCCGGCAAATCAGCGGCCATTTGAAGCGGACTGTACATAGTTACATACAAGGCTAATTGTTTAGCCAAAGTAGTATGCACCTGCTCCTTTTTCTCCGGATTGTAATGACTCATCTTTATTTTAAAAATACCAGGTGTATAATCCATCGGCCCGCCCATCAGCCTGGTAAAAGGCAGAATCGTTTCATGCTCCGGAGGATTGCCGACACTCCATGCATTGAACTCGTTGCCACGGGCCGCTTCACTGGCTATCCAGTTGGGATAGGTGCGATGAAGACCTGTAAGACGAACAGATTCATGCATATTGACCATAATTTTATAAGACGCTGTCTTTTGTGCCACTCTTTCATAATGCTTTATCATCCATTGTCCGTCATGATGTTCACCCCTTGGAATGATGCGGCCAACATAACCGGTTTTTACTGCATCATAACCAAACTTCTTCATGAAACGATAAGCTGTATCCATCCAACGTTCATAATTGGTAACAGAACCTGATGTTTCATGATGCATGATTATTTTCACTCCCTTGTTTGCTGCATACTGTTTTAATTCTTTTACATCAAAATCAGGGTAAGGTGTTACGAAATCAAAAACATCTTCTTTCCATTGACCAAACCAATCTTCCCAGCCGGTATTCCATCCTTCAACCAATACGCCACTAAACCCATGCTTAGCAGCAAAATCAATATATCGCTTTACATTGGCTGTATTGGCCCCATGAGGAACTTTGGTAGCTTGCTGAGAACCCACCTGCCCGCCACTATAATCCCAGCTGGACCTTCCTACATGCATTTCCCACCAAACCCCGACATATTTCATAGGTTTAATCCACGAAGTTTCTTCAATTTTAGATGGGTCGTTGAGGTTCAAAATCAGTTTGGATGTAAGCACCTCCCCGGCTTTGTCACTCACCACAATGGTACGCCAGGGTGTGACAGCCGGTGCCTGTAAATATGCCTTGTTACCCACTGCATCGGGAACAAGATGTGAATTCAGCGTAAAAGTGTTTTTATCTACTACAAGGTTCATAGCCGGGTAATTAACCAATGCTGCTTCATGGATATTGATATATAAACCATCGGCAGATTTTAGCATCAACGGCGTTTGTACTGCAGACTTATCGAAAAAAGTTTTAGCATGTATTTCCTGTGCAGCTCCGCCACCGGTTGCATCCACCCCACTTAAGTTGGTTGTATAATAGGGGTATTCGTTTGTATCATAATCACCGGGTATCCAGAATGCTTTGTGATCACCGGACATTGCAAATTGTGTCAGTTCTTCGCCAATTATAAAATGATTGAGTTTGGCCTGTTGCGGAAACGAATACCGAAAACCAACTCCATCATTGTATACTTTGAAAATAATTTCAAGCTGGATACCAGAACCTGAACGATCAGCCAATTTTACCAGCAGTTGCTTGTAGTTATTGCGGATTTGACTGACTTCACCCCATACAGGCTTCCAGGTTTCGTCTGTTACAGATGAATCGATTCCCAGCAAATCAAACTTTGATAACGACAATTCAGGACTTTTCAATCGCATACCCAATCCCGACGGAGCTACAACCGTTTTTCCTTTATAAAAAACCCTGTATGTAAGGTCTCCGTTGCTACGATGTAACAAACCCAATTGTACATTACCGTCTGGTGAGTGAAGTGTTACAGACTGGTCAGCAAAAACAGTAGTGCTAATTCCTGCTAAAAACAGGATTGGCAGCAATCGTTTAAGAAGCATAAAAAAAATTTAGTGCATGAAGATACAAACTTTGTGTAATTGGTACACATTAGAATTATCGCTTTTCAAATAGCCACCAGCGCCTTCTCCGGGGCTTCACCTGGTAATTCTCCCTTATATAATTATGTATGTAGTTGATAGCCTCATCCACACTATCTGTCAGGTACACCAGATTAATGTCATCTCTGGAAACTGTTCCTTCTTCTATCATGGCGTCAACCATTTCCATCATTGGCTGATAATATTCTTTACCAAACAGCACTATCGGGAATCGGGTTATCGTTTGGGTTTGTACAAGGGTAAGGGTTTCAAAAAGTTCATCCATCGTACCAAACCCACCAGGCATGATAATAAAGGCATAAGAATATTTAACCAGCAAAACCTTTCTAACAAAGAAGTGCTCAAATGTGACCCATTTCTGCATATACGGATTAGCTTTTTGCTCAAATGGCAACCGGATATTGCACCCGACAGACTTTCCACCATTCTCAAAAGCCCCCCTGTTGGCAGCTTCCATAATACCGGGGCCACCTCCTGTCATGGTGGTCATACCCAGTTCTGCAATCCGTTTTCCAATTTCCCTTGCCTGCTGGTAATAAATATGATCTTCTTTAAAACGGGCAGAACCAAATACGGTAACACAAGGCCCGATAAAATGCAGGTTTCTGAATCCCTTTAAAAATTGCCAGAACACCCTGAATGCAAAAGATAATTCATATCCCCTGCTTTTAGGGCCTTCCAGAAACACATGTGCCTTTGGTGGTATTATTCTTCTTTTTGATTTTGCGGATGCTTCCATAGTAAACACTAAATTGCCGTCAATTTAATCAATAATGCAATGCGTATCATCAGCTACAATGTGAATGGGATCAGGGCCGCCATAAAAAAAGGTTTTATGGATTGGTTAAAAACTGATCCTGCAGATGTGATCTGTGTGCAGGAAACAAAAGCAGTGCAGGGCGATGTTGATCACAAACCTTTTCATGAACTGGGATTTCATAATTACTGGTTCAGTGCCCAAAAAAAGGGATACAGTGGTGTGGCGGTTTTCACAAAAATTAAACCGGATAATGTAGAATACGGAAATGGCCATGGACCCAGTGATGATGAAGGCAGGGTGATACAACTGGATTTTGGAAAAACAAGGCTTATTAATGCTTATTTCCCCTCCGGCACCAGCGGAGATGAAAGACAGGTGTTCAAATACCAATGGCTGGATGAGTTCAACAGCTGGTTAAAAAAATTAAGAAAAAAACACCCCAATCTTATTTTATGCGGTGATTATAATATTGCGCATAAAGAGATTGACATTCATGATCCGAAAGGGAATAAAAATTCATCCGGGTTTTTACCTGAAGAAAGAGCATGGATGACAAATTTTTTGGAAGACGGATGGGTTGATACTTTTCGTGAGTTTCACCCGGAACCACACCGGTATAGCTGGTGGAGCCAGCGTTTCCCCACCGTACGGCTGAACAACAAGGGATGGCGCATCGACTATATTAATGTTACTGAGCCCTTGAAAAAAAATCTAAAAGATGCGGAAATACTTCCTGATGTAAAGCACAGTGATCATTGTCCGGTTTACCTGGAAATAAAACTTTAGTTCTCATGATCATTTATAACGTTACCGTCAAGGTTGATCATTCTATTGCAGAACCATGGTTAGCCTGGCTTAAAGAGGAGCATATTCCCGATGTGATTAATACAGGTTGCTTTACACATGCCAGCATATTACGCTTATTGGAGGTAGATGAAACAGATGGCATAACCTATGCAGTGCAATATCATTCTGCCAGTAAAGAGCTTTATAACCGGTATATCAGTGATTTTGCAGAAACCATGCGGAATAAAGGATTCGATAAATGGGGAAATAAATTCATTGCATTTCGCTCGGTAATGATGGTTGTGCATTGAGTGTGAAAAAATAATCAGCCGGTAAATGATACAGGTAAACTGTGTTCCCGTTCTAAATAATTGTATTACTCACGGATATATCTTACTGAAAGTCAGGGGCAGTTATCGGTACCATTTATTATTTACCCCCAATTTGAATACTGAAATCAAGTATTCTGCTGAAATCCTTGTCCCATGCGGATTCTGAAGCATAAGAACAAAGCCGGAACCGGGTAAAATTATTTTGCAGGAATAAAAAAGCGGCTAAATTTGCCGGCGTTACTAAACCGCAAAAAAATACAATAATCATGAACAAAGCTGAATTAATTGCAAAAGTTTCTGACGATGCAGGTATTACCAAAACACAAGCAAACGCCGCCCTCGATTCTTTTATTGAAGCAGTTACAAAAACACTGAAAGGTGGCGGTAAAGTGACGCTGGTTGGTTTTGGAACTTTCTCCGTATCAAAAAGAGCTGCCCGTAATGGTCGTAACCCCCAAACTGGTGAAGTAATTAAAATCAAGGCCAGAAAAGTAGCCCGGTTCAAAGCTGGTAAAGAATTAGCTGCTAAACTCTAGTTGCCTTAATCAATGTATTAAAAAGCTCCGTTCCCCCATATGGGAAGGAGTTTTTTTAATCCTGTATCTTTACACTTAAACATAAAAAAATAATCATGGGAAGAGGAGATAAAAAAACTGCTAAAGGAAAACGCTTTAAGGGCTCATTCGGAAAAAGCAGACCCGGCAAAAAGGCTGCAGTAAAGAAGAAAGCTGCTAAAAAAGCTTAATGAATTAAAAAAAGGTGTTTGATTTTCAAACACCTTTTTTATATGCGTCTTATCCCAACCAGATCAGGCATTATATTGCTTCTTTGCTAATTGATCTCGTTCTTCAGCCAGTACATTAAGCATACTTTCGAGTTCGCCGATACGTTTCAACTGTCCTTCCAGCCGCTTATTGGCATCTGCTACTACCTGCATATCACTGTTCAGCTCTTCCAGGTAAGTAACTCTTTTTTGTAATTGCTGACGTTGAAAATTGGCCTCTTTCAGTTTATCTTCTGTTTCCGCCAGATCAGCCTGCAATTGCCTGTTCTCCGAAACCAGGTGATTGTATTTATGCTTTTGCTCTTCATAATCCTGGCTTATACGATAGTATCCTTCTTTTAAATCTTCGTACTCCAGGTTGATTTTTTTTGAAACCGCCACCTGCGCCTCCAGTTTCTGCATTTTCTCCTGCAACACCCCAAACTCGCTATAGGCACTGTCAAGCATGGAATTCATTTCGCTGGTCAGGTTTTCTTTCTGACGGATTGCATTGATTTCATTCTCCTTCTGTGCCAGCTTATGTTTCAGTAACTCTATTTCTTCGTTCAGCTCTTCATTGTACTTTAATACTTCCTGTTGTTTTGCCTCCGTTTCTTTAACAATATCTATTTGCTCCAAAAGCTGATTAATTTTTTCATTATGTTCCAGCAAACTGTTTTGAGCCAGCTTTAACTGCTCCATGTAACCTGGTTTTTCCCCGGAAGACTGGGGTACCTGGTTTTTCAATAGCTCTATTTCCTGTTGCAGTTTTTTGTTTTGCTTGCGAACCTCTTCTGCCTCAATGGAGAAGATGTTACTATTCTCCTCTGCATCAGCCACCAGCTTTTGAAGATTCTCAATTTGCTTATCCTTTAATTCCACTTCATTAAAAAAACGCCTCTTCCAATCGTCAAGTTCCCGGCTAAGCTTACTGCCGGCAGCATCTGCCATGGAGTCTTTCAATGATTTTCGGCTGGTAATAAAAAAATGGATGG
>ERZ761602.8230-NODE-8230-length-10600-cov-3.584163_pt1 | contig 10600 bp, 8 predicted proteins | sample MGYA00512165_ERZ761602 | MGnify/ENA primary metagenome ERZ761602 (study PRJEB28899, sample SAMN02445085) | bioreactor sludge metagenome | biome: EBPR sludge; isolation source: Thorneside wastewater treatment plant | place: Australia: Brisbane, Thorneside...
CGGCTGGCGCTGCGGTTCCACACGATCAGCACGACGAGCGACGCGACCGCGACCCCGGTGGCAAAGAGCCCGATCGCCCACCCGCGAAAGCCGATCGCCCACCCGAGCGAGAGGAGCAAGGCGTAGGGCGGGCTCGTCGCCCCCGTCGAGAGGCCGGTCTCCTCGGTCCAGCAGAGGACGCACCCGCGGGCGGTGGATCGAGCGAAGTCGAAGTAGATGTAGACGTCGTCGAGCGGGACCGGGTACGCGCTCGCCCCCACGCGCCTCAGGAGAGCGGCGGCGGGGAGCAGGAACGAGAGCGCCACGCCGAGCGCGAGCAGGGCGCGAAAGGCGGGGACGAAAAGGTTTCGGCGCACGCGCGGACATGCGACTACCACGGGCGCAAGATGGCCAAAAGCCGACCCCCCGAGACCCGCGACGCGCGCGACGCGCGCCAATGGGACGCGATCGAAGAGGCGTCCGAGCTCGTCATGGAGCGGCGCTTCGAAGACGCGCTCGTCGAGCTGAAGCGCGTCCTCTCGGGCGACGCCAACAACGCCTACGCGTACAGCCTCCTCGGCGCGGCGCTGTGGGAGCTCAGGCAGCTCGAGCCTGCTCGCGACGCGTACAAGGCGGCGGTGCTCTTGGCCCCGTCCTACCTCGGGGCGCGCACCGGCCTCGCGCAGGTCCTGCGGCGCCTCGGCGATCTCGCCGGTGCCGAGCAAGAGGCGCGCATGGCGCTGCGGCAGGCTCCGGGCGACGGCGACGCCCACATGGTCCTCGGGCTCGTGCACGCCTCGCGTGGCGAGCGGCGCGAGGCCCGGCAGCATCTCCACGCATTCCTGAGCTCCAAGCCCGAGGTCGAGGCGCAGATCGAGGTGCGAAGCGTGCTCGAGCTGCTCGACCAGGGCGAAGAGGGTGAGGGCCTCGAGATCGAGGACGAAGACGACGAATGAGGCTCCTGCGCGCGCTCCGGTCCACGGCTCGTGAGGCAGGCGCGTACGCGCGGCAGGCCATGTTGATTCATCGCGACCTGGGTGACGTCGTGCCGCGCGACGTCGCGACCGGCGACATGGTCGTGGTCCTCGTGCACGGGCTCCTCGCGACGGCGGGTGTCCTCCGGCCGCTGCGGGCTGCGCTCGAGCGGCACCGCGGCGTGCACGTGGCGTCGTTCACGTACGCGCCGGGCCCGGGCGCAGAAGAGGTCGCGGCTCGCTTGGAGCGGTTGCTCGGCGCGGTGCCGGCGGGGGCCGACGTCCACCTCGTCGGTCACAGCTTGGGCGGCATCGTCGCGCGCCACTACGCGGTCACGCGCGACGACCACCGGGTGCGCGGTACCGTCACCCTGGCGACGCCGTTCGGGGGAGTGCGCGGCGCCGCCCTCTTGGGGCTGCCGTTCTCGCGCGATATCGCCGAGACCAGCTCGGTGCTCCGGGCCATCCGGCTGGCGCGACCGGCGCGGCCGATCCCCCACCTGTCGATCATCGCCGGCGACGACGCGCTCACGCGGACGCCCGTCGCCCACGCCCTGCCCGGCGGAGACGTCGTCGTCCTGGAGGGCAGGGGGCACAACGGCATGCTCTTCGATCGCGAGGCGATAGGGTTGGTCGAGCGGCGTCTCCTGGGGGCGCGCGACACCCCTACTCGCCCTTTCGCGGGCGTGGTACCCCGCGATCCGTGAGGCTCTCGCCCTTCCTCCTGGCGGCGGCCATGACCGCCCTCGCCGCTCCCGCGCAAGCCGAGGTCTCCTCGTGGCTCGCGGCCAGCGGCGGCACCTCGATCCTCACCGTCAACGAGAGCGAGGTGATGGTCCGGGGCACCATGAACTTCGATCTCGGCGTCGGGTCCACGCCGCAGGGCGACGCCATCTTCGGCGGGCTCGTGCGGGTCGCACCGATCTTCGACGAGGGCACCGACATGGCGTTCCTCGTCCGCGGCTGCTCGCGCGGCTTCCAGACGGGCGATTGGGGGGTCGCGGTCGATCTCGGCGGTTACCTGCGCCTGTTCGATCCGGCCGTCCCTCAGGGGGGCTTCCTGGGTGAGGTCATCCTCGGCGCGCCGCTCGGGTTCCAGCTCGCCCTCGCCGGCCACGCCGGCACGCTGAAGTCGTACGGCGGCTCGGCCGTGCTCGGCCTCGACATCCTCAAGCTCACCGTCTACCGCCAGTCGCTCCTCGAGTGGTGGCCGAACCCGCTCTCGCCGAGCGACGCGCGAACGGCGGGGGCCGGCGAAGCCGGAATGATGAGGCGTTGACGTGCTGCGCGCAGTCTCGCTCGACTTCGGCCAAACGCTCGCCAGCTTGGATGCGCGCTACCTCGCGGATCGGCTGCGCGGTCGTGGGGTCGACGCCGACGAGGCCGCGGTCGAGCGCGCCATCCCCACCGCCTGGGCAAAGTACGACGAGATCGTGAAGCTGGGGGTGTCGGGGCACCCGTGGCGCGAGCTCATGGCGGTGTTGCTCGACGAGTCGGGGGTTCCCGAACGGTTCCGCGCCGACCTCGTCGAGTGGCTCTGGCGCGAGCAGCCGCGCAAGAACCTCTGGCGCAAGCCGATCCGCGGGATGTTCCGTCTCTGCCTCGACCTCGAGCGCGGCGGTGTGCCGTTCGGCGTCGTATCCAACTCCGAGGGCCGCCTCGCCGAGCTCGTCGACGAGATGGGCTGGGCCGACGTGATCCGCGTCGTCGTCGACTCGGGGCGCGTAGGGATCGAGAAGCCCGACAAGCGGATCTTCCAGCTGCTCGCCGAGCGCTTGGGCACCGACATCACCGAGATCGTGCACGTCGGTGACTCGTTCGCGGCCGACGTTTCGGGGGCGCTCGCGGCCGGCATGTGCGCGGTCTGGTTCACGACGCAAGACCGCCTTCCAGAGGGCTGCGATCCCACGCGGGTGAAGATCGCGCACGACGCGCCCGGCGTCCGCCGCGCGCTCGAAGAGCTGGGCCTCGTCATCCCCGAGCCCGAGCGCCCGTCCGCTTGGCCCTAGTGTCGTGAATCAGAATTCACGACACGAAAGAACAACGGTGTGCTGAGTCCAGACCGGTCCGAAGCGCGAGGAATTCGCGCGGCCCCACCCAAAGTGGGCCGCCGAATTGTGAAGCGGACTTCGGACTCAGGACACTAGCGGCGGCGGTTTTTCGTGGCGGCGAGCCGCTGGCGCAGACCGTCGACGTCACGCGCGAGCTCCTGACACGATTGGATGCGGCGGCTCGGCTCCTTCTCCATGAGCTGGAGGATCAGGAACTCGAGCTCGTCGGGGATCCTCGGCTCGTGGGCGCTCGGTGGGCGCGGCGGCTCGCGCAGGTGCTGCATCATCACCGCGACGGAGTTTTCGGAGTCGAACGGCAGCACGCCCGTGAACAGGTGGTAGGCGATGACACCGAGCGAGTAGAGGTCGCTGAGGTGCGTCGCCGACTTGAAGTCGCTGATCTGCTCGGGCGCCATGTACGCCGGTGTGCCGGCGGTGAAGCCCTGCCGCGTCAGGTTCCGGTCGCCCGCCTCGTCGGGCACGCGGCGCTTCGCGATGCCGAAGTCCATGAGCTTCACGACGTCGTCGTTGGTAACGAACAGGTTCTCGGGCTTGAGGTCGCGATGAACGACCCCACGCTCGTGCACGCACCCGAGGCCCCGGCACACCTGGACGAGCCAGCCGAGGTCGCGCAAGAGGTCGCGTCCCTGCTCGATCCGCGTCGCGAGATCCGCCCCGGCCAGGAGCTCCATCGTGATGAAGCGCGCCGAGCCGTGGGTGCCGATGTCGTACAGGCGAATGACGTTGGGGTGGCTGATCTGGCGCGCGAGGCTGAGCTCTTGCTTGAACCGTGACACCAGGGTCGGGTCCTCGTTCGCGCGCGCGAAGAGCTTGAGGGCGATCGTCTCCTCGAGCTCGAGGTCTTTGGCGCGGTACACCGCGGCCATGCCGCCGCGGCCGAGCAGGCTCTCGACCTGGTAACGGCCCGCGACCGTGATCCCGGCGGGCACCGCGAAGACGTTCTGCAGCAGCGCCTCGACGCGCCCGCCCGGGGGCGCGAAGGCCTGCGCCGAAGCAGCGGCCAGGGCATCGGCCGCCTGCGACGCCACCGTCGCGCGCTCGCTCCCCGCGCGACCCGAGCGAGGAGCAGGGAGCTCGGGCAATGACGGAAACGTTTCGCTCGAGCCCGACGCTGTCTCGGCAGGCGGGGCCGACGCGCGCATGAAGGCGGCGTCTTCTTCGACCACCCGCGCGAAGTCGGACGCCGATCCGCGCATCTTGCGCTCGACGGAGGCAAGCTGAGTCCGTGCTTCGTCGAGCTTGGGCCGGGCGGCGACCACCTTCGAGAGCGCCTCGCGAGCGCTCTCGAGCATGTCGTGTTTGCCGTAGAGGACGCCGGCTCGGTAGAACGCCTCGATCTCTTCGTCGGTGCGCGGCTCGCCGGCGAGGAACCGGCTCGTGAACTGGTCGAAGGTAAAATCGACGTGATCGAGCGACGTGGCGACCTGGATCGCGAGCGCGCACGCCCTCGGGTACTGCGGATCATCCTTGGGGACGCGGACGAGCAAGGCGAGCGCTCGCGCGTGACGCCCGGCCGCGATCCAGCAGCGGATGCTGGCGCCGACAACTCCGGCGCGCTCGAAGTGGGCGGCCGCCGCTGCGTGATCGCCGGCGGCTTCGGCCGCGCGGGCCGCCTCCAGCTCGGTCGCGTGGGCCATATCTCGGATTCGGACGATCGCTCATTCGTCGGCGTTCTGCAACGAGAGTCGCCGCAGCTGCGCCGGGTTTCTCGCCACGCTCGCCGCCTCGTCGACGTCGACGAGCCCCTGCGCGACCAGCCGACAGAGCGCCGTGTCGAGGCTCTGCATCGGCGTGCCCTCGGCCTCTCGCTGCTGGATGTAGCCGTCGATCTGGTGGGTCTTGCCTTCGCGGATCATGTGCGACAGCGCGAAGCTGGGGAGGAGGATCTCGACCGCGGCGATCATCCCGTCGCCGCCCGACCGCTTGAGCAATTGTTGCGCGATGACGCCTCGCAACAGCACGCTGAGGGTGCTCCTCACCTGCGCCTCGACCTCTTCGGGGCAGAGGTCGAGCACGCGGTCGACCGATTTGGCGGCCGAGCCGGTGTGGAGCGTGCCGAAGACGAGAACGCCCGTCTCGGCAGCGGAGAGCGCCAGCATGACGGTCTGCAGATCCCGCAGCTCGCCCACCACGAGGACGTCAGGCGCCTCACGTAGCGCGGCGCGCAGGGCCGAGGCGAACGACTCGGTGTGCTGGCCGACCTCACGTTGCGTCACCATGCTGCGGTTCGAGGCGTGGATGTGCTCGATCGGATCTTCGATGGTGATGATGTGCCGCTGCGACGTGCCGTTGATCTCGTCGACGATGGCGGCGAGCGTCGTGCTCTTGCCCGAGCCGGTGGGCCCGCTCACGAGGACGAGGCCGTTCTCGAGGAGCGCGAGCTGGCGAACCGCTCGGGGCAGACCCAGCGCGGAGAGCGTCGGGATGCGCTCGGGAATGAGCCGAAACACCGCGCCGAGACCACGGCTCTGTTGGAACACGTTGACGCGGAACCGGCCGACCTCGGCGATCTCGTACGCGAAGTCGATCTCCATGTCCCGCGCGAGCAGCTCGCGCTGGGCCGGCGTCATGATTTCGAACAGAAAACGCCTCGTCTCGTCGACCGAGAGCACGCGGAACGGCAGCGGGACCAGATCGCCCTCGTGGCGGATGATGGGCACGTCGCCGCTGTGAAAGTGCAGATCGCTCGCGCGCTGATCTACGGCGAGGCGCAGGAACGAGTCGAGGCGAGGCGCCATCAGCCGCCGCTCGCTTCGGGGTTGGGGAGGCCGAGCGCCGCCTCGAACGCCCGCTTGTCGATCGCCTTGGCGTACGCTTCGTCCACGTCGACCGCGCCCGCTTTGGCCAGGCGGATGAGGTCGACATCCATGAGCCGCATTCCACCCTCGCGTGAGGTGGCCATGATGGTCGGGATCTGGAACGCCTTGCCCTTGCGGATCATCGTGGCGATGGCCTCGCTGTTGATCATGATCTCGACCGCCGGGGTGCGCTTGCCGTCCGGCGTACGAAGCAGGTACTGGCACAGCACCGCGCGGAGCGACTCGCTCAGCATGCCGCGGATCTGCCCCTGCTGGCGGGGCGAGAACGCGTTCACCAGCCGGTCGATGGTGGCGTCGGCCGAGGTGGTGTGCACGGTGCCGAGCACCAGGTGGCCCGTCTCGGCCGCGCTTACGGCGAAGGCAATCGTCTCGGTGTCGCGCAGCTCGCCGACCAAGATGACGTCGGGGTCCTCGCGTAGCGCCGAACGCAGGGCGGCGCCGAACGAGCGGGTGTGAGACCCGAGCTCGCGCTGGTTGATGAGGCTCTTGCGCCGCCTGTGCACGACCTCGATCGGGTCCTCGATCGTGACGATGTGGCGGGAGCTGGGGCGGGTGATGTGGTCGATGAGCGCGGCGAGCGTCGTGGATTTGCCCGCGCCGGTGGGCCCGCCGACCAGGACGAGGCCGTCCGAAAGCTCTGCGAAGCGGGCGAGCTCGGGGGGCAGAGCGAGGTCGTCGAAGCCGAGCGCCTGGCCCTTGACCGCGCGGAACACGGCCGACCGCCCGTGGAGCTGCTCGAAGACGTTCGCGCGGAACCGAGCCCGGTCGCCCGGGAGCTCGTACGACAGGTCGACCTCGCGCCCCTCGGCGAGGGTTCGTCGCTGCGCGTCGGTGAGGTGCGGGTCGACCATGGCGCCGATCGCCGCTGGCGACAGCTTCACGTCGTTCAGCGCCTCGACCCGCCCCATCCGCTTGATCGCCGGCGGCCGACCGGCAAAGAGAAAGAGGTCGTCGGCCTTCATGCGGAGGGCGGCGCGCAAGAGCTGTTCGAGCGCGCGCGGATCTCCGGGGGCCGAGTCGCCGCTCGTCGTCTGGAGATCGAAGCGTTCGAGCAGCCTGGCCGCCGCGGCCCGGACCCCGGCCGAGGCGTCGTTCTCGCACCCCTTGATCCACAGCGCGTGCGCGCCGTCGTCGTGGTCGGCGAGAAAGTGGATCGCGGCGGCGCGGACGTCGGCGTGCTCGTCCTGCACCAGCTCGGCGACGTCGGGGCAAGCCTCTTTGGCTGCGAGTGTGTGCAAAGCCTCGATGGTGACGATGCGGAGCTCCGGCCGCGTACCGAGGAGGTCGATGAGGTAGGCGGTCGCGCGTGGGTCGCCCAGCTTCCCTATCGCTTGAACCGCGAGCTCGGCGACGAGCCAGTCTTCGTCGCTCTGCGCCACGCGCACGAGGGCCCCGAGCGCGCGCGCATCGGCGATACGGATCAACGCCGAGACGGCGAAGCGCCGCACCACCGACGAGCGGTCGGCCAGGTAGTCTTTCACCAGGTGCTTCGTGATCGCGGGGGCGTTCATCTCGACCAGCGCATCGAGGACGCGCTCGCGGACCCACCAGTCTTCGTCACGCAGCGACTGGAGGAGCCGCGGCGCGAGAGCCCCACCGTGATCGCCGACCTTGTTGGCGATCTCGGCCGCGAGGCGGCGGACGTTCACGTCTCGGCTGCGGAGCAGCCAGACGATGGCTCGGGCAGCGTCGATCCGAGCCGCGTTGCTGAGCTCGGTCAGGGCGTGCGCGGCGCGCGACCGGGTCGCGACGTCACGGTGCGAGAGCGCTTCGATCAGGAGCGGCAGGAAGGGATCGGCGGCCGATGTCTCGATCACCTCGAGGATCGCGAGTCGGATGCTCTTGGGGCCTTCGCGGAAGCGGTCCCGGAGGACGGCGGCCGAGGTCGCGCCCGGCCGCCGCGCCAGCTGAGCCAAGAACGCGCGCAACACCTCGAGCCCGCGGCCCTCGCTCGCGGGCTCGCAGCGCTCCCAAAAGTCCGGCGCGTCGAGGGCGCCGATGGTGGTGATGGCCTGCGCGACGACCAGATCGTCGGCGTCCTGGAGCGCGACCGCCGCGACCTCGACCACGGGCGCGATGTCGCGAAACCGTGAGGCGTCGGTCAGGCTCCTCAGGGCGTGGATCTTCTCGCGCGGCCGGCCCGATCGCAGCACTGCCATGACGAGCGGCAAGCCGTGCTGCCCGGCTCGGCCGAGGAGCGCGTTCATCGCGTCGACGCGGCCTGGGAACGCCGGGTCCAGCGCCCGCTTGGTGAGGAGCTCGAGCGCCGAGCGACCGCCGAGCTGCTTGAGGACGTCGGCGGCGCACGCCCGAATCGTCGCGTCTGCGGCGCCGAGCAAGTCGCAGAGCTCGCCGTGGGCCGCGACGTCGTTCACGCTCGGCAAGACCTCGACGATCCGATCGCGCAGCACGGCGTCTGCGGTCTTGAGGCCGCGCACCAAGGGCGTGAACAGCTCGGGCGCGGCCTTGGCCTTCGCCAGCGCGACGACGGCGTCGCAGCGGAGCCGATGGGCGTCGCGCGTCGACTTCGGGTAGAGCTCGATCGTGATCGGCACCAGCTTGGCGACGTCGCTCGCCGCGCAGGCGGCTGCTTGCGCGACGAACGCATCGACGTCTGCCGGCGACCCGAACGTCGCGGCTCGGAAGGTCTTGGGCAGATCCGAGCGCTGAAATAACACGCGAGAATCTATAGATAGCCCGAATCGAACGGGCGACGAAAGCCCCCCGCGAAGGCTCGGTCAGTCGGGGTCGCTGAACTCGCAGGCCGAGGGATCGGGGCATGTGCCGCACGCCTTGATCCCGCCGCCGCAGTCGACGACCTCGGCCTCGGTGCAGGTGAGGTCGCACGTTCCCGAGCCCTGACAGCAGACGAAGCAGTCGCTCTTGCAGGCGAGGCTGCAGGTACCGTTGCCGGTGCAGCCGATCCCGCAGTTCGTTTCGCAGGCCATCGTGCAATTGCTGTTGCCGGTACAGCCGCCGCCGCAGTCGGTCAGGCACTGCACGTCGCAGTCGGACCCCCCGGCGCAATCGAGGTCGCAGTCGCCGCCGGCGGTGCAGTCGGCGGTGCACGTCGATTGGCCCTCGCAGCTCACGTCGCAGCTGCTCCCCGGTGCGCACTCCTGGTGGCACGTCGACTTGCTGCCGCAGTCGAGCGCGCACCCCTCGCCCAGGCACTGGAGGTCGCAGTCGGCGCCCTGCTCACAGGACAGGTTGCAGTCGCCGGCCTCGCAGACCTCGCTGCACGCCTCGCCCACGCAGGGCGCGCAGTCGGGGTCACAGTTGCCGCCCTCGGTCTCGTCGTCACCGCACGCGCCCAGGGCCACCATCAGGAACGCCGGCGCGCAGAAGAAGATCACGGCTGCGAGTCGTTTCATGGCATCACTCCTTGGTCGGCTCACTGCTTGGCTCACTGGTCGTCTCACTGGGGCTCCGCGACGCAGCAGCCCGTGATGCAGTACGAGCCGCTGGGGCAGAGGGGGAGATCGGCGGTGCCGCAGGCCTGGAGGCCATCGGGGCACTCCGGCGTCCCTCCGTTGCCGCACTCGGGCGGGAGGAAGAGCTTGCCGACGCAGAGCTCGCACTCGTCGCACTCGTTGAGGCAGCTCGGTACCGGGTCGCAGGGGTGGCAGAGCGTCGGATCGTCGATGCTGGCGAGCGAGCAGACGGTGTTGCCGTTCAACCCCTCGGACCCGCTCCACACGTACTGGCCGCTCCCGGCCGGGAGCTCGCAGCAACCGAAGCAGTCGCAGCCGTTCGGCGTGAGCGGGAGGCAGACGTCGAGGCACTCTTGGCTCTGCGTCGTGAGCAGATCCGTGCACGTCTGCCCGTTGAAGGGCTCGAAGCTCAGATCGGTGAACTCGCACGCGTCGCCGAGAGAGGGCTCCGGGTAATAGTCGGGCGGCACCTCGTGGGTGTCGCAGCCGTGGTCCCAGTAGCAGTCGTCGTTGCCGGGGCCGCTGTCGTTGTCCCAGTAGCACTCGACCTTGCAGGGCGGGCCAGGCTGCCCCGAGATGCCACCGTAGAAGCTGTCCTCGGTGTTGTCGCAGGGCCCGAGGCAGTCCGGGTCCTGGTAGTCGAGGAGCCCGTCCATGTCGTTGTCCTCGAGATCCCCGCATTCGTAGACCATCCCCTGGCACTCGGCGGTCTCGGTGGGCGGCGGGGGCGGGCCGCTCGAAGACGATTGCCCCGTGCTCGCGGACGAGCTCGACGATCCGCCACCTAAACCAAAGGACCCGGACGAGCTCGGTGCGCCGCCAGTGTTGCCGGCGCCCGAGCCGCTCGAGCTCGACGCGCCGGTGGTCTCGTTCTGCGTGTCGTCTGAGCAAGCGCCCACGACGACCCCGCCGACCAGAGACGAAAGCACGAGAACGTTCCGGATCCTCATTCGCTCCTCCTCATTGAAAGACGAAGACGCCCTTCAAGTCCTCGGTCGAGGAGATGGGCGTCCCGTCTTTGATGCTCGTCGCGCGAAACTGGTAAATCATCCCGGCTGCCAGCGGCGGCCCCCCGTAGGTCACTTCGGCGGGGGCGTTGCCGCCCGGGTCGAAGTTGCCGCTCGTCTCCCAGACGAGGTTCCCGAGCGCGTCGTAGACGACGACGTCGTACTCGTCCTCGCTCGAGTCGTCCTCCCAGCGGAACGTCGGCGTCCCGCTCACCGGCTCGATACCCTCGGCGCCCGGAGAGAGCACGTCGAGGGCGCCCGTGATCTTGAACCCATCGGCGATCGCGACGTTCCCGCCCGCGACCGTGATGTGTT
>ERZ761602.8237-NODE-8237-length-10594-cov-5.579941_pt1 | contig 10594 bp, 9 predicted proteins | sample MGYA00512165_ERZ761602 | MGnify/ENA primary metagenome ERZ761602 (study PRJEB28899, sample SAMN02445085) | bioreactor sludge metagenome | biome: EBPR sludge; isolation source: Thorneside wastewater treatment plant | place: Australia: Brisbane, Thorneside...
TCGGCGACCGGCTCGAAACAGACATTGCTTCGGGGCAAACAGTGGGATGCCCGACAGCGTTTGTCTTGAGCGGGGTTGGAACGCGCGAAGAAGCGCAGGAATGGAAGCCGGATATTATTGCGGAGAGTTTGACTAAACTAGTGGAATAATAAAGACGCCTGTGATGTGAAATCACAGGCGTCTTTATTATCTTATATCAAGGGCATTGCCTTGTCACCGTAGAGGTAGTTGCATTCCCTGCAGAGTTAAAGGCTTCTATACCGAAGACCAGCGGCGTTCCAGCAGGCATGAACGCGCTTTCAGGTACAGGATATGAAGTAGCGTTTGCTGATGTCGTATTGACTAATACACCATTAATATAAATCTTGAATCCGGTTTCATTGCTGGAGGTATCTTCCCAGGTGAGCGTTCCGGAGAATTTGTATTGTGGTACCGCTCCTCCATCGGAAGTACAGGTAAGTGTAATGTTGGGATTATTCGCCGCAGAAGGCGGGGTTGTTGCGCTTGTTGCAGTTGCAGTGGGCGTAGTTGTGCTAGGCGTAGATGTGACTGCTGTTCCCGTTGTGGAGGCACTGCCGATCTTGACTTGGATATAAAAATTCGAGCCGAAATTCTGCCCGCTATCGTTGGTCAGGATCCAATAGCCGATGACTTCACCGGCTGCCGAGGGGGCGGTCATATCCACGGTCACATCGCCGGATGCCCCTGGTGCAACGGTAATACCAATGGCGGTGGCAACTCCGCCCATGGCACTACCCGAAACAAATGTGACTTTATACGTGGGTGTCCAGGCACAGGAGCCGGTGTTTTGCAATTTCCAGGTCTTTTTGATCGCCTGTCCGGGGGTTACAACGGTATTATCCGGGTATGTGACGTCGGATACAAAGACGGAGTTGTTACATCCGACCGCGCCAGACGCACCGCCCGATGTGGATCCGCTCGAGGTGGTCGGGATTGAAGGGTTTGTGAACAAGGTCGGGCTGGCGGTCGGGAGTGCAAGGAAGGTTGCTGTTGCAGTCGGGGTTCCGGCTGCTGTCGCTGTGGGCGAAGCGAGCAATAACGCCTGCTGCTGAGCCGCAACGGTCGCCGCGGCGGCGGTATATACGGCATTTACTTCATCGGCGCCGTCGTCTTTCCCGCCAAACGCCGAGACCAATGCAACAACACCAGAGATGACAAGCAATCCGACCAGAATCCACAGGAATAGGTTTCGAGGCAATCCTGTTTGTGGTTTCATAGGTTTCAACATAATTTCTCCTTTTATACTGTGCAAGGATAACGATTATATGTGAAAAAAAGATAAGAAGATTTTCGTCTTCCCTACGATATTCCTACTCTTTTAGTACGAAAATAGCGCTCAATAAGGAAAATATTAACCATGCCAAGAGCTATTAATGAAAGTCGTCCGTTGACCAAAGCCACGACCGGGGTTCAAAGTCGGAAATCTCATACAAGCCATATAAGGTAAAATCCCCCTCGTTGTGAAATAAATCATGCTCATATACGACCTCGATCTTCCCGCCATTGAAAACCTCCTAAAAGAATGGAACGAACCCGCCTACCGCGCAAAGCAGATATGGCAGGGACTTTACCAACATCTTTACTCCTCCCCTGAACAGTTCAGCAACCTGCCAAACTTGCTGCGTGAAAAGCTCGGCAGAGAGTTGATCTTCAGCCCACTCACAGTGAAAACATACCGGGATTCATCCGATAAGTCCACGCGCAAGACCCTCTTTGAATTGGCAGATGGTAATTTGATCGAAGCGGTATTAATGAGATACGGCGACCCGGCAGATGATCATGAATCACGGCATACGAAAACCCGGCGCACACTTTGCATCTCCACCCAGGCAGGCTGCGCAATGGGATGTGTCTTCTGCGCAACGGGGCAGATGGGTTTCAAACGCAACCTTTCCAGCGGCGAGATCGTGGCACAGGTGATGTATTATGCGCAAATGCTCAAGGAACGGGATGAGACCGTCAGCAATATCGTTTTCATGGGCATGGGCGAACCGTTCCACAATTACGAGAATGTGATGACGGCGATCGACCGGCTCAATGACGCGGACGGATTCGGATTCGGCGCGCGGCGGTTGACCATTTCCACAGTGGGGCTTGTCCCGCAGATCAAACGTTTTGCAGACGAGCAGCGGCAAGTCAACCTCGCCATCTCCCTGCACGCCGCGGATGACGATGAACGTCTTGCCATCATGCCGGTCAATAAAAGGTACAAGATCGAAGATGTCATCGAAGCCTGCAAATACTATATCGAAAAAACGCACCGCCGCGTAACCTTCGAGTGGGCGTTGATCAACGGCGTCAACGATACGCCGGAAGTGGCGCAAATCCTTGCTTCACGACTCAAAGGGCTACTTTGCCATGTGAATGCAATTCCATTAAACCCAACTCAGGGCTATGCCGGCGAAGCAACCGACCGCGGACGTGCGCAAATCTTCAAAGAGACCTTGGAAAAGAACGGCATCCCATGTACGATCCGTATGCGGCGTGGGATCGACATCGCCGCGGGTTGCGGTCAATTAGCGGCTTACACAAGTTAAGAAATATGTCAATAAATCGGTCCATCGAATAGTACCCGGGTTCGAGACTCAATGTTAAGAATTGGTGTATAATGCCGACATCTTAACAAACTTAAAATCCAGCAAGTCCGAAAGTCATTATTCAAAATCCCTCATGAAGACAACCACTCTTCTGATCATAGAAGCAAAACATGCCGAAGTCCCTTCTTTCGCTGCAGACCTGCAGAAGAAGGGATTTGATGTCCATATTGCTCAGAATGGCAGCAAAGCCGTCTCGTTGTTGAAGGAAGTCAGCCCGAGCCTGGTTGTCATCAATGCGGCTTCGATGCGCAGCACTGGCTTGCGCATCTGTCAGTCTTTGCGCGAGAAGGATTCCAAACTGCCCATCATCCTCATCCTCGACGAAGAACGCGAAGTGAGCAAGGATGCGGCCGATGCGGTGCTTATCCTGCCGTTCACGGTGCAAAAGCTTGCGAACCGCATCAAACCATTATTACCCGGCGACGGAAAGAACGTACTGCATGTCGGGCCGATCCGGCTCGATCTCGAAAAGCGGCGCGTGCGATGTATGGGCAGGAGTTCAAAGCTGACTCCGCGTCTGGTGACATTGCTTCAGTTATTGATGGACAAACACGGCGAAGTGGTCGAACGAGAACCCCTCTTCAAAAAAGCCTGGGAAACGAATTACACCGGCGATACGCGCACGCTCGATGTCCACATCTCATGGCTCCGGCGCGCCATCGAACTCGACCCTGATAACCCCAAATTTCTAAAAACCGTGCGCGGCGTTGGGTATCGGCTAGATATTTAATTGAAATTGCTTCCCTTCGACCGTTACCAATCGGATGCAGACTCTGCCTCCGATTTTTATTTTTAACTCCATGGGGATATCCCCGCTTCGTACGTGACGCCGAGCCTGTGCGGCGCTGCGGAAGATTTTCCCATCCCAAGCCGGGTCCACCTCCCAGAAATCCACATCCAGGGGGGTCTTTAGTTGGACGAGGTCACCGGTAATTCTCACCTTGATCTTTTTCGACTTCATGGCAACTTCGGGCTTGAGCGCCAGGTCGCGCTCAACCGTGAACACCGATTTCATGCCCGAGAGCCGCGCCCTTGCCGTGTTGACCGCGCGGACCGATTCGTCGCAAGTGATGAATTTTCGCCCGAGCTTTGCCGCTGTCATTGCTGTGGTGCCAGAGCCGCAGAAAAAATCCGCCACCAGATCATTTTTATTGGACGATGCCAGGATGATGCGTTCCATCAAGGCTTCCGGCTTCTGAGTGGGATACCCCGTCCGTTCGTTATGCAAACGCGCCACGACCGGGAAGTACCACCAGTCTTCAGGAACCTTTCCGCGCTCGAGGTCGGGGATCTTACCGAAACCTGCCTTGCGTGACGCCTTGAAGGTCGCAACTGTGTTTGGGTTGTACGGTTCGCGGATATCGTCGACGTTGAAGATGTAATCCCGGTTTTTGCCGTACATCAGGATGGTGTCGTGCTTACGATTGAAAGCAGTGCGGATCGGCGAAGGTCCGTGATACGCCCAGATGATCTCGTTGATGAAATTTTCCGCGCCAAAGATCTCGTCCAGGATCAGACGGGCTTGCGCATCGGCGTGCCAGTCGAGATGGAGGTAGAGAGTCCCATTCGGGGCAAGCAGGCGATGCATCATGTGCAGCCTTTCGTACAGGAACTGCAAATACGAATCCATATCCGTCCATGAGTCGTGATATCCCTCTGCCAGCTTCCATTTAGACGGCTTGCGCGAATCTTCTCCTCTGCCAACCCGGGCGGAAAATTTTCTGTTGGTGAAAAAAGGCGGGTCGGCATAGATGAGGTTTATTTTCCCCTCGTACTCGGGCAGTAGCGCAGACATGACCTGCAGGTTGTCACCCAAGAGCAACCGTCCATCGAAACGGGGCTTGGGGTAGCCGCGACCCTTCGGATGCAATACCGAGTCAAGGGTCAACGAGACAGGCTGGGGCGGGGAAAGATGCTTTCCGTTCCAGTGAAGCGTAGGCATGGGGTCAGGAAAATCTCAGTGGGTCGGGTCGGTATGGGAGGGGAAATCCAAAAATATCAATAATGGATCTCGACCTTGGTGCCAAGACCGCGCGTGGCGACTTTTTCGGTTGTCGGTGCGAGCGGCGCAGGGCTGGACCAGCGGAATATCCAGTTGGCTTCATTGCTGCGCATGTTGATGCAGCCGTGACTCATGGGCGAGCCGAAGTTTTCATGCCAGTAGGTGCCGTGGAAGGCGTGCCCCTGTGTGGTGAAGAAGGATGTCCACGGCACGCCGGGCAGGACGTAGTTATCCACATCTGCAAGGACGTTGCCCGAGGTTTGTTCGCCAAAGTAGCTGTAGCCCATGTGTTTGGCGGGGACTTTGTCCAGGATGGTGTATGAGCCAGTGGGCGTGGTGGTGGGAATGCCTGAACCGCCGGTCGGGTCGCCGGGAACGCCGGAGGATATATTGGTTTGAAAGACCAGGCTCCCATATTCGTATGCGTACAGCATCTGGGTCGCGAGGTTGATCTCGATCAGTTTTTGTTCGTAGGGAACATCGGGCGAGATCGGTGAGAGCATATCGGCTGGGAGAACGCGCATATGGATGGCTGGCGCGTAATAAGTGACATTTGAATCGAGTTCGTCGAAAATGCGATACCAGGGACCGTCATATTCTGCGCCGGGGGGACCTTGTTCAACGGTATCGATAAAATGCACTGAACCATAATATAACGGCGGAGACATGATCTGCCAGCCGAGGGCTTTTGAATAACGCCAGGGGTTGGTAAATGGCACACTAACGTCGGCCATCAGACGCGTACCCTCAGGAATGGACTTGATGGGCTGTTGATAGACCGTGCGCACGCGATGCAATCGCCCGCGATGGAGATACCCCCCCCACACGCGGTACCAGACTGGGTTATGTTTCGGTTCGGCGGCGGTCACCTCGCCGTAGACATGTACAAGTTCGTCGCGGTAACGGCTGAGTTCGATACGGCTCTCGTCGCTGGGTTCCTTGCGCACAGGCATATTCGCCGTGCCTATGCGCACCACAAAGCTGTCGTCAAAATCGGTCAGCCCGGGCAGGAAGGGCGTAAACGCCAGCCCGCCCAGGGCAAGACCGCTCACTTTCAAAAAATCCCTGCGTGATAAAGAATTCATGGCAGGGATTCTACACTACAATCTAATCGTCGTCACCACCGCCGCCACCGCCAGAGCCGGAGTTACCGCCATCGTCGCCCCCGCCGCCGTCATCATTCGAATTATCGTCGGAGTTGGAGTTATCATCCCCGCCTGAATCGTTCTCATTTGAGCCACCCGACGAGCCAGAGTTTTCATTCACCCCGCCATCGTTCGAGTTCGAGCCGGAATTCGAGCTCGAGCCAGAATTCGAGTTGGACCCGGAGTTCGAATTTCCATTCGCGCCGCCAGAGGAAGGACCTGCGCTGCAAGAACCTTCCCCTTTTACCTCCTGCGCAATAAAGGAACCGTTATCGGCGTAATAGCCCTTTACTTCCACTTCGATTCCGACACATAACTGACCTTCAACCTTCGTCTGATCGAGCACGACGGGCATCCCATTGACCAAAAGGGATTTCTCGGAGATCACCTGGAGTATGCCCTTTAGTTCGTATTCTACAGGCTGGGACGCCCCCGCCTCCCCCCCGGACCCGGAATCTGGTTCGCCTTCAGGAGCTTTTTCTTTCTCCGATTCCGAGTCTGACTCAACTTCCATCTCGATGGGGTTGCCCAATGGAACGACCGACCCTTCCGGCAGGGTTTCGATGCTGGAGATTTCTATAAATCCTTGAGCATTCGTCCGTCCGCTGACGACCACAGCATCACCGTTGGAGGGAGTCTGCATCCCCTCGGGCAGAATCACCTTCAAGCCGGAAACATAGTTCACACCATTGACTTGCATGTAAACACCGGCAAACTGAATGACTTCATGCCGCCCCTCAGCGAGCAGTTCATTCACTTCATGCAGACGCTCATTTTCGAACTCGTCCTCCATCTTCCCACGCACCTGTGGATCAAAGATAAAGAAAAGGCGGACGCTTTCCCAGCCGCGCTTGACGGGATACAAATTCTCGCCCGGCAAAGCCGAAGCCGAAGCATTCAACAATCCTGCACTGCTGGCAAGGAGCAGGGCGGTCATTGCAAAGGAAATCGCAAGACGTGAAAAAGCAGGAATCACCCGTTGGCGCGGCGCATTTTTCGACTCGCGTAGTTCAGCGGCGTGCTGCATGACCCGCGCACGGGAACGCCGCACAACATCGGGCGAAGGCTCACCAGAAGCCATGCCCCGCGCTTTGATGGCGGTTTTCAGTATTGGGCGCAATTCGTCGGCATGTTCAGGGAAGCGCGCCAGAGTGGTCTCCAGGTCGCTTCCGCCTTCGATCTCGCTTAAGCAAATTTCAAGAGCATCAAATAAATTAGTCATAATCCACCTCGCCAATCTCACGCTGAAGCGCTGAGAGAGCGCGGAATTGCAGGGCTTTGATTGCATTTACATTTTTTTTCATTCGCGAGGCAGTCTCCTCGAGCGAGTGTCCCGCACCAAACCGCAGGGCGAGCACTTCCTGTTGTTCGGCGGTCAATTTGTTATACGCGCCGCGCACAAGCCGATTCTGTTCGCGCTGATCCGCTTCGGTGACGGGACCCGGCGAGAGGTCCGGCAATGATTCGGGGATTTCCTGCTCGGGGCGGCGGTATTTCTTCCGCAGGTGGTCGGTGATGGCATGCGAAGCCGTCCCGATCAACCAGCCTTTGATATTAGAGTCCGGTCCGCGTCGGTTTTTAACCGCTTCAAGCAGCCGGATAAAGACATCGCTTGCGATATCCTCGGCAAAGTTCTGGTCGCCCACCCGATATAACACGAAACGGTAGACCTCGGAGAAATATTGGTCGTACACCGCGCCGATGGCTTGCGAATCCAAGCCGTCCAGGCGGATAGCGCCTTGTTGATCCTTCGGTGTTGTCATCTCATTGATTCCAGTCCGCATAATCGTATCACGGCTCGATGACTTGATAAAGGACGGACTGCTCATCCCGATAAACCTCACGCAGACCCGGGTCGTTCTGTGCCTGTTCGATAAAATTTCCGTGGTTCAGGTCGGTATGCACAAAACGCGCGCCGAAATCCGAACGGATGAAACGGGAGGGGTTTTCCACCTCGCCGCGGGTGATCTTCACCCATTCACGATAAAGGTCGGGGCTGTAGATCTGGAAATAGGTCGGGTCGAGACCCGCCAGATAGGTGTTGCGTGAGTTGTAAAAGAACAGGCGCGGGAAATCATCCCAATCGGTCTGAAAGACCATCTCGCCTTCATTTGTATTTTTCGCCAGCCAGGCAGACGAGCCTTCGTAAAGGTTGTGAGGTTTTGAATCCGCCAGTTGAGCCTGCACGGCGGGAAACGACTTGAATATTCCGCCGATAATGGCCAACGCAAGCAGGACGGGAAAAAGCGGTTTTTGTTTCCCAGCCGTCAGCCGGATGAGCAGGCTGTTATCGAAATCCGACATGGCACCCCAGGAAAAAGCGGCAAATATCAATGCAAAAGGCGGAAAATATTCGATAAACCGCCGCGCCTGAAAGAGCATCGCACCAAAGAGAAGGGCGGCAAAAAGCGTGGTCGCGATACGCGTGTTCATTTTGCGGCCCGTCAACCCGAGAGCCAACACGCCGCCGGTAAATGCGACCAGCGCTGGCAGGGAATTTTCCAAAAGCTGACCTGTGTCGTACGGGTACCATTCATTGCCGACCTTGATCGAATCCGCCAGTTCGAATTTAGCGACAAAATGATGATAAGTAAAGATAATGTTATTCGGAAAATATGGGTTGATCACCAACCCAGCCAGAATACCAATGCCAGAATAAAGTAAGGGACGGGGTTCGAACCGTTTTTCGAGCAGGTACACGGCGGCGGTATAACAGCCAGCCAGGACGATCATCAGCGGGAAGGCGTTGTACATCCAGACATACAGAAAGGATAGGACCGCAAGATGTTTGTATTTTCCTTCGAACATCCACGCCAGCCCCAATGCCATGACCCCCAACGAAAGCGACTGCGCACGGGAGATGGACATACGGTACAAAAACGCCTCGGATATTCCCAACAAAGCCAGCGCCCACAACCATGCATAAGGGACTTTTTGCCGATCCAACAGATACCAAACAGCGACAAACGCCAGAGCCGAAAAAGTCACTGCCGCCCATTTCGCGCCGAGCCGCAGGTCGCCAAAGGTAAAAGGGGTCAGAGCGACGTGATACAGGAAGTGATGGTCGTAAAAATCTTCGCCATTGAGAATGCTCATCGGCAGGTAGGGAAAATCCGGTTTCAAGCCCTCGGTACGCATCAACCAGGCAAATTTGATGTGATAGAAGCCGTCGTTATCGGGCATGTGGGGTGTGGAAAACTGGATGACCGCCATGCCGGTAAAAAATAAAATAAAAAGAACAAGAGGAGTAAGGGTGTGCCTGGTCATATTCGTTGGTATCCATTCAAGAATAAGGTCGTCTGGAATATTCCTTCCAGACGACCTTTTTTACTATCTACCTGCAGGGGCTAGTCGTCGCTGCCGCCAGAGCCGGAGTTGTCATCACCATCGTCATCGTCACCACCGCCGGAGCCAGAGTTGTCATCACCATTATCATTGCCGCCGGAGCCAGAGTTATCGTCGCCATTGGAGTTGTCGTCGTTCGAATTGCCATTCGAGTTATCGTCGTTGGAGTTGTCGTCGTTCGAATTGCTATTCGAGCTGTCGTCATTGGAATTGGCATTTCCATTGGCGTTGGAACTGTCGTTGGAGTTGGCATTACCATTTGCGTTGGTGCTGGCATTACCATTTGCGTTGCCAAGTCCGCTGTTGCTGTTGTCGTCGTTGGCATTCGCGCTGTCAGCTGTGGGAGGCTCAACGCGGGTCACAACCACAGTGCCGTCCGCCTGAACTTCGGCTTCCACCTTCACCGTATCGCCGACCTGGAAGGGTCCATCGCGCAAGACAGTCGGATCAACCGTGATCACTTGCCCGTCGATAGTCCACTGGTTGCCGTCGATGGCTTGGATCACGCCGGTAAATTCGACCAGCGATGCACGCGGCTTGTCGGCTCCGCCGGATGCCTCTGTCGATCCAGCCACTGCGCCGCAGGCGCTGATAACCATGGCAGCCAGCGCCGCCAGAACCAGCAATAAATGGGAATACTTTTTCATATTTTCACCTCGTCTCTGAAATTGGTTGGTCACTTACATCTGAATAGTCGCCGAGGTGAGTAAAAAGTTACGGCTCCCGCCAAGTGAATTTTGGCGGGAGCCGTAACTTGCCTGGACAAATTTTTATTTTGCCTGCCCGTAGACCCGTTTGAATTCTTCTAAAAACTGGGCGGCGATTTCATCATTGTAGATCACCAGCAAATTCTCATCATTGCGAGTCTCGGCACTATTGGTGAAATTATAAGAACCGACGATCACAATTCTCTCATCCACGATCATGATCTTATGATGCATCTGCCCAGGGTTGCCATCGATGTAAACATCCAAACCTGCCTGACGAAAGGCATCATACTCGGTTCCCTGATTCGATTTGACCTGATCCTCGTCCATCACCCCAGCCACGGTGACGCCTTCTTGTGCGCGCTCGCGAATCACATCCCCGAGCGAGTCAGCTGTAAAAGAGAATGCCATGAAGTAGATGCTCTCCTGCGCTTCACTGAGGATATCGTAGAGAATGGCTTGCACCCCATCATCCGGCGAGAAGTAAACATCCACAGGCGTGCCATCCAGCATCACACGCGGATTCGGCGTATCAGCAACGACGTTGTCGCCAAAGCGATCATCCACGAACATTTCTTCAAATTCTTTCGTAAAGTTCTCAGCCATCTTCACCGAATGGATGCGCATCATCACATTGTTGTCTTCGTAGGTACCTGAATCGGTATAGTTCATACCTCCCACCCACACTTCCGAGCCGTCGATCACGACGAACTTGTTATGCATCAGCCCTTCGAGGCGGTCGCCCAACATGGGGATACCCGCATACTTTAGTCGCTG
>ERZ761602.8238-NODE-8238-length-10593-cov-6.769311_pt1 | contig 10593 bp, 9 predicted proteins | sample MGYA00512165_ERZ761602 | MGnify/ENA primary metagenome ERZ761602 (study PRJEB28899, sample SAMN02445085) | bioreactor sludge metagenome | biome: EBPR sludge; isolation source: Thorneside wastewater treatment plant | place: Australia: Brisbane, Thorneside...
AAAGCAATACGCTTCAACTGATCTATTTACAAAAATGAGAAAGAATAATGCCGGTAGCTACGGCTGCATTTAATGATTCTGCTTTCCCTCTTTGAGGTATAGTGATACTAGCATTACAAAATTTTAAAACTTCCTCACTAATTCCTTTTGATTCATTGCCAATAACAATGACACCTCCGGCTGGTTGCTGCATCTTTGTTAAATCCTCGCCTCCTAAAACGGCAGCATAGATGAGGGCATCATTTTGTTCCTCCAACCATTTACCCAGTGATGTATAAAAAACATTTACCCTGCCGATACTGCCCATGGTCGACTGTACTGCTTTCGGATTATACCAGTCGGCGCTATCCTGGCTGCAAACGATATGCTGCACACCAAACCAATCAGCAATGCGAATGATAGTCCCCATGTTTCCCGGATCCTGGATACCATCCAGTGCCAGAATGAATTTTCCCTTCTCTGCAAAAGGTTTTATAGTGTTGAAATGTTTTACCACTGCAACCACCTGGTTAGGCGTGGTAAGCTGGGATATCTTTTCGAGTTCGGCTTCAGTAATTTCAGAAAGATTACAATTTATGGTAACCCTTTTATTTTCATCGATCCAATTCTTTAAGGCAAAAACTTCTACTACTGAATCTGAATGTTCTGTTAATAGTTCTTTCACCAGTTTAGGGCCTTCGGCAACAAATACTCCCTCCTGCTGCCTGAATTTTTTCTGGCCCAAACTTTGAATATATTTGACCTTTGATTTAACAAGCATCTTTCTTCGTTTACTTATTTATGTCAGCCCGCCACTATTATTTTAGCAGGAATTACTTATATACCCTTGCAGCAGGCTGTTTTATTTTTTTCATTTCTTCCTGCACTATCGTAAAAAATTACCCGCAGGGCAAGCCCTTTGTTTACAAAACAAATATCAACGTTATTGGCAACTTCACCAACGAAGAAAAAGAAACACTGGCCTCCCGCCTGAAAGGGCAGCTGGATGACAGTATGCGATCCCGTTCCGTTTCAAAAGTAGCCTGGAGCGTAATGAAGAACCCGCCGGTATTCGAAACAGAAAATGCTGATAAATCAATGTTGTTCATGAAGGCCCTTCTTAAATCACTTGGTTACTTCTCAGACAGTATCTCTTACCAGTCGCAGATCGACACTGTCAATAAACAGGAATACAGAACAACTATAAACTTTGATGTAAAACCCGGCAAAGTAGTCAGGATCGACTCATTTGCTTATAATTTTAAGAATACAGAACTCCAGACACTTGCAATTGCCAACCAAAAAAATGCATTGGTAAAAAAAGGAGACCCCTTTGCCAAATCGGCCATTTCGATAGAGTTAGACAGACTTGTTGATATGTACCGGAATAACGGTTATATGCGGTTCGGCCGGGAAGAAATGATCGGCCTCTGGGACACCCTGGATGTATCATTACTGAAACCCACTTTTGATCCGCTGGAGCAGGCAGCTATTTTGCAAAAATTAAGAGAACGGAGAGAAAATCCTACTGCCAACCTTGAAATAAGACTGAAACCGGGCTACGACAGCAACAAACTAAAAAAATATTATATCGGAAATGTCACTGTATATCCGGACCTGGTCTACGATACTACCGGTTTTACTACTAAAGAAACAACAGTAGGCGGGGTTAAGATCATCTCCTATCGTAATATGTTCCGCCCACGAACAATCACCCGTAATATTTATTTTAAACATGGTGATCTCTACAATCTGAAAAAATACGTAAAGACAATCAATCGTTTTAACTCACTGGGTGCATGGCGACTTGTAAATATTGAACAGGAAGTAAGAAAAGGACAGGATACTGCAGATTTTATTGTAAGACTTACACCGGCTCCAAAATATTCTTTCACCACCAATATTGAAGGAAGCCAGAATTTCAATGCAGTTACGGGCAACCTGTTTGGCTTTGGTATCAACCTGAGCCTGCTAAACCGAAACTTTGCGAAATCAGCCAGCCAGGGAACTACTTCTATACGCTTTGGCGTTGAATTGGGCAACCAGTTTGTACAAACGCAGCAGGCCAGTGTAAGCCATAACATCTATTTCCCCAAGTCAATACCGCAGTTTAAATGGTTTTCTGAAAAACTCACCAATAATATCCGAACACTTTTTTCATTTAATGCAGCCAATACTGAACGACGTTTATTATATAACCTGACAACTGTGAATGGTGCCTGGGGTTATGAATACCAGTCGACAAATGCCGAGAGAAATCAATTGTTTCAATTAGTCTGGAAAATACCCAATATTGAATACGCTTACCTGAAACCAAGAGACAGCCTGGTAAAGCTGATTGCCAATAATCCCGTACTCAAGAATATTTTTACGGATGGTTTCATTGCATCAACAATATTCAGTGCCACCCTGAAAAAAAACCTGGAAAAAAGACCCAGTGTTATATCCTTCAACCTTGAATTGCCATTCCTTGCCGGACTTATTCCAAGTAAATTCCTTGACACGCAGCTGTATCGTTTTATCAAGACCAATATTGATGTTACCAAACAATTCAAGTTCCGCAATTCATCTTTCGTATTTCATGCTTTTGCAGGCATTGGTTATGCGTTAAATTCCACCGTCAACCCGGACAAGAAAAATGCACTTCCCTTTTTTCGTCAATATTTTGCCGGCGGGCCTAACAGTATGCGGGCATGGAGGCTCAGAAGATTAGGACCGGGTTCAACCGTGAAAGACTTTGGCCAGTTTCCCGACAGGTTTGGAGATGTACAGCTGGAATTTAATACAGAGTACCGCTTCAGGCTGATGACTGTTGCCGGCACCAAAGTAGAAAGTGCTTTGTTTGTGGATGCCGGTAATGTTTGGTTCTTAAAAAAAGATGCGGGTTCTGATGAGGAAGTTTTCAACTTTAGCAGACTTGGAAAAGATATTGCCGTAGGTGCAGGTACAGGTCTTCGGGTAGACTTCTCTTTTTTCCTGATAAGAGTTGATTATGCCTGGAAAATAAAAGACCCAAGTCCGGATCCGTCCAACGAAGACAGCCAGAATAAATGGTTTTATGGATTAAAACAGCCTTTGAAAGGTCAATTACAAATAGGTATCAATTATCCGTTTAGCCTCTAGGGGCCTATATGTTTTATACTTGCTTCAAATCCTTCTATACTCATGGCATCATCGAGCAAAAACGAACCAATTCTTGTACGGCATAAACTGCTGAGGTAAGCGCCACAACCTAACGCTGCGCCAAAATCATTCGCCAGGCTACGGATATATGTACCGGTAGAACAAACAACCTTAAAATGAACCATGGGCATTTCCACTTTGGTAATTTCAAATTCTTTTATGGTGATCTTTCTCGGTTCAAGCTTCACTTCTTTTCCCTGCCGGGCCAGTTCATATACTCTTTTTCCATCCACTTTAATGGCAGAGTGAGCAGGCGGCACCTGCATGATCTCTCCCATGAACTTTTCAGTTGTGCTTTTCAGCAATTCCACATTGATCCTATCTGTTGATTTAAAGTTTTCAGGTTCACTTTCCAGGTCGTAAGTGGGAGTAGTAGCACCCAGGGTAAATGTGCCGGTATACTCTTTTTCCTGTGCCATATATTCATTGATCTTTTTGGTAAACCGGCCGGTGCAAATGATCAGCAAACCGGTCGCCAATGGGTCCAATGTACCTGCATGACCGACTTTTTTGATACGAATAAGATTACGGATCTTTCTCACAGCATCAAAAGAAGTCCATTGCAGCGGTTTATTTATCAGTAATACTTTTCCTTCTTCAAATGAATTACTTATTTCCTTCATCCGGCAAAAGTAAGCCTTAGGCCGGCTATAATTCTTACTTCTTACTTCTTACTTCTTACTTCGTACTTCCGGCTTAAATGGACATCCTCGTCTTTAGTTCCAGGTATTTGTTGATCGTATTCACCGTCAGGTTTTCCGGCGTGGTGAGTATAGAGGGGATTCCGTTTTTATGCAGCTCTTTTACCATCTGCCTTTTTTCATATGCAAATTTCTCTGCAATAGTCTTGATATAAATTTCTTCCAGCGTCTTTGTTTTGCTGTCGAGCAGTGATTTCAATTCTGTATTCTCAAAAAAGACTACAAGTAACAAATGATACCTTGCAATCTTTTTCAATGCCGTCATTTCCCGCTGCAGGCTTTCCAATGATTCAAAGTTGGTAAACAAAACCATCAGGCTGCGGTTGGTTACCCGGTTGCGGATAATAGAAAAAAGTTTCTCAAAATCAGGTTCCAGGAAATCCGTTTTCTGACGGTACAGGTTTTCCAGTACCTGGTTCATCTGGGTAGGCTTCTTATCTGCCAATAAGAAACTGTCGATATTTTTTTCAAAAGTGATCAGGCCGGCTTTATCCTGTTTTACAAGGGCAACATTGGATAAAACCAGTGCAGCATTAATGGCATAATCCAGCAAAGTCATTCCATGGAAAGGCATTTTCATCACCCTGCCTTTATTGATAAGACAATATATTTGCTGGCTGCGTTCATCTGTATAGTTATTCACCATCAAACCATCCTTTCGGGCGGTAGCTTTCCAGTTAATAGTACGGTAATCATCCCCTCTGACATACTCTTTGATCTGTTCAAATTCCATGCTGTGCCCGATCTTACGTATACGCTTCACTCCTGCTTCCTGCAAACGGTTACTGACGGCCAATAACTGGTAACGGCGCATCTGGATATAGGACGGGTACACTTTGACCACATGTTCTGCAGGAATTATATAATGACGTTTTACCAGTTGTAAGGGAGCATGGACAAACAGGTTGATATTACCAAATGCGTATTCACCACGGGTGGTGGGGCGGAGATGGTATTCCAGTTGATGAGGCTTATCCCGTTCAAGCTTTGCTTTTCTCATCCATTTCCTTTCCTGGAACTGAAATGGCAATTCATCAATAAGGCTGGTTCGCACCGGAAAGCCATAATTATTATGCAGGGTTAGTACCACTTTATTCTCATCCCCAATACTGAAACGGTCTCCGGCTATTCTTTCAGCCATAATACCATTTTTTTTGCTGTAGACCAGCAACATATCAATCAGAATAGCCACAAGGAGTAATAACAGCAACAATCCGCCAATGCGATAGAGGGCAGGCTGAAAATAGCTTAGCACAAATACCACAGCAGCAATGCCGCCGATGTAATAAACTATGTTATTTAAATGAAATGATTTGAACACTTTGCTTTTGATATTTAAACTCCGTTCCGGTCATACTACTAACTCACTACTATCGACTAACGATTCTTCACTATCATCTCGGCACATCCATACCTTGTATGATCTGCCTGATCACATCATCTTCTGTTATTCCTTCCATTTCTTTATCAGGTGCCAATATGATGCGGTGACGTAAAACAGGTGTTACTACAGACAATATATCTTCCGGTGTCACAAAATCCCTTCCCATCATGGCAGCTGTTGCCTTGGATGCATTCATGATGGCCAGCGAAGCCCTTGGTGATGCTCCCAGGTAAATGGATTTGTGGTTCCTTGTCTGGTGTATCAATTTAGCAATGAACTGCAGCAATCTTTCTTCGATAATTTGTTTTTTGATTTGCTGACGAAGTGATATGATCTGATCACCCTTTAATGCCGGATGAATCATTTCAATAGCCGGAATATTTCCCATACCATGAAACTGTGTCAATATCGTTACTTCTTCTGCTTCTGTGGGGTATGGTACTAATATTTTAAAAAGAAAACGGTCAAGCTGTGCCTCCGGCAAGCGATAAGTACCCTCTTGCTCCACCGGATTCTGTGTCGCCAAAACCATAAAAGGAGAAGCCATCGGGTAAGTTCTGCCATCAACCGTAGCTTGCCTTTCCTCCATGATTTCCAATAATGCCGATTGTGTTTTGGCCGGTGCCCTGTTGATCTCATCTACTAAAACAATATTGCTGAACACAGGCCCCCTTTTAAATTCAAAACTGGCTTCTTTGGGGTTGAACACCGGTGTTCCCAACACATCCGAAGGCATCAGGTCTGGTGTAAACTGTATGCGGGAAAAACCGGCATCTACACTTTTGGCCACCAGTTTTGCCGTCAGTGTCTTTGCCACGCCGGGTACTCCTTCAATCAGTACATGTCCGTCGGCCAGCAAGGCGGTAATAATAAGTCTTACCATTTCATCCTGTCCTACGATGATTTTCTTTATCTCGTTTCGAATTGACAATACTGCCTCATTCAAAGCAGAAAGATCGGTCCGTTGTTGAAAAATTTGATCGTCCATTATTAAGCGGTTTTATAAAAGATTTCTAATAATTCATGAAACTCATTGACTTCAGGTTGTGATATGGCCGGTGTATCCTCAGCATATTTAATAAAGGAAATAATACTTCTGACCACTGGTTCTTCAACGCCTGATTTATGACGTAGGTTCATGATAAACTCCTCATCCAGTTTGCTGGTAGGCAACTTGTATTTGTTCCTTACATACTCCAGGAAATAACTGCTCATCTTCAGACAAAGGTTTCGATGATCGCCTTTATCATAGTATAAACGGCCAATGGTTTTGACAAAATCCATTGAATCGTTGCGGGGTTTTGCAACAACGGGTATATATCGTTGCTTACGCCGCATTTCCATGAGTACATAGAGAAATAAGAGCAGTATCGCCAGCCAGAAAGCGGCACGAAATGGCTTTTTGCCTTCTTCATTTTTCAGGTTCATCAGTACAGTGAACCATCCCTTCTTTTTTTCATTGTCCTGGCCACCTGATTTCTTATTCAGGTAATACTCATCCCAAACGATCTTCTGTACATCAGGCCTGATATAAGACAGTGCCTTTTCATAATAACCAATATTCTGACCATGCAGCAAAAAATAATTGCTGAAAGCTACCGGTGCCATATTGATGTAAAAATTCCCATCGCCTGCCTGCAAGTGGATAAAATTTGCTCTCCCTACTGCATCGGTACCTAAAACATGTGTAGTAACGGTGTCTACCTCATTGAAATACCCGTTAAAGGATCGCCCCGGATATCTGTATTGTGTTATTCTTTGATTGTCGACATCTTTCAATTGTAATGTGAGTGTATCTTTTCCGGGATTCTCACCTGATTCGAAAAAAGAGGCGAGATAATAATTTCTAGCATCGCAACCTAACATTCGCTCAGCCGTGGCAGATATTTCCATCGCTATGACGAAAACATCATTCCCTTTTTCTGCAAACTTAATCAGCTGCTTCATCTCAAATTCATCCGCTGCAAAACGTCCGGCTAGGATTATAACAGCCTGCTTTTTTTCATAATTAGAAAGTGAATCCCAGTAACCAGGTTCATGCCGGTCGGTATATATAGTTGCGCCGGGGAAAATACTTTTAAGATTTTGGTAGGCAACATAAGAGCCATATGGTATTTTATCCGACTTACGCAGCGTAATGCGCCCATCAAAATGCCTGTTCTTTTTGTAGTTACCTGTTGCCACCAGCATCAGTATGCCAACAGCGACAAGCCCAAGGATTATATAAGGAAGTTTACTTTTCAATTCTGTCGTAACTGGTTTTCAAACTGCAGCACTTCCTTGTTTATTAATTGGTAGGCTTCGCCGCTAACTTCAAATTTTCCATACCAGCTGTATTCATAATGGCGGGTGATACGGAAAAAATCATTGTAATACTTTGTTGAAGAAAGCTGCATCAGGTAATCAAGGTTTGTTTTGTCCTGCTTATAGCTGATTACATTCTTTTCCGACATGTTTTTCAGGAGACGCAGGTACATCAGCCTGACAGCAAGGCGGTAATTACCCTGTGCTGCTGCCTTGTCAATTTCTTTCTGATAGTTAATAGCAAAGATATCTTCAGGCATTTCTTCCTCTTCTTCCCGGCTCTTAACAGGAACACTTTTCTTACGAAACAAGCCTACCTCTGTTCCTGCGAGGTACATGATGAGAAACGTAACAAAGCCTCCAACGATAATTATCCAGATCAATGTCTGGAACCATTGACGCTGACCAAGCGGTATATACCCTCCCTGATTTTTGTCCTTCTTATTTTCTTTATTAAAAACAGCATTAGCATACCAGAAATCATCATCCTCCTGCATCTTTTTCATAGCACTGTCAGAAACTTTCCGCTGCTTATGCTGCTTCCAGCTATCATCCTGGTATTCCTTTTCCCAGAAATATTCGTCATCGGCCGATTTTTCTTCGTCATCTGAATATTCATCTGCAGGCACTACTTCTTCAATTACCGAAGTATCCATTTCATCAGCAGACTGTGCTAGTATCGACGAACTGGCCGTAAACAGAAAAATGCCAACGATAATTCTATAACAAAATATAATGCGGATATATGTGCTGATCGGTTTCAATACTTAAACTTCCTCCTCTTGTAACTGCAACGACAGTTTTTTACTTAAGCGGATCGGATAAATAATAAAATACCAGACAACGAAAACCACCGATAACGCAAATATGAGTGTGGTCAAAGCGGAGATATCGTTGTATAACCTTGTAATAAACCCTTCAAAAAAGGCGGCGAGGCCAAATACTGGTATGAGGCCTACCATGATCTTTACTCCGTCTTTTGCACCCTGCTTGAAAGCATCAATCCGCCGGATGGTCCCGGGGAAAAGGAAACTTTTACCCAAAACAAGACCTGCTGCTGCTGCAATAATCAAAGCGGTAATTTCCAATGTTCCGTGTACAAAAACAACCAGCCAGAAATCTACCCCTAATCCCCTTTCAGTAAAGAACTGGTCAAAAGAGCCCAGCATCACCGCATTGCTGGCTTCCATATATAAACTGGGTATGCCACAAAAAATTCCGGAGACGAACATAAGGAATGAAACCCTGATATTATGGATCATCAGGCTCAGCCAGCTTAGTACCGGGTTACCATGTTCGTAAATGCCAAACGGGTTGCCATTTGCAATATTTTCTTTGGTATGATCCACATAGTCATCGCCGAAAATACTTCTTGGTATCCCTTCATCTTTCAGGGATACAAAATATCCAATGGTAAAAAATATCAGGAAGAAAACAAAAGAGAAAAAAACAACCCGGTGATGCTTGCGGATAGTTAACGGAAGGTCATACTTCCAGAATGTGACCAAACGGTTCGACTCCTCCTTTCTGTTTTTGTAAATATTGAGATAAATCTTTGACGCCTGCGAATTGATGTAAGTGGTTACTTTACCGGAAGGATAAAAAGTTTTAGCATAAGCCAGATCATCTACCAATTGCGTAAAATCGGCAGCCATTTCGTCCGGGTTATCGGATGGCATATGCTGGTTACGCAACCAGCGATCTTTGTTTTTCTTTATGAATAAGGCTTCTCTCAACGAAATAAAAATTCGGTTGTAAAATACTGCTTTTAAAAAGACAAAAAACAATCCATCCGGATTTAATTACGTAAAAAACATTAATTTGACCACCTAAATTACTACCCGCAAATGGCGGTCATTAAAGTCCCGACTAATTTCAATATTGATGTAGAGTTTGAAGTACCGGAGTTTTACCGGCGCCTGCTGGCTTTATTGATTGACATGGTCATCCAGTTTTTTTACCTGCGTATAGCCAACGAGATCTACAAAAGCATAGCGATGAACAGCAGCTGGGACATTGACAGCAACTATAATATGCAGGCTGTTGGCTTATTACTATTCCTTCCCATTTTACTTTATCACCCTTTACAGGAGATTACCATGAACGGCCAGAGCGTTGGAAAAAAAATTCTGGGCATAAGGGTAGTAAATGAGATTGGAGGCAGGCCCGGTATCAGCCAGTTCCTGATACGATGGCTCCTGCGGGTTTCAGACTTATGGATTGCTATTATATTACTCATTCTTGTGAGCACACCAGACCTTTTTAAAGATGCTGAAAGCACATTTATAGTGCTGGCAGCACTTGCTTTCATTATTACAGATATCGTTATGGTAGTATCTTCTAAAAAGGGCCAGCGTATCGGCGATATGCTGGCAAAAACGATTTTAATCCGCACCGGCGCAAAAGGGAATATTGAAGACACCGTATTTATTGATGTGGCTGACAGTTATGTACCATCCTTTCCGCAGATCATGCAGTTGAGTGATAAAGATATTAATGCCATAAAAAGTATCCTGGAAACAGCCAGGAAAAGAGGTGATTATAATATGGCTGAATCAGCTGCATATAAGATTAAATCACATCTGAAAATAGAAAGCAACCTTTCTCCTTTTGACTTTCTTGATATACTGCTAAAAGATTACAACTACCTTTCTACAAAATAGAAAAGGCCGCCTTAAAGACGACCTTTCAAATTAAATTACGTATTGGATTACATTGATAACGCTGCCAGTCCGCCGAAAAGCAGGGCCAAACCGACGAACACCAATGCAATGATTGTTAGCACCCCCATGTAGCGGAAAGTCTTCTTCAAATTCCTGAATGACTCTGAAAGCATGCCACCGTCATTGGCTGCCAGGGCTGCTTTCATTTTGTTGGCAAAATGAAGCAAAAACAGCAACGGAAAAAAGTATAATAAGGCCATCAGGATATACATTACTGCTGTAGTGGCGCCAAGCCCTGTTGATGAATAGCCCATTCCTTCCCGGCGAAATTCACTTTCAAATTCACTCATGCCTCTTGAAAGAGCAAATGAGAAATAAA
>ERZ761602.8239-NODE-8239-length-10593-cov-5.816948_pt1 | contig 10593 bp, 12 predicted proteins | sample MGYA00512165_ERZ761602 | MGnify/ENA primary metagenome ERZ761602 (study PRJEB28899, sample SAMN02445085) | bioreactor sludge metagenome | biome: EBPR sludge; isolation source: Thorneside wastewater treatment plant | place: Australia: Brisbane, Thorneside...
AGCGTCGCGTTCGCAATGCGAAGGTCGGGAGTTCGATCCTCCTCGTCTCCACCATGAACACCAGAAGCCAGGCCTCGCGCCTGGCTTTTTCGTGGGCCGCGCCGCCGCTGCGTGGCGCCGGCTCCCGGGGATGCGGGCCACCGTCAGCGCACCAGTCGCACCACGAGCGGCACCGGCTGCGCGCCCCTGTTGCTCCACATCCAGCAGTAGTCCTGCGCCACCGCCGCCGCCAGCGTGCCTTCGGCGCGCACCTGCAGCGGCTGGCGCACCGGGTAGACGACCTCGCGGCCGACGTGGTAGTGGATGTTGAAGTCCAGCGGCGCCGCGGCATCGAAGGCCCATCGCACCTCGGCACCCTGCGCGAGCGGTCCGCAGAGCTCGGCAAAGCGGCCCGGCGCGACGTTGAACCGGTGCTCGAAGCGCTGCTCGGCGGACCAGCGGATCTCGACGAGCTCGGCGCGCAACGGCGCCACGGCGAGCAGTGTCAGCGCGAGAGCGGGCAGGCGTTGGCGGGCCTTCTTCATGCCCGGAGTGTCGCTCAGGCCGGGCGCGGCGTTCAGCCCGGCGCCGCGAGCGCCTCGCCGGCCGCGGCCGCCGCCGGCAGCGCACCCTCGGCGACGAACCGGGCCACCGCGCCCACGACCGACCGGTCGCCGAGCAGCCGCCGGTGGCCCAGCCCATCGACGCGCCACAGCCGGGCGCCGGGCCAGGCAGCGCAGGCAGCGCGGGCATCCGCGATCGGGATCACGCGGTCGTCGGCCGAGTGCACGTACAGCGCCGGCTGGCGCAGCCCGCGCACGAGCGCCGGTGCCGCGATCGCGTCGACATCGACGCCCTCGTCGCGCAGGCGCTCGATCATCTGCGTCGTGGCCGCCGCGTCCAGCCCGAGCTGCCGCGCAAACGCGTGGGCATGGTCGGCATAGAAGGCCGGCGCTGCCAGCATCACGGCGCGGCCGACGGCCAGACCGCGTGCCATCGCCGTCACGGCGACCGCCGAGCCCACGGAATGCGCGACCACGGCATGCAGCGGGCCGAGCGCCGGCGCGGCCTGCAGCAGCGCCCGCGCGGAGGCCGGGATCGAGGTCCGGCGCCCGCCCGATGCGCCATGCGCCGGCAGGTCCAGCGCGACGACACGGAAGCCGCGGGTCAGCAGCGCATCGGCGATCGCCTGCAGGTCGCTGGCCTGCCCTTCCCAGCCGTGCACCAGCAGCACCGTGGGGCCGCGGCCGGCGGCCAGCGCGGCCAGATCGACCTCGGCGGTCGGCAGCCGCAGCGCCGTCGCGTCCGGCAGCTGCAGCGGCACCGGCACGGCCGACGGGCGCGGGGTCAGGAAGGCGCGCGCTGCCTGCGCGGGGGTCAAGGCAGAGGGGATGGCAGGGGTGGGCATGTCCATGGGCTCGTCGTGCATCGGCGTCGGGGCGGTCGTGCCAATATCGCGGCCCTCGCCACGAAGCGGAATAGGCGTCCATGAAGCCGTCGACTGCAGCGACGCCCATGCCCCTGGGTCCGCGCGACCTCGAGCTCGTGCTCGCGCTGGTGCGCGGGCGCACGCTGGCCGAGGCCGGTCGCCGGCTGGGCCTGGACACCTCGTCCGTCTACCGCGCGGTGAAGAAGCTCGAGCAGCGGCTGGGCCAGCCGCTGTTCGACCGCCGCCGCCAGGGCCTGGCACCGGGCGAGCTGGCGCTGGCGCTGGCCGAGCGCGCCGGGGCCATGGAGGCCCAGCTCGACGCCGCGCGCGAGCTGCTGCAGGACGACGCCGCGGCGCTCACCGGGCTGCTGCGCGTGAGCGCCAACGACCTCACGCTGCACGGCCTGCTGCTGCCGCTGCTGGGTCCCTTCGTGCGCGCGCACCCGCAGCTGCAGCTGGAGCTGCTGGCCACCAACCAGCGCGCGCGCCTGGAGCAGCGCGAGGCCGACGTGGCGCTGCGCGGCACCGCGTCGCCGCCCGGCCACCTGGTGGGCGTGCGGCTGGGCGTCGTGCGCTCGGCGCTGTGGGCGCACCGCAGCTACCTGGACCGCCTGGCGCCCGGCACGCCGGTCGAGGCCATGGCCTGGGCGGCGCCGGACGCCGACCCGAATCTGCCCGACTACCCGTCGCGGCGCTGGCGGCAGGCGCGCTACCCGGGTCTCGTGCCGCGGCTGCGCTGCGACGGCATGCTGGCGGTGGCGCGCGTGGTGCAGGCCGGCGCCGCGGTCGGCGTCGCGCCGCATTTCCTGATGGCCGGGCAGCCCGGCCTGGTCGACCTGAGCGGCCCGCTGCCCGAGATCGACACCGAGCTCTGGCTGCTGACCCACCCGGACATGCGCCACCTGCGCCGCGTCAAGGCCTTCTTCGACTTCGTGCGCACGCACCTCGTGCTGCCCTGAGCGGCGCGGCCGACGGCGCCCGGTTCGTCCCGCGCCGCGGCGGGTTCGTCGCAGCCGGGCGGGCGTTCGCCGCAGCCCGCTCGCGGGCGGGGCGCCGCCGGCCTAGTCTGGCGGCTCCTCCACCATCGCCTCGCCACGCCATGCCGCCGAACCGCCCCGTCGCCGCCGCCACCGTCGCCGCCTCGCTGCTGCTGGCCGGCACCCCGCTCGCCGCGCAGACGCCGCCGCCCGCAGCGGCGAAGACCGTCATCGAGAAGGCCGAGGACCTGCCGCGGCGCAGTTATGCGCTGCAGCGCCTGCCCAGCGAATGGCTGGCCGCACCGCTGCCGGAACTGCTGGCCGTGCTGCGCCCGCTGGAGGCCGACCTGCTGGCCGACGAGCAGGCCTTCGACATCCGCGACCCGGCGACGCGCCGCCAGCGCCTGGGCGCGCTGCTGGCCATCGCGCAGCTGCGCGGCGACTGGGACGCCGCGGCACGGCTGGCGGCGCAGATCCGCCCGCTGAACGACAAGGCCGGCCCGCGCGCGATCAGCGGCCTCGTGCCGCAGCTGGTGGCCGAGCACCGCCGCGGCGTGCTCGACACGGCCGGCGTGCAGCGCGCCGCGGCCGAGCGCTTCGGCGCCCTGCCCTGGGCCGAGGCCGGCGACGCGATCAAGGGCCTGAAGTCGCAGCTGGAGCTGCTGAACCCGGCGCTGGTGCAGGGGGTCTTCCGCCAGCAGGCCGACGTGATGGCGCGCAACATGGCGCTGCAGGTGCCGGCCGAGCTGGTGGCCACGCTGGCGCAGGCGCGCGCGCAGGCCGACTACGTGGTGCCGCTGCGCGACGCGCTGGTGGCCGGGCTGCAGCAGGTCGTCGAGCGCCACGCCGTCGCCAAGCCCGATCGGTGGACGCCGCGCCAGGTCATGCTGCCGGCGCATGCCAAGGGCACGCCGGTGACGGTGGCCATCTGGGACTCCGGCGTCGACCTCGCGTTGTTCACGCCGGCGGCGCAGCGCGGCTGGGCCTTCGACGACGACGGCATCGAGAGCCCGCACCTGCTGCGCCCGCTGGGCGAGGCGCAGGCGCGCTGGCCGCAGCTGCGCGGCTTCGTCAAGGGCGCCTTCGACCTGCGCGCCGGGCTCGACACCGAGGAGTCGCGCCGCCTGCGCACGCATGTCGCCGGCCTGCAGGCCGAGCAGGCCACGGCCTTCCAGGAAGACACGGCGCTGGCCGGCCTGTACGTGCACGGCACGCATGTCGCCGGCATCGCGGCGGCGGGCAACCCCTTCGTACGCGTGCAGGCGGTGAGCATGCTGTGGAGCCACCGCGTCGCGCCGACGAAGCCGACGCTGGAGCGCGCGCGCGTCAACGCCGCCAACTACCAGGGCATCGTCGACCGGCTGAAGGCCGCCGGCACGCGCGTCGTCAACATGAGCTGGCGCTACGGCCCGCAGGCGCACGAGGCGGCGCTCGCGTACCACGGCGTCGGCCGCGACGCCGACGAACGCCGGCGCCTGGCGGCCGAGATCTTCGCCATCGAGCGCCAGGCGCTGGAGCGCGCCATCGCCTCGGCGCCGGAGATCCTGTTCGTCGCCGGCGCCGGCAACGAGGACAACAGCGCCGACTTCGCCGACTACATCCCGGCCGGGCTGCAGCTGCCCAACCTGATCACCGTCGGCGCGTCGGACCAGGCCGGCGACGAGGCGCCGTTCTCGACCTTCGGCCGCACGGTGGTCGTGCACGCCAACGGCGCCGAGGTCGACGGCCCGCTGCCAGGTGGCACGCGGGCACGGCTGTCGGGCACCTCGATGGCGTCGCCGCAAGTCGCCAACCTGGCGGCCAAGCTGATCGCGATGAAGCCGCAGCTCACGGTGGCCGAGGTCAAGGCCGCGATCCTGAACGGCGCCGAGCGCCGCGGCCGCGTCAACCTCGTCGATCCGCGACGCTCGTTCGCGCTCGCCGGCATCGCGCTGCCGGACTGAACGGCACCGCGACGGCGCGGCGCGCCGCGCGTTGCTGCGATGATGCGGGGGCCGCCACTGTCCGGTCCCCGCGATGATCCGCCTGCTCGGCCGCTTCAGTTCGATCAACGTGCGCAAGGTCTCGTGGACCTTGCACGAGCTGGGCCTGCCCTTCGAGCGCGAGGACTGGGGCACCGGCTTCCGCCCGACCGCGACCCGGCCTTCCTGGCGCTGAACCCGCATGCGCAGGTGCCGGTGCTGCTGGATGGCGACGTGGTGCTGTGGGAGTCCAACACCCTCTGCCGCTATCTCGCCGCGCGCGAACGCGCCGAGACGCTGCTGCCTGCGGACCCGCTCGACCGCGCGCACGTCGAGCAGTGGATGGACTGGCAGGCCAGCGACCTGAATGCCGCCTGGCGAGACGCCTTCATGGCGCTGGTGCGCGGCAGCGCGGCGCATGCGGAGCCGGCGCGCGTGGCCGCCTCGGCGGCGGCCTGGAACCGCTGCATGGCGGTGCTGGATGCGCGTCTCGAAGACACCGGGGCCTTCGTCGCGGGCGGGCACTTCACGCTGGCCGACATCGTGATCGGCCTTGCGGTGCACCGCTGGCGGTGCACGCCGATCGAGCATGCGGTGCTGCCCGCGGTGAACGCCTACGTCGAACGCTTGCGCGAGCGCAAGGCCTGGGCGGCCCATGCGCGCGACGATCTGCCCTGACACACGGCCGCGAGACCCGAGACCGATGACCGCCTTCACCGACGCCGCCGAGACCTGGAACCGCCGCTTCGAGGGCGCGGACTTCCTCTTCGGCACCGAGCCCAACGCCTGGCTGCGTGAACACGCCGGCGCCTTCCCGCACGGCGGCCGCGTGCTCAGCGTGGCCGACGGCGAGGGCCGCAACAGCGTGTGGCTGGCGAAGCAGGGCTTCGCGGTCGACGCCTTCGACATCGCCGAGGTCGGCGTGGCGAAGGCACGCGCCTTCGCGGCGCGCGAGGGCGCGGCGGTGGACTTCCAGGTCGCCGATGTCGACGGCTACCGCTGGCAGGCTGGACACTGGGACGGCATCGCGGCGATCTTCGTGCAGTTTGCCGACCCGGCGCTGCGCACGCGGCTGTTCGAGCGCATCGTCGCCGGCCTCAAGCCCGGCGGCGTGCTGGTGCTGCAGGGCTATACGCCGAAGCAGCTGGAATACCGCACCGGCGGGCCGCCGATCCTGTCGCACCTGTATACCGAGGCGATGCTGCGCGAGGCCTTCACGGCGCTGCAGATCCTCGAGCTGCGCGACTACGAGGCCGAGGTGCACGAAGGCCGCGGGCACGACGGCCGCTCGGCGCTGATCGGGCTGGTCGCGCGGCGGCCGCCGGAGCCGGCGTGAACGAAGTCGCCGCGACGCCGCGCTGGGTCGGCAGCGTGCTCGTCGCGCTGCAGTTTGGGCTGCTAGGCCTGCTCGCCTGGCAGGCGCTGCCGGCGCTGGGCCGCGGCGCCTGGCCGGTGGACGCGGTCCTGCTGGCGGCGGCTGCGCTGGGCCTGGGCCTGTGGTCGCTTGCCGCCAACCGGCCCGGCAACTTCAACATCCACCCCACGCCGCGCGAAGGTGGCGTGCTGGTGCAGCACGGCCCCTACCGCTGGATTCGCCACCCGATGTACAGCACGCTGCTGCTGGCCGGCCTGGCCGCGGCGCGCCTGGCCGGCGGCCCCGGACCCTGGCTGACGCTGGCCGCGCTGGCCGTCGTGCTGGCGGCCAAGGCCGCCGTCGAGGAGCGCGCGCTGCTGCGGCACCACGCCGGCTACGCGGCCTACCAGCAGCGCAGCTGGCGCTTCGTGCCCGGGATCTACTGATACGGCTTCGCATTCAACCCGCTAACCGCGTTGCTTCGCCTCGCCGTGCGTCAGCACTGTCTTCGGCTTCGCGCCTTGTTGTCGCATTGAATGCGAAGCCGTATGAAACCGCGCGCGGCAGGCTTCAGCGCCGCGGCGGCTCGTGCTCGTCGCCCGAGCGCCAGGCCGGCAGCGTCCAGCCGCTGACCAGCGCCACGCCGCGCAGCAGCGTCGCGGCCGCCGCGCCGGCCAGCAGCGCCGCGCCCTGCGACCACTCCAGCGCCTGTGCGCCGACCAGCACCCAGCCGCCGGCGAACGAGCACACCGCATAGGGCCGGTGGTCGCTGAAGGCGGCCGGGATGTCGTTGCAGACCACGTCGCGCAGCACGCCGCCGAAGACCGCGGTGACCATGCCCATCAGCACCGCGACGATGGCCGGTTGGCCCAGCTCCAGCGCGATCTGCGTGCCGACCGCGGTGAACAGACCCAGGCCCAGCGCGTCGGGCCACTGCATCGCGCGCTCGGTGGGCGCGAAGTGGCGCGCGCGCATGAACAGCATCGCCGCGATGCACAGCGCCAGCAGCACCCACAGCCAGTGCGCGTGCTGCACCCAGAAGAAGGGCCGGCGGTCCAGCAGCACGTCCCGCAGCGTGCCGCCGCCGAAGGCCGCGAGGCCCGCGACGACGCAGACGCCGACCGCATCAAGCCGCTTGCGCGCCGCGGCCAGCAGCCCCGACAGCGCGAAGGCCACGGTGGCCAGCGCCTCGACGGCGATCTGGGCGGCGCTCAGCGCATTCAGCGCATTCAGCGAGTCGGGGGGCATCGGGCGGTGGGGGCAACAGGGCAGCGATCGGGGCCGGCGCCGATTGTGGACTCGCGCCCGGGCGCAGGCAGCGCGGCCGCGGCGCAGGCATCATCGGCCCATGCACGACACCGCCCTGCCCCCGCTGAGCATCCTGGACCTGGCCCCCATCCCCGAGGGCGCCGACGCCGCCGAGGCGCTGCGCCGCAGCCTGGACCTCGCGCGCCACGCCGAGGCCTGGAGCTACCGCCGCTACTGGGTGGCCGAGCACCACAACATGGACGGCCTGGCCTGCTCGGCGACCGCGGTCGTCATCGCGCACCTGGCGGCCGGCACGCAGCGCATCCGCATCGGCGCCGGCGGCGTGATGCTGCCCAACCACGCGCCGCTGGTCGTCGCCGAGCAGTTCGGCACGCTGGCCACGCTGCACCCCGGACGCATCGATCTCGGCCTGGGCCGCGCACCCGGCACCGACCGCGCGACCATGCATGCGCTGCGCCGCCACCTGGCGCGGGAGAGCGAGGACGACTTCCCGAACGAGGTGCTGGAGCTGATGGCCTACCTGGACGACGCGGCGCCGGGCCAGCCGGTGCGCGCGATCCCCGGGCAGGGCACCCGCGTGCCGGTGTGGATCCTCGGCTCCAGCCTCTACGGCGCGCAGCTCGCTGCGCACCTGGGGCTGCCGTTCGCCTTCGCGTCGCATTTCGCGCCGGACATGCTGCTGCACGCGCTGCAGCTCTACCGCGAGGGCTTCCGGCCCTCGCGCGCGCAGGCGCGGCCGCACGCGATGGTCGGCGTCAACGTGGTCTGCGCGGACGGCGATGCCGCGGCGGCGCGGCTCGCCACCTCGCTGCAGCTGCGTTTCCTGGGCATGCAGCGCGGCCAGCGCGGGCCGCTGCCGCGGCCGATCGATCCGGCCGAGCTGGAGCGCCTGTGGACACCGCAGGAACGTGCCGGCGTGATGCGCATGCTGGCCTGCAGCGCCGTTGGCTCGCCGGACACGGTGCGCCGGCAGCTCGGCGAGATCGTGCAGCGCACCGGCGCCGACGAGCTGATCGTGGCCTGCGGCGTGCACGAGCATGCGGCGCGGCTGCGTTCGTACGAGCTGCTGGCCGCACTGCAGGCAGCGGGCGCGGCGGCCGAGGCGCCGGCCGCCTGAGCCGGTGAGAAGCGCACGCCGGCGCTCAGGCCGGCGCCCGCAGGGCGGCGTCCAGCGCCTGCTGCCGGCGCAGGCTCTCGGCGTACTCCAGCCGCTTGTTGGCCAGGTAGTCGTCGCGCGGCAGTTCGCGCAGCTGGCGCGCGTGGCGCTCGGTCAGGTCGAACCAGCGCGCCGCCGCCTGCTCGAAACGCTGCGCCGGCGTCGGCGCGCTGCCGGCCGTCTGCAGCAGGGCCTGGATCGCCATCAGGTAGCGCACCGCATTGCGCTCGACCATGCCGCGCGCGCCGCCGACGAGCTGCGGCGTGCCGTCGGCCGCCAGGCCGACGACGCTGAAGCCGACCTTGTCGCGTGCCACCGTGGCCAGGTAGGCGCGCACCGCGAGCCGGCTCGGCGCCGTGCTGCGGTAGGCATAGTCCACCAGCAGCAGGCTGCCCTGCGGCACCGCCAGCACCCGCATCTGCAGCCGCAGGTCGCGCGTGCCCAGCGGGCCTTCGTCGGCCCGGAGCTGCAGGTCCAGCGCGGGCCCGCTGCCGGCCGGCGCGAGCGTCGCCGCGAAGCGCGTCAGCGTCGCACGCTCGGGGCGTTCATGCTCCTTGCGACCCGTCCACACCGAGACTTGCGCGGCGCCGTCCGGCGACTGCGTGCAGGCCTTGGTATTGAGGTGCAGCAGCAGCACCAGGCACCAGGGGCGCGCACGGCGCAACTCGCCAACCACCTGTTCGGCCGGCGTGGCCAGCAGCGCGGCGACTTCGCCACGGATCAGCGCGCCGTCGTCGGAGGACCGCACGCGCAGCCCCGGGTCCGGCGCCGCGGCGAGCGCCTGCGCGAGTTCGGCCGCCTCCGCAGCGGTGGGGCCCTGGGCCGGCGCGGGCCCCGGCAGCGCCGCGGCGGCGAGCAGCAGCGTCGCGGCCCACCGCCGGATCCGACTCGTCTGCCTGGTCCCGTCCATATGCCAGCATGCCGCCGCTGCCGCGCGGCGGCATTGACGCCGGGCAAGCCGCCGCAGCGTGCTGCGCCCGCCGCGGGAGCGCTACACGCGCTCGATGACCAGCGCGATGCCCTGGCCGACGCCGATGCACATCGTGCACAAGCCGTAGCGGCCGCCCGTGCGCTGCAGCTGGTTGAGCGCCGTCGTCACCAGCCGCGCGCCGCTGGCGCCCAGCGGGTGACCGAGCGCGATCGCACCGCCGTTGGGGTTGACGCGCGGGTCATCGTCGGCCAGTCCGAGCTGGCGCAGCACCGCCAGGCCCTGCGCCGCGAAGGCCTCGTTGAGCTCGATGACGTCCATCTGCCCCAGCGCCAGGCCGGTCAGCTCCAGCACCTTCTTCGTCGCCGGCGCCGGGCCGATGCCCATGATGCGCGGCGGCACGCCCGCGGTGGCCATGCCGACGATGCGAGCGCGCGGCGTCAGGCCATGGCGCGCGGCCGTCGCCTCGTCGGCCAGCAGCAGCGCGCAGGCGCCGTCGTTGACGCCGCTGGCATTGCCGGCGGTCACCGTGCCGTCGGGCTTCACGACACCCTTGAGCTTCGCCAGCGCCTCCAGCGAGGTCTCGCGCGGGTGCTCGTCCTTCGCGACGACGACCGGGTCACCCTTCTTCTGCGGGATCGTCACCGGCACGATCTCGGACTCGAAGAAGCCGGCCTGCTGCGCCTTCACCGCATGGAGCTGCGAGCGCAGCGCCAAGCGGTCCTGCGCCTCCCGCTCGATGCCGAAGTCGGCGGCCACGTTCTCCGCCGTCTCGGGCATCGAGTCGACGCCGTACTTCTCCTTCATCAGCCGATTGACGAAGCGCCAGCCGATCGTGGTGTCGTAGACGGCGTTGGCGCGGCTGAAGGCGGTCTCGGCCTTGGGCATCACGAAGGGGGCGCGGCTCATGCTCTCGACGCCGCCGGCGATCATCAGCCGCGCCTCGCCGGCGCGGATCGCGCGCGCCGCGCTGCCCACCGCGTCCAGGCCCGACCCGCACAGGCGGTTGATCGTCGCGCCCGGCACGCCCTGCGGCAGCCCGGCCAGCAGCAGCGCCATGCGCGCGACGTTGCGGTTGTCCTCGCCGGCCTGGTTGGCACAGCCGTAGAGCACGTCGTCGACGGCGGCCCAGTCGACCTTCGGGTGGCGCTTCATCAGCGCGGTGATCGGCACGGCGGCGAGGTCGTCGGTGCGCACCGCCGACAGCGCGCCCCCGTAGCGGCCGATGGGAGTGCGAAGGGCATCGCAGACGAAGGCATGCGTGGTCATCGGGGGTCCTTGGCGCAGACGGGCGCTCGGGTGGGGGCAGTTTAAGCAACTGCGGGTGCCCGGGTTGCGGGCGGGCCGCCGGTGGCAGGTCGCGATGGCCGTGGGGGCGGCTTCGTTGTTGCCGGCTGGTTTGGCTTGCCCTGCGGGCGGCAGCTTGGCGTGCCTTCGGCCGTTGCCCTGCGGGTGGCAGCTTGGCCTGCCGGCAGGTTCCGCCCCCTGGGCGGGTAACTTTCTTCTGCTGGCCCAGAAGAAAGTCACCAAAGAAGAGGGC
>ERZ761602.8243-NODE-8243-length-10588-cov-5.778980_pt1 | contig 10588 bp, 7 predicted proteins | sample MGYA00512165_ERZ761602 | MGnify/ENA primary metagenome ERZ761602 (study PRJEB28899, sample SAMN02445085) | bioreactor sludge metagenome | biome: EBPR sludge; isolation source: Thorneside wastewater treatment plant | place: Australia: Brisbane, Thorneside...
GGCCACCGCGGACCGCGGTGACAGGAGTGCACATGTTCAAGAAGATCCTCATTGCGAATCGCGGGGAGATCGCCTGCCGCGTCATCAAGACGGCGAAGAAGATGGGCATCGCCACCGTCGCCGTCTATTCGGAGGCCGACCGCGATGCGCGCCACGTGGCGCTGGCCGACGAGGCCGTGCTGCTGGGCCCGGCGCCTTCGCGCGAGAGCTACCTGGTGGCCGACAAGATCATCGCCGCGGCGAAGAGCACCGGTGCCGAGGCCATCCATCCCGGCTACGGCTTCCTGTCGGAGAACGAGGACTTCGCGCGCCGCGTGGAGGAGGAAGGTCTCGTCTTCATCGGGCCCAAGCACGCCAGCATCGCCGCGATGGGCGACAAGATCGCGTCGAAGAAGCTGGCGCAGGCGGCTGGCGTCAGCACCATCCCGGGCTGGAACGACGCCATCGAGAGCCCCGAGCGCGCGGTGCAGATCGCGCGCGACATCGGCTATCCCGTCATGATCAAGGCCAGCGCCGGTGGCGGCGGCAAGGGCCTGCGCGTGGCCTTCAACGACAAGGAGGCCGCCGAGGGCTTCGCCTCCTGCCGCAACGAGGCCCGAAACAGCTTCGGCGACGACCGCGTCTTCATCGAGAAGTTCGTCGAGCAGCCGCGCCACATCGAGATCCAGGTGCTGGGCGACGCCCATGGCCACACGCTGTTCCTGCACGAGCGCGAGTGCAGCATCCAGCGCCGGCACCAGAAGGTCATCGAGGAGGCGCCGTCGCCCTTCATCAGCGACGAGACGCGGCAGAAGATGGGCGCGCAGGCGGTGGCGCTGGCCAGGGCCGTGAACTACCAGAGCGCCGGCACGGTGGAATTCGTCGTCGGCAAGCACCAGGACTTCTATTTCCTGGAGATGAATACGCGGCTGCAGGTGGAGCACCCGGTCACCGAGTGCATCACCGGGCTGGACCTGGTGGAGTGGATGATCCGCATCGCCGCCGGCGAGCGGCTGCCCTTCGCGCAGGCCGAGCTGAAGCGCGAGGGCTGGGCCATCGAATGCCGGATCAACGCCGAGGACCCGTACCGCGGCTTCCTGCCGTCCACCGGCCGCCTGGTGCGCTACCAGCCGCCGCCGGCGACGCTGGAACAGGGCACCGTCACGCTGCAGGGGCCGGCCTATGCCGACGGTCGTTTCGGCGGCGTGCGCGTGGACACCGGGGTCTACGAAGGCGGCGAGATCCCGATGTACTACGACTCGATGATCGCCAAGCTCATCGTGCACGGCCGCGACCGCGCCGATGCCATCGCGAAGATGCGCGACGCGCTGAATGCCTTCGTCATCCGCGGTATCGCGAGCAACATCCCGTTCCAGGCCGCGCTGCTGGCGCACCCGAAGTTCGTGGCCGGCGAGTTCAACACCGGCTTCATCGCCGAGCACTATGGCCGCGGCTTCGACGCCGCGGACGTCGCGCACGAGGACCCGCTGTTCCCGGTGGCGCTGGCCGCCTTCGTGCGGCGCAAGGCGCGCGAGCGCTCGGCGCGCATCAGCGGCCAGCTCGCCGGGCATGGCGTCAAGACGTTGGCCGACCTGGTCGTGGTGGTGCTCGCGCCCGACGGTCGCCACCAGCACCACCCGGTGCGCGTGCAGGGCTTCGACGCCGTCTGGGGCAAGGCGGAGGTGCAGGTCGGCGATCGCCGCTACACGATCCAGAGCGACAGCAAGCTGGGCGACATCCTGATGACCGGCACCTGCGACGGCCACCCGTTCACCGCGCAGGTGGAGCGCGGCGGCGCGAAGAATCCGCTGGGCATCCGCGTCGTGCACGGCGGCGCGGTGGTCGAGACCCTGGTGCTGCTGCCGCGCGCGGCCGAGCTGCTGCGGCTGATGCCGCACAAGCCGCCGCCGGACCTGAGCCGCTTCCTGCTCTCGCCGATGCCGGGGCTGCTGGTCGACATTGCGGTGCAGCCGGGGCAGAAGGTGCTGGCCGGCGAGCGGTTGGCGGTCATCGAGGCGATGAAGATGGAGAACATCCTCGTCGCCGCGCAGGACGGCACGGTGGGCGAACTGCTGGCGAAGAAGGGCGAGAGCCTGGCCGTCGACCAGCCCATCCTGAGTTTCGCCTGAAGGAAGCGGACGATGAGCGAGCGACCGTTCCGCGTGCTGGGCATCCAGCAGATCGCCATCGGCGGGCCGGACAAGCAGCGCCTGCGCGCGCTGTGGGTGGACCTGCTGGGGCTGAGCGTCAAGGGCAGCTTCGTCAGCGAACGCGAGAATGTCGACGAGGATATCTGCGCGTTGGGCGAGGGCCCGCACGCGGTGGAGGTCGACCTGATGCAGCCGCTGGACCCGGACCGCAAGCCGGCGGTGCATGCGACGCCGCTGAACCATGTCGGGCTCTGGGTCGACGACCTGCCTGCGGCCGTGCAGTGGCTGCAGGCGCAGGGCCTGCGCTTCGCGCCGGGCGGCATCCGCCCGGGCGCCGCCGGCCACGACATCTGCTTCGTGCACCCCAAGGGCAACGAGCAGTTTCCTCTCGGCGGCGAGGGGGTGCTGATCGAGCTGGTGCAGGCGCCGGCGGAGGTGATCGCGGCACTCGGTGGCGGGCGCTGAGCGGCCGCCGCGGGGTTTCCCGGTGCCGCCGCGGCGGCTGCCCGCCAGGCCGTCGAAGTTCCTTACATTTACCGCCCCGCCGGACTGACGCATCCCCCCGATCCGAGCGTAACCCGTTGATTCGAGGGGGTGCCCTCAAGCTGGCAAGGGAAATGCTAGGCAAACGCCAAGGGCTGGCGGGCGCCGCCCGGGGCAAGGTTCAGATCAAAGGTGAAGGGGGTTCAGATGGGCAAGCTCAAGATGGTGGCGGCTGCGGCGGCTGCATCTGTACTCGCGTTGCCTGCGGGGTCGGCAAGCGCTGCGGCGTATGTCGGCACGATCCCCGGCCTGGCCGCCAGCAACCAGTTCCTGAACATGTTCACCGGCGGTGCATCGGTGCAGGGCTGGTACGGCGCGAACCTGTACCTGGTCGGCGGTCCGGCGACGATCCAGGTCGAATACTTCGGCGCCGAGGCCGGCGCGAACAACTCGTTCAATTTCGCGTCGGGCGCTTGCGTGCGCAGTCACGTCGGCGGCACGGGCGGTGGCGCTGGCACCTTCACCAACAGCGGTCCGGCGACCCTGGGCGGCGAAGACGTGATCGTGGCGAACTGCTCGGTGGCGAATGTCGCTTCGGGCCTGCTGGACTTCCTGTTCACGACCTCTGCGGGCCTGTCGGTCGTCAACGGCGCGAACCGCGACAACACGGACCTGTCGTCGAATTACTTCATGTCCTTCGACAGCAACTACGCGCTCGACACGACCACCACCGACGGCACGCGCGGCAGCGGCCAGTCGGTCTTCATCTTCTTCGACGACTCGGGCGCCGCCAACGACGACAACCACGACGACATGGTGATCCGCCTGAGCATCACCGGTGGCTCGTTCACGGTGCCGGAGCCGGGCGCCCTGGCGCTGGTCGGCCTGGCGCTGACGGGCCTGGGCCTGTCGCGCCGGCGCGCCGCGCGCGCCTGAGCGGGGGAGGCGCCGGCTGCCGTCGACCGAGCGGTGGTGTTCTCGTACCGGAAGGGGGCCTCGTGCCCCCTTCGTCATTGCTGCGCCCGCCGACGCCACACGCCCGCCGACCGCGTGCAGACCCGGCTTGACGGTCCGGCGGTGCCTGTGTCGACAATGCTGACACTGCGCCCGCGCCCTGTGGTCACCCAGGTACGGCGCCGGAGGACCCGATGTCGCTGAATCCAGGCTTCCTGATCACCGCCGCCGCACTGGCGCTGGCGCTGCTCGCCGGCTGCGGCGCCAAGGACCCGGCGTCGCGGCTGGTCGAGGCGCGTGCGCTGCTCGAAAAGAACGACGTCGCCGCGGCAACGATCGAGGTCAAGAATGCACTGCAGGCCGACCCGAACCACGGCGAGGCGCGTTTCCTGCTCGGCAGCCTGCTGCTGCGCCAGGGCGACGCCGCCGCGGCGGAGATCGAACTGCGCAAGGCGCGCGCCGCCGGCCATCCCGACGATGCGGTGGTGCCGGAGCTGGCGCGCGCCCTGCTGGTCAACCGGCAGGCCGGCAAGGTCGTCGAGGAATTTGCCAGCCTGCGCTTCGGCAAGCCGGAGGCCGACGCCAGCCTGCAGACGACGCTGGCGGGCGCCCAGGGCGTGCTCGGCAACGCCGTCGCGGCGGCCGCCGCCATCGAATCCGCGCTGCTGGCGGTGCCCGGCCATGCGCCGGCGCTGATGCTCAAGGCCCGGCTGCTTGCCGCCGCCGGCGACCCGGGCGGCGCGCTCGCCGTCGTCGACGACATCGTCGCGCGCGACGCCGCCCATGCCGAGGCCTGGAAGTTCAAGGGCGACCTGCTGCGTCTGTCCGGCGCGCCTGCCGACGATGCGCTGGCCGCCTACCGCCGCGCCGCTGAGGCCCAGCCGGGTTTTGCCGACGCCCAGCTCGCCATCTCCGCGTTGCTGATGGAACGCAACCAGCTCGACGACGCGGCGCAGCAGGTCGACAAGCTGAAGGCGCAGGCCCCGAACAGCGCGCGCACGCGCTACGCCGAGGCGCAGCTGGCCTACCGTCGCGGCGACTTCCGCCAGGCGCGTGAACTGGCGCTGCAGCTGCTGGGTGCCTCCGCCCGCAATGCGCGCTACCTGGAGCTGGCCGCCGCGGTCGAGTTCCAGCTCGGCGCGCTGGCGCAGGCCGAGGCCTACGCGTCCGGCGCGCTGGCGGCGGCGCCCGAGCTGCGCCTGGCGCGCCGCGTGCTCGTCGCCAGCCACCTGCGCAGCGGGCAGCCGGCCAAGGCGCTGGCGGCCATCGTCGTGGGCCCCGACCGCCGGCTGCTGGACCCCGGACTGCTGCCGCTGGCCGGCCAGGCCTATCTGCAGACCGGCGACGTGAAGCGTGCGCAGGAGGCCTTTGCGCAGGCCCTGAAGCAGGACCCGGCGGATGCCGGCAGGCGCACGGCGCTGGCGCTCAGCCGCCTCGCCGGCGGCGAAGCCGAGGCCGCGTTCGACCAGCTGCAGGACATCGCGAAGGCAGACAGCGGCATCAGCGCCGACCTGGCGCTGGTCAGCGCGCACCTGGCGCGCCGCGAGTGGGACCAGGCGCTGGCCGCCGTGGACCGCGTGCAGGCCAAGCAGCCGGGCCAGCCGCTGGCCGCGGACCTGCGCGCCCGCGTGCACCAGGCGCGCGGCAACACCGCGGCGGCGCGCGAGAGCTTCGAGCAGGCGCTGCGCCTGGCGCCGACCTACTTCCCGGCCGTCGTCGGGCTGGCCGGGCTGGACCTGGCCGAACGGCGCCCGGACGCCGCACGGCGGCGTTTCGACGAGCTGCTGTCGCGCGACCCGAAGAACCTGCAGGCCATGCTGGCGCGCGCCGAGGTCGCCGCGGCCGCCGGCGCCGGCGCCGCCGAGGTGGCCGACCTGCTGGGCGAGGCGATCAAGGCGCACCCCGGCGAGCTGCGGCCGCGGCTGATGCTGGTCGAGTCCTGGCTGCGTGCCGGCGACCGCAAGCAGGCCGAATCGGCGGCGCAGACCGCGGTCGCCGCGCTGCCGAGCAGCCCGGAACTGCTGGAGGCACTCGGGCGCGTGCAGCTCGAGACCGGCGCCGTCCAGCAGGCGGTCAGCACCTTCCACAAGCTGGTGGCGATGCAGCCGCTGGTGGCCGCCCACCACGTGCGCCTGGCCGCGGCGCAGCGCGGGGCGCGCGAGCTGCCGGCGGCGGAACAGAGCCTGCGCAAGGCGCTGGAGCTGGAGCCCGACGACCCAGCAATCCAGCGCGCGCTGATCATGGTGCAGCTCGACGCCGGCCAGGCCGCCGCCGCCCAGGCGGTCGCGCGCGAGATGCAGGTCCGGCGCCCGCGCGACGCGATCGGCTTCCTGGCCGAAGGCGACCTGCATGTGCTTCGCCGCAACTGGGACGCCGCGATCCGCGCCTACCGCGCCGGCCTGCAGGCGGTGCCCGACGCCACCGACCTGGCCGTCAACCTGCATGCGACGCAGGTGGCGGCCGGCCGCGCCACGGACGCCGAGCAGTTTGCCGCCGGCTGGGTGCGCGCCAGGCCGCGCGACGTGCGCTTCCTGGTCTACCTGGGCGACGCCGCGCTGCAGCGCAACGAGCTGGCGACGGCGGAACAGCGCTACCGCGCGGCGGTGCAGGCGCAGCCCGACAACGCCATCGCGCTGAACAACCTGGCCTGGGTGCTGCACCTGCAGCGCAAGCCCGGCGGCCTGCCGCATGCCGAGCGTGCGCACCGGCTGGCGCCGGCGCAACCGGCCTTCATGGACACGCTGGCCACGCTGCTGTCGGGCAGCGGCGAGCACCAGCGCGCGATCGCGCTGCAGAGCCAGGCGCTGCGCGTGCGTCCGGGCGACCCGGCGCTGCGCCTGAACCTGGCGCGCGTCTACCTGGCGGCGGGCGACAAGGGCAAGGCCAAGACCGAGCTGGAGCAACTGGCCCGCATGGGTGACCGGCACCCGGCACAGGACGAGGTGCAGCGCCTGCTGAAGACGCTGTGACGGCTCTGCGGCGCGCCCCGGGGGGCGCGCTAGCATGCGCGCATGACGCCGCCGCAACCCACGCCCGCCCATCTCGCGCCGACCGCGCTGATCGACGCCGACCACCCGGCGGTGCAGGCCTTCGCGCGCGAGCACGCCCAGGGTGCCGACGACCGCGAGCGCGCGGTGGCGCTGTACCTCGCCGTGCGCGACGGCTTCCGCTACGACCCCTACCAGGTCGACCTGCGCCCCGAAGGCATGCGCGCCAGCAGCGTCATCGAACGCGGCCACGGCTGGTGCGTGCCCAAGGCGGCGCTGCTGGCCGCGGCCTGCCGCAGTGCAGGCATCCCGGCGCGCGTGGGCTATGCCGACGTGCGCAACCACCTGAGCACGGCGCGCATGCGCGAGGTCATGCAGACCGACCTCTTCGTCTGGCACGGCTACGCCGACATCTGGCTGGACGGCCGCTGGGTCAAGGCCACGCCGGCCTTCAACCTGTCGCTGTGCGAGCGCTTCGGCCTGCTGCCGCTGGACTGGGACGGCCGCAGCGACTCGCTGTACCACCCCTACGACCGCGCCGGCCACCGGCACATGGAGTACGTGCACCAGCGTGGCGCCTTCGACGAGATGCCGCTGGCGCAGATCGCGGCCGACTTCGCGCGTGTCTATCCGCGCATCGTCGCCGGCGACACCGTGGCGGCCAGCTTCGACGCCGACGTGCGGCGCGAGACCGGGCCGGCATCGTGACGAGCGGATGACCGGATGCCCGGCACGGCCGATGCGCCTTCGCTACAGTGCCGCCGCCTTCACGAGGAGAACCCGATGACCGCGCGCTCGCTGCTCGAACAGATCCTGAAGTCCGGCTCCGACACCTTCGGCGGCTCGGAGATGGCCAAGTACGGCACCGGCGCCGCGGTCGGCGGCGCGCTGGCCATGCTGCTGGGCCCCAAGCGCGGTGCCAGCCGCAAGCTGCTGCAGGTGGGCAGCGTGGCCGCACTCGGCGCGCTGGCCTGGCGCGCCTACCAGGACCACCAGGCGCGCCAGGCCGCGGCCGGCCGGCCCGTGGCCGCCGCCGCGACCGCGGTGCCCTCGTTCGAGCGCCTGCCGGCGCCGCAGGCCGAGCAGCACAGCCAGGCCATGCTGAAGGCCATGATCGCCGCCGCCAAGTCCGACGGCCACCTCGACGAGCGCGAGCGTGGCCTGCTGGAAGGCGAACTGCACCGCCTGGAGGCCGACCCTGCGATGCGTGCCTGGGTCGACGCCGAACTGCGCCGCCCGGTCGAGCCGTCGGACGTCGCCGCCGCGGCGACCAGCCCGGAGATCGCGGCCGAGATCTACCTGGCCACGCTGGTGGTGGTCGACGACAAGTCGACTATGGAGCGCGCCTACCTCGACGAACTCGCGCGCCAGCTGAAGCTGGACCCGGCGCTCAAGGCCGACCTGGAGGCGCGCGCGACGGCGGCCGGCTGAGGCGCGCTGCAGCGGCTGGCGCCGCCGGCTGCCATGCGGTCGGCGCACCGTGCCGCCGACGGCGATGATGGCGCATGCCGCGAGCGCCGCGGCGCCACCGAGGACCGCACGACGATGAACGACGCAGCCGCCGAAGCCCCGCAGCCGCTGGCCGGCCTGAGGGTGGTCGAGTTCGGCCACATGGTGATGGGCCCGACCTGCGGCATGGTGCTGGCCGACCTGGGCGCCGAGGTCATCAAGGTCGAGCCGATCGACGGCGACCGCACGCGCACGCTGCTCGGTGCCGGCGCCGGCTTCTTTCCGCTTTTCAACCGCAACAAGCGCAGCATCCGCATCGATCTGCGCCACGCCGACGGCGCCGCGGTGGCGCGCCGGCTGGTCGCCAGCGCCGACGTGGTGGCCGAGAACTTCAGGCCCGGCACGCTGGTCAAGTACGGGCTCGACTACGCCTCGCTGGCGGCCGCCCACCCGCGCCTGATCTACGCCAGCCTGAAGGGCTTCCTGCCCGGCCCCTACGACCACCGCACCGCGCTGGACGAGGTGGTGCAGATGATGGGCGGCCTGGCCTACATGACCGGCCGCCCCGGCGACCCGCTGCGCGCCGGCGCCAGCGTCAACGACATCATGGGCGGGCTGTTCGGCGCCGTCGCCATCCTGGGCGCGCTGGTGCAGCGTGGCATCACGGGCCGCGGCATGGAGGTGCAGAGCGCGCTGTTCGAGAACAACGTCTTCCTCGTCGGCCAGCACATGCTGCAGTACGCCATCACCGGCCGGCCCCCGGCGCCGATGCCCAACCGCGTCAGTCCCTGGGCGGTCTACGACGTCTTCACCGTCAAGGACGGCGAGCAGATCTTCCTGGCCGCGGTCAGCGACGCGCAATGGGTCGTCTTCTGCGACGTGCTGGGCTATGCCGACCTGAAGGCCGACCCGGCGTTCGCCACCAACAACCAGCGCGTGCAGCAGCGCGAGCCGCTGATGAAGGCGCTGCGCGAGCGGCTGGCCCACCGCAGCGCGGCGGAGCTGGCCGGGCTGATGGAGCGTGCCGGCTTGCCGTTCGCGCCGATCAAGCGACCGGAAGACCTGCTGGACGACCCGCACCTGCTGGCCACCGGCGGCCTGGCCGACATCCGCGTCGCCGACGGACCGCGGGCCGGGCAGGTCGTGAAGACGCCGCTGCTGCCGGTCACGATGGCCGGCGCGCGGCTGCCGGTGCGCAGCGACCCACCGCACAGCGGCGAGCACACGCGGGCCGTGCTCGGCGCGCTGGGCTACGCGCCGGCCGAGATCGACGACCTGGTCGCGCGCGCGGCCGTGGCCTGAAGGCGCCGCGCAGCGCGCGTACCGGCCCCGGTCGGCACGGCGGCACCGGGGGACCTGCACGGCGCCGGCCGTGCCGGCGGCGCGCCGGCCAAACCCGGGCCCGGCGCCCCGGTGGGCGTTTGCCGCGAGAATACGGGCTGCCATCCGCCACCCCAGCGACCCCCAGCGCATGACCGCCCGCACCCTGTACGACAAGCTCTGGGACGACCATGTCGTCCACACCGAGGACGACGGCACCGCCATCCTCTACATCGACCGCCACCTGGTGCACGAGGTGACCAGCCCGCAGGCCTTCGAGGGCCTGCGCCTGGCCGGGCGCAAGGTCTGGCGCGTCAGCTCCATCGTCGCCACCGCCGACCACAACACGCCGACCACCGGGTGGGAGCGCGGCTACGACGGCATCACCGACCCGATCAGCAAGCTGCAGGTGACGACGCTGGACGACAACATCCGCGCCAGCGGCGCGGCGGCCTACTTCCCGTTCCTCGACAAGCGCCAGGGCATCGTGCACGTCATCGGCCCGGAGAACGGCGCCACGCTGCCGGGCATGACCGTCGTCTGCGGCGACAGCCACACCAGCACGCATGGCGCCTTCGGCGCGCTGGCGCACGGCATCGGCACCAGCGAGGTCGAGCACGTGATGGCCACGCAGACGCTGCTGGCCAAGAAGGCGAAGAACATGCTGGTGCGCGTCGAGGGCGCGCCGGGCCCCGGCGTCACGGCCAAGGATGTCGTGCTGGCCATCATCGGCCGCATCGGCACCGCCGGCGGCACCGGCTACACCATCGAATTCGGCGGCAGCGCCATCCGGGCGCTCAGCATGGAAGGCCGCATGACGGTGTGCAACATGGCCATCGAGGCCGGTGCGCGTGCCGGGCTGGTGGCGGTGGACGACAAGACCATCGAGTACGTCAAGGGGCGTCCTTTCGCTCCCGGCACCGACCCGGCCAGCGGCCGCTTCGTCGGCGGCCCGGAATGGGACGCCGCGGTGGCCTACTGGCGCACGCTGGTCAGCGACCCGGGTGCGAAGTTCGACACCGTCGTCGAGCTCGACGCCGCGCAGATCCAGCCCCAGGTCACCTGGGGCACGAGCCCGGAGATGGTGCTGCCGGTGGACGGCCGCGTGCCCGACCCCGACAAGGAGAAGGACGCCGGCAAGCGCGGCGCCATCGAGCGCGCGCTGGCCTACATGGGCCTGCAGCCGAACAAGGCCATCACCGACATCACGATCGACAAGGTCTTCATCGGCAGCTGCACCAACAGCCGCATCGAGGACCTGCGCGA
>ERZ761602.8244-NODE-8244-length-10587-cov-5.988891_pt1 | contig 10587 bp, 8 predicted proteins | sample MGYA00512165_ERZ761602 | MGnify/ENA primary metagenome ERZ761602 (study PRJEB28899, sample SAMN02445085) | bioreactor sludge metagenome | biome: EBPR sludge; isolation source: Thorneside wastewater treatment plant | place: Australia: Brisbane, Thorneside...
GAGAACTGGGCAGCAAATGGTATCCGGGTCATCGCATTTGCGTACAAATGGGTGGATAAACTTCCGGAGCCGTTTAGTTACGATGTGGTAGAGACTGATCTTTTATTTGCTGGGCTGGTAGGAATGATAGATCCGCCAAGGGAAGAAGCCAGGCAGGCTATTGCAGAATGTAAAACCGCCGGCATCCGCCCTGTTATGATCACAGGCGACCACCCGGCCACTGCTGCAGCGATAGCTAAACAGATCGGCATCCTCACCGGCAAAGAACTGGTGCTTACAGGAAGAGAAATGAAGCAAATGGATGCAGGTGAGTTTGAAAGCAAAGTGGAACAAGTAAGGGTTTATGCAAGGGTATCGCCAGAACAAAAATTGAGAATCATTAAATCGCTTCAGCGAAAAGGTCATTTTGTTTCCATGACGGGTGACGGAGTGAATGATGCCCCCTCACTCAAATCAGCCAATATTGGTGTGGCCATGGGCATTAACGGCACCGATGTGAGTAAAGAAGCTGCACATATGATTTTGCTCGATGACAATTTTGCTACTATTGTAAAAGCAGTGAAAGAAGGCAGAAGGATCTATGATAATATCCGCAAGTTTGTAAAATACATCATGACCTGCAACGGGGCAGAAATTTGGACTCTTTTTTTAGCTCCGCTGGTAGGATTACCCATACCGTTGCTCCCCATTCACATTTTATGGATCAATCTAGTTACAGACGGCCTGCCCGGACTGGCGTTGGCAGGGGAGAAAGCAGAAAAAGATATCATGCAGCGGCCGCCCAGGAAAACCGATGAGAGTCTTTTTGCAGAAGGGATCGCTTACCATATACTTTGGGTAGGTTTATTAATGGCGGGTGTTACCCTGGGTATGCAGGCATGGGCCATCCAGGACGGAAATGCACACTGGCAAACAATGGTATTTACGGTGCTGTCCATTTCGCAACTGGGGCATGTACTGGCGATCCGCAGCGACAGGCAGTTTTTGTATAAACAGGGTTTATTCAGTAACCCGATGCTGCTGGGAGCTGTCTTGCTTACATTGTTGCTGCAACTGGCCGTAATTTACCTGCCCTTTGCCAACCAGATTTTTAAAACAGAACCGTTGTCATTAAATGAACTTTTGATCTGCATCGGCGCATCTGCTATTGTATTTCATGCGGTGGAAGCAGAAAAATGGATCAAACAACAAATCAGGAAAAAGAAAAATCTGTGATTAAATTGGTAGTGACGGTTATCTTTGTTTCAATTAACATTAATAAACCAGGTATATGAAATTGTTTTTTTCTTTCTTACTACTTACACTGATCGGTACAGCAGTAAATGCCCAGTCAAAAACCGGCAAGATCGACTCTACTAAGAAAGTGATGACAGTTGATGCCTCCTGCGGGCAGTGCAACTTTGGATTAAAAGACAAAGGCTGCAGCCTGGCAGTTCGTATGGATGGCAAAGCTTATTTTGTTGACGGCACTTCTATAGATGATCATGGTGACCCTCATTCACATGATGGTTTTTGCGAAGCCATCCGCAAGGCTGATGTACAGGGCGAAGTAGTGAATAATCGCTTTAAAGTAACGTACTTCAAACTGCTGCCGCAACCGGCTAAAAAAGATTAACAGGTTCAATTGATAATAAAGAAAAGGGCTGATGAATCATCAGCCCTTTATTGTTAAGGAGAGGTTTAATCAGAAACTATAATTAATTCCAAACATGATCATATCTGTGGTCATGTTATATGATACGCTGCTGTTAGGAACAGCACCATAAGGGTTGGAATGATTCACCATCATCGGGCTTAGCATCGGGCCTGTAGTATTGCCGCTGCTGGTGCCATGGTGGTAAACAGCATTCAGTGTAAAGCTCTTGCTGAATTCATAACCCAAGCCCAGCTGGAATGCATTTTTGATAACAGCAGTAGCAGGAACAGAGAACATGGCCAGGTCTTCATTGATCGGGTTGGCGCTGTAAGTGTAACCAATTCTTAAAGGAAGTTTTTTTACTCCTTTATATTGTACACCTGCAGATAATACAGAAATATTTTCCCAGCCAAATCCTTTTACTGATGCGGTGGATGTCCATCCTTTAGCTTCAAATCCTTCTGTCTTAGCGTAGTTGACCAGCCGGTAATCCAATGCCAGGTCAAAATCTTTTTGTGAATAGCCGATACCAGCAGAGAAGATAGCAGGATAATTCATTTTGAAGGTTACGCTGGGTGCTGCAGAACCATCAACATATTTGTTTTCGAATTCAAATTCTCCAAATGATTGTTCTGTTTTGTAAGAAATACCAAACTTGAACCCCATTCCTGAATTGAAGAACAAACCAACCTGTCCGCCCACACCCAATGCAGTGGCTTTGTCGCTTATAGGGTAACCTTTTGCAGGATCAGGTGAAGCTAGTGGATTGGGAGACAGTTCAAGTGAAGAGTAATTAAAGGTGGGTGCAACACCAATAGAGAACTTGTCAGAAAGTTTATACGCATAGGTAAGGCCTACCTGCAGCAACTGGTAATCTGATTCTATTCTTCCAAAGCCACCCATACTTTGCGGCATATTGATAGGGTTGCTGTTGCTTTCCGGGAATGTTACCCCAAAGCCGCTGATGCCAAAGGCAGAAATGCCAAATGTGCTTTTACTGTTCTTTTTACCCCACACCATGGCAAGAGCAGGCATTACAGAAACACCGCGGTCATCTTTGGTAACACCACTCATGGGGCCGCCGGGTGTAGGTACAGTAGAAGTTAACTCCGGGGCAGAAAAGAACAGGCCTGCATTAGCAGAAAATATTTTTGAATCAAAAGCGGAAATACCGGCAGGGTTCCAGTGCAGCGCACCATTGATATCTAAAGGCTGACCGGTAGCTGCGCCGCCCATTGACATATTATTGGCGCCAATGCCCTGCATGATATGACCGGCTTGTGCAAATATGAATAGGGGAACTAAACCCGAAACAATAATTGATAATAGCTTTTTCATATAAGTATGTTTTGATTAATTCCTGCTGATGCAGAAAACATGTAAAGCTATTTTTGAAACAGGGCGGGTATTTGTAACTCTTATCACATTGAATGAAAATCAGCAGCTGAACTGATAAGAAACATTATCAATATGACCTGCGTCAGTTAAAAAACTGTAAACAGTAAGGCTTTTCTATGAAAGAATAATAAGCCCTTTTGAATATCTTAGCTGTTTAAATATTAAACATGAATTTACCTGCGCTGCATCGTTCTTTTGTGAAATATTTTCTCGTTCTTTTATTTATTTCTACTGCAATAGTTGTCTCGGCACAATCCTTAAGAGTAGAACCTATGCATTGGTGGGTGGGAATGAAAAATCCTTCACTGCAACTGATGGTACATGCAGCAGATGTGGGAGAAACAGTTCCTTTTGTAAACTATCCCGGTGTAACCATTAAGAAAATACATAAAGCCGATAGTAAAAATTACCTGTTCATTGACCTTATTGTTGCAAAGAATACTAAGCCCGGCCGTTTTCCTATTCAGTTTAAAAGGAATGGTAAAGCTGTTTATACTTATGATTACGAATTAATGCAACGTAAACCCAATGCCAGCCAGTTGAAAGGTTTCACTGCAGCCGATGTGATCTATCTCATTACTCCCGACCGTTTTGCCAATGGCGATGCCAGTAATGATGTGGTCAGTACTATGCGGGAAACCACTATAGACCGTAAGAATGATTATGGCCGTCATGGTGGTGATATCAGGGGCATCATCAACAGTCTCGATTATATAGCTGGCATGGGGTTCACCGCTATCTGGCCTACTCCTTTGCTGGAAAATGACATGAAGCAATCTTCCTATCATGGTTATGCCATTACCGATTATTACAAAGTGGATCCTCGCTTTGGCACCATGGAAGAGTACAAAGAACTGGCTGATAAATGCCGGCAAAAAGGATTGAAACTTGTTTTTGACGGGGTGGTTAACCATAGCGGATCTCAATACTGGTGGATGAAAGACCTGCCCTTTAAAAACTGGATCAACTATCCTGATTCACTTCGCATCACCAACCATCGCAGAACAGTAAACCAGGATATATATGCAGCAGAATCAGACAAAGAACTGATGGTAAGAGGCTGGTTTGTGGAGACAATGCCCGATCTCAACCAGTCAAATCCATTTCTTGCTGAATTTTTGATACAGAATTCAATCTGGTGGGTTGAAACACTGGGCCTCGGCGGCATCCGCCAGGATACTTATCCGTATTCACAAAAGAAATTCCTGGAACAGTGGACCTGCCGCATCGTAAATGAATACCCGCAGTTCAGTATTGTAGGCGAGGAGTGGAGTACCAATCCGCTTATTGCTGCTTACTGGCAAAAAGGAAAAGCGAATAATACCGGCTACAACGGTTGTATGAAAAGTACTATGGATTTTCCTTTGCAGCAGGCCTTATGGCAATCGCTGACAGAACCTGAAGAATGGGACAAAGGCATTGTAAAATTATACGAAGCCCTCGCCAATGATTTTGTTTATACCAATCCCAAAGACCTGCTGGTGTTCGGCGACAATCATGATATGAACCGCATCCTCACTTTTCTGAACAATGATGTGGATCTTTTGCAAATGGCCATGACGTATATTTTAACCATCCGCGGCATTCCGCAGGTATATTATGGTACGGAGGCTTTATTGGAAAACTCTGCCAAGCCCGGTGACCATGGACTGATCCGTACTGATTTTCCCGGCGGCTGGCAAGGAGATAAGGCCAATGCTTTTACCGGCGTCGGTTTATCAGCAGATCAGCAACGCATACAGGCATACCTGAAAAAACTACTGAACTGGAGAAAAGATAAAAAAGTGATACACGATGGAAGTACTTTACACTTTGCACCATCCAACGGCATTTATGTGTACTTCCGGTACAGCAAGCAGGAAAAAGTGATGGTGGTCATGAATAAGAATACAAAAGAAGTGCAACTATCAACCGGCCGCTTCAGCGAAATACTTAAAGGCCACGGGCAGGCAGTAAATGTGATGACAGGTGAACAGGTTTCTTTGCATGATAAAGTTACACTTCCTGCCAGGTCTGCAACGGTATGGGAGATCAGGTAGTCTAATACCCTGCAGACGGTATAGGCTTTTATCTTTCTGCTTTTAGTTTCGCTAAAAATCGAATTATGAACTATAGAGTGCTTTTGGTATCTTTTTTACTGATCATTACGTCCTCCTCTTTTGCGCAGACCGCAAAAGAACTCTACGAAGAAGGAGTGCAATTGCGCAAAGACGGCAAATCCAAAGAAGCTATTGAACGGTTTAAAAGGGCTGTTGCGCTCAAACCTGATTACATAGAAGCCTATTATGAAATGGGCTGGTGCCAGAATGAAACCAAAGATTACACCGGGGCCATTGCTTCACTTCAAAAAGCCAGACAGGAGTGGAGCGCTGTAGCCAAAGTGCATTTTGAACTAGGCTATGCTTTTGAAAAAACTTCGCAGAACGATTCGGCAATGACATCCTATAAAAGATGCCTCGCCATTAATAATGAATATTCGCTGGCATGGAAGCAACTGGGCTATATGGCCTACCTGAAAGATGATGCAAAAACAGCGTTGGAGCATTTTGCCAAATATGAAGCTGCTGCAAAAAATCCGATAACTGATTATTTGTACTGGTACCGCAAGGGTTTTTGTTTTAATGGTGTCAAAGATTTTAATAATGCCAAGACAGCCTTATTCAAATCTCTGGAGTATAAAAAAGATTACGTCAACACTTATCTCGAACTGGGCTTTGCTTGTTCCCGGCTTAAGGAAGATGATGCTGCAATCGGGTATTACAAAAACGCCATAGAAATAGATTCCAACAGCCATATTCCTTACAACGGTATTGGTGAAGTGTACCGTGACAATAAGAAGAACTTTTCAGAAGCGATGGTATGGTATCAAAAGACTTTAGCGCTGAATCCCAACGAACGCAAAGGAAATTACGGTATGGGCTATTGCCTTAACGCTACCGGTAAACATACCGAAGCGATAGACTACCTGAAAAAGGCCATTCAGAACGAAAAGGATTATGTGGCTGCTTTTGTAGAGATTGGTTACAGTTATTACAAGATCGGTTATTTTAAAGAAGCTCTTGCTAATCTGACTAAAGCCATCAGTCTGAACCCTAAGAATGAGAATGGCCGCTACTATGCCTGCCTCGTGTATATAAGCCTGGGCGAAAAAAGCAATGCCCAGCGGATGGTGGATGAATTGAAATCATTATCATCCAGGCATGCCGCCGGGTTGCAGGAGAGAGTTGATAAGATGTAGTGTTTTTTCTGTCATGCTGAGCCTGTCGAAGTATAGACAGAAAAACGAAACCTTGATTTTCATTAATCATCCTTCGACAAGCTCAGGATGACAAAGGAGAACATAGCCACTCCCAACACTGATCTTAATAATATATCTAAGCTGAATTACAGGGTAATCACACTGTTGCTGCCGCCATACACATTCGGTACTTCTTTATCAGCTTCCGGCTCGTTCAGCCATTCTTTCTGGTCGACAAGGTATTTGAACTCATGGGTGCTGTCTTTCGGCAGGTTTACATCAGCACTGAAGCTGCCGTCTTTCTTCCGGCTCATGATCACTGAATTCTCCCAGTCGCTGTTCAGGCCAAGTATTTCAATGGTCTCGGCGTTTTCTACCTTAAAAGAGAATTTTACTTTGCAATAGTCCTTCGTTTTGTAATAAGTCTTCTGTACCATAATCGTTGTTATAGGTTAACAATTTTTATTCACTATTTCATACGGGGAAGTCAATCGTCAGGAGATTTCCTGGGGCGGCAATTGCCCGTTAATACGCAAATGTAAAGAAAGTAACCTGCCGGCTTTGCAGCAGTTATTGACGGGCTGGGGAAAATGAAAATTGGGTACTGGCTTTCAACGTATTATGGCTTTGCCAGTTTTTGTTTCAGCACCATGGCGGCTCGGGTATAGCCTCCATCAGCGCCGTCTACAAAGTGTACATGTTTCTCATTCCGGCTGCGTACATAGCAGGAAAGCACCGATTCCCGGCTCACATACAGGCCGTACAGAATAGCCCCTTCGGTTTCCAGTCTGTCCAGTTCTTTTTCCAGTTCAGTTCTTTGCGCTGCCGTGCCCGATATCACCGTACTGATCTTTCCATCTATTACCAGTGTGTCAGATAACTGCACCAGTTGGTTCAGGTAGCTTTTGCCGGCCCTTGTTTTAAAATACAGCGGCCCCAGCAGCAGTTTTAGCCAGGTACCGGTTAGGTAAAGCAGGTTGAAGCGGCCAAACTTTCCCCGCATTTCATGGCTGATCTTTTGTAACGTTCTTTTCAGCTTCAGTTGCGATTCGGTGATAGGTTTTCTTTTTTCCGGTTCGCCGTATACGGCATCAATGGTATCGGCCACCTGTTTAAACACGGAGGCTTGTTGCGATGCATCCTTCGCCAGCACCAGCAGGCTCACCACTTCATCATACTGTTCCGGAGGTTTGATGCGGTCCCAGCTGCATTCAAAGCCGCTCATGTCCAGTAATGCTTCATCAGCCGAAAGAGGCGTGAGCAGGTAATCATCGCCCTTGATGATCTTTTCGGCATGTGCCAGCCCGTTGCCAAGCACCACCGGTATAGAAAACAGGTCGCTGGTCTTTAGTTTACTGATCAGCAACTGGCAGCCCATTTTGTAAATATCCTCCACGGCCACATGGCCTACCCGCAATTGCAGGTCAAAATTGGCATTTGTATTTTCCTGGTGCTGCAGCAGTGCTTTCAGTGCCGGTTCTAATATCACAGGGGGAACCAAAAACGTAGCGCCGTCGCCCCCGAAGAAAAAAGGAACGCTTATGTTTTGCTTGTAAGCGATATTCAGCACTGCCACTATACTGGCCGTGGCTACCATGTTCACCGTTTCATGCCGGCCCTGTGTTACGGCCTCAGTTGATTTCTTTACATCCGTAAGCAGTACATGCCAGTTGGCCGGTATGCGGTAAAATAAGTGTTCCTCCGTAAGCAGTTCACCGAGGCTGAGCTGGTTTACGGGCAGGCGGTTATAAAAAAGTTCGTTGCTGATTGTACTCATAAACAGCAGGTAATGATAGGGTAAGTTAGTAATTTCTTCCGGCAGCAGAGGAGTGGCAGCCGCAGCCCGCAATTTTCCGCTTAGCTTTCCGTTTAATAAAATATCCATCCCGGTAATCCTGCAAAGGACGGGACCTATATAAAACCAATATCCGTCGTATGACACAGCCATTCTACAACGACCAGGCATATATTGCCGAGGGTTTCCATTTAGATGAGGATTTTACAGAGCAAACTGCCCGCCTCGCATTTTTCAAGATTAATTCTTACAAGTTGTCACTGCTCAAGTCTTCGTTTCGCCAAACCCGGCAGGAGTTAAAGCAAAGCCTTAATGAAACTTTGTTCAATTACACTGACCCGGCCATCATCCTAGCCGATACGGGATTTTTTGGCGGGGAGTATGAGAATTAAGAAAAAGCTATAATGCTATTTCCGGCTATAGAGAGTCTTAGTAAAAAAATTTTAGCCACTGTTATGATGTAAGCCTAAGCGTCTAACAGGGCTTAATACTGCTTTTATATTTGTATGAAAAAAATTGAACTAACTACTGCATAAAATAATTTGATACGTCCACAATTGTCCTAACTTTATAACCTGCATGTTATTTATAGCGGACAGTTTTTCTGTTCGGTCTCGTTTTTGTTTATTGCCTCAGCCTCTAAAGTTCATTGATTGGTGTAAGTGTCAGGGCTGCGTCTCTGCCAACCACAGTTTTAGTAATTGCATTTTTTACCTAACAGTTTAAAACCGGCATTTATGAAACTATCTGAATTTATTGCGTTGTCCGAGGAAGAAAAAAGAGCTTTTGTTTTACAACAGGGTGTTGCGGTTGCAAAACGGCAATTACCTGGTTACCTGGTGTTCCTTTACCAACTCTCTTATTTTTATGTTGAAACGTATTGTTGCCAGCAGACCAAAGAGATCCTGGAGTACAGGACCATTTACAGTACAAAGCATTTAAAGCCGTACCTGGAATCTATCCCTATAGACCATTTACTGAATACTTGATATCGTCCGGCTTATTCCTCTTGAGTGAGAAATTGAGTAACAAGAAATATTCCTTGCTTTGGGTATTTCTTTGTGATTTAGCATCGGTTCCTGTTTCAAAGACCTGTTTGCTAATTTCATCGAATTGGCTGTGGGAAGACGCCTGCCGGTCGGATGCAGAAAATACTAACCATAACAAGCAGCCACAACCAAAAACCTGCCCTGTAATTTCTCCCCAATTTACCCACCACGCTGTGAATAACTGCCTGTCAGCCAACGGCAATTTTCTTCACCTTTGCCTTATATTCGCCGCCTGACTTAAAACTGAAAACAGTGAGATTAAAGAGCTTAGAAATCAAAGGATTCAAAAGTTTTGCAGATAAAACCATCGTCAATTTCGACGACAATATAACAGGCATCGTAGGGCCCAACGGTTGTGGAAAGTCAAACATAGTGGACAGCATCCGCTGGGTGATCGGTGAACAAAAGATCAGCCACCTGCGGAGTGAGAACCTGGACAGTCTTGTCTTTAATGGTTCTAAAACCCGCAGTGCTTCCGGCCTTGCCGAAGTAAGCCTGACATTTGAGAACACCAAGAACCTGCTGCCTACCGAGTTCAGCACCGTGACCATTACCCGCAAATTCTACAAAAGCGGCGAAAGTGAATACCGCCTGAATGATGTGCAGTGCCGCCTGAAGGATATCCAAAACCTGTTTATGGATACCGGTGTAAGTACAGACAGCTATGCCATCATCGCCCTCGACATGGTGGACGATCTCATCAAGGATAAAGACAACAGCCGCCGCCGTATGCTGGAGCAGGCTGCCGGAATTTCTATTTATAAAACCCGTAAGAAAGAAGCGAAGCAAAAACTCGAAGCCACAGAGCAGGACCTGGCCCGTATCGAAGACCTGCTGTTTGAGATCAATAACCAATTAAAAGCTTTAGAGAGTCAGGCAAAGAAGGCAGAGAAATACCACGAGATAAAGAAAGAATACCGGGAAGTAAGCATTGAACTGGCCAAAGCGGCATTGGAAGGTTTCAATCTTTCGTACAAAGAACTGAACGAACAGCAGGAGATAGAAACAGATAAGAAAGTAAAACTGGAAGCTGAAATAGCTACGGATGAAGCAGCAGTGGAGCAGGAAAAGCTGGCCTTTGTAGAAAAGGAAAGACTACTGCAGGCCATGCAGCATGCTTTCAATGAAATGGTGCAGCAGGTAAGAACAAAAGAAAATGAAAAGAATCTTTCCGCACAGAGATTAGAACACCTGAAGGAAAAAGAAAGCAGCCTCAGCGGCTTTTTACAAAAAGCAGAAGGCCAGTTAAAGGGTATTGATGAAAGCATTGGTTTTACCAACCTGCAGGTAGAGGAAGAAGAGAAGGCCCTGGCAGGACTGAACGAACAGTTAGAACAATTGCGCCAGGAGTCAGATGCCAAACGTACTGTGCTGGATGAAAAACGTCGTCACCTGGATGAACTGCGCAGCGAATACCAGCATATACAGCGCAACCAGTTTGATGCAGAAAAGAAAGTGGCCGTGGCTGATA
>ERZ761602.8245-NODE-8245-length-10586-cov-5.766499_pt1 | contig 10586 bp, 6 predicted proteins | sample MGYA00512165_ERZ761602 | MGnify/ENA primary metagenome ERZ761602 (study PRJEB28899, sample SAMN02445085) | bioreactor sludge metagenome | biome: EBPR sludge; isolation source: Thorneside wastewater treatment plant | place: Australia: Brisbane, Thorneside...
TTGAATCCGTTCCCGTTGCTCCCGCTCGCGTCTTTAAGGCGCTTTCGTCCGATGAGCTCCGCCGTTGCGCTCCCTCGATCTTCGCCGAGCACGCCCGGCCGGGGGTTTCCTCCCGCTACACCTTCGTTTCCACCCAGCAGGTCGTTGCCCTGCTTGGCGCGGAGGGTTGGGAGCCGGTGAAGGCTTCGGAGCAGCGGGTCAGGTTGGAGGACCGCATCGGTTTCCAGATGCACGAAATCCGGTTTGCCCGGCGCGTTGACCTGGAGGCCGGGGCCTTTCAGGTCGGCAACACCCGTCCGGAAATGATCCTGCAGAACGCGCACGACGGCAGCCGGGCTTACCGCATCGACGCGGGCCTGTAGGATGCAGGAATACGGCCGAGTTGACCAGTCTTTGGCAGACGTCGAAGAATCTTGGCAACTCTCGGTCGTTGGCGAGCGGGTCAAGCAGACCAATGAATCCGCGGGGAGGGATCGGACATAAGGCTGAGATTCGCCACAACACGCCTTCAGGGCGGCACCCGTTGTTGCGCACTCCAAGTTAGTCGTGAGTGTTGAGACGGGGTTGATAAACGCGCCGTAGTGATCGACTACCTGTTTGCGGACTTTTGTCTGGTGTCGATTCCTGCAATGAATACTCGCCGCCGAGAAGAGCGACAAACGCAGCAAGCGACCGCCGGCCGACAACCGGAGCCAAATTTCCAAGCGACACCTAGAGAGGGAAAATCGCGTAGAATTCTTCCGCCTCAGCCACGCTCATCCGATTCAGATAGTGCGTGCGGATAACGGTCTCACTGGTTCCGAATTCCGTCGCCGCCAGCGCAATCGACCCAAACTTAGCGACAAAGGCGGAAATGCAGGTGTGGCGCAGAAAATCATGCCCGATTTCGAAACGCTCGCGGATCGGTCGCAGCTCATCGTAGTCGCCCGGACAAATCGATTGGGAAGTTGGCGGATACTTTTTGAGCCAAGCCGCGAGGTTGGGCTGAATTCTAGTAGAACGCGCGCGCCTGTCCTTCGCGATCGCGGCGGAAACGTGCAAGTATTCCTCTCTCAGATACGTCTCTAGCCCTTCGCTCCCAACCGCGGCGGCAAGCTTGTGGATTTCTCCTCCGCGCAGATAGGGTCGGATGCCGGCGAACATCGCCAACGCTATCATGGTGCACCATTCCGGTGCTTCTTTTTGCAGCCAAGCCATCGTGGCGCGACAGTTCGCAATTTCCATTCGTTTGGGCGGTTGGCGGGTGATCATGCGCTTGCTGTAGCGCACAACGTCCGCAACCGGGTTCTCTCCGATCCATTTCCGCGGCTTGAGAGTGAACCACTCGAACACCGCATGAACATCGCCTCGGTATCCGTTCCATGTTCCCTTGTCGACGTCGCGATCCGTCAGCCAACGCGTCACATCTTCGGTCGTGACGTCGGCGATCTTCACCTCGGCACCGAGAAACTGGGCGAGCATGCGAGACCGGCGATAGAGATTGTCCAGTTGTGACGACGACACATGCCCATCGCGGGCGGAGCGGAATTGCTCGATGCCGTCCACCAGTTTCACCTCGGTTCGTTTGGGCGGTGGATTCGCGACAGCATGCCGGATGGCTTCCGCCAGAGAAAATCCGGCGCCTTTCAAAACCACATGCGCGGCGATTATCTCGCGCACGGCGGCGCGCAGACTCAGACCGGTGTCCGACAACAACGTGAAAGCTGATTCCGCCTCACGGAGCTGGCTGAGTGTAAGGTAGGTCGCCTTGGACCGCGGCGCACTTGAACCCAACGTGCGCTCCATCTCCCACTGGGCTTGCTTCTCCTCCGCTTCCTCCTTGTCGCAGGTGACGAACTTGCGCTGCTTGCCCTGAATGGAAACCGTCACCCGAAATCTGGCCCGCCCAGATTCGTTTGGAATCTGGACCAGATTTGCGGGACTGGAGCGGAGCGGCACATAGGGGGTAAGGGTGGATTGCGCTGCGGGTCTACTTTTCTCCCCTTCTTTTCCTCCATTTTCTGTCTTTCGTGCATAGATGAGGTATGCACGACCCTGTTTTGGCAACTGTGGGGCAATGTCACCGGAAACGGAAATGCCCTGATCATCAACTAGATGAGCAGGGCATTTTCCTGGCGTCCCCACGGGGATTCGAACCCCGGTTCTCATTGCCCCAAGAGAGCCAAATATCGCTTTCCGCTTGGAGATGGTCGCTGAGTACCTCCACTCCGCGTTCGACGAATGTCCCATGCAGGATGCGTCCTACTGCGTCTATCTCGACCGCAAGAATTTCGCCATCAGCCAGCATCTTATCACACTTGGCTCGGCGACGTCCGCTCCACGTGAGGTCTCCGAGGGGTGCCATCCTCGCCGGCACCACGGCCGTCGCCGGCGCCCACAGCCATTGGATGGGTTTATTTTATTGCAGATAAGGGAAGAGTTGCTTGTTTTAATTGCAACGAAATGAACCTTCCGGTTTAATTCGTTGCAGATATGACCAGAGATACTGGTTCAAAACGACAAAAATTAAACCAGAGGCTGAACGCCGCACCAGCCGGTGCGGTGCTCACCTCGGCATGGCTCAAGGGCCAAGGCATATCCAGTCGTCTGGCCGACTACTACGCCAGCTCCGGCTGGTTGCACCGCGTCGGAGATGGAGCGTTCACCGTTCAACCCGAGCCCCCCACCTGGCTGGGCGCGGTTTTCGGGCTCCAGCAGAAATCGAAGTCGTTTCATCCCGGCGGACGCACCGCGTTGGAACTCTCCGGCCTCGCCCATTTTCTACCCCTGGGAGATGCTCACCCCGTCTATCTTTTCAGCCGCGCCGGTGACCGGCTTCCCGCCTGGTTCAAGGGGCTGCCTTGGTTCAGTCGCGTCCGCCATGTCAGCACGAACTTCCTGCCCCAGGAACTCGGGCTGCGCGAACACCGCGAAGGAGCACTCACCGTGACGGTCTCCGCGCCCGAGCGGGCCGCATTCGAGTTTCTCCAACATCTGACGCTGGACGATGCCGGCTACGAACATGCCAACCTTGTTTTCGAAGGGCTCGGCACGCTACGCCCGGGTTTGGTCAAATCGCTTCTGGAGGCCTGCGCGTCGATCAAGGTGAAGCGACTCTTCCTCCACTTGGCCGAGAAACAAGCATACCCATGGTTCAAGCAATTGGATCTGACGAAGGTTTCGCTCGGCAGCGGCAAGCGCGTGCTCATCCCCGGCGGACGCCTCGATCCCAAATACCTGATCACCGTCCCGGCGGCGGTCGAAACCCCTTCCGACGCCCCATGAGAGCAACCCCGTTCTTCAGGCAGGCCGACCTGCTTGTGCAGGTCGTGCCCTTCGTGAACGCCGAGGCCTGCTTCGCGCTCAAGGGCGGCACGGCGATCAACTTTTTCTTGCGCGATTTCCCGCGCCTGTCCGTGGACATCGATCTGGTTTACCTGCCGCTTGAGGATCGGCCGACGACGTTGCGGGGAATCGACGCCGCACTCCAACGCATCACGGCGAAGATCCGCCGGGCCATGCCGGGCGTGCAGGTCCGGGATCATCGTGCCGTCAGCGATCAACTCCTTTTCAAGCTGACCGTGCGCGCCGCGGACGGCACCGAGGTGAAGATCGAGCCCAACACGGTTCTCCGCGGCACGCTGTATCCGACCGCCGACCTCAACCTGTCGCCCCGAGCCGTCGAAATGTTCGGCCGTTCGGCCACGATGCGCGTCGTGTCGCTGCCGGACCTGTTCGGCGGCAAGCTCTGCGCCGCGCTCGACCGCCAGCACCCGCGCGACCTTTTCGATGTGCATGGGCTCTTCCAGGCCGAAGGAATCACCGATGAAATCCGGCGCGCCTTCGTCGTGTTTCTGGCGAGCCACGACCGGCCGATGAGCGAACTGCTCACCCCGAATCGGAAGGATTTGAAGCAGGTCTTTGCCGACCAGTTCGAGGGCATGACGCTCGATCCGGTGCCGCTCGCGGTGCTGGAGGAGACCCGCGAGCGGCTGATCGAGCGGATCAACACGGACCTCACCACCGCCGAGCGGGAGTTTCTGCTCTCGATGAAACGACTGGAGCCCAAATGGGAGCTGCTCGGCTTGCCAGGAGTCGAACGCCTGCCCGGACCGCAGTGGAAACTCTACAATCTGCGCAAAATGGACGCGGCCAAGCGTCGCGCCGCCGCGGAGCAGCTCCGGAAAAGGCTCGGGCTGTAGTTGGCGCGCGCATCAGGCCGCAAACGCGCATTTGGGCAAGGCGGTCGGAGTGACATTCCTTTCGGCGGGGAGACGACGAAGGAGGTCGTCCCGGATGTGCCGCCAGGTCGTGTTTTCCATCGCTACCAGCTTGGCCCGGAGTTCACCGAGGTTGAAGGCCTCCGCCGGCTGCGCCGAGCGGTCACCCAGCAGGGCCGGCAACCGGCCAGCGAGCGTGCGCCGGAATTCCTCCCGGCCCGGCTGGAAGTAGTGTTTGAGCACAATCGCGGTGGTGCGATGCCCCGTGACCTTCTGCACGATTTCCAGCGGCACGCCGGCCGTGAGCGCCACGGTCACCCAAGTGACGCGGAACGAATGAAAATCGCGGAGCGAGGCCTTGCGCAGGCCGTGTTCCCGTTGTTGCTGCACCGCGCCGCGCGTGGGCCGCTGCGCCTCGTCTTCCTTCGGATTGAAGTAACCCGCCGCCTTCATCACGCGGCGAACTCGGTCGGTGAGGTGGTCGGGGTTGACCCGGTAGTGCGCCTCCAAATCCGGGAAGACATAGAACGGCGGACGCGGCGCGGGCTTCGCCAACGCCTTTTCGAGTACGCCCCGCAGGAGCGGGAAGATCGGGATCTGTAGTTCCAATGCCATGACGTTGTTCTCCTTGTTGCGTTGAGGTTTTGTGACCTCGTGCAACTGCGGGCAACGGACAGCACCTCCCGAAATCGCGGTAGCCAAACATTACGCCAAACATGCCCCGAAAGTAGGGTTAACTGCTTGAGGGTGCGGGAGGTCGAAGTTGCCCTCATAACCTGAAGGTCGCTGGTTCAAATCCAGCCCCTGCACCCAATTTGAAACCCCCGGAATCACTTCCGGGGGTTTCTTGGCTAATAGGTTACGCGTTTTCGAAAGAGCGACTGCCCGCGGTACAACATTGAGCAACGAGAGGCAACTTTGGGACGCCAAAGCCAAACATTGCGCCAAACATGTCCCGAGCCTGCTCGATCGCCACGTCACGCGTGGCGTTGGTCAGAGTCGTGAACACGTGCGATGCTGGGGCAGTTCCCGATGCACCAGGGAGAAAATCCGATCATTCCCTTTGGGCGCAGTAGAGGAAGCTGTAGTAACTCGCGCCACAGTAGCCACACTTTCGCAGGCCAGAATCGGGGATCTGGAGAATCATCCCTCACGGGATAGCATGCTTAAGACCCGAATTCCGAAGAATATTTCGGCAAACCGGCGGCGTTCGCGGAGTGTTTTCGTGCCCCGTCATGCTCGACGCTTCTCGTCACAATCAGTTTCTGAGGCTTTTTTCCGCCAACGAAGCGGCCATCCATGGCTTCGTCCGGTCACTGCTGCCGACGCGCGACGATGCACGCGAGGTCATGCAGGAAGTCGCCGTCGTGCTCTGGCGGAAATTTGCCAGCTACGCCGACGACGAGGATTTCCGCAAATGGGCCTTCGGGGTCGCCCGATACGAGGTGCTCGCCTATGCGCGAGACAAGGCCCGCGACCGCCACGTGTTTGACAACGATCTGTTGCAGACCCTCGCCACCGAGGAAGCCGCGTCGACGGAGATGCGGGAGGCGCAGCGTGAGGCTCTGGAGCGCTGTCTGGCCAAGCTTCGTGCTCCGCAGCGCGCGCTCGTGCTCAATGCCTACGAACCCGGCGTGCGCATCGACCGGCTCGCCGTCGCGCGGGGCCAGACCGCCATGGCGCTCTACAAGGTGCTCCACCGGCTGCGTCTTGCCCTCGTCGATTGCACGCACCGCGACCTGGCGGATCAGGGGATTCACGTAAAGTGAAGACACCGTGAACAACGCCGACGACCAGCGCCTGCAGTGGATTCAACGCTACGCCGACGGCATCGCGACGGCGGAGGAAGTCGCGCAGTTGCAGACGGCCCTCAAGGCGGACCCGGCGTTCCGGAAGGAATTTCTCGATTACGTCCACCTCGACGGCGCGCTGGGTGACATCGCGGCCGGGCTGGAGGGCGCGGCCGAAGCAAGAAGGTCCGAGTCCCGCGTGATCCCCGTGCCACGCCACCGGTTTCGCTTCCCACTCTGGCTGGGTGCGGTCGCCGCCGCGATCGTCGTCCTCGCGGTCTGGTTCCCTGGCTCGTCGACGAAATCCGGCCGGGCGGTCGACGTGAAAGTGGTACAGAGTGAAGGCGTGCGCTGGTTCGCGCCGGGGCCGCGCAGCGCGGAGGTGGGCGATCGACTCACCCTGGATACGATCCATCTCGCGGGCGGTTCGCTGGACCTGCGACTCGTGGCGTCGGGCGTACGGCTGAAGTTGATCGGCCCGTTCGAGGCCCGCTTCGAATCGGCGATGCGGCTGCGGGTCCTGCACGGGAGACTGAGCGCCGATGTGGGCGAAGGCGGGATCGGTTTCACCGTGGCGACGGATGCGGGCGAAGTGGTGGATCTCGGCACGAGTTTCGGCGTCGAGGCCGAGCGCGGCGGCGAATCGCGGGTGGCGGTGTTTTCCGGCCAGGTGAAGGTACGCCCCGGCTTCGAGGCGCAGGGCAACGAATTCACGACCTTGAGCGAAGGCGAGGCCGTGCGTTTTTCGCGGCTGGCGAGACTGCGCCGCTGGGAGCAGGTGGCGATGGCCTCGGAAGCCGCCGGTCGGCTCTCGCCGGACAGCTCGGAGGTCGTCGCAGCCGTGCGGGACAATCTCGACGACGAGAAACTGCATCCCTTCTACGGCGTCGTGGCGGGAGGGATGCGGCGCGGCGCGCTGGCCTTCACGGACAAGCCCAATCCGCGCTGGGCGCCGGCGCCGGAGGACGTGCTGCCCGCCTGGCTCGAGGACGCGGACGTCATCCGTACGTATCATAATTTCAGATATGTCAGCGACTATGAGCTCACCCTCACCCTGCGTCAGGCCGCGACGGTGTTCATCCTGGTCGACGCACGGCAGCCGGTGCCGTCGTGGCTGACGGAGCGTTTCACCGCGACCGGCACGCGCGTCACGGTCGGACCGTGGCAGCCGGCGATGCTGGCGGACGAAGGCGTCACCCAGCGCACGGACGGGCTGCCCTACCTGGAGTTCGCCGTCTGGCGGGCCGAAGCCGGACCGGGCGAGTTCCGACTCGGCGCCCCGCGGGATCCAAAGCTGAACACGGCCGCGCTGATGTATGGCGTAGCGGTGAAGGCGGTCTCCCCGTGACGCGATCACCTCACGCCCCGGCTCGTTTCCTCCACCACCCCAGCAACACCCCGGTTCACTGCATCTGGTCGCCTCCCTTCGATCCGCGGGCAGCCGCCTTCGTTCGCGTGACCGTTGCTGCTTTGCCTGGCCACCCCAGGGGAAACCTTGGGCGTTCACGCATCAGCTTCAGCCTTCAGGCCGATCTTTGCGCCATTTCCAGAATGACATCCACGCCTGTCTTCACGCTGAGGCACATCCTCTACACGCTCCTCTCCTTCGCCTCGCTCGCGCTCCGCGCGGGCGCCGCGCCGCTCGTTTACGAGGGCGCCGACGGCCCCGGCCAGGGCCGGCACATCGTCTTGCTCGCGGGCGATCACGAATATCGCTCGGAAGAGACGCTGCCGGCGCTGGCGCGACTGCTGGCGAAGAACCTCGGGTTCAAATGCACGGTGCTGTTCAACCGCGACCCACGCACCGGCGAGATCGTCGCGGGGAATTCCAACATGCCCGGAATGGAGGCGCTCGAAACCGCTGACCTCGCGGTCGTGTTCCTGCGTTTCCAGGATTTCCCGGCGGAGCAGATGAAGCATCTCGACGCGTATCTGCAGCGCGGCGGACCCGTCGTCGGGCTGCGCACGGCGACCCACGCGTTCAAGATCGGGAAGGATGCTGCGTTCGCGCGGTACTCGTACGACAGCAAGGTCGCGGGATACGAGCTGGGCTTCGGGCATCAGGTGCTCGGGCAGACGTGGGTGGGGCACTATGGCAAGAACCACCAGCAGAGCACGCGCATCACGGCGGCGAACGGAAAGGACACGCATCCCATTCTGCGCGGCGTGAAGGAGGTGTGGGTGCAGGCGGGCGGCTATGTCGGCAAACCGACCGACGGCGAGATTCTCACCCTCGCGCAGCCGCTCAAGGGCATGACGCCCGACTCGCCGGCCGATGACCAGAAACCGCCGCAGCCATCCGAATGGACCCGCACGTACAAGTCGGAGTCAGGCCGGCCCGGTCGGGTCTTTACCTCGCTCTACGGCGCCTCGGTCGACCTCACGAACGATGGCTACCGGCGGCTGCTGGTAAACGGGTGCCTCTGGGCGCTCGGCCTCGAGAACGCCATCACGCCCGACTTGAACGTCGCGCTCGTGGGCCCGTTCAAGCCCAATCCATTCGCCGGCGGTGCATACGCCCGCGGCATCAAACCGGAATCCTATGCCGGCTTCGAAAGCCCGATTCCGGCGAATGACAACACGCGTCGGGCGAACGCGCCGAAGACGTCGGCCACCGCGCGTCCGGTGCCCGCAAACGCGTCCGCGTCGAACTCAGCGGAAGCGGCTCACGCCGCGCACGCGCTGCATGGCACCATGGCGTCGGGCAAAGAGTCGGCTCTCGCCGACGTGCCGGCGTTCTATCGCGATCCCACGCCGTTCGCGTTTCAGCAGGGCAACGTCGTCGCGATTCTCGGCAACGGCCTCCCCGATCGTTTCCAGCACGATGGCTGGATGGAGACCCTGCTGCAAAGCGCGCTGCCGGACCAGCAGGTGCGCTTCCGCAACATGAGCGCGAGCGGCGACCGGCCGGATTTGTTCCCGCGCAGCAAGGGCGCGAAGGGGATGACGGAGTACTTGCAGCACGTGAAGGCGGACGTGGTCTTCGCGTTCTTCGGCTACAACGAATCCTACGATGGAGCGGACAAGGCGGACGAGCACCGGAAGAAGCTGGTCGAGTTCGTGCAGCGCACCCGCGGCTCGAAGGCAAACGGCCGGAGCTTCCCTCGCATCGTCCTGTTCAGTCCCATCGCGCAGGAGGACACGCGCAATCCCAATCTCCCCGATCCCAAGACGCGCAACGCCGCGCTCCACGCCTACACGATGGCGACGGAGGCCGCAGCCAGGGAAGCCGGCGTGGCGTTCGTCGACCTTTTCCATCCGTCACTCGCGCTTTACCAGGCCAGCATGGTCCCGCTGACCCTCAACGGCGTTCATCTCACCGCCGAGGGCAACCGCCAGCTCGCGGAAGTCATCGCCACGGCCTTGCTGGGCCGCCCGGTAAAATCCTCGACTTCGATGAGTCCGCTCCGCGCGGCCGTCATGGACAAGGAAATGCACTGGCACAATCGCTACCGCGCCTCCAACGGAAACGACATCTGGGGCGGCCGTTCACAGGTCAAGTACACCAACGACCAGACCAACGCCGAGGTGCTCCAGCAGGAGTTGTCGATGCTCGACGTGATGACCGCCAATCGCGACCCGCGCATCTGGGCGCTCGCGCAGGGCAATGAACTGAGCGTCAACGACCACAACGTCCCGGCGCCACTCGTGGTGGAATCCAACATCGGCGGGAAATCGAGGACGTCCAACGCAATGAAAGAGGGCGTGCTCCACTACCTCAGCGGGGAGGAGGGAATCCAGCAGATGGGCGTCGCGCGGGGCTTCGCGGTGAACCTTTTCGCCGACGAAGCGAAGTTCCCGCAGCTCATCAACCCCGTCCAGATGCAGGTCGACGGCAAGGGCCGCCTCTGGGCCGCGGTGTGGCCGACCTACCCGAAATGGGAGCCGCTCAAACCGATGAACGATGCCTTGCTCATCTTCCACGATGACGACCAGGACGGGCGCGCGGATCGCGTCACCGAGTTCGCGAAAGTGCAGAATCCGCTGGGCTTCGAGTTTTGGAATGGCGGCGTCCTCGTCACCTGCATGTCGGAGCTGATCTTCCTCCGGGACACCAACGGCGACGACCAGGCCGACGAACGCATCGTGATGCTCCAGGGATTCGATACCGCCGACACGCATCATGGCGCGAACAATCTCATCTTCGGCCCCGACGGCGGCATCTACTGGCAGAGCGGCATTTTCATGCAGCACAATTTCGAGCACCCGTGGGGTCCGTCGCTCAACTCCACCGCCTCGGCAATGTATCGCTTCGATCCGCGTCGCTTCACCATTTCGATGCACGCGCCCAATATCCCCAACTCGCACGGCACCGCCTTCGATCACTGGGGCTACCAGTATGCCACGGATGCCAGCACCGGACGCGCGTTCCAGGTGCGTCCGGAAGGCGCGGGTTTCAAGATGACCGAACTCCTGAAAAAGGAGGTCCGTCCCGTGAGTGCCTGCGAGATTGTTTCGAGCGCGAACTTCCCCGAGTCGATGCAGGGCGATTTTCTCATCTGCAACGTCATCGGATTCCGCGGCCTCAAGCACTACCGTCTGACGCGCAACCCTGACACCGGCGCGGTCTGGGGCGAACCGGCCGGCGACGAGCTGG
>ERZ761602.8246-NODE-8246-length-10585-cov-7.759354_pt1 | contig 10585 bp, 5 predicted proteins | sample MGYA00512165_ERZ761602 | MGnify/ENA primary metagenome ERZ761602 (study PRJEB28899, sample SAMN02445085) | bioreactor sludge metagenome | biome: EBPR sludge; isolation source: Thorneside wastewater treatment plant | place: Australia: Brisbane, Thorneside...
AAGCTACCCAACCATTTCCCTTATTTTTGGTTAAAGCAGGAGGTCATTGGTCCGACCGGGTCATTGTTATTATTCATGAATAAGCAACAGGTCATATTGGTAAGTGAGGCGGATGAGCCTACCGGGTTTATGGATAAGCTGGAAGCGCATCAAAAAGCATTGCTGCACCGTGCTTTCAGCGTATTTATCTTTAATAGCCGGGGAGAAATGTTACTGCAGCAGCGGGCAGAACACAAATACCATAGCCCGGGATTATGGACCAACGCCTGCTGCAGCCACCCTTCTCCCGGAGAAGAAACGCTGAAAGCGGCAAAAAGAAGATTGCAGGAAGAACTGGGATTTACGACAGAGCTGACCGCCTTATTTTCCTTTGTCTATAAGCATGATTTTGATAACGGCCTCTCCGAATATGAGTTCGACCATGTATTTACAGGCATTTATAATGGCGAAGTTCTTCCGGATAATACAGAAGTAAAAGATTATGCATACAGGCAACCTGCCGCTATTGCCGGGTCTTTATCTCAACATCCCGAACAATATACGGTCTGGTTTGCTATAGCTTTTTCGCGCGTTAAAGAATGGGCGGATAAACAGCGCTGGGCGTAAAAATTTCTGATGCTAAACGAATGTATCTAACCCTATCGCCTATGAAAAGGCGACTGGTTCCTGAAAGAAGATCGATCGGGGTAAAACCTGCTGTTCATGAAGGACCTGTCTATATCGCTGTTCAGAAAATACCTCTCCGTATCTGTTTCCCTATCAATATCTTCCCTGTCGATACCGTCCTGTGGATATTCTGCAGATGCCTGGTTAATGATCTCCCTTTCTTCATAATCTTCCGTTAACTCTTTTCGCCTTTCGGGATACATGGGATGGCTGTGGGCCGACGAAATATTTTCAATTCTTTTGGGTTCATTGTTTGGAACTGGATTCTCGCTGTTCAGACCGCGATCATTATTTCCAATGTCTTTTTCTTTTGGATGGTTTGCCATGATTAAAGATTTTATAATGAAGAATTAAGTAATAAAAAATCGACGTAAGGGGATAACTGAAAATATTATGCCGCGTTACAGAACTTGTCCTGTCTGTTGATGGCGTTTAAAAACCTGGTCAACCCTTCGCTTTGGGGAGCGATAAATGCGTGAGGAAAATAACTGGGGAAGGATTTCAACAAGGAAGCAGGATTTGGTAATCGCAGGCATTAGGCGGAGAAAGCGAACGCTTCCCAATCCTTATAATTCGTCCATAAGCGATCTAAAATGGATATCCGATGGCCAGGTTGAATACCAGGTTTTGTTTTCTCCATTCGCTGCTGCCGAAATCGATCTGGTCGATCACCCATCTTTCCGTTTCAGGAAGAAAGGGCTTGCGGATAGGAAAAGCCATATCGAGACGCAGTACCAGCAGGGAAATATCTATCCTCAGGCCCAGACCCGCGCCTGCCGCAAGTTCTTTTAAAAAGTCCTTACTAAAAGTCGACCCGGGCTTGTTAGGATTATCATTCCGCAGCCAGATATTTCCCGCATCGACGAATACTGCGCCGTAGACGGGCTTTACAATATTAAATCTTAACTCGGTATTCAGCTCCAGCTTGATATCGCCGGATTGATCAGGAATGAATCCCGTAGCGCCAAAGCCTTTGGCCAGGTATGTTCCCGGCCCGATGGAGCGGCTTCGGAAGGCGCGCAGGCTATTGTTGCCTCCTATAAAGAATTGTTTGATAAAGGGGATCTCTGATGAATTGCCATAGGGGAAACCCGCACCGATGATGATGCGGTTGGCCCAGCTGCTGTTGGCGCCCAGCTTGCGGTAATACCGGAAATCTGTTTCTATCTTGGCATACTGCGAAAATGCAGAGCCGAAGAGCCGAGCGGTATCTCCCTTCATCACCTGCCCCTTTTTGATCAGGCCGGCAATGTTCCCGGAGAGATCTATCAACCCGTTAAAATAAAATCCATTGTCTGGCGTCCGACCAATCATCTGGTTGAACAGGTAGTTATAGGTCAACCCTAGTATAAATTGTTTATCGATGATCTTCTGCAGGGTCGGGTCGTTCTGTAAACTATCCATATACAATTGGCTGACTTTTACCGGTTGCACATATTGAATGCTTACGGGGTACAACCGGTGTTCCTTGGTCCTTGTCTCTTTCCAGATATACCCGAAGGCGCCGCGGAAGGAGTTGAGCGTATAGAGCTGCTGCTTGCTCAATACCTCATAGGCCAGTTGAACATTGGTCTTTGGCACAAATCCGCCCCTGGGATTGAGATAAATAAAGGGGATCAGGAATCGCGGTATATCGAGATTGGCTTCGCCGCCGATACGGTAAGTATTGTATCCCTTGAACTGGCCGCTATACTGCACTTCCAATCCGCCCGTGGCGTTGACAGACAATATCTCCCCGCCCCTGAAGGTGTTGCGGTTGGTAAAGCCTACCACTGCCTGCGAGCCGGTGAGATTATTGGATTTGGTATTGCCGCCGAGTTCAATACGCAGCGACTTCTTGGGCAGCGGCGTCAGGTAGTAATAAGTATTCAGCAGTGAATCGCCGACAGCTTCAAAACGGTTCTTGACAAATTTGAATATGCCCAGGCTGATCAGCCGGTTCAGCGAAGTGTTGTGCTCGCCGCGATTGTATACATCTCCTTTGTTGAACTGCATGGCTTGCGCAAATAGCGTTGGCTTATAGAATCGGGAAGAGTCAATGACAAGATAATCGCTGTACTGCTGGCCGTATTTCCGGCTGGTATCCTGGCCCGCGGTATTCAGGCTGTAATTCGGGTAGACTACAATATCGTTGATGCGGTAGATGTGTTTCGCCTCATCGGGCGTTCCGGGTTTTACGCGGACGTATAGATTGACCCGGCTATTGCCGACGGAACTGTCTACGTCGATAAGCAGGTTCTCGGGATTAAAATAATAGAATCCCCTTTGCTTTAATCGCGCATCTATCCTGTCGCGCTCATCCTTCACGGTTTGCAGACTAAAAGGCTGTCCTTTTTTTAACAGGCTTCTTCTGCTAACGCGGTTGATGTTTTGCAGCAGGGCGGAGCTGTCCTGCTGAAAGCTCACTTTATTGATAATATATTGAGCCCCCGGGTAAGCGGTATAGACTGCTTTTACTCTTTTGCTTTTTAAAACGGTATCGCCTGTTGTACGCGCCCTGAAATAACCGTTGTTCTCCTGGTAGTTCTGCAGGATGGCAGTATTTTTTTCAATACTTACTTCGCTGGCCAGCACGGGGGGCTCGCCCATTTTTTTGATCAGCTTTCTTACCGATATCTTTCTTTTTGGCTCGCCGCCGATATTCCAGAACCAAAGTTTTGCGCGCAGGCCGAAGATGCTGCTATTGGGCCTGGGCCTGGTAAGCGCTTCCAGTTCTTTAGTCAGCGCTTTCTTTTTCTTTTTGCTCATCTCCGGCGCGACGACAGATACGTCTGCGCCCGTATATAGGGCCTCATTGCCGGGCAGGTATTTGGCGTTGCTGCACGAGCTGATGCCTGCTATTAGCGCGCTCAATAAAAAAAATAATATGAATGGATTGTTCTTCATGTTATTCTGCGCCGGGTTTTTCATCGGATTTGTTTTGCTTTATTGTCCGGCGTTGCGGTTGCTGAGGAAGATGAAATATCTCCCGGAAGCGGTTATAGTCTAACGTAATAATAAAATTCAGCCCGGTCTCAATGATATAGCCGTCGAGTTGGCCTTCGTAATTATTCTTGCGATAGGCGCGGAGCATGTAGCGGCCATCCTTGCTCAGGAGATAGTCGAGCGCCACATTTCCCGCCAGGTTATTGGTTTTCTGGCTTCCGCGCTGGGGGCCCTCAAGCTCAAAATTACTGCCGACAGTAACCCGCAGGCGGTCGTTTAGTAATGACTTGGATAATGATATGTTGAGATCGGTCCTGTTTTCCATATTGCCTGTCGTATAGTCGTCGGTCGACTCCAGGTCGAAATTAAGATCGACGCCCTTGATCAGGTCTGCCGCCAGATTGTTGAGCTGATCGGAGAGGATCCGGCTCACGCTCTCTCTTACGGCAGATTCCGCGCTCATACCGCCGCCGCCGGCGAAAGGATTTTCCGACACAAAACGATTGAGCAGGAGCAATGCGAATACCTGTTTGTTTAATTCGGAAGTTTCGGAACGCAGCTGGGTAAGCCGCGTTTCTACATTCTCAATAACGCTGGCATCCACATGGTAATTTTTATCGGCGGGAAGCGCGATGTCAAATTTGATCTCGGGTTTCAGCAGTTCCCCGGATAACAAGAGGTTAACTTCAAAGGGAAGCCGTTGTTTATAGATATTGATATTGGGAACATCGATCTGGTTTTCTACCAGGCTTAGCGGAGCTGTTGCAGCGGTATATATTGCCGTCAGATCAATGTTTGCGCGGGTAGGCTCTCCCAGCCAGGTGATCTTGCCGCCTTTCCGGATATTGAATTTTCTTTTCAGGAAGTTAAAAGAAAGTTCATAAGCGCCTTCTTCAATTTCATAGGTTCCGGTAAGCGTGGTTTTACCGCTCGGGTCGATGCCGCCATTGAGCTGGCCGGTTCCTTTCATCTTCAGGAAATCGCCATTGGCCTCGTCAATGATCAGCGTGAGCTCGGCCTTTTTGTCGATCTCTATATTTACCGAAACGTCCATTCCCCTGATATCGGATACAGAGGAAGAGTCGTTCGCGGATATTGTAGAATCAATAACCAGCGAATCAGGGTTTACAAATCGTATCACGCCTTCCCGTTCCACGATGCCCGGCGACTCCTGCGGGAGGACCACGGTCAGCCGCGTGCTTTCATTGACTTTCAGCTCGCCTTCAACAACGGGCTTTACTTCTGTTCCGCCGATATGAAGGTCGGTATCAAAATAAAACTGTCCATAGAATAAGCGGTCGGCCTGCCTGACGCTGTTCAATGCCTGGAAGTTCTCGGCCTGTACATCCATATCAAACCGGTAATTGATAAAATTATTCGTGGAAGCCGAGCCGTTAATGTTTAAGAGATTGTTAGCGGAATCCCGCACGGAGAAATTGTCGAAATGGATCCCTTCCTGATTCACCGTTATGTTTTCCTTGTCGATAGAGAAAAGGCTTCCCAGTATAGCTGGACTAAAGCTCGTTTTGTTGAACTGAAGTTTTCCATTGATATCGGGTTGTTCTATGCTTCCTTTAATGTCTATCCTGCCGTCTATATATCCTGTCGCCTGCGTGATGGCGCCCATGGAGAAGGCTTCCAGCGAGCTCATCTGTAGTTTACGGATGTCCAGGGCCAGGTCAAATACGCTCTGGTTGGCTGGCTTGAGATGGTAATCCCCGCTCAGCGCCACATCGTTTTCCTTACCGCTGAGCGAGATATCGGCATGGAAGATATTGGGGCTGGTATTGTTGACCTTTAGCGCCAGGTCGCCTACCGTATCCTGTTTAATGCTGAGTTGGCTGATGGCAAGATCGCCGGTGAAATTGGGTTGCTGCGCCAGGTCGCGGACCTCAATACTTCCATTGATGGTCCCGTCGGCCAGCAATGAGTCCTGGGCGGCAATAGCGGCAATGGTAGCGATCCGGAACTGATCGAATTGTATTTCCAGCGGCGCATTTGATTCGGGCGAAGCGCTGTTGAGAAGCAATTGCTGCCCGTTCTTTCGTAGCGCGAATTGACGAATGTTGAGCCCATCGCGGTCCAACCTTATCCTGTTTTCGGGGTCGATGGTCCAGGGGTCATAATTCAACATCAGCGAATCGGATTGCAGGGAGAGCGTATATTCGCCGGTCGTTGGGTGAGAAACGTTAGCGCCTAACCGATACTTGTTTTTTTGATTTTTGTCGGCAATGTTCAACAGCAGGTTTATATTGTTGTCGGCGATATTGCCGGTCAGGGAGGTTTTATACAACTGGATGCCGCCGCTGCTAAAATCGTCAAAGCCTGTTTCCAAATGAATCGCATTGCCTTTTGTTCCGGCATTTAGCGCAAATGCATGGATACTGTTTTCGTCCATCTTTACCTGGGGCGCATTGACCTTTGTCTCCCAGTTGTCGTTGTCGAAATGAGCAGATAGCCTTACCGGCTCGGAGAGTTCAAGATCGGGCGCAAACAGGTTTAGCGGCGGCCCGCCTGAAAGAGCGGCTTTCACAGAGAAATCATATTCGCCCAGGCTGTCGGGCATGCCAGTCGTGGTTGAAGCGTTATTGGCGTTTGCCGATGCTTTTAACGAAAAATAAGGTTCAATAGCCTGCGTGAAAACGGATCCCAGCTTTGTGAGCTGGTATTGGCCGGCGATCTCGGCAAACAGGGCATCGCTGTTGAAGCGCATGAACCGGCCGGTATCGGAACGGCCGGCGATCAGGCTGATCGTATCGGGAGTATAAGTTTTTCCATTGACCGATAATGCCGATCCCGTGATGTATAAATTCCCTTCGGGTTGATCCGGATCGGTTACCGGGAAATCTGCGGTTATATGGCCGCGGTAGGCGATGGTATCGGCGGTGAAATGAAGCGGAAATGTTTGCAGGTTGTCTATATTGGCATTCAGCTTCAATGAAGGGAAGGCGCCGGAGATATCGCTGCTACCTTCAAGAGCCAACCGGATATGAGGGTCGTCCACGGATAAGGAAAATCCAGCCTGCTGAGCTTCCAGCGATCCTGCTATCGCGATATTCCGGTAGGTATAACGATTAAGCGCAGCTGACGCTATGCTACCTTCCAGGCGGGCGCTGGCTTTTTCCGGATCAAAGCCCTTTCCCGAAGCCGAGAAGGTTGCGGTAACGGGTCCAAGCAGGGAATCATTTTTCAGCAGTTTATCCAACTGCAATTGATGAACGCCGAGATGAGCGGTATAGGCGGCGCGGTATTTATCAGCGGCATTTTCTATTTTTCCGTTTAGAGATATATTTCCCAGGCTGCTGTTTAGCCTGAGGTTGGCGAGGGCATGGCGGGCGCTGCCGGACAAAGCGCCGCGAAGGCCTATTCTCTGCGGAAGAGCGATTGTCTTAGGCAATACGCCTTTGGGAACTATAGCTTCAATGTCGCTGCTGCTGGTTTGAAGATCATGGATAACCAGGTTGCCATTCAGCTTTTGTACATCCGGCAGCCCGGATATAAGTCCTTCAACATCCAGCCGGGTATGGGAGAACGCGGCGAGGCTAAGCCGGTCGATATTTAACTTCGACAGGTTGCCGTCCGCTTTTCCTTCTATCGTCCATATCGCTTCGGGATCGGCGAAAGCCGGTTGCCTGGCAAGCGTTGGCGCAAACCGGAGGATATCCTTTGTTTTTACCCGGGTTTCCTGCATATCGAGATGCAGTTGTAAGGCGCCGATATCTTTCTGTATGGCTTCTAGGGAAGGATAAATAAGGTCGAGGGATGTTTTGATGCGCGAGTCTGCCGTTTCCAGCGATAGCCCCCTGAGATAAGCCTTGCGCGAGGCATACAGCAGTTCTGCTTCGAGCGATCTTAGCTGTAGCCCGCTTTTTTCAGTAAGCTGCAATTTGCTGATGTTGGCGCCAATAGAGTCGGGAGCAAATACAAAATGATCGGCATCCAGGAGAAGCCCGCTTATGCCAATATGCGCATAATCTATTCCGGTAGGTTTTTCGACCTGGTTCTCATCATTGAAGGCAATATCATTATTCTTCAACTCAATATTTTTTATATGGATCTTCCAGGCGCTTGCTTTCCCGGGATCTGTTTTACGGGAATCATCCTGCGTTGCATTAGCGACTGGCGCTTTTGTTTTGCCTGCTGTTCCAGGATTGGACTCGCCTGAAGCCGCGATCGCAGCGCTTGTTGTTCGAGGGTCGGATTTGCCAGGGCCGGATCTTTGAAGATTGGTTTTACCCGCGCGTCCCATCTGGGCGTAGCTTTCTTCTGCAGCAACGCCGGTCTTTTTATTTGCGGCAGGCGTTCTTTTTTCTTTCGTGGCAGGCGCATGTTTGCCCATACGTATATTGATGCCGGTGTTTTCGAGCTTGAGCGCATGGAGCGAAATGAGTTGCCGGGGCAGGTCGATATCTTCCGCCTGTACAAATAAGTCGCCCAGGTCCAGCCGGGTAAAAAAAGCGTCCGGCTCATTACCATAGTTTAGTCGGATATCATTCAATCGTAATTTGTCAAATCGCACATTAAAGGGGATAGGCGGAGAAGGCTCTGGATCATCCTGTTTATTCTGTTCGTTGCTGTAAGAGGGGTCATGCTTGATTGTATGCTTAGCGCTTGCTGTAACGGAAACATCGGGTATTGCAGGCGTTGCCAGGCTATCGGTTAGGGGAAATCGTTGATAGATATCTGCCTCCAATCCTTTCAGTAGGATAATAGGCGCGTCAAAGACCATTCCGTCAAGATCAAAATTTTTGAACTCCGTATCAAAATGATTAAGCGTTGCCGTCATATCGTTTCCGGAGACCACATCCTTATATGCCAACCGGATATTGTCGAGCGCAATATTTTTAAGAGATATTTTAAAATTTGATGAATCGGCGACTGCGGGCGCGGGCGTTTTCGAAGTAAAAGCATCTATGATAAACTGGAAGTTGTAAAGCGTATCCGGCATCGTTCTTTTTATCTTACCCGTGATGCCCGAAAGCTCGATCCTGTCGAATTGCAGTTCATTGTTTAATAAACGCATCAGCGAGATATCTGCCTTTATGCCAGACGCCGCTAAAAGCGTGTCCTGTTGACGGTCTTCCACATAGATGTTTTCCAATACGATGTCAGCGGGCCATCCAATGCGGATATGGCCCAGCGCCACGCGGGTATCCAGCTTTTCGGAAAGATAGCTTATGGCTTTTTTACGGATAAACTGCTGAACAGGCGAGGTATAAATTAGGACGATCAGCAGGATTGCCAGGAGAATAACAAGCAGCAGGCATCTCAGGAATGCCCTCAGGATCTTCCGACCTGTTGAAACGCTTCCCAGTGACGCATGTTGTTTTTTGGACGCCTGCTTTTCTTTCATCGATATTGAGCCCTCCCAAAATAAAAATTACAATTGGTCAATCTGTTTGCAAATAAAGGACCTGTCATTCTTTTGATTAAAAAATGATTCCCCGCCGTTAAAGGCGCGCTTTTGACAATGAAGGTAAAAATAAGCGCTAAATCATTTATATTTATTTGACAAACAATTGATTACAAAATAAATATTGTAGAAAATATTACCCGTAATTGTCGGTTTCACCTAATTGTTATGCTTATCTAAAAGAAAGAAATATCCGATATTTATCCTTGCACAGCATTTAGAAAGCGTTGCGAAGCGCTGATTTTATCCGGTCTGTAAACAGTCGTCAATTATATAAAATCGTTAATATGAAGAAATATCTTTTATTGGTTTTTTGCTCAGCGCTTTTTACTCCTTGTTTTTTAGCGGCTCAATCAAACCCTGATCATCCGATACGCGTAATTGTTTTTGGCGCTCATCCCGACGACTGTGATATTGAGACTGGGGGGCTGGCGGCATTGTATACGGCTGCAGGGCATAAGGTGAAATTTGTTTCGCTCACGAATGGAGATATGGGACACCAGGATATCGGCGGAGGAGATCTGGCCAGAAGAAGGCTGGCAGAAGCGAAGGAATCCGGTCGTCGCTTAGGGGTGGAGTATGAAGTGCTGGACAATCATGATGCGGAGCTGATACCCTCGCTGGAGAACAGGTTGAAAGTAATCCGGCTTATCCGGGAATGGAATGCCGATATTGTCATATCCTCGCGCCCCAACGATTATCATCCGGATCATCGCAATACCGGCATTTTAGTGCAGGATGCGGCTTACCTCGTCATCGTGCCTAACGTATTAAGCAGCGTTCCCCCACTAAAGAAGAATCCTGTTTTTTTATATGTAAGAGATTATTTTCAGCGTCCTAATCCGTTCCGCCCTGATATTGCGGTGGACATAACCGGCGTATATGATAAAAAAATAAATGCATTGGATGCGCATGTATCGCAGGTATATGAATGGCTGCCATGGACGGAGCAGCAACTGGACCAGGTGCCCAAAGACGCTACGGCAAGAAAGACCTGGCTGGCTAAAAATTACGCAGCCCCGATAACGCCAGAGATCCGCGCCTCGCTGGAGAAATGGTATGGAAAAGTAAAAGCGCCAAAAGTCGTTCATGCGGAAGCGTATGAGATCTGCGAATATGGGAGGAGACCTTCAGAAGAAGAGATCCGGCAATTGTTCCCCATGCTCAAATAAAATTAATAATTGTTTGTCCGGTTATTTTATTTCTACCTGATGCAACGTTTTGCATTTAAAAGGTATCCATGTATTTTCTGGAATGATTTTCTGAGCGTGAAATATTTATTTCCTCTCACCAATCAATTATTTAACAATTATTAACAACATGAAGAAAGTAGTATTTATTTTGGCATTGGCTGTTACGGCAATGGGCGCTAAGGCGCAGGTGTTTGAGAAAGGCACAAATATGGTTAATGTAGGCGTTGGTTTTGGAACGGCCCTTGGGGGTTTAGGCACGGCCAGGCCGGCTATCAGCGCATCGTATGAACATGGCCTTTGGGATATTGGCGGCCCTGGCGTGATCAGCCTGGGCGGTTATATCGGTAATACCGGCTACAAATAAAACGGCGTAGGGGATCGCCAGAAA
>ERZ761602.8247-NODE-8247-length-10583-cov-4.446714_pt1 | contig 10583 bp, 6 predicted proteins | sample MGYA00512165_ERZ761602 | MGnify/ENA primary metagenome ERZ761602 (study PRJEB28899, sample SAMN02445085) | bioreactor sludge metagenome | biome: EBPR sludge; isolation source: Thorneside wastewater treatment plant | place: Australia: Brisbane, Thorneside...
GTCGAGCGCCTCGGGGCTGTCGTCGTCGTCGGTCGTGACGAGGTCGGCCGTCGAATGCAGCCGCTTGCCGGCCAAGGCGCCGAGCGCGGCCATGACCGCGGCATAGGGCGATTCGCGCTTCGCAAGCCGCTCGCCGAGCGCCTCGACGACGTGCGCGATCTCCGCGAGCAGGCCCTTGGCCTCCGCCGGCGGCGCCACCGAGATGTACTCCAGCACCAGCGGAAGGTAGTCGGGCAGCTCGTTGGCGGAAACCGCCAAGCCGGCGGCGCGATAGCGGTCGGCGAGCGCCACCATCGCCTGGCCGCGCTCGCGCGAATCGCCGTAGACGTGCTCGAACAGGTGCAGCGAGCAGCCGCGGCCGAGATCGAACAGCGCCACGTACTTCTCCTGGGCGTCGAGCAGCGTGCCGCGGGCGATAACGTCGATCAGCGCGCCGACGGCGGCGCGATGCTTGGCCGGCAGCGCGCCTTCCTCGGCGAGGATCGCGCGCAGCTCGGGCGCCGCCTGCCGCAGCTCGGCGGTCGGATAGCAGAGCAGGCGGGCGAGGATGCGAAGCGTGCGCATGTCAGGCCTCCACCTTGCTCTTCGCGCCCTTCCTCGGGCTGAACAGGCTCGGCGCGCTGGCGCCGTCGGAGCAGCCGTTGCCGAAGCTGAAGCCGCACGAACCCTTGAGGTCGTAGGTGTTCTCGGCGTATTCGCGGTGCGTGCTCGGGATCACGAAGCGGTCTTCGTAATTCGCGATCGCCATCAAGTGATACATGCTGTCGACCATCGCCGGCGTGAGGCCGACGCGGTCGAGCACGGCCTTGTTCTCGACGCCGTCGATGTTGCGCGACCGCATGAACGCGCGCATCGCCATCATCCGCTCGAGGCCGAGGATCACCGGCGCCTCGTCGCCGGCGGTCAGCAGATTGGCGAGATAGCGCACCGGGATGCGCAGCGAGCGGACGTCGGGCAGGTCGCCGCTCATCGCCACCTTGCCGGCATCGGCCGCGGCGGTGATCGGCGAGAGCGGCGGCACGTACCACACCATCGGCAGCGTGCGGTATTCCGGGTGCAGCGGGAACGCCACCTTCCATTCGATCGCCATCTTGTAGGTCGGCGAGCGCTTGGCCGCTTCGAGCCACGCCTCGGGCACGCCGTCCTTGCGCGCCTGCGCGATGACGGCCGGATCGTTCGGATCGAGGAACATGGAGAGCTGCGCAGGGTAGAGCTTGGTCTCGTCCTCGACGCTCGCCGCGCTCTCGATGCGGTCGGCGTCGTAGAGCATGACGCCCAGATAGCGGATGCGGCCGACGCAGGTCTCCGAGCACACGGTGGGCTCGCCCACCTCGATGCGCGGATAGCAGAACGTGCACTTCTCGGCCTTCCCGCTCTGCCAGTTGTAGTAGATCTTCTTGTAGGGGCAGGCGGAGACGCACATGCGCCAGCCGCGGCACTTGTCCTGGTCGACCAGGACGATGCCGTCTTCCTCGCGCTTGTAGATCGAGCCCGACGGGCACGAGGCGACGCAGGCGGGGTTGAGGCAGTGCTCGCAGAGGCGCGGCAGGTAGAACATGAACGTGTTCTCGAACTGCCCGTAGATCTCCTTCTGCACGTGATCGAAGTTCTTGTCCTTCGCGCGCTTGACGAACTCGGTGCCGAGGATCTCCTCCCAGTTCGGCCCCCAGACGATCTTCTCCATGCGCTCGCCGGTGATGAGCGAGCGCGGGCGCGCCGTCGGCATCGTCTGGCTCTCGGGCGCCTTCTGCAGGTGGTCGTAGTCGAACGTGAACGGCTCGTAGTAGTCGTCGATCTCGGGCAGATGCGGGTTGGCGAAGATCTGCGCGAGGATGCGCCACTTGCCGCCGAGCTTCGGACGGATCTTGCCGTTGCCGCCGCGGACCCAGCCGCCCTTCCACTTGTCCTGGTTCTCCCATTCCTTGGGATAGCCGATGCCGGGCTTGGTCTCGACGTTGTTGAACCACGCGTACTCGATGCCTTCGCGCGAGGTCCACACGTTCTTGCAGGTGACGGAGCAGGTGTGACACCCGATGCACTTGTCGAGGTTCAGCACCATCGCGATCTGTGCGCGGACTTTCATGGGATCGTTTCCTCTCTACTCGGCCGCGGCCTGGGCGGAAGGACCAGTGTAGGGGCCTTCCATCCAGTCGACTTTGGTCATCTTCCGCACGATCACGAACTCGTCGCGGTTCGTGCCGATCGTGCCGTGGTAGTTGAAGCCGTAGCTCTGCTGCGCGTAGCCGCCGATCATGTGCGTCGGCTTCGGGCAGGTGCGCGTGACGGAGTTGTGGATGCCGCCGCGCGCCTGGGTGAGCTGGCTGCCGGGCGTGTTCACGATCTTCTCCTGCGCGTGGTACATGAGCGTCATGCCCTCGTTCACGCGCTGGCTCACAACCGCGCGCGCGACGATGGCGCCGTTGGTATTGAACAGCTCGATCCAGTCGTTGTCCTCGACGCCGATCTTCTTGGCGTCGACCTCGGACAGCCACACCACCGGCCCGCCGCGGTTGAGCGTGAGCAGGATGAGATTGTCCGAATAGGTGCTGTGGATACCCCACTTCTGGTGGGGCGTGATGAAATTGAGCGCGATCTCGGGATTGCCGTTGCTCTTCTTTCCGAGCAGCGGCGTCACCGTCTTGGTGTCGATCGGCGGCTTGTAGAGGCAGAGCGCCTCGCCGAATGCGATCATCCACGGATGATCCTGGTAGAGCTGCTGGCGGCCGGTGAGGGTCCGCCACGGAATCAGCTCGTGCACGTTCGTGTAGCCCGAATTGTAGCTCACCTTCTCGGATTCGAGGCCGCTCCAGGTGGGCGACGAGATGATCTTCCGCGGCTGCGCCTGCAGATCGCGGTAGCGGTGCTTCTCGTCTTCGCGGTGCAGCGCGAGATGCGTGTGGTCGCGGCCGGTCTGCTTGCCGAGCGCCTCCCAGGCCTTGACGGCGACATGGCCGTTCGTCTCCGGCGCCAGCGTGAGGATGGTCTCGATCGCGTCGAGGTCGTCCTCGAGCTTGGGCATGCCCTGCGTGATGCCGGGCTCGGTGACCATGAAGTTCAATTCCTTGAGGAAGGCGACCTCCTCGTCGGTCTTCCACGCGATGCCCTTGCCGCCGTTGCCGAGCTTGGCCATGAGCGGGCCGAGCGCGGCGAACTTCTTGTAGGTGTTCGGGTAGTCGCGTTCGACGACGACCATCGCCGGCGCGGTCTTGCCGGGGACGAGATCGCACTCGCCCTTCTTCCATTCCTTCGGCTGGAACGGCTGGGCGAGCTCTGCGGGCGTGTCGTGCTGGATCGGGGCCAGCACGAGGTCTTTCTCGACGCCGAGGTGGCCGACGCAGACTTCCGAGAACTTCTTCGCGATGCCGCGGAAGATCTGCCAGTCGCTCTTCGCCTCCCATGCCGGGTCCACCGCGCGCGAGAGCGGGTGGATGAACGGATGCATGTCGGAGGTGTTGAGGTCGTTCTTCTCGTACCAGGTCGCGGTCGGCAGCACGACGTCGGAATACATGCACGTCGTCGACATGCGGAAGTCGAGCGTCACGAGCAGGTCGAGCTTTCCTTCCGGCGCCGGGTCGCGCCACGCCACCTCGAGCGGCTTCACGCCGCCCTCGGCGCCGAGGTCCTTGCCGAGCACGCCGTGCCGCGTGCCGAGCAGGTATTTGAGGAAGTATTCATGCCCCTTGCCGCTCGAGCCGAGCAGGTTCGAGCGCCAGACGAACAGGTTGCGCGGGAAGTTCTTGGGATTGTCGGGGTCCTCGCAGCTCATCTTGAGGGCGCCCGATTTCAGCTGGGCCACGGCATAGGGCACCGGCTCCGCTCCGGCCTGGGCCGCGTCCTTGGTGAGCTTGAGCGGATTGACCTCGAGCTGCGGCGCCGAGGGCAGCCAGCCCATGCGTTCGGCGCGCACGTTGAAATCGATGAGGCTGCCCTTGAGCGCGCCCTTGGCGAGCGGCGACAGGACCTCGTCGATGCCGAGCTTCTCGTAACGCCACTGGCTCGAATGCGCGTAGAAGAACGAGGTCGAGTTCATCTGCCGCGGCGGCCGGTTCCAGTCGAGCGAGAAGGCCACCGGCAGCCAGCCGGTCTGCGGGCGCAGCTTCTCCTGGCCGACATAGTGCGACCAGCCGCCGCCCGACTGGCCGACGCAGCCGCACATCACCAGGAGATTGATGATGCCGCGGTAGTTCATGTCCGCGTGGTACCAGTGGTTGATCGCGGCGCCGAGGATGACCATCGACTTGCCGTGCGTCTTGTCGGCGGTGGCGGCGAACTCGCGGGCGACCGCGATCACCTTCTCGCGCGCGACGCCGGTGACGCGTTCTTGCCACGCCGGCGTGTAGGGCACGTCGTCGTCGAACGATTTCGCGCAATCGCCGCCGAGTCCGCGATCGACGCCGTAATTGGCGAGGAAGAGATCGAACACGGTGGCGACCAGCGCCTCGCCGTCCTTGAGCGCGACGCGCTTGGCCGGCACGTTGCGCATCAGCACCTCGGGGTGCGCGGTCGAGCGGAAGTGCTCGTGCGCGATGCCGCCGAAGTAGGGGAAGCCGACGGAGACGACCTCGTCGCCGGCGTCCTTGAGCGTAAGGCGCGGCTTGAACTCCTGCTTGGTCGCCGCGTCGCGGTTCTCGAGGTTCCACTTGCCCTGCTCGCCCCAGCGGAAGCCGATCGAGCCGGTCGGGACGACGACGGCGCCGGTCGCCTCGTCCACTGCGAGCGTCTTCCAGTCCGGATTGTTGGTCTCGCCCTTGTTGTCGGCGAAGTCCGAGGCGCGCAGGAGGCGGTCGGCGACCCAGCGCCCGTCCTTCTTCACGAGGCGCACGAGGTGCGGCATGTCGGAGTAGCGCCGGCAGTAGTCCTCGAAATACGCGCTCTTGCCGGGGTTCGCGTGATACTCCTTGAGGATCACGTGGCCCATGGCCATCGCCAGTGCGGCGTCGGTACCCTGCTTCGGCGCGAGCCAGATGTCGCCGAACTTCGACGCCTCCGAATAGTCGGGCGTCACGCTCACGATCTTCGTGCCCTTGTAGCGCACCTCGGTCATGAAATGCGCGTCGGGCGTGCGCGTCTGGGGCACGTTCGAGCCCCAGAGCATCAGGAACATCGAATTGTACCAGTCGGCGCTTTCCGGCACGTCGGTCTGCTCGCCCCAAGTCTGCGGCGAGGAGGGCGGCAGGTCGCAGTACCAGTCGTAGAAGCTCATGCACACGCCGCCGAGCAGCGACAGGTAGCGCGAGCCGGCCGCGTAGGAGACCATCGACATGGCCGGGATCGGCGAGAAGCCGATCACGCGGTCCGGCCCCCAGGTCTTGACCGTGTAGGCGTTGGCCGCGGCGATGAGTTCGTTCGCCTCGTCCCATCCCACGCGCACGAAGCCGCCGAGGCCGCGCATCTGCTTGTAGTCGCGGGCCTTGGCCTGGTCCTCGACGATCGAGGCCCAGGCGCGCACCGGATCCTTGTGCTCGGCCTTGGCCGCGCGCCAGAGGCGCGCGAGGCGGCCGCGCACCATCGGATATTTCAGGCGCTGCGCGCTGTAGAGGTACCAGGAGTAGCTGGCGCCCCGCGAGCAGCCGCGCGGTTCGTGGTTCGGCAGATCGGGCCGCGTGCGCGGATAGTCGGTTTGCTGCGTCTCCCAGGTGACGATGCCGCCCTTGACGTAGATCTTCCACGAGCACGAGCCGGTGCAGTTCGTGCCGTGCGTCGAGCGTACGATGCGGTCGTAGGACCAGCGGTTCCGGTATGCCTGCTCCCAGCTCCGGTCCTCGTTGGTCACGACACCGTGGCCGTCCGAGAACTGGTCGACGTCTTTCTTGAAGAAGAGCAGGCGATCGACGAAGTGGCTCATGGGATCCTCGTTTCGGTCCAGATCAGCAGGGTTTTGGCGCGCCCTTGCGCGCGTAGAACCACCAGTTGAGGGCGATGTTGAGCGCGTAGAACACGGCGAGGGCGTAGAAGAAGGCGTTGGGCGACTTGGTCGCCGCGAACGACCAGCCGAACAGCACGCCCCAGAGGAACGGGCCGTAGGCCGCCATCGCGCCGGTCCAGCCGATCACGCCGCCGGCCTGGCGCGGCGGAAAGATCATCGGCATCTGCTTGAACGTCGACGCGTTGCCGACGCCGGCGAAGAAGAACAGGCCCAGCATCAGCCAGAGGAAGTAGTCGAACGACGCCATCGAGGTCGGCGCGGTGAAGAACGTCACGCCGATCGCGCAGGCGAGCAGGCCGATGCCCGAGATATGGGTCACGATGGCGCCGCCGAACCGGTCCGAGATCGGGCCGGCCATGATGCGCACGATCGAGCCGACCAGCGGTCCGAGAAACGCGTAGGTGAGCGGGTCGGGCGCACCCGGCAGGCCGCCATAGACCTGACGGATCAGCAGCGGGAACGTCGCTGAGAAGCCCGAGAACGAGCCGAAGGTCATGATGTAGAGCGAAGTCATGAACCAGGTGTGCTTGTCCGAGAAGATGTCCATCTGCTCGCGGACATTGGCCCGCACCGGCACCGATCGCAGCATCACCCACGCCATGGCGCAGAAGATGAGGATGAACGGGATGTAGATGAGGGTCGCGTTCTGCAGCCAGATCGAGCTGGAGGCGGTGCCGCGCGTCAGCGTCTGCGGGCTGCCGAAAAGGGTGCCGAACAGCGCGAAGCTCACGATCCACGGCGTCAGGAACTGAACCACGCTCACGCCGAAATTGCCGACGCCGGCCTGGATGCCCAGCGCCGTGCCCTGCAGCCGCTTGGGGAAGAACAGGCTGGTGGACGGCATGAACGACGAGAAATTGCCGCCCCCGAGCCCGGCCAGCAACGCAAGCACCATGAGCACCCAGTATGGCGTCGTCGGATCCTGGACCGCGAAGAACCATCCGACGGCAGGAACGATCAGCGACAGCGTGGAGAACACGATGACCTTCCGCGTGCCATAGAGCGGCACGAGGAACGTGTGGATGATGCGCAGCGAGCCGCCCGCCAGCCCCGGCATGGCGGCGAGCCAGAACAGCTCGGTGGTCGTGAGCTTGAACCCGATGTTCGGCAGCCGCACCACGAGCGCGCTCACGACGAACCACACGATGAACGCCATGATCAGATTGGCGGTCGTGATCGCCAGCGTGCGCCAGGCCAGCGCCTTGCCCTCCGATTGCCAGAAGTGCTCGTCCTCCGGCCGCCAGTCCTTGAGCCAGGCGCCGCCGCGGGCGGGGGCGGGAGCTGCTTCGAGCTTGGTTGTCATGTCCGTTATCCCCGTTTGCGATCGTGTTGCGCTAGCTGCGTGCGGGCTGCGTGCCGCCCATCGAGCCTGCCCCCGGGCGCTGCGCCGGCCCGGCGACGGCGGCGGGCTTTCCGAGCACTTCGAACTCGGGCAGGTCGCGCGGCCCGGCGAGCGACGGGACGCGCTTCTTTTCCATGCGGATGATCGCGAAGTGCATCCAGGTGAGCGCGGTCGCGACCAGCAGGAAAAGCAGCATGAAGCAGCTCGTCCACACGCCGGTGATGTCGTTCATCGCGCCGAACGCGATCGGAAGGACGAAGCCGCCGAGGCCCCCGATGAGGCCGACCACGCCACCCACCGAGCCAACGTGATTGGGGTAGTAGACCGGGATGTGCTTGTAGACCGCGGCCTTGCCGATCGACATGAAGAAGCCGAGCACGAAGATGAGGATCGTGAACGGGATGAAGCCGAGCGCCATCGTGAACGTGATGGGGCCGCGAATGCCCGCCACGGTGTAGGTCGTGGCCGGGTAGGACAGCAGGAAGGTGGCGATCACCGAGGCGATGAAGGTCCAGTACATGACCCGGCGAGCGCCGAACTTGTCGCTCATCATGCCGCCCATCGCGCGGAAGATGCTGCCCGGGATCGAATAGGCGGCGCCGAGCATGCCGGCGGTGGCGATGTCGACGCCGTACACGCCGATGAAGTAGCGCGGGAGCCAGAGCGACAGCGCCACGAACGCGCCGAACACGAAGAAGTAGTAGAGCGAGAAACGCCAGACCTGGAGGTTCTTGAGCGGCGCCATCTGCGAGGCGAAGGATTCGGGCTTGATCCCGAGGCGCTTGCGCTCCGCGAGCTGCGGGTCGTCCTTGGCGAACAGGAAGAACAGGATCGCCATCACCATCAGCGCGGCAGCCCAGACCAGCGCCACCGTCTTCCAGCCGAAGGCGATGAGGACGAACGGCGCCAGGAACTTGGTCACCGCCGCGCCGACATTGCCGACGCCGAAGATGCCGAGCGCCGTGCCCTGCTTGCCCTTGGGATACCAGCGCGACACGTAGGCGATGCCGACCGCGAACGAGCCGCCGGCGATGCCCACGCCGAGCGCCGCCAGAAGGAAGGTGGGATAGTCGTAGGCGAAGGTGAGCAGCACCGTCGCGATCGCACCCGACGCGGCCGCCATATTGGTCGGTCCAGATGCCGAGCACGAGGCGGATCAGCGAACCGGTCAGGATCGGCGTTCCAACGAGGAGGCCGAACTGGGTATCGTTCAGGCCGAGGTCCTTCTTGATCTGGATGCCGATGATCGAGAAAATCGTCCAGACCGCGAAGCACACCGTGAACGCGATGGTGCTCAGCCAGAGCGCCCGGTTCTGCTCGCCCGCGCTGGGAACTACGGCCGTACCGTTCATTGCCCGCCTCCCGACGTTTGCTGCACTGCATCTCGTCGAAGGCGGGCGTTGCGAATGTTGATCTAAATCAATATTGGACGCAGGTTCGCCTCTATTTTCGCGGTGATCTTGATCGAAGTGGCGTATAGGCTTGATAAAAGTCAAACTGGCCGGGAGCGGGGGGATTCATGCGGTCGGACGATCGCGCGTTGCTGAAGTCGACGCCGCTGTTCTCGGACCTGCCCGCGACTGCGATCGACCGTCTCACCTACACCGCCTTCGTCCAGAATCTGCCGGCGGGCGCGGTGCTGTTTCAGCAGGGCGACCAGCCCGAATTCCTCTACATCCTGCTCTCGGGGCGCGTGGCTCTCACCGGCCGCAGCGCCGAGGGCGACGAAGCGGTGATCGAGTTCTTCCGGCGCGGCGACGTCTTCATCGCGCCGGCCGTGATCCTCGACCTGCCTTATCTGATGTCCACGCGCGTGCTCCAGGACGCGCGCATCCTGATGATCCCGGCCGAGCACTTCCGTGACGTGCTGGCGCGCGATCCGGCGCTCAACGCGGCACTGGTGAAGGAACTCGCGCGGCACTGGCGGCTGCTGATCCGCCAGATCAAGGACCTGAAGCTGCGCACGGCGCCGCAGCGCCTTGCGGCCTATCTGCTCGATCTCTCGGGCGGGCATGGCGGCAACGTGCTGCTGCCGGAAGAGCGGAAGCTCATGGCCGGCCGCCTCGGCATGACTCCGGAAAGCTTCTCGCGCGCCTTCGCGCAGCTTGGCGTCGAGGGCGTGACCGGGCGCGGCCGCAACGTGGTCATCGCCGACGCCGCGCATCTGCGCGGGTTTTGCGCCTACGACGATATCCTGTGACGCGCGGGCCCCGCTCCGGGGCTCAAGCCGCCGGGCGCCGGCCGATCCAGCCGAGTGCGCCCTCCGCGGCCCGGATGCCCGTCGCGAAACAGGCCTGCAGCAGATAGCCGCCGGTGGGCGCCTCCCAGTCGAGCATCTCGCCGGCCGCGAATACGCCGGGCAGACTGCACAGCATCAGCGCCTCGTCGAGCTCGGCGAACGCGATGCCGCCGGCGGTCGAGATCGCGCGGTCGATCGGAAACGGCGCGGTGACGCGCAGCGGCACCGATTTGACGCGCTGCGCCAGCGCCGCGGGATCGGCGGGCAGGCCGGGGCCCTTCGTCTCGTGCAGCAGTGCAATCGCCGCCGGGGCGAGCCCGAGCGTCTTGCGCAGGAAATTCGCCAGCGACTGCTTCTTGCGCGGCGCCGAAAGGCGGCGCGCTGCTTCGGCGGCGGAGAGATCCGGTCGCAGATCGACGCGAACCGTCGCGTCGCGCCCGTCGGCCAGCGCTTCGCGGATCGGCGCGGCGAGCGCGTAAACCGTGCCGCCCTCGATGCCGCGCGCGCTGATCGTCGCCTCGCCGCGCACGCTCTCGCCGGCGAACGACAGCGCGATGCGCTTCAGCGGCGCCCCGGCGAAGCGCGCGCGCAGATGCTCCGACCATTCGACCACGAACCCGCAATTCGCCGGCCGCAGCGGCGCCACCGCGATGCCGCGAGCGCGCAGGATGGCGGCCCAGCCGCCGTCGGAGCCGAGCCGCGGCCAGCTCGCGCCGCCCAGCGCGAGGATCGTCGCGTCCGCGCGAATCGCCGCGCTGTCGCCGCCCGGTCCCTCGAAAACCAGCGCGCCGTCGTCGGTCCACCCGGTCCAGCGCCGGCGCAACATGAACCGCACACCGAGATCGGCGAGCCGCGCGCGCCATGCGCGCAGCAGCGGCGAGGCCTTCATCGCCTTGGGAAACACGCGCCCGCTCGAGCCCACGAAGGTCGGCTGGCCGAGGCCCTCGCACCATGCGCGCAGGGCCTCCGGCGGAAACGCCTCGATGGCGCGAACGAGCGCCGGCGCCGCGCCGCGATAGCGCGCGAGGAAGCCGGGGAGCGGCTCGCTGTGCGTGAGGTTGAGCCCGCCGCGGCCG
>ERZ761602.8249-NODE-8249-length-10582-cov-3.772110_pt1 | contig 10582 bp, 10 predicted proteins | sample MGYA00512165_ERZ761602 | MGnify/ENA primary metagenome ERZ761602 (study PRJEB28899, sample SAMN02445085) | bioreactor sludge metagenome | biome: EBPR sludge; isolation source: Thorneside wastewater treatment plant | place: Australia: Brisbane, Thorneside...
CCGCCGTATGGCGACGCTGGATCACATGACAACCGGGAGGCTGGGCTGGAACATCGTCACCGGATTTCTGGACAGCGGCGCGCGGGCCTGCGGCGAGCCCGGGCTGATGGCGCATGATGCGCGCTACGACGCGGCCGACAGTTTCATGGATGTGGTGCTGTCCCTACTTGGCGCGTCCTGGGCCGAAGGCGCAGTGCTGCGCGACCGTGCCAAGGGGCAATTTGCCGATCCCGCCCGGATCGCGGTGATCCACCGCGACGGCCCCTGGCACCCTATTCACGCCGCCGGGCCGACAGAACCCTCGCCCCAGCGTGTGCCGATGCTGTTCCAGGCGGGTGGATCGCCGCGCGGGCGCGATTTTGCCGCGACCCATGCCGAAGGGATCTTTCTCAATGGCCCGAAACTGCCCCTGGTGGCCGAGCAGGTTCGGGACATCCGCGCCCGTGCCGCCGCCAGGGGGCGCGACCCCGAGGCCCTGCGCTTCTTCGCCGGAGCCTCGATCATCGTCGCCGAAACCGAGGCGTTGGCCGAGGCGCGCATGCGAGACTACATGCGCCACGCCAGCGTCGAGGGGATGCTGGCGCAATTGTCGGCGGCGCTGGGGATTGATCTGGCCGCCTATCCGCTGGATGAACCGATCCGGTACCGTGAAACCGACGCCGCGCGCTCGCAATTGGACATGCTGACACGCAAGGGCAGTCTGACCATCCGCCAGATGGCGGAGAGCATGATTCTGAGCGGGCGTAACGTGATGCTGGTCGGCACGCCCGCGCAGATTGCCGACCGGATGACCGAATGGGTCACCGAGGGCGGGTTGCACGGATTCAATGTCTCGCGCATCCTTGCACATGAGACGACCGAAGCGGTGATCGACCTTCTGGTGCCCGAATTGCAGCAGCGCGGTCTGTACAAGACCGCCTATGCCGAAGGGACATTGCGCGAAAAGCTACGCTGAGGGAAACCGTGGCTGACTAGGCGATCCGCTGCCCTGCGTGGCGGGTCGCCGGAACCGCCACGCTCTGGCCCAGCCGCATGGCCAGTCGCGTCCGCACACCCGGGTCGGGAATCCGCGCTGTGCTCATCCGGTGCGGTCCAGCGCCTGCAACTCGCGTTTCAGCACCTTGCCCTGCGCGCTGGTGGGCAGCGCTGTACGGATCACCACGCTGCGCGGCACCTTGTAATTCGCCATCGCCTCGCGCGCCCAGCCGATGATTGCAGCCTCGTCGGCCACCGCGCCGGGGCGCAACACCACATAGGCGCGCCCCACCTCGCCCAGTCGCTCGTCCGGCACGCCGATCACCGCAACCTGTTCGATGGCGGGGTGGTGTGACAGCATGCGCTCGATCTCGGCGGGATAGCAGTTGAACCCACCGACGATAAACATGTCCTTCAGCCGGTCCTCGATCACCAGATTGCCGTCTTTACGGATGCGACCGATGTCGCCGGTGTGAAGCCAGCCCTGCGGATCAATGGTCGCCTGCGTGGCGACGGGATCTTCGAAATAGCCCTTCATGACGATATAGCCGCGGATCACCACCTCGCCGGTCTGATCGGGCGCCAGCAGGGCGCCCCCTTCACCCATGATGGCGATCTCGACACCGTCCATCGGCTTGCCCGCCGTGTTTGCAATCACCTCGACCGGGTCGTCGTGGCGACACATCGCACCATACCCGCCGCATTCGGTCAGCCCATAGCCGTTGCAGACCCCGGCAAAACCCAGATCGCTGCGCATGCGTTCGACCAGAACCGAAGGGATCACCGCCCCGCCGGTGATGCCAAGACGCAGGCTGGTGCGATCGAACGCCGCCAAGCCCGGATTGTTCAGCATGCCCTGAAAGATCGCCGGCGGGCCGGGAATCACCGAAACGCGGTCGGCCTGAATGCGTCCCAGAACCTCGGCCGGGTCATAGGATTGATGCGGCAGGATCGTCGCCCCGACAATCAGCGACCCGATGGCACCGCCGCGATAGCCGAAGGCGTGAAAGAAGGGCGGAATTACCAGCGTGCGGTCGCCGCGCTGCAATCCCACGCGCCGGGTCCAGTTGGCAACGACCCGCAGAAACTGGCCATGGCCGTACATCACCCCCTTCGATCGCCCGGTAGTGCCGGACGTGAACAGGATATCCGCAGTGCTGTCCGGCGTCAGGGCGGCGATCCGGGCGGCCAGCGCGGCCTCGTCCACGCTGGCAGCACGGGTCAGGAAATCACTCCAGCCGGTGTCTGCTCCCGCGTCGCCTTCGGTCACCACCACGTCGACCAGCCCGGCGCGCGTGGCGGGCGACAGCATCGCGGGATAATCCTGCCCAAGAAAGCGCCCGCAACTGACAAGCAGCCGCACGCCGCCGCGCAGTGCCAGATCCTCGACCTCGGCGGATTTGAATCGCGTGCTTGCCGGGATCAACACCGCGCCCGCGCTGGCGATACCCAACGCCGCGACGATCCAGTGCCAGGTATTCGGCGCCCAGATCATCACCTTGTCGCCCGGTTCGATGCCTCTGGCGATCAGCGCGCGCGCAAAGTGACGCTGCGCGGCGTCCAGTTGGCGGTAGCTCAATACCTTGCCCCGATCCTCGATGGCCGGTGCTTTGCCGTAAACCTCGGCAGCGCGGCTGCAAAAGGCTGGAAGGGTGGTAAAAGACCAGTCGACCGTTTCCAGCATCATGCGCTCCAAAAGGGACGTGGCCGCCCGTGATTTGTCTTGAGTCTATCCGCCACGGACCGCATTGCGCTACATCGTCCAAAGGGACGACGAAGCGACCGCCCCACTGCCCTATTGCCCGAAAGGGTCCAGCCAGAGGAATGTGTCCATGTCCCGCCCCGCGCCAGCCTCGCAGACAAGCGCCCGGATCGACCTCAGCGGCCAGGTCGCAATCGTTACTGGCGGAACGCGCGGGATCGGCGCCGCCATTGCGCGCGCCCTTCTGGCGGCCGGGGTCAAGGTGGCAATCTGCGGGCGCACCCCGCCTGAATCCCTGCCTCAGTCCGGGGACCGCAGCGCCCGGTTCTGGCCCTGCGACGTGCGCAAGGCTGAGTCGGTTGCCGATTTCGTCGATGCGGTGGGCGCGGCATTCGGGAGGGTCGACATTCTGGTGAACAACGCCGGCGGTTCGCCACCGGCTGCGGCACTGACCGCCTCGCCGCGATTTCATGAGTCGATTCTGGCGCTGAACCTGACCGGGCCGATCCACATGTCGCAGGCGGCCGCGCGATGGATGCTGCGCGGCGATGGGGGCGCTATCGTCAACATCTCCAGCGTCTCCGGGGTACGACCCTCGCCTGGGACCGCAGTCTACGGCGCTGCCAAGGCTGGGCTTCTAGGCCTTACGCGCAGCCTTGCCGCCGAATGGGGGCCGCAGATCCGCGTCAATGCCATTGTGGTCGGTCTGATCGACACCGGCGAACAGGCACTGCCCTATGGCACCGTCGAGGCGCAGCAGGCCATCGCGCAATCCCTGCCCGCCCGCAGGATGGGCGCGCCCGACGACATCGCGGCGGGGGTGCTGTATCTGGTCAGCCCATTGGCGGCCTATGTGTCAGGCGCGACGCTGGAAATCCACGGCGGCGGCGAGCGCCCGCTGTTTCTGGACCTTGTCGAGCGTCACTCCCGCTGACGCCTGCTGGAAAAGAGCCTGACCCAACGAATTTCGGTCAGGCTCTTCTCGGGCCTCAGCTTGTCGGCGTTTTGCATTGACCCAAGCGCATCCTATTTCACCCCATAGACCGGCTTGGCCGCTGGCCGCGCGGCGCGCAGGCGGGCTACCATGGCGGCAACCTCGGTGGTGGGGATGCGTGCATGCCGGTCCTCGGTGGGGCCGTCGGTCCAGCCAAGCGCCAGCGACAGTTTGCCGCCCAGCAGTTCGAACACCTCGCCGGTCACCCCAGCCGAGTCTGTCGAACACAGATAGGCAATCAAGGGCGCCGTATTTTCCGGGGCAAACAGGTCGAAATCGCCCTCCATGCGCGACATGGCCTCGCCAAAGGCTCCTTCGGTCATGCGGGTGCGTGCATTGGGGGCAATGGCGTTCACCATGATGCCATAGCGCGCCAGTTCCGCTGCCTGCACCAGTGTCAGCCCGGTAATCCCGGCCTTTGCGGTGGAATAGGCGCTTTGGCCGATGGACCCCTGCAACCCAGCACCCGAGGTGGTGTTTATGATGCGCGCATCCACCGGGCGTCCGGCCTTGAGTTCTGCCCGCCAATGATCGACCGCATGGCGCGTGGTGCAGAAATGGCCCCGCAGGTGCACCCGCATCACGGCATCCCATTCGTCTGGCGTGGCCGAGACGAACATCCGGTCGCGCACGAACCCGGCGTTGTTGACCACAGCATGCAGCGCGCCAAACGCGTCCAGCGCCAGTCGCACGATCCGCCCCGCCGCGTCCCAATCCGCGATGTCGTCGAAGCTGGCCACAGCCTGTCCCCCGGCCGCGAGGATCTCGGCGACCACCTGATCGGCGGGGGTTTCGCCCGTCGCCTCTCCGTGGTTGCTGACCCCGAGGTCATTGACCACCACCGCCGCCCCCTGCGCTGCCAGTTCCAGCGCATAGGCCCGGCCCAGACCACGCCCCGCGCCGGTCACGATCACCACGCGCCCCTCGCAGATACCCATCCCCTATCCTCCTGTCCTTCCGCCCAGCCGTACAGGGCGGGCAAAGCCTTCGTTGCGTGTCCTGCCGGGTTCCGGCGCGGCAAACGGCATGCATTCCACCAACCCGGCCAGCGATCGGCGCGCCAGTCGCTGGTATTCTCCCTCGCCATCATTGCGCCAGACGATCTCTTCAGCCGAAAGCGCGCGGATCTCTCGCGCGGGGTTGCCACCGATCAGGTGCCGCGGGCCAAAAACCGCGCCACCGCGCACCAGGCTTTGTGCAGCGACCAGGCATTCCGCGCCGATCATCGCCCCATCGAGAACCACGGCGCCCATGCCGACCAGCGCGTTCTCGCCCACCTCGCATCCATGCAGGATGGCCCCGTGGCCGATGGTCGCGCCGCGCCCGACGATGCAGTCGCGTTCGGCCGAACCGTGCAGGACACAAGCATCCTGAACCGACGCATCCCCCGTCACCACGATCCGCCCGAAATCGCCCCGCAGGCTGGCCCCCGGCGCAACATAGCAGCCCGGACCCAGGATCACGTCGCCGATCAGGCTGGCCAGTGGATGCACGAAGCTGGTGGGATCGACCACCGGCACGCGCCCCTCAAAGGCATAGCACGCCATCAGAGGCGCTCGATGATGGTGACATTGGCCTGGCCCCCACCCTCGCACATCGTTTGCAGACCAAAGCGCCCGCCGCGTCGCTCGAGTTCATGCAGCATCGTTGTCATCAGCCGGGCGCCGGTAGCGCCCAGAGGATGCCCCAGTGCGATGGCGCCGCCATTTACGTTGACCTTCTCGTGCGGGATGCCCAGTTCCTTCATCCAGGCCATCGGGACCGAGGCAAAGGCCTCGTTGCACTCAAAGAGATCAATATCCTCGATGCGCAGGCCTGTCTTTGCCAGCGCGTGCCGTGTGGCGGGGATCGGCGCGGTCAGCATCCAGACCGGATCATCGCCCCGCACCGACAGATGGTGGATCCGAGCACGCGGTTTCAGCCCGTGCTCGCGCACCGCGCGTTCAGACGCGATCAGCAACACCGAGGCGCAATCGGCGTTCTGACTGGCAATCCCGGCATGGATCGAGCCCCCCTCGCGCAGCGGTTGAAGCCCGGCCATGCGCGCCAGCGAGGTGTCGCGCCGCGGGGTCTCGTCGGCCTCCAGTTCCGCCATCGGCGCGATTTCCGGCGCCATGCGGCCTTCGTCGATGGCGGCAATCGCGCGACGGTGCGAGGCGAGGGCGAAATCCTCCATCTCCTCGCGACTGATCTGCCATTTGTCGGCGATCATCTGGGCGGAACGGAACTGGTTCACCTCGGCATCGCCATAGCGCGCGCGCCAACCCGGAGAGGTAGAAAACGGATCCGGAAATCCCCAGTGCTGCCCGGCGATCATCGCGCCGGAAATGGGGATCAGGTTCAGGTTCTGCACGCCACCCGCGACGACCAGATCCTGCGTACCGCTCATCACGCCCTGCGCGGCGAAGTGGATCGCCTGCTGTGCCGATCCACACTGCCGGTCCACGGTGACACCCGGCACATGGTCAGGCATCCCCGCCACCAGCCAGCAGGTCCGCGCGATGTCGCCCGCCTGCGGCCCCAGGGTTTCGGTGCACCCAAGGATCACATCATCCACCGCCGCCGGATCGATGCCCGAACGCCCGATCAGAGCCCTGATCGCATGGGCGCCAAGATCGGCGGAATGGACCTGCGCCAGGGCTCCTTTCTTGCGGCCGATGGGGGTGCGGACAGCGTCGATGATATAGGCTTCAGGCATGGGAATTCTCCGTGGGAAACAGCCGATCAGGGCCTAACGGCAACCCGAAGGCCCGCGTGGCGACCCGGTCGCGGTGATGCGCGGGGCTGCCCCAGGCATGGGTCAGCCATAGCGCGCGCTTGAGGCAGAACTGCACGTCCACTTCCCAGGAATAGCCCATCGCGCCATGCACCTGCAGCGACTGGCGCACGGCGAAATCGGCCGCCTCGCCCGCGGCCAGCAGCGCATGCGAAACGCGCGCCCTGGCAAAAGTACCGGTTCCGGGCGGCAGCCCGGCCGCCGCGTGAACGACGGGTCGTGCAAACTCGACCCTGACCTGCGCCGAGGCAAGGTGATGCTTGATCGCCTGATAGCTGCCGATCGGCTTGCCGAACTGCTTGCGCTCGGCCGCATAGGCCACCGCGAGGTCGATGGCGCGCTGCGCCAGCCCCAGAAGCTGGGCCGCCGCGAACAACGCGCCACGCTCGCGCGCCAACAGGGTGGCGGGGGCGTCGGGCGGTGCGATACGGGTGCTGGCGTCCAGCGGCGCCGAAAGGGTGAACAGCCTCAGCAAGGGGTCGATATGGGGCTGCGCGACCAGGTCGGCCTGTGTGGGGACCAGCAGGTGCAGCCCACCGTCGGCCGCAGTGACCAGAAGGCGCGCGGCGCGGTCGGCCTGCGCCACCTGGCCGCGATCCGCCCAGACAATCACCTCGTCCTCGCCGGTTTCGATGCCGCATTCCGCCAGCAGCGGGCGCACGACCCCCACCAGATCGACCAGCGGTTCGGGCAGCAAGTGATAGCCGCAGGCTGTGGCGATCTGCACGAAATCGACCTCGGCCAAACCCAGTCCGCCCCCGCTTTCGGGTACCATCAGGCCCGTCAGCCCAAGTTCGCCCAGCCGCGACCAACGCGCCGGATCAAACCCCTCGCCGCGCCCCAGCATGGCGCGCAGATCGGTGGTCGATGACACCTCGGCCAACAGGTCGCGCGTCACCCCGGCCATCATCTCCTGTTCTTCGGTGAAGGTGAAATCCATCTCGGTCGCCCCCCTCAGCCGCGCGGCAGGCCGAGCATGCGCTCGGCGATGATATTGCGCTGGATTTCATTTGTGCCGGCATAGATCGGCCCTGCCAGCGAGAACAGATAGCCGTCCAGCCAGTCGCCCACACCATGCGCCAGCGGTGCCTGCGGCAGAAAACTTCCGCGCGCTCCCAGGATTGCCAGCGCGGTACGGTGCAGGGCGATGTCCATTTCGGACCAGAAGATCTTGTTCACACTGGCCTCGGCACCGATCTTGCCACCCGCGATCAGCCGCGAGGCGGTAGCGTGGATCGACAGCGCATAGGCTTCCGCGTCCATCACGGCCTGCAACACCGCATCGCGCTGAGCGGCTGGTTCACCCTCGGCGCGAAACAGGTCGACCAGCCGCTGCGCCGCAACCTGATAGCGCGCGGGGCTGCGCAGCATCAGCCCGCGCTCGAACCCCGCGGTGGCCATGCAGATCGCCCAGCCCTGCCCCTCGGCCCCCAACCGGTTGAAGGCGGGCACCCGAACCTCGTCGAGGAACAGTTCGGCGAATCCGACCTCGCCGTTGATCTGGGCTATCGGCTGGCGGCGCAACCCCGGCGCATCCAACGGGAACAGGATCAAGGTCAGCCCGTGGTGGCGTTCGCTGGCTGGATCGGTGCGGAAAAGGCCAAATGCCCAGTCCGCGAACACCGCGCGCGAGGACCAGATCTTGTGCCCGGACAGAACATACTCGTCCCCGTCGCGCACTGCCCTGGCCCTCACCGCCGCCAGATCGGACCCAGCCTGTGGTTCGGACCACGCCTGCGCCCAGATTTCCTGACCTGACGCCATGGTCGGCAGGAACCGGGCCTTTTGCGCGGGCGTGCCGAACTCCATCAGCGTAGGACCCAGGAGGAAGATGCCGTTCTGGTTCACCCTGAGTGGCGCACCGGCGCGGTAGTATTCCTCTTCGAAAATCAGCCAGCGGATCAGGTCCAGCCCACGACCGCCGTAGGCCTCGGGCCAGGTGACCATTCCCCAGCGTCCAGCGGCGAGGCGGCGCTCCCAGTCGCGGTGCGCCTCGAACCCGGCACGGCTGAGGTCAAAGGATTCGGGCGGGGTCGTCGGCACATTTGCCTGCATCCAGTCGCGCACCTCGGTGCGAAACGCCCGCTGACCATCGGTGTAGCGCAGATCCATTTCAGCCCTGCGCCGGGCCTTCGCCCGCGTCCTTCTTGTTGGCGCGCACCATGCTGGCGGCATCCATCCCGCCCAGCCGGTTGCCCGAAACCAGTTCGTTCTGCGCATGGGCAAAGTGGTGCATGTGGTAATGGGCATCCATAGCCGTGCGTTTGCCGCGCAGATCCTCGGCGTGATTCACCGCCTGCTTGGTCAGCCACAGGCCCAAGGGCGGACGCTCGATCAGCTTTTGCGCCATCGCCGCCACCTCGTCGCGCAGGGCATCGCGCGCCACTACCTTGTTGACCATCCCGAAACTTTCGGCGCGGGTGGCCGACATCCGCTCGCCCAGCAGCAGGAATTCCTTGGCCACACGCGGCGGCAATTCGAAAGCGTGGGCAAAGTATTCGACCCCCGGAATGCCCATCCGTGCCACCGGGTCCTGAAAGAATGCGTCCTCCGAAGCCACTATCAGATCGCAAACCCAAGCCAGCATCAGACCACCCGCGACGCAGGCGCCCTGCACCATGGCGATGGTCGGCTTGGGCGCGTCCCGCCAGCGACGGCACATGCCCAGATACACCTCATGTTCGCGGACATAGAGCATCTCGGCTCCCGGGCGGCCGACATGGTCCTGCCACAACAGCCGTCGAGCAAAGCTGGCATTCACGTCGCGCCCCGGAGTGCCGATGTCATGCCCGGCCGAAAAATGCTTACCCGCGCCGCCAAGCACAATCACCCGTACCGCATCGTCATTGACCGCGCGCACAAAGGCGTCGTCCAGCGCGTAGGTCATCTGCGAATTCTGCGCATTGTTGAAAGTCGGCCGATTCATCATGATCCAGGCCACGCCGTCGGCGACCGCATAAAGAACAGGCTCGTCCGTCTCATAGACGGGGGCGGCGGGTTGGGCCGGGTCGGTCATCGGGATGCCCCTGCGTGAATGGGTTGTTGCCCCAGCATAACGCGCCAGAGCAGGCGGCGGGGCATCGTCTGTTGGGACTAAGCCCCTCGCGTGACGGTAATGGCGCGCCCGATGCCTTCGGGACGGGCGAGCATATCATGCGTCGCCAGCGTCTCGGCCCAGCGGACGCGCATCGCCGGATCGACCAGCGGCGTGCTGCGCCGGGTCGCCAGATCGACATGGATCGACAGCGCCTCCATCACCGCGGCACGCGCGCCAGTCGCCAGATTCCAGGCCTGATGCAGCATGTGAACACGCTTGTAATCGGTCCACACCAACAGCGTGGTCACCGCCACCATTTCGTCCAGCCGCAGTTCTGCATGGTGCCGCACATGTTTTTCCAAGCGGAAATATCCCAGCCCTGAAGCGGGATAGCCCGTCCCCGCGCCGTGGTGGTCGAAGAACGCCAGTTCGGCGCTTTGAAACATGTGGTCATAGCCCAGCACGTTCATGTGGCCGTTCGCGTCGATCCAGCACTCCTCGATCCGCCCCCGGAACGAGACAAACCCGCCTGCCGCCAGGGCTGTGTCATTCACCGACATGAACCGCGCTGCGTTCGGCGTGAAGGTTGGCCAGTTGCGCATCGAGATCGGCTGCAGGGCAATTGATTGCCACCGAACCGCGGCGAATGATCATCGCGCGGTCGGCATAGGGCTGGGTAATCTTCAGATGCTGCTCGACGATGATCACCGCTGTGCCGCTTTGCGCCCAGCGACGCAGGAACGACAGGATCGGCGGCAACAGCGCCTGCGCCACCCCCATCGAGGGCTCGTCGCACATCAGAACCTTTGGCCGAGCGACAAAGGCCTGCCCGAGTGCCAGGATCTGTTGCTGCCCACCCGAAAGGTCGCGCGCCCGTGCCTTGTATTTCTCGCGCAAGATCGGAAAGACGTCGAATGTCTCGGCCTCGAGTGCATCGAAACTGCCGCGGAGACTTTTCTCCAGCGCGGCCATGCCCAGCCGCAGATTGTTGTACGTCGGGGGCGTGACGATGCTGCCCGCGACGCGAACCTCACGAATGATCGTGCCTGCTGGCAGGCCGAGGTCGCTGGCTCCGTAAGAATTCTCATACCGAATGCT
>ERZ761602.8250-NODE-8250-length-10580-cov-9.849406_pt1 | contig 10580 bp, 9 predicted proteins | sample MGYA00512165_ERZ761602 | MGnify/ENA primary metagenome ERZ761602 (study PRJEB28899, sample SAMN02445085) | bioreactor sludge metagenome | biome: EBPR sludge; isolation source: Thorneside wastewater treatment plant | place: Australia: Brisbane, Thorneside...
GGACGGGGGAGGTTCTGACGGGGGGACAGAGGCCGAGTGTTACGAGCTGGCCGACGGCAGCTGCGTCGAGGAGACCTTCCACAACCCGCCGGAGCTGCTGGCCGACGCCGAGGGGGTCTTCACCCTGCGGCTCGCGCCGGCCGAGGTGGAGATCGCCGGCCAGCGGCACTGTGTGCGCGCGTACAACGGCCTCTTCCCGGGCCCCACCCTGGTCAGCCCCGCCCGAGAGGGCGACGAGGTCCGACGGGTGCGGGTCGACCTGCACAACGACCTGCTGCAGCACGACTACCGCTCGCTGGGCGGCGGCGCCTGCGTCTGCACCGACGCGCACGGCATGGAGTGTGAGCCCGAGGCGCACGGCGCCTGCGCGGACGAGGGCCACGGCGCGCACGACGACTGCAGCTGCGTGGGCGAGGACGGCGACGAGTGCGCCCATATGTTCGACTTCAACGTCACCAACCTGCACGCGCACGGCTCGCACGTCCGGCCCGACTACTCGCGCGGTGGCGGCTGCGTGGCCGAGGACGGGCTCTCCTGCCGGGAGTGCGGGACGGACTCCTGCGACGGAGACAGCTCCGACGACACCTGCTTCCTGGGCGACGACGTGCTCACCCAGATCCAGCCGGGGGGAGGCGCCCGCTACCGCTGGGACCTGGACGAAGACGGCACCCACCACGAGGGCCTGAACTGGTACCACCCGCACATCCACGGCACCACCGCCATCCAGACCGCCAGCGGCGCGGCCGGGGCCTGGATCGTCCGCGGCGCGCTGGACGAGGTCGAGGGCATCGCGGACGCCAGGGAGCGGGTGATCGTCTTCCACACCCCCAGCGTCGCCGAGAACGGCTTCGAGCCGCTGCCCGAAGGCGTGGAGTGCACGGAGGACACGCTGACCTTCAACGACTTCGACGTGCTCTCGGCGACCACCTCGCCCCAGCTCAACATGATCAACGGGCTGCGCCGCCCGCGGATGATCACCTCCCCCGGGCAGGTCGAGCGCTGGCGCATCCTCAGCGCCGCCTACCTCGACGAGGTCTGGATGGGCGTCTTCCGCGGCACCGACTCCGACTGTTCGGGTTGGAGCCTGACCGAGGGCAATGTCCTGCCCCTGACCCAGATCGCCCGCGACGGCCTGACCATGCCCCAGACCTGGACAGAGCCCTATTGGTTCATGTCCTCCGGCTACCGGGTGGAGGCGGTGCTGGGCGGCGAGGGGGCGCTCCAGCACGGCGACACCTGGTGCTTCGTCGCCGCACGCTTCTTGCAGTCCGAGGGCGAGGACGGCCACACCGGCGAGCCCACCAGCCCCGGCACGGCCCCCACGGCGGAGGAGATCCAGGAGATGCTGCAGATCGGCGACCTGGTCGCCATCCTCAACGTCACCGAGGACGCCGGCACCGCCACCGAGACTACCTTGCCGACCGAGGCGGCCCTGGCGGCCACGGCCCCCTCGACCACCGTCGACGGGATCAGCGCCGAGGAGCGCTGCGCCGCCGCCGCCGCCGTCGACGATCCCGCCGAGATCGACCAGGTGGCCGTCCTGCAGGTCGGCTTCTTCACCGCCGACGAGCCCGACCCCTGCGACTGCGCCAACTACAATGTCAACTGCAAGAACTTCGAGGAGACCGATCGCGAGCGCTACCCCTACGACCGCGATCTGATGCTGGACGAGGTCGAGCACTGGCGAATCGCCGCCAGCGTGGACGGACACCCCTTCCACATCCACATCAACCCCTACCTCGTCTGTCCGCAGGACAACCTCTTCGACCCCATGCCCTTCCCCCACTGGCGGGACACCTACCTCGTCAACCTGGACCGCAAGGTCGACCTGATCACCAAGAACCGGGCCTTCACCGGCTCCTACGTCTTCCACTGCCACAAGCTGACCCACGAGGACCACGGCATGATGCAGATCGTCCGCACCTGCGACCCCGCCGAGGACCCCAGCTGCGGCGACTACGGCTGGCGGCAGTGCGACGAAGGCGACCTCGACTGCGTGCAGGCCCTGGCCTCGACCGAGTGCGCCATCGGCGGCGACACCCCCGCCGAGCTGCTGAGCTGCCTCGCCGAGGTCGGCGGGCCCTTCGGCGTCTGCGGGGCCAACTCCTGCGGCAGCGACGCGGACTGCGGGCCGGGGGCGAGCTGCGAGGGCTACGTCTGCTCGCGGTGAGGGGGGGCGGCCGGCGTCAGCACGATTGAATCGTGAAAGAAGGATGCGCCAGAATTGATCTGAAGTGCGACCATGCGCCCACTGGGCTCGCCTTCGACTGAGACCTCAACGTGGGCATCGATCCCGAAGCCGTTCTCTGCTGCTCGCGGACGATCCATCCCAGACTCCGCAGTACGAACCGCGTCACTTCCGTGACGCCGGCTTCCGTCTTGCTGTGGCAATTCCTCGGCATGTCGACCTACCTATCAGTGCGAGTGCCTGAGCCGGCCTCGGTTCACCGTGGCTCTGGTTCGAGATACACAGAGATTCCGGCAGGCTGGCAGGCGCGGGGGTGGGAAGGTTGAGGGGCTTGGGGAGCCCCTCTCGGGCTATCGACCAGTCCTTGAGGTCGAGCGGCTACGTCCGGGTATGAGGATCCGCAAAGCACTGAGCCGGTCAGACCGCATTTCCTGCCTCGGGAACCTTCCGCCTCTTGAACTCCAGTGTCCACTCATGCAGCCGCTGGGCGTCATGTCGGACGACCGCGATGTCAGGGAGGGTTGCGGGCGCCTCCTCGGACTGGGAGTGTTCCCACACCGACAGTCGGGTCATCAAGTCATCGAGGAAGGCGCAGTCGTCGGGACTGATCTTGGCCAGGTGCGCGAGCCGGTTCATGGTGGTCACACTGCGCCGGAACCGCGTCACGACCTTGTTCATCAGGACATCTTCCACCGCGCGTTCAGTGACGATCCGAAGGTCACTGCAGATCGCCTTCATGGTCTGTTCGTATTCAGCGACCCTCCCTCCCTGGAAGTGCTCTTCCGCGACGGCCAGCCGCTTCTCCGCGATCTGCTTCGCCGCTTCGTGGACCGCGAGCTCCCTCTCGCTCAGCTGCGTCGCGAGGCCGATTCGCGTCCCCATGCGATCCAGCCTGACCCGACGGAGTTGAACTGGCGGAGTGCCTACCGCGGTCTTCGCGGCTTCCGCGCCTGCCTCTGCGGCCTGCTGAAGGAGTGCCAGCAACGACAAGCGGTGCGTGAAGACCAGAACCTGCCGTGTCCTGGCCAGCTCGAAGAGCCTGGCCACTACCTTCTCCTCGAACTCGATGTCCAGCGAGGACACCGGGTCGTCGAACAAGAACGGCGTCCTGGCACCGGCCACCGTGACGTCGGCCAGGAACGCTGCAAGCGCGGCAATCCTCGACTCGCCTTCGCTGAGCACCTCGCTCGGCGGCACCGACGTCCTAGCATCAGTGATGGCGAGGCCAAAGGTCACACGCCCCTTGGCACCCTTCGCCTCGACGGGCTTAACGCGCAGGCGGCCTGCCCCCAGGGCCCGCAGCTCCTGCTCGAATCGCTGCTGATACCCGCCGGTCAACTCGTCCGTGGCCAGCTCGTTCTTCTTCCTGGTCAGCCCAGCGGTGTTGGTGGTCTTGGTGGCCGCCTCCAACAGGGCCACCTTCCGCTTCCGTGCGAGCTCGGCAAGGAGCGCGGTCAGGTTCTCGTTGCACCAGTCGAGCATCTTCAGACCCCGCAGCTCGTCGACCAGCTTCTGCCGCTCGCCCTCCTTCTGGGTTGAAGTGATCAGCGCCCTCTCGGCCTCCAGCACCCCTCGGCGGGCCTGCAACGCCTGCTGAACCGGAACCAGGTCAACCTGTGGCACCTCGGCCTCGGTCCGGGCCTCGCCCAAGGCCGCCAGAGTGGCCGTGGCTGCGACGTGTGCTGCCTCCACGAGTGCTTCCGCACCTGGCAACGGCGCGAACCGGGCCTTCCAGTCGACCAACGCCGGCAACCTGGGCAGCACCTGAGACAGGCGTCGGTGCTCTGCTTCGGCCGCCTTTGCCTTGGCCTCGACCTCCCCTTTGACGAACTCCTCGAAGCTGACCATCCGTCGGCCAGCCTCGGTGCCCAGCGCCTGCTGACACAAGGGGCAGAGTGCGCCGTCAACGTGGGGGAACGGGTGCCCGGGGTAGACGATCGACGCAGAATACGCCCGAGCCGCCTCCCACATCGCCTGCCAGACCGCCTCGCCGACTCCGGGCAGGCTCGACTGCTCAAAGGTCAGGGCGGCAACGGCTGTCGCCGCTTCGCGGGCGGTGGCGGCCTTGGTCTTGGCCTTCGTGATCTGCTTGATACCGCCCACTGACAAGGCCTCGGAGATCGTCGCCACCATCTTCGCCAGCGGCTCCAGCTCACGCAGGGCCTTGTCGACGGCCTGAATCCTGGCAGCAGGGTCTGGCGCCTTCAGGGCGTCGTCGAGGTCCCGCATCCGTTCGGCATGGTTGGCCGCGCGCTGCACCTTCTTTCGCAGTTCGTCGTCCGACATCGTTGGCTTCAAGCTCGCAACCACGTTGGCGAGCGCCGTGCCGACCAGGCCATCGGGGATTGCAGGCAACGCCGACGGGAGCGCGCTCACGCGCCGTTGCAGCTCTACCCGCACGCGGTCGCAGAGGTCGACGAGCGCAGTGATGAACCGCAGGCGCCGGGGCTCGTACCGCGCTTCGGCCTTGTCGTTCACGTAGGACAGGGCAACTTCGCGGTCGAAGACGTGCAGGTTTTGCAGCTGGGCCACCGGTCCCGCCGTCTGCTTCCAGACTGCGTTGACATCGTGCCCGTCGACTTGCACCACGAACGTAGCCTGCGGTTCGGGCGCACTGGCGGCGAAGACGTTCGGGTGGATTCGCCCCCGGGCGCGCCCCGCTGCAGCCTCCTTCGTGAGCCGGGCGAAGCTGGACTTGCCTGTCCCGTTGTGGCCGTAGACCACTGCCATGTCCGCGTCTCCGAAGTCGAGCGCGGCGGAGGAGTCGAGGGCGTTGACGCCTACAATGGCTTGGATCTGCCTGAGTCGAACGGACTTGCCGGCGACAGGGGTGTCAAAGGTCCCCACAGGGACGGCCTTGAAGACCGCGGGCTGCTTCGTCGCCTCGGCGATGCAGAGGTCTGCAAGTGTACCGACGCGCCCTTCGAGCGGCGACGCCTGGTTCGTGAGGAGGTCAGCGGCCCCCGTCTGGAGCCAGCGCGGGAGAGTGCTGAGCCAGCTGTCGAAACTCGTAGACAAGGACGCCTCCATGGACTGCAATCAAGCTGGGAACCACCCCTGCCATCCATTGACTTCGTGTATCAGGACTGGTGGGGCACCCGCAAATTCGGATGTTCGGTGCTTACGAACCGAGCTGGCCGCACAACCCCGCACCTGGCGCTACAAGGTGTGCAGCGATGGGCGACGTGCAGGGACCAGTGCCACCGCTCTCGGTCGCCTTCATCCCCCCAGCGGGTCGTCGGCCCATCGCCCCAGCGGATCGAGGAGCAGCGCTCTCACCGCCGCGGGGTCGACCAGCTCGGTGAGGTCGCGCTCCTCGTACTCGTAGGTGTAGGTCGCGCCGTCGAGCTCCACCGTCGCCCGACCCTTCCAGCTCCAGTCCTTCGACGAGACCATCTGCCAGGCCCCGTTCCAGTCGGGGCTGCCCGCCGTGGTCGTCCAGCGGGCCATCCGCAGTGCGCTCCGGCTCTCCTCCACGGCCTCGAACTGCACGGGGTCCGGCTCGGCACCCGAGAAGGTCCGACCGGTGTCGGCGAGTGCCTGCAGGAGGAAGCGTCGGCGGAGCCCCTTCCGGGGCTTCTCGTCGGCCCAGAAGCTCCCGACCGCGTAGCCGGGGAGCATGTCCCAGGCCCAACGATTGCGGAAGAAGGGCGTGCCCTTGCGGGGTGGCGGTGCGTTGAAGACCGCCCCCCACTGGTCAAAGGCGAGGCCTTTCTCCAACAGCACCGCGTCCACCTCGGCGTAGAGGTCAAACAGCCGGCGCTGGTATGCGTAGACGAGGCGAAAGGCGCGGCGCACGTCGGTCAGCGCAGCGGCGAGTTCTTGCTGCTGGATACTCATCTCAAGCTCCAGGACGAGAGGTCAGGGTCGGTGTTGAAGTCGTAGAGCTTGGCGGCGTCGGCGAGTGACCCGAAGCCGCTCGCCGACGCCGCCACCGCTGAGCCCCGCGGCGCCCATCTGTGGAGGGCGTCTGGCCGCAGGGGCTGGTCACGCAGGGTCTGTCGGCGGTAGTCGACGAGCGACGCCAGCGGCTGGTGCGGGCGGTAGCCCCAGAAAGCCAGCGCCTGCCGGATATCGAGCAGGGCGGAGCGGGTGTGCGCCGCCGTCTCTGTCCGCAGTTCGGCATCGACGGCCGTTCGAAGCGCCTCCCATGTCATTCCAAACACCGGGGGCGTCGGGCCTGCGAGGATTCCGCGGAGTTCCGCGACTCGGCCAAGGTCGGCCGTGGGAGACCACCCCCCCGTCGCGATGACGGTCACGCTGGCGCTGGGCCACCTCTGCCGTGCGGCGAGGACCTGCTCGCGCCACTGCCAGGCCGTCTGCGTGCCACGGTGCTTCGCTTCGAACAGGATCACCAGCGCACCGCATCGCAGGACCACGTCGGGTTCGACGCGGACCTTGTTGTGGCCGCCAACGCCGGGGCGCAGGGAAGGCCAGAACGACCAGGTGGGCTCCGCTGCCGGCGCGTCGGCCGGCCACGCGTGTTCGGTGCGCGGGACAACCGCTCGGGCCATGAGCGCCCAGGTGAGCGGCAAGGGGAGATAGGACAGCCGCTCGAAGACGCTCGCGGTCAGGGGGTCCTCTCGGCCACCGACATCGACTCCCAGGCCCGTCTCGGCACCTTCTTCGTCAGTCCCCGGGGCGGTCAGCTTGCCGTGGAGGAGCGCTTGAAGCATCGGGGCGTCTCGGTGGGGGGAAGCAATGGGCGGGGGGCGGGCCGCAGCGTGGACCGGCCAGCCGGGTGGACCCGTACATAGCACAGGCGGGGGGGCGCTCATGGCAGGCCTCTGAGTGTCTCGCCAATGGACCGCACTCGCCGAAGGAAGGCCGGGAGCATCAGAATATGCGCGGCGATGTCGTCGCGGGGCACGGCCTTGCCCGTGGGGTGGCCCGCCTTGTTCCGGAGCGAGCGCACGAAGTGGCAGGTCGGGCGGAGGCAGGTCTTGACCCACTCCAGGTCGCCGCCGAGCCCTTCGCCGATGGCGCAGAGTACGTCGTAGACCAGGGCTTCCAGCGAGGATGCGCGCACGTAGTCGCCGGCCGCCACGCGAGGCAGGACCGGCCGGTGGTGCTTGTTGATGCCGGGCACCTGGCCGGGGACGCGGGACTCGTAGGCGGCGATCTCGCGGGCCAGCAGGAGCAGCCCGGCCTCGTAACAGACGCCGATCATGACGGTGGCGGAGTAGTCCAGGCTCGCGGCGTAGGCGGCGATGGCTTCGGCGTAGTGGCGTGCGATGAGATCGAGGTCGGGGAGGCCGGCGAACTCCGAGCGAAGCCGCTCGACGCGCGCGGTGTCTCCGGCCGGCAAGTCGATGTTGTCGCGGTCGAGGACGGCGGCCCCGTGGTGCGTGATGAAGAGCGCGTTGCTGTCATCCCACGACGGACGGAGGATGCCCTGTCGTTGGAGGTCGTGGACCACGTCGAGGATCAGCGGGAAGGTCGAGGGTCTTTGCTTGAGCGACCCGGGCCAGGCATGGAGGAGGCCGCCGAGCAGCGTGGTCCAATTGCCGCCGAGGGGGACGTCGGCGGGCCAGCTCTGGTCCAGACTGTACCCGTCCGGGCCAGGGAGCCGGTGGAGGATGTTCGCGGTCTCACCGATGCCCGCCGGGTGGGCCCTGCGCGCCGCGAGTCGGCGCTTGAGGAATGCCCAGACCAGCGCCTGCGCCTCGTCGCGCGTGGTGGGCTCCGGGAGCGGCTCGGGCTTCGGCTTCACTTGGAGACGACCTCTCTCGGCTTTCGCCCGCCTGTCTTCCGGGCTGGCGGGGCGACCGCCTCGGCTTTGATGCGGACGAGGAGCACGTCCGCGGTTTCGTCGTCAGGGTTCTGGTCGACCAGCTCGCCGCGGAAGGCTTTGGCGAGGCTCGACTGGTCAAGGGCTTCGAGGTTGCGCGCCAGAGCGTCGCCCCGATCCACCAACCTGTGGTGAAGTGCGAGGGCGCCGGAAACTACCCGGACCAGTTCGTCGGCTTCGCGTTTTGGGGCGACTGGGATCCGAATCTCGTGGATGTGTGGCAGGTTCAAGTTGGCCTGCACCCCCCGCTGCCGATTGGCGTGTCGCCTCATGGCACCCGCCAGTCGAAGGAGCGCAGGACCGCGACGAACTCGTCCTCGGTCGAGGCTGGGATGCCGAACCCGGCCGCGACGGCGTGGGTGAGGGCTTCGGCGAACTGTCGCATCTTCACGATGGACCCGTTGGGGTCCTCGGCGAAGTACCGCTCCCCCAAGCTGGCGTAGCGGTGGAGCAGCGGGTCGGGCTGCTGCACGTAGGCGAAATTGGGGGAGGTCCAAGTCATCTTGGGGAGAGTAGCGAGTGCGGCGGTTCCTGTCAGGGTGGGGAAGGGGGCCTGTGCGCGCCTACCCCTCCTCGCCACCCTGGAACGCCGACTCGTCCAGCTCCCACACCTCGATCTTCCGCTTCTTCACCCCCACCTCGTGCTTGGCGAGCAGCTCCACCAGCTTCTCGCCGTCGATCAAGGTGATGGGCGCGGCCCCCGGCTCGAACGCCGCCTTCTCGGTGCCCGATGAGAACCGGCTGGTGGTGATGATGGTGCCCCGCACCGCCTGGAAGCGGTGCAGACATCCCCGCAAGGCGTCGAGGTCCTTGCGCTGGATGGCGCGCCGGTGGCGCTTGACCTGGATGACTTCGCGCACCGACGTGATGCCCAGCTCGATCTTGCCGACCACGTCTACGCCCTTGTCATTGGAGGGCGAGGTCACGTCTACGTCGACGTAGCCCATGGCGACAAGCAGATCGCGGACCAGGTGCTCGAAGGCGATGGGGTCCATGTCCAGCAGGATCTCGTGGATGGCCTCTTTGACCTGGTCCTGCTTCGCCCGCACCATGGCGATCAGCTCAGCGTTGGGGTCGGGCTCGGGGCCATCGCCGGGGCCGGCGTCTCCCAGCCGGGCCAGGCCCGCGGGGGTGACGGCGTACTGCTGGCCGCTTCGGCTCACGAGGTCCCGGGCGAGCAGGTTGCGCAGGCGCTGGTAGAGGTAGGAGCGGGTGGCGCTGTCGCTCTTTACGCGGCTGTTGCGATGTAGGTGCTCTGCCCACGGATCCAGCAGCTCGGCGCTTGTGGCCGGGCCGCTCTCGCCGACGATTCGGAGGAGCGCGAGCAGTCCCTCCGCGTCGTCGATGTCCCGGGCGACCTCCCCGTTCGGCTCGTCGATGAAGGTCCGGCCGCGCTCGCTGAGTGACAAGCTGCCGTCGCCGCCCTCGTCGAGCAGGGCGTAGTTCCGGGCGAGCAGCCACACGCCGGTGGTGTGGCGGGGGTTCACCAGCCCACCGCTGCGGGTCCAGATGGCCTGGGCGGTGCCCAGGTCGTCCCCCGCAAGGCGGGAGGGCATCCACTCGGCGGGGTTGCTCCAGTCTACGCTGCTCTGCGGGGTGCCGCGCAGGTCCGACAGGGTGGAGTGCAGCCCCGTCACCTGGCCCGCCTTGAGTCCTACGACCGCGCGCAGAAAGGCGGCGGTCTCTTGTTGGGTCGGCAGGTGCGGGACGCGGATGCGGCGGTCTGCGGACGATCCCGGCGCTTCCTCGCCCTCGGGGATGGCGTCGGTGCGGGCGCCGAGGGGTCGCGCAGGGAGAAGGTGCGCGGGGCTGTGCGCACGAACAGGGGCTCGGTGCCGCGGACGGCCACGCAGAGGGCCGCTTCCATCGTGGCCTGCGGGGTCTTGCCCGTGGTCACGACGAGCCCGGCGTCGATGGCTCGCCGGGCGATCTCGTGTGCGTGCAGGGGCAGGCCGGCTTCTATGAGGACGCGGTGGGCGGCCTCCTTGTAGGTCAACGAGGGCATGGGCTACTCCAAGAGGGCCGCGGGAGCCTATCAGCTGTCCGGGCGAAGGCGGTGACCGCGCGCTACTCAGGTGACGAGGAGGCACGCATGGCTCGACGCGTGGTGGAGATGCACTTCGTCTGCCGGGACGACCTGAACGTCACCGACTTCGGGGATGGGACGTTCGAGACCGGCGTCTGGTACGTCGCGGCCGAGGCTGCCCGCACGGTGCGCATGGTGGCCCTGCACCAGGACAAGTTCAGCCCGTCCTACAGGCAGGGGACGGTGATCGGGCGGAGGACGACGATGTACCAGGGCAAAGCCCGATACGTCTTCCGCGTCCGGGATGACGGGAAGCCGCTCAGGTGGGCGGGGGGCGGCAGCGGGGAGAAGGGGTACGTATACGGGTAGCGCGTTGTCCACCCGCCCGGCGGACTCGTCCGCACTTGAAGCCATAGGCCACGAACCCAGGGGACCAGTAGCCTACCGATGGTTCAACGCAAGCATTCAGCGTCAGGCAGAATCAATTGCCATTTGCTGCCGAGCTGGGTCCCCTCCAGCTCGGCATCGCTCTGCGAGCTACCTTCTCGCGCCCCCCACCGGAGCCCCCGCTGACG
>ERZ761602.8252-NODE-8252-length-10580-cov-4.980998_pt1 | contig 10580 bp, 11 predicted proteins | sample MGYA00512165_ERZ761602 | MGnify/ENA primary metagenome ERZ761602 (study PRJEB28899, sample SAMN02445085) | bioreactor sludge metagenome | biome: EBPR sludge; isolation source: Thorneside wastewater treatment plant | place: Australia: Brisbane, Thorneside...
CTGTGGGGTCGGCTCGCGCGGCGGAACCGGTCGCACCGCCGCGAGCGCCGGGGTCTCGTCCATGCGCTGCTCGCGGCGCGCCTCGACCGCGCGCCCGAGCGCTTTGACGTCGTGCCCAACCGCGGGCGTGGGACGGTCGTGCTCGGAGGCCAGCGGATCGTCGAGCACGTCGACGGGCGGTTTGCGCAGCCCCGTGCGCTTGGCGGTGATCGCCGCGAAGGGCACGACGGGGTTGCCGCTCTGATCGAGCTGCGGCAGCTCGGAGGTCGGGAGATCCTCGTCCTCGTCGGGTTCGCCGACCGCGAGCAACGCGTCGAGATCGTCGTCGACGTCGCCCGGGAGCTGACCGACCTGTGCGAGGTTCGGCGGCCGCGAGCTCGGCCGCGGTCGACTCTCGAGATCGCGCACGATGCGCGAGAGCACACGGCGCGCGGCGGCACGGTTGAGGGGCACGAGGCTCGCTTCGAGCTCGTCGCGCAGACGCGCCGGATCCCAACGCCCGTCGGAGGGGCCGTGCTCGACCAGACGAAGCAAGCCGGGAGGAACCCCCGCGCCCGCCGCGACGAGCAGATGCGCCATCAGACCTGCGACGCTCTTGGCTGCCTCGGGTCCGCTCGCGGAGTGCGGCGCCACGTAGATCGCGAGCGTGCCTTCGGGCCCGATGCGCACGTCGTCGGGGCGCACGACCGCCGGACCGTCGAGCAGCCGCTCGATCGTCTCGAGCGCGACGAACGCCCCGATCTCGAAGGGCAGGCGCTGATCGCGCGCGCGCAGCTTCTCGACGAGCTCCCGGGCCGTCACCCCCATCGTCATGCGTTCGACTCCTCGGGCGGGCGCACGCGCACGCCGTGGCGGAGCAAGAACGACTTCACCTCGCCGACCGTGTGTTGGCCGTCGTGGAAGATCGACGCCGCCAGCGCCGCGTCCGCCCTCGCCTCCCGCAATCCCTCGAGCACGTGCGCGAGAGTACCCACTCCGCCCGACGCGATCACGGGAACTTCGACCGCGTCCGCGATGGCCCGCGTCAGCGGCACGTCGTAGCCGTCGCGGGTACCGTCGCGGTCCATGCTCGTCACGAGCAGCTCGCCCGCGCCGAGGGACGCCATCTTCTTCGCCCACGCGATCGCGTCGAGTCCCGCCGTGGGTGAAGATCTCGAAGTGGTCGCCGACCTTCTTGGCGTCGATCGCGACCACCAGCGCCTGCGCGCCGTACGCGTCGCTCACGCGCGCGACGAGCTCCGGCTCCGCCACGGCCGCGCTGTTGATCGAGACCTTGTCGGCCCCTGCGTTCAAGAGGTCGCGCACGTCCTCGCGCGTGCGCACGCCACCGCCGACCGTGAGCGGCACCGCGACCGCGCGCGCGCACCGCTCGACCATCGCGAAGAGCGTGCGCCGCGCCTCGTGGCTCGCGGTGATGTCGAGGAAGGTGATCTCGTCCGCGCCTTGCTCGCTGTAGCGCGCGGCGAGCTCCACCGGATCGCCGGCGTCGCGCAGCCCGACGAAGTTCACGCCTTTGACGACGCGCCCTTCCTTGACGTCGAGGCAAGGGACGATGCGCTTGATGCCGCTCACGACGCACCGTCCGAAGACGTCGACGAAGGCGAGGTGGCGGCGAGCGCGGAGAACGCTTCTTCGAGCGTGAAGGCGCCGCCGTAGAGCGCGCGCCCGCAGACGGAGCTGCGCACGCCAGCAGCCGCGAGCGCGGTGAGGTGCTCGATCGCGCCGATGCCGCCCGACGCGATCACCGTGCAGCGCACGTCGCGCTGCATCGCGGCCGTGCCTTCGACGTCGGGCCCGTGACGCGTGCCGTCCCGCTCGATGTTCGTGTAGAGGATCGCGGCGACGCCCCAGGCGTCGACCTCACGCGCGAGCTCCGACGCGCGCACGCCGCTTCCTTCGAGCCAGCCCTCGACCGCGACCTCGCCGCCGCGCGCATCGATCGCGACCACGACCTCGCCTTCGGCGGCGAGCTGTTTCACGAGCGCGGGATCCTTGATCGCCGCGGTGCCGAGCACGATCCGCTGCGCGCCCGCCGCGCGCCAACGCGCCGCGATCGAGGCGTCGCGCACGCCCCCGCCGACCTGCACACGCAGCTTCGTGGCAGCGAGGATCGCCTCGATGGTGGCGAGGTTGCCGGGCTTGCCGTCGCGCGCGCCGTCGAGATCGACGACGTGCAGACGCATCGCACCTGCGGCCTCGAAGCCGCGCGCGATCGCCACCGGATCGTCCGAGTACACCGTGACCTGATCGTAGCGGCCCTGCGTGAGCCGCACGACCTTGCCCTCCAAGAGATCGATCGCCGGGATCAGCTCCATTGCAGGAACGACTCCAAGAGCTTCGCGCCGCGACGCTGGCTCTTCTCGGGGTGGAACTGGCATGCGAAGAGCGGCCCACGCTGGACCGCCGCGCAGAAAGCACCGCCGTAGTCGGCGGTGGCGACGGTGATCGACGGATCGTCCGGCACGCAGCAGTAGCTGTGCACGAAGTAGTACCAGCCGCCCTCGTCGAGCAGCGGCGTCTCGCGCGCGAGCGTGATCGGGCTCCACGTCATGTGCGGCACCTTCAGGCGCTCGCCGTCGACGTCGCGAAGCTCGTGCGGGAAACGACGCACCGTGCCCGCGAGCGCACCGAGCCCCGCGTGGCCGGGCGCCTCTTCGCTCGACTCGAACAGGAGCTGCATGCCGAGGCAGATCCCGAGGTACGGACGCTCGCTCGCGAGGTACTCGCGGAGCGCGTCGCCGAGCGCGCCCACGAGCGCCTCGCTGCCTTCGCGGAACGCGCCTTGGCCGGGCACCACGAGCCGCGACGCGCCGCGCACCTCCGAAGGGTCCCGCGTGATCGACGGCTCGGCGCCCACGCGCAGCAACGCCTGGTGGACACTGTGCAGGTTGCCGAGCCCGAGGTCGACGACCGTGACGCGCGTGGCGCTCGTGGCACTCATCGCGCTCACTCGGTCAGCGTCCCCTTCGTCGACGGCAGCGTGCCGGCCGCGCGCGGATCGATCTCCGTCGCGTGCCGCAGCGCCTTCGCGAAGGCCTTGAAGCAGATCTCCACGATGTGGTGGAGGTTCTCCCCCGCGTGCAGGTGGAAGTGCAGGTTGCACTGCGAGCCGCGCGCGAAGCCTTCGAAGAAGACCTCCGCGAGCTCGGTGTCGAACTCGCCGATCTTCGCCTTCGGCATCGGCACCTTCCACACGAAGTAGGTGCGACCGGAGAGGTCGAGCGCACAGGTCACGAGCGCCTCGTCCATGGGCAGCGTGGCCGAGCCGTAACGACGGATGCCGCGCTTGTCGCCGAGCGCGTCCGCGAAACACTTCCCGAGCGTGATGCCGAGGTCTTCGGTGGTGTGGTGGCCGTCGATCTCGGTGTCGCCGGTCGCTTTGACGACGAGATCGAAGAGCCCGTGGCGTGCGAGCTGATCGACCATGTGGCTCAAGAAGGGCAGCGGGGTCGCGACGTCGTGCTTCCCGGTGCCGTCGAGATCGAGCGAGACCGAGATCGAAGTCTCGGAGGTCGTTCGCGAGTGCTCGGCGCGCCGCGTCATGGGGCGCGAGCTTAGCAGGGCCGGGCCGCCGCGCAGTCGCCTTCGCCGAACGTGGCGATTCAAGGTTCGGGCGTCTCGCCCGGCAGCATCCCATCACCGCGCAGCCCCGCGAGCGGCTCCACCACGCTGCCCGGCGCGAGCGGCGGAAAGTCGTGCGCGAGGCTCGGATCCGCGTAGGCGTAGACGAGCGCGCGAACCGACCAGTCCGCGAACCACCAATGCCAGAGCTCGAGATCGAAGACGAGCTGCGACGAGAAGCGGATCGGATCGAGCACGTGCCAGCGCAGGTTCGAGCTCCGCCCGACGTGCCCCGGTCCGCTCGAGCAGGCCTCTCCGACGTGTCCCCGCGCGTCGGGCGCCAACGTCTGCGCGTGGAAGGGTCGCGCGTACCGATCGAGCGAACAGAACGCGGCGCCGAAGTAGTCCTCGGTGCCGGTGCCGAACCACGAGGGAAACGCCTCGCCGTCGAGGTAGATCTTCTCGTCGCCCTCGCCCCACCACGCACGCCCGCCGTTGCCGACCTGCAGCAGCATCCCGACCAGCGCCCCCTCTCCCCGCAGGTCGACGAGGCGCCAATCCCGTCGCGGCTGCGTGCGTGCGATCCCGAGATCGCGCCAACCCGCGACGAGACGCCACGTCGTGTCGATCGGCGCGTCGACGTGCAACGTGCCTTCGACCACCAGCGGCTCCGGAGACTCCACCGCGATCCTCAAGCGAGCGTCGAAGGGCATCGGCAATCGACTCACCAACGTTCCGTCCTCGCGCATCGAAGCGAGCGCGGTGTCGAAACGCGCGACCCCCGGGCCATGCCCGAAGAAATCGCCCAACGGCACCCGCACGGTCTCCACGCCGTCGAACGCGATCGAGAGCACCGCCGCGCGCAGCGTCGCCTCGTCGAAACGTTCGGGTCGAAGACGGAGCGCCCGCACGAGCCCCGAGCCTTCGAGATCGAACGCATTGCCCTCGAGCACGAACGCCTCTTCGCGCCCGACCTCGTAGCGGCTCGGGTCCTCGAGCTGCGCCGCGATCTCGCGCCGTCGCGCTGCGAGCGCCTCGTGCGCCACGTCCGACCACGGCTCCACCGCGGTCCGCTCGGGGTAACGGCGGACTCCGACGTGGTAGTAGAGCCCTTCGGTGTCCTCGCCGGTCACCCGCAGGCTCCGACCGAACGAGATCGGTGACGCGAAGGTCACGCCCCCCGCGGCCTCGTACGCGAACGGAGGCGGAAAACGCGGGTCACGCCCGGCGAGCAACCCGTCCATGGGTGCTTCGATCGCGAGCGCGTCGTCGACGTAGATGCGGATCGTGCCGTGTGGGTTCGCGCTCCAGATGCGTGTGAGCACCCCCGGACCGTCGACCTCCGCCATCACGTCCTCGCGTCGGCCTCCGGTCGAGAACGTGCCGTGAAAGTGGCCGCGGTCGCCGTTCGCGAACCAACCGTCGAGCGTCGCATCGCTCGGGTCGGACGCCGCAGGATCGGTGCTCGAGAAGAGGAGGTTTCGTTCGGGTCGCCACGTCGCGAGGTGCCCGAGCTCGGAGAGCTCGTCGAGGACGTCACGGAGCGTGACGTCGAAGGGGCGCACGACGGAGCCATCGGGTCCCCTGGAGCCATCGGGTCCCCCCGCGTCGTCGGGTCCCCCCGCGTCGGCGCTCGAGGTGGGCGGTCCGTCACCGCAGCCGAATCCGACGATCACGACGAAACCCACCCAGGCCGAGGCACGCACCGCGGCAGTGTGCACGGTCCATCGCGCCGCGCACACGTCGGGCGTCTCTCCGAGTTTCTGCCCCGGACCACCGAGTCCGCGTCGGGATCCACTCCTTTGGTGCTTCGAGCTGCCGGCGACCGGCATCGCATCCGCTTCGCACGCGACGCGTCCGTTGGTACGGTCCCGCTCGTGGCCGACCGCCTCGACGACCTCGACTACTACACGTTGCTCGGGCTCGAGCCGAACGCGACCGCCGACGCGATCCGCGACGCGTTCCATCGCTTCGCGTTGAAGTACCACCCGGACAACCACGCGGGCGGCGACCCGACGCGTCTCGCGCGCGCCACGCAGATCTTCCGCCGCGGCGCCGAGGCGTACCGCGTGCTCTGCAGCCCGGACTCGCGCCGTCGCTACGACGAAGGGCTCGGCCGCGGCGAGCGTCGGCTGACCGCGGAACCCGAAGCCGCCGCGCGAAAGCCCGCGCCGGCCCAGACGATCAACCGCAAGGCGCATCCCTTCTACAAGAAGGCCGAGCAACTCCTCGCCGCGGGCGATCTTCCGAACGCGAAGCTGCAGCTCAAGATCGCGCTCGGTCACGATCCGGAGAGCGGGCTCTTGCAGGGCAAGCTCGCGCAGGTCGAAGAGCAGCTCGCCGCGCGAAAGCGCTGATCGAACGCGGGCACGCACCCCACGTGACGCACACCCGCGACCAGGAGCACAAGCGCGCACACGAGAGCACTCGGCCCACCACGGCCCGCGAAACACCCGTAGCGCACGCGCGGACGCTGCTACGCTTTGCGCTTCACCGAGGAGGCCCCGGATGCCGATGTTCCTGTCCACCCGCCACGCTCCCGCTCGGTCGATGTTCGCGCTCGCGGTCGTCTTCGGCTGCGGCGACGAGCCCGCTCCGCCGCCGAACGTCGCGCAGGCCCCGACCTTCGCCAGCGCACCGACGATCGAGGTCGAGCCCGCGCACGGCGGCACCGTCGTGGTCGCGGGCACGCAACCGGTCGAGGTCGTGCCGCACGCGAGCGGCGAGGTGCACGCGTACGTGGTCGGAGCACCACCGCCCGCAGGCGCCGAGCTCGCGGTCACCGTCCCCGTGCGCGACGGTGTGCGCACGGTGGAGCTCGAGTGGAATCCCGCCACCGTCCGCTTCGAAGGCCGCGTGCGTCGCGTCGAGGTCGTTCCGGGCCCGGTCGACGTCGTCTACGTGACCGGCGGCACGCGCTGGGTCGGACACGCGCCCACCGTGGTCGTGGCGCCCGCCGTCGTGGTCGCGCCCGCCGCGGTCGAAGTCGAGGTCGGCGGGCCGCGCGAGGTGATCGTCGCGCCGCCGAGCCCGACCGTGGTGGTCACCCCGCCGCGCCCCACCGTCGTCGTCACGCCACCGCGTCCGACCGTCGTCGTCACCCCGCCGCGTCCGCACGTGGTCGTCACGCCTCCCGGGGTCCACCTCGAAGTGCGCGGAGAAGCGCGCGGCAAACACCGCAAGCACCGCAAGCACCGGGGTCACCGCGGCCGCGGACGGGGTCACGCCGACGTCCGAGTGCGCATCCGTTGATGCTCGCGCGACCGCTCGACCGTGCGCTCGTCGGAGTCGTCGCGGCGGTCGCGCTCGCGGGCCTCGTCGCGGAGCTCGGTGACTTCCTGCTGGGCTGGCCGCCCTCCGTCGCGCTCGCGCTCTCGCTCAGCTACGAGCACAACCTTCCGTCGTGGCTCGCGAGCGGTCTGCTCTTGCTGGCCAGCGCATCGCTCTTCGTGTGTGCGGAACGCGCGCGTTCGGATCGCGCTCGTTGGACCGCGCTCGGCCTCGTATTCGCGCTCGCGTCGCTCGACGAAGCGATCGAGCTCCACGAGGGCCTCGGCGCGCTCTACGCGGGCTCCGGCGCGCTGCACTTCGGTTGGGTGATCCCCGGCGCAGCGATCGCGCTCGCGATCGGGCTCTCCTTCCTCGGCTTCTTGCGTCGACTCCCTCGGATCGATCGTCGACGCTTCGTGATCGCCGCCGTGCTCTTCCTCGGGGGCGCGCTCGGCATGGAGCTCCCGCTCGGGCTCTGGACGGAGACCCACGGTGACCAGAACCTCGGCTACGGGGTGATCGACTGGATCGAAGAGAGCCTCGAGCTCGCGGGCGCGACGTTCTTCGTGCTCGCGCTCCGAGCGAGGCTGCGACGAGGCGACCCGAACGAAGCGACGCCGCCTACGTCTCCGACCGAGGCATCGTCGTGAGCCCGTACCTCGTCTCCGCGCGCTACGACTGGGCGTTCTTCCTCGCCCCGCCCGTGCTCGCGCTCGTGCTCGGCGTCGCGCTCGCAGGCACTCCCGCGACCGCGGAGCTCGCCGCGCTCGGCGACAGCCCCGCCGGCCTCGGCCTGGCGATCCTCATCCACGCCCACCTCGTGGCGGTCGTGTTCCGCAGCCACACCAACCCGACGATCTTCGAGCGCCACCGCGTGCGCTTCGTCGTGGTGCCGCTCGTGCTCTTCGTCGCGCTCGTCGCGTCCGATTGGATCGCGCTCGCCGCGACCGTCGTCGCGACGTTCTGGGACGTCTGGCATTCGGGCGCACAGACCTTCGGCTTCGCCCGCATCTACGACCGCAACGCGGGCGTGCCGCCGGAGCGCGACCGCAAGCTCGACTTCGCGATGAGCCAGCTCCTCTACGTCGGTCCGGTGATCGCGGGCGCGACGCTCGTCGACCACCTCGCGGAGCTCGAGCTCTTCGCCGACTACGCCGATCCCGTCTCGCAGGCGCTCGCCCACGTGCCCGCGGAGACCCTCGCGCGGCGACCGATCCTCGCGGTCGCGATCGCGCTCGCCATCGCGATCGTCGTCGCGGTCTACCTCGGCGTCGCATGGCGTCGACACCGACGCGGCGAGCCCGTCTCCGCGCTGAAGCTCTGGCTCGTGCTCTCGACCGGCGCGTGCTCGATCGTCGCGTGGGGCTTCAACACCTGGGGCGAAGCGTTCTTCGTGATGAACCTCTTCCACGCGGTGCAGTACCTCGCGCTCGTGTGGTGGTCGGAAGGACGACGCCTCGCACGCGGACGCCTGCGTAGCGCGGGCGCGCTCGCGATCTTCTTCGGCGGCACGCTCACCTACGGCGTGTTCGCCGCGACGATCGACGCCGAGCACCACGCGCTCTGGAGCCTGACGATCGTCGTGTCGCTCATGCACTTCTGGTACGACGCGTTCGTGTGGTCGGTGCGCCGCGGCGACGTGTGACCCGCGCCGGCGGGCTCGCGCGATGCTCCGACATCCGGCCGAGCGGAGCCGTTGCCAGCCGGTCAGCGCGACGAGCGCTCAGCGCGACAAACGATCGATCGCGCGCTGCACGTCGCGACGCAGGCACCGGTCGTCACGCTCCGCCTCGCGCGCGAGGCGGTACAAGGTCGGCAGCGCACGCGGATCGCCGAGCACGCGCAACGCGCGCACCGCGTCGCGTCGGTCTTCGCACTCCGCGCTCGTCTCCACCGAGAGCAGCATGCGCGCGAAGGGCGGGAGCTGCGCCTGGTGCGGAATCAGCCGCGCGGCGGCGCCGGACCGCGTCGCGGCATCCGGGCTCGTGATCAGCGTCGTGACGTCCAGCGCGAGCTCCGCCGGCACGTCGCCGATCGGCCCCGCTTCGCCGGCCGAGACCGCGGTCACCGCCTCGGGCGCGTCGTCGCCTCCACATGCCGCGCGTACGCCGAGGCACGACACCACGAGCAACGTCAGCGCACCCATCGCGAGAAACGCGCTCCTCGGGAGCGGCGGGCTCGACGCGGGGCGCGGCGCGGGCGCGATCATCGTCGGCGCGAGGGCGACCGGCTGCGAGTCACGTGCCGGGACCGCGGCGGGCCTGCCGATCGTCGCAGGCCCCGTCGACGAAGGTGAGCTCGCCATCGAGGCGCCGGGTGGAGGTGTCGCGATCGTCGCGTCCGACGGAGGCGGCGGCGTCGCGATCGTCGCGTCCGACGGCGGCGGCGGCGTCGCGATCGTCGCCGCCGACGGTGCACGCGCGCGGGTCTCGGTCACCCGCGGCACCGGCCCGAGCGCATGCGCCATCGCGCGCAGCGCGTCGCGGATCGGCCCCACGTCGCTCGGCCGCGCGTGCTTCGAGCTCGCGAGCATCGTGGCGACGAGCGCGTCGAGCTCGGGCGGGACGTCCGGCACGCGCGTGGAGAGCCGCGGCGGATCCGCGGTGAGCTGCGCCGCGAGGATCTTCCCGAGCTCGTCTTGCGGATACGGCAACGTGCCCGTGCAGAGCTCGTAGAGGATCACGCCGAGCGCGTAGATGTCCGCGCGCGCGTCCACGGGCTCGCCGACCGCTTGTTCGGGCGGCATGTACCCCGGCGTCCCCATCACGGTGCCGACGCGCGTGAGCACGCTCGTGCCCGCCTCGGTGACGCGCGCGATGCCGAAGTCGAGCACACGCGCCTGCACGCGCTCGTCGACCATCACGTTCTCGGGCTTGAGATCGCGGTGCACGACCCCGATCGCGTGCGCGGCCACGAGCGCGTCCGCGATCTGCGCGCCGACCTGGACGGCGAACCGCCAATCGGTCCCGTCGTCGAGCCACGCGCGCAGGTTCTTCCCCGGCGCGAGCTGCATCACGAGGTACGCGCTTCCGTCGGCGAGCGTCCCGTAGTCGATCGCGCTCGCGACGTTCGGATGCTCGAGCTTCGCGCTCACCATCGCCTCGCGTGCGAACCGCTCCGCGAGCTCCGCGCTGCCCGCGAACGAGCCATGCACGACCTTGAGCGCAACGCTCTTCCGTAGGCGCAGGTGCTCGGCGACGAACACCGCGCCCATGCCGCCTTCGCCGAGCACGCGCTCGATCCGATATCGCCCGTCGACGATCTCGCCGACCCCGAGCTTGCTCGCGTTCACGTGAACCACGCGGCGGGTCGGGGGATCTTGGCCAGCGCGCGCCGCATCGCGCCCGCGTCGACGAATCGCGCGTCGGGATCCTTCGCGAGCGCGCGCTGCACGAACGCTTCGAGCGCGGGCGCGACACCGAGATCGTGGCGCGCTTCTTCGAGCGACGGCGGCGGCTCGCAGAGGTGCATGCGGAAGAGCTCCGACACCTCCTCCGCGACGAAGGGGAAGGTCCCCGTGAGCATCTCGAAGATCAGCACGCCCATCGCATACACGTCGACCCGCGCGTCGACGGCGCTCGCACGAATCTGCTCGGGCGCCATGTACGCCGGTGTTCCGAGCAACATGCCTTGCGACGTCAGGACCGTGCGCGGTCCCCACGGGTCGTCACTCGTCTGCTTCGCGAGCCCGAAGTCGAGCAGCTTCGGCACGACGCCGTGCACCGTACGCGCGAGGAAGACGTTGTCCG
>ERZ761602.8255-NODE-8255-length-10574-cov-10.845042_pt1 | contig 10574 bp, 7 predicted proteins | sample MGYA00512165_ERZ761602 | MGnify/ENA primary metagenome ERZ761602 (study PRJEB28899, sample SAMN02445085) | bioreactor sludge metagenome | biome: EBPR sludge; isolation source: Thorneside wastewater treatment plant | place: Australia: Brisbane, Thorneside...
GAATAACCCCAAGAATTTGATTCCTTCCAAATCCTTTGTGGTTTTTCAGAAATATTTCTTAGAATGACATCAATTTTCTTTATAGGATGAATAGGATGATCATTGGTCTTAGATAGCTCATTTTTATCTGCAGAAACAATCTCTAAAGCCCAAGGAGATTTTGAAATATTTTCGGCTTTGGATGCGATGGGGCTTAAGACGATGAAAACCAATGTAACAATAAAAGAATAACAGACTTTATTTCTCAACATGACTCTCACCAATAAAGTTACATAAATGTGCTTTTGCTTATTGCTCTCGCAATAAACCCCGCTCGCTGAGAGCAGGGAGCAGATCAAGTATATGTATAGCCAGGATACATTCTTTTGAGCGCTTGGCCATGTGCCTTCATTTCAGCAGTAGATGGCCGAACAATAGCCGCAGCTAGGACTGTGCCGTCGGAAAGACGGTCAAAACCCCAAGAAATTGCAACAAGATGGTGAACCTTCGTCCCAGTTACTTCAGTGAGGGCAGTGATAAATTTAATCCATGTTCGTCCAGATGCCGGCGAGCTTTCTGAAGGCCTGTCATAAAAGCTGCCATCACCCGCAGCAAACTCCGCGTCCGTGTAATAAAACGGCTTTGCATCATCAGCCTTGCAAACGCCAGGCACCGCTGGCAGTGCGACTGTGTGAATGCCTCCTGACTTCCCAAACGGATCGACATAAGTGCGTAGCTTGCACGCCTTGAAAAATGTTCCATTCTCAGTGACGGTTTGAACCCAGCGCAGTTCTTTGCCAGCCGTACTTGGCACATTGTGTTTAATTTGGATTTCAATGCCATCAGCTGTCTTGGTATATTTAGTGACTTCGATGTGCTTGCCTTTATGCACCGCACCATTGATTGTGAATTTTCTCATGATGTGTATCTTCCCAAGCATTTCAATTCATCGGTGTTAAATTACCCACCGTATATCACTTCCTTTTAATCCAAACTGGCCTTAACGGCTTGGGGTATTTAGTGAGATAACCATAGCACTCCTAAAACCCCTCATTGATTACCATAAAGAAAGCTCATGACAGAAGAAGCACACTCTATACCAATCTTTGATAGCCTATCATCGGTGCTAATGGCCGATAGTTCACCACATTATCCAGGTCATAATAGTCATTCATAATCCCTGTTAAGTTCACTTTGGACCGGTCCATTTTAACCAGAATTCAACATACCTAATCCCTTATCTTTAAAAAAGCACTTAAAGTGAACTAAACCTATTTCTCTGATATTACTTAATAGGTCTCAGGAAAGATTCAGCTAACAACCGACAGGTACGGCCCTCCTCTTGGGGCATCGAGAAGGTGTTTGGTGACGCAATCGATTACGTCATGCTGGTGGAGGGAGGGTTACGAAAAATAAGAACAGCAAGGCCAGCGTTATTATAATCTGGCTCATTTTTTGAAAGCGGATAAGTGCTCAGTGACTGAAAATCTCGATCTTGGAGCTATCTCAGCCAGTTATATCGAACGCCAAAATATCGCCATATGGATAGGAATGCGGCGCTTTACCCGTTTGCCCAACGAGTAAAAGCAAGTAAATTGATAACCTTGAACATGCCGTTCCCTTGCATTTCATACACTAAAATTTCACGCAGATTCATAAGACATTGTGCATCATTCGAGCAATGGAGGCTGGAGCGGCACAAGGAACCTCCTGACTGGTTTAAGCGCAGACGGTCTGGTCTTCTCCATGGCCCACCGGGCCGCTACGGTTAATGCTCCAGCTCCCAGCAGCAAAAATGCTTTCACCACCAGTGTCATTGCAGGAGTTCCTTGATCACTCCAACTTATGCACTGATTGATGCGTCCATGGCGGGAAACATCCATTCTTAAAGAATATGCTTGAATAGCTGCGTATAAGCTTCTTCCTGCTTTGCTCAGGGGAAAAACACATAAATCTCATTTAAACACGAGCTTAACTCTATCACTACCTAATTAAGGAGGACTGATGTATATCAAACCGCTTTCACTCATTTTCTCCTGCATCGTTTGCAGCCTACTCATATTCAGTAGTAGTGCCTATGCGGATAAGCCACTTAAGAGCGCGCTTGGCTTGGATACCGAACAAGCCGCGAAGATGGCAGCGATTCAAAAAGAAGCTCGCGACGCAATGAGAAACCCTCGTGGAGATTTACATCGCAAACAACGCGAGTTACGTCGCGCTAAAACAGCCAATGACAGTGCAGCAATTGCCAAGCTAGAAAAGGAAATTCCACCGCTGCAGGAAAAAATGAAACACGTTCACGATAAAGAAGAGCAAGAGATTCGTGCAGTCCTCACCCCTGAACAAACCAGCAAATACGAGCAGTGGCTCCAGGAACGCGATGCAATGGCCGGTAGCTCACGCGACGTGAAAGATTATTAGAAAGTTGAGGATACGATAAGGTATTTTCGGATGCCCGTGTCCGTATCTAATCCTAAAATTTTGCCGGCTCACTCCAAGGTGATTGCTTCGTTATTGGTCAGTTTGGGGACAAAGCCGCGTTGACGTAAGCGGTGATCCCTGAACAGGAAATTCATCTGTTTTTCTACCCAGCAGCACCGTGATGATAAAGTTTTCAAGCGGCATGGCAGTCTCTCTGTGAGGTTGGGGTGATTGGTTCCTCCCAGCTTTGCTCACATCGCTATACCACATCGACTCGCCCTTATCCCCTCTCAAAAAGTCAAATATCGCGTATTACATATCATTTTATATATCAATCATTGGAGCAGCTCCCAACAGACCTGTCATTATAGATAGATCGGGGCCTAAATATTTAGAGACCATATTAAGGGTGCTGCCATTTTCGCCGAAAACAGACCGACTATTTAGCCTTAAATACAATTTCATTAATTAAATCAATCAAATAAATAGCATAAAGGCTCAATCTTTCTATTAGTACAGCACGCAAGCACTACTTAAGATCATGGCATAGATCTCTCTCTGCCAACTGATTTCATGATGCGCTACCCCTTGACTCTTCAATCAGAGCACATCTATCTTATGTTACATTTTTAGATGTCAATAAGGGTAATGTTTATAGCGCAGACCACCGTTTCCTTACCGTGAATTCTAGCCTGATCATGGGTCTGCCCTCTCTATAAAAGGGTCCGAAGGAATAATAAGTCTATCGGACTTAGTTCAAAAAAATCTAACTTTGTTGCGCAGTTAAATATAAATGAATGCAACAGAACCGAAAAAAATAGCACCTGTGATCATTGGCAAGCTTAGCTTGCAGGCCAAATTAATTTGGCTGTTCGTCTTGATCAAGGTCGTGCCACTCATATTACTGGCTGCTGTTGCTTGGACAGGGGTACAGCATCTTGGACAAGAGATCCAAAGCCATACGAGTCAAATAGCTACAGAGGTACGCTCCACTATCGGAGAGATGGTCAACAAATCCTCCAATGCAGCCGAAGATGCCCTAAACAAGCGTGCACGCGAAGAACTCGAGCGTCTGACTACCGATACGGCACGCCAGGTAGCAAGCTTTCTGTATGCGCGTGATGAAGACATTCTGCAAGCGGCCTGGCTCACGCCTAGCCAGAAGCTCTATGAAAACTTCATTGCTAACCGGTCACAACGGGTGGTCGATCCGGGGCGCTGGCAACTAGCAGAGGACGGTAGTCAGTGGGTACCTGCAGTCGAACCCATAGAAAATCAGAACACCGCTACGGGTATATCGAGCAACCGGGAAAACGACAAGGACTTTCACTATCGCCCGCCAGAAAGCGTACTGCCGAACCTGCGTAAGCCACTGTTTCATGAAATAACTTTCGTCGATCTTGACGGCATGGAGAAGATTAAGGTATCTGCCACCTCGTTATTGCCGCATGAACTGCGCGATATCAGTAAACCGGAAAACACCTGGTGTAAGGCAGAAACCTATTTTTCCGAACTGAAGAAACTCAAGCCTGGCGAAATCTATGTATCAGAGGTAATTGGTCCCTACGTTGGCTCACACCTTATCGGTCCCTACACCCCGGAAAATGCTCGTAAGCAGAACCTGCGCTATGTGCCGGAACAGGAAGCCTATGCTGGACGCGAGAATCCCGTTGGCAAACGCTTCAAAGGCATCGTGCGCTGGGCAGCGCCGGTGGTTGAAAACGGATCTATCAGTGGCTATGTGACGCTGGCGCTAGATCACGACCATCTGATGGCGATGACCGGCCACCTGCTGCCCACGTTGAAACGCTACACACGAATCGCCGATGCAGAGAACGGCAACTACGCCTTCATGTGGGACTACCAGGATCGCGCTATCGCCCATCCCCGTCATCATTCGCTGACTGGTTTCGACCCTGCAACCGGCCAACGCGTTACGCCCTGGCTGGAAGCATCAATCTATGAACAATGGCAGGCGAGTGGCGAACCGCTAGAAGTCTTCCTGCACAAAGTACCGCCATTCGATGCACAAAGCCGTGACAAGAAGCCCGCCAAAGCACTGACCGCTGCCGGAACTATCGGCCTGGACTGCCGCTACCTCAACTTTGCACCACAATGTGCCGGTTGGCATGATTTAACGAGGGACGGCGGTTCCGGCTCCTTCCTCATTCTCTGGAGTGGCGTCTGGAAGATCACCACCGCTGCTGCGATTCCCTATTTCACGGGCCAGTATGGAAAGACCCCGCGCGGCTTTGGCTTTGTCACTATCGGTGCCAACATCGGCGATTTTCAGCGTCCTGCGGTCGTGATGGCCAAGCAGATGGACGAGAAAGTGCGCACCTTGGAAACCTATATCGAGGAAAGGCAAGCAACGATCCAGAATATACTGGTCAACACTATCAAGCGCATGGAGGTGAACCTGACCTTCTCGACGGCGCTGATGATAGTGGTCGTAATCAGTATTGCGGTCTGGTTGGCGCAACTGATCGCGCAGCGCCTCAAGGTCTTTATCACCGGCCTGAAGCGGGTTGAGGCGGGCGAGTACAGCTACCGTTTCCCCAAACAATCCGACGACGAGCTGAACATGCTAGCGAATTCGCTCAACTGCATGACCTACAACGTCGAACAGGCGTATGGGCAACTTGAGAAGGCAAATCGCCATGAGGCAGAGCGTCTAGCGCAAATGGTAGAGGCGCGTACTGCTGCACTTGAACAGGCCATGGCTGCGACTGAGAACGCACGATCACTGATTGAATCGACGCTGGAAGGGACCTACAGCGGAATCCTCGTGGTCAATCGGCACGGCAAGATAACCCTGGCCAACCAGCAGTTCAGCAAAATGTGGCGTATTCCACAAGCACTGATCGATGCTGGAGACGATGAGGCTGTTCTCACCTATGGGACGCAACAGCTTGCTGAGCCGCAAGCGTTTCTGGAAAAAGTGCGGGTGCTCTACAACACACCGGAAGTTGCCTCACGTGACACATTAATATTCAGCGATGGCCGCGTCTTTGCCCGCTTTTCGCATCCCCAACGCATAGGCGATGAAATCATCGGTCGGGTTTGGAGTTTTCTGGATATTACCGATCAATATCAAGCTGAACAGCAGATCAAGGACCAGCGGGAATTCATGATGACTCTGATGGAGAGCCTGCCTATACCTGTTTTCTACAAAGATATCAAAGGCATATACCTCGGATGCAACAAAGCCTTTGAGGTCATTATCGAGAAAAAACGAAGCGAGATCATTGGCAAGAGTGTTTTTGACATAGCTCCAAAGGATATTGCTGATCGGTATCACGCTATGGATCAGAGCCTGATCAACCAACCGGGTACGCAAACCTATGAATGGTTAGTGAAGCGCAGTGATGGCACAACCCGCAACGTCGTGCTCCACAAAGCAACGTATTTTCGTGCTGATGGTAGTGTCGCCGGTCTAGTGGGTGCTATCAATGACGTGACAGAGCAGATGGAACTCATAGGAAGAATCAGAGAAATGCAGGCGCAACTTGAGCAACGTGCTGAGTCCGCTGACAGCGCCAACAGAGCAAAAAGCGCCTTCCTAGCCAACATGTCTCATGAGATTCGCACCCCGATGAATGCCATCATCGGTATGGCCGATTTGGCCCTGAACACGCCCCTAAATAACCGGCAGCGCAATTACCTCGAGAAGATCAAGATGGCGTCGGACTCGCTGCTGCATGTCATCAACGATATCCTCGACTTCTCAAAGATCGAGGCCGGCAAGTTGAAGATGGAAGCCGTTCCTTTCGTCCTTGAGACCGTGTTTGAACAACTTTCCAGTGTGTTGGCCTTACGCGCTGAAAACCAGGGTATCGAATTGTTCTATGACATCAACGATGACACCCGTTTGCTCATTGGCGACCCATTGCGGCTTGGACAGGTGCTGATCAACATTGTCGGCAACGCGCTGAAGTTCGCCGCTGGCGGCCAAGTCATCGTGCGGGTCGAGATCCAGGCTTTTAGCGACAACAAAGCTGAACTGCACTTTGCCATCAGCGACGAAGGTATCGGGATGACTGCTGAACAGATTGCCCACCTGTTCCAGCCCTTCACCCAGGCCGATGCATCCACCACCCGCCGCTATGGGGGAACAGGGTTGGGTCTAGCGATCAGCCGCCACTTGGTCGAGATGATGGGCGGGCGCATATGGGCTGAGAGCCAGCTCGGGAAAGGCAGCATCTTCCACTTTACGGCATGCTTCAAGGTATTGGGTATGGATCGTCGCCTTGGCATTGCTGGATTTACCAGGAAGCTGCCGGAATTCTCCCATCGGCCGGTATTAGTGATTGACGACAGTCCGGCATCTGTCCATATCCTGACCCATCTGATAAGTCAACTTGGACTGGCTGTTGAGTCAGCTACAAGCGTGGAAAAGGCGCTGACATTGCTTGATACTCAACGCGGATCACCCTATCTTGCGTGCCTTATCGACGGGTGCAAATCCGGGATTAATGGTATTGAGCCGATCCGGCGCCTGCGCGAAAAGATAGCATTGCAAGGGGTTGATCCGCCACCGCCTATGATCCTGATCACCCCCTACAGCCACCATGATGAACTGTGCGAAACTGGCAATGAAATACAAGGTTTCCTGGCCAAGCCGGTTAGTGCGCGTCATCTTTATGTCGAATTATCCCGTTGTCTGGGGATTGCAGTTAACAAACCCCAGATAGACCGGCGCAAACCGAGCGGGCTTCAATGGTCGCGTTTCCATGGCCTGGACATTCTCCTTGTTGAGGATGTTGAGTTTAATCAAGAAGTTATTATGGAATTACTATCTACAGTTGGCCTACCGGTTCGCCTTGCCAAGAATGGCGCTGAAGCACTCAAGGCTGTGGCGGCCCAGAAACCTGACCTGATCCTGATGGACTGCCAGATGCCTGTGATGGATGGCCATACTGCGACCCGGATATTACGCAGCAACCCAGAAACGCGTCACATTCCCATTATTGCTCTGACCGCCAATGCGATGTTAGCCGATCAAGAGGAATGCCTTTCTGCTGGCATGAATGCCCACCTTGCAAAACCAATCCGCATGGAACTACTCTACGAGCGAATGGTGCAGTGCCTGCCGACTGTTATCTCTCCAGCGCCAGTTTTTGTGATCCCGAAGGAATGTGCTGCTACAGAAGCTCCCGCGATCCCGGAATTCCCTGGCATTGACCAAGCGGTCGGACTCTCATATGTAGGCGGCCGGTCAGCATGGTTTTTGCGTGTACTCAAACAATTCCGCGACACCGATGGCAAAAATTTCCTGTCACAGTACCTGCAGGCACTGGAGGAAAACGATTGGAAAACCTGCATACGGTTAGCACATTCCCTCAAAGGGGTAGCCTATACGCTCGGTGCGCTCGATCTGGCCGAAGCAGCAGTTGCTTTACTGGCCGCTGCTAAAGCGAAGGACGCTGATGCTTGTGCACACCTGTTCCCGAAACTTGAGGTGCAGTTCCGGAAAGTAATCGAGGGACTCACCAACCTCGATGAGGTGATCACCGCTCATCAAGCTGTGCCTAAGACGCCATCAGCAGAACAAAAACTGGACACAGTAGCTGCTGCGGGTACTGGGTCCGAACAATTCCAGATGGTATAACTCAAAATTGCCTTATTCGGCTCAGCGAGAATCGCCTTGAGGTGCTTCGCTACTCATTCCAGGTACCGGCACCTCAAAATGCAGAGGGCCTGCTTTTCTCAGGAAGCATTGAGATCCACCACGGTTCGACCGCGTACCCGGCCGGCGATGATGTCTTTAGCTAGCTGGGGTACTTCTTCCAACGAGGCGACATGGGAGATGCTTTGCAACGCGTTGCTAGGAAGATCCCGGACGAGACGTTCCCACGCCTGCCGGCGCCGGGCTACCGGACACATCACTGAATCCACGCCGAGCAGCTTGACGCCGCGCAGGATGAAGGGCATGACGGTCGCCGGCAGATCCGCCCCGCCTGCTAGACCGCAGGCCGCTACCGCACCACCGTAATCAACCTCAGCCAGGACCCGCGCCAGCATCGTGCTGCCTACTGTGTCTACTGCCCCGGCCCAGCGTTGCGCTTCCAGCGGCTTGGACGGCTGACTCATCTCTTCCCGGCTGACGAAACCAGCGGCACCCAATTCGCGCAAATAGCTCCCGGTTTCCGGGCGGCCACTGACCGCATGCACTGTGAAACCGAGCTTGGCTAGTAAAGCCACTGCCACACTACCGACCCCCCCGCTGGCACCCGTCACCAGCACGGGTTTGTCACCACCGGGAGTCATTCCAGCTTCTTCCAGCGCCATAACGCACAACATGGCAGTAAAGCCAGCAGTGCCGATGGCCATGGCGGTTTGGGTATCCATTCCGGCGGGCAACGGCACCAGCCAACGGGATTGCAGCCGGGCTTTCTGAGTGTAACCACCCCAGTAACGCTCCCCTACGCTCCAGCCGGTTAGTACCACCTTGTCGCCAGGCCGGTAGCTGGGAGAAGAGGATTCCAACACGGTACCGGCCAAATCGATGCCCGGCACCATTGGGAACTGACGCACGATCTTGCCCTTGCCAGTCACCGCTAGACCGTCCTTGTAATTGAGCGAGGAATATTCCACCGCTACCAGCACATCACCCTCGGGTAGATCGTCGACGGTGAGTTGTTGGATCGTGGCGATGGTTTTCTTGTCTTCCTGGGTCAGAACCAACGCTTTAAAAGTGTTTTGGGTCACGGTGCGTCTCTCCGGTGAAAGATTGGGGATAGTGGCGGGATCATGCTCCAGCGCAATTTGCAGTTGCTAGGGCAGTAACGGCCCTGCGTTTAGGTCGATAAATCAATCTTATTTGAATAGAGATCTATTTGTCAAACAAATAGATAAATAATAGATTAACAAATTATCATGCATCTGATATGCTGTCATTAAGCAAATAAAGACAAATAGTTATGAAAATTTTATGGTTGATGCCGCTTCAGCGGAACCAACACAGGTAACCTCCATGGCGATCAAATTCGAGCCGCTGGTCACGGAAAGTCTGGCCAAGCAAATTGCGGAAAATATCCGCGAGGCAATCATGACAGGCAGTCTCAAGGTCGACGAGCGCTTGCCGACCGAGGAAGAATTAGCGGCCCGGTTCGAGGTATCGCGCCCCACCATCCGTGAAGCACTCAAGCGGTTGGCGGCCCAGCATCTAATCCGTTCCCGCCGTGGCCCAACTGGAGGTACTTTCGTCAATCGTCCCAGTCAGGACGAGGTGCGCCTCAATTTGACCAATGCTATGACGTTGTTGGTGGGCATGGGGGAATTCGATCTTGCCGATATTGCCGAAACCCGGCAGGGACTCGAAACCCTCTGCTGTCGCTTGGCGGCGGACCGGCGGACCGAGTCACAGCTGACGGCGATGGCGGCTGAACTGGATATCCAGAGTGATTCGAAACTCAGCGATGCGGATTTTTGTGCTTCCGACGTGCGTTTCCATCGCATTCTTGCCGACGCTACGAATAACGCACTGCTGAAGTTCATCATGTTGACCGTGATCGATGCCTTGCAACCGGTTGCCAACATGGTGGTATATCCATTCCGGGAACGGCAGCGCCTGGTTGCCCAACATCAGCGTATTCTCACTGCGCTCCAGGCGCACGATGCCGATACCGCTATCGCCGTGCTGACCGGGCAAATCGCAGATTTACGCGATAAGTATGCGCAGGCTCTAGAGTCGCGGCGGAGAACAGCTTCCGCTTGACTTTAAGACGATGATTTCTGAGTGGCTTCCGCTTCACAAGCGACGGGCAAGCCACAATCTTCCGGGTGGCCAGCGCAGCAATTTTCAGTCAAATACCCCAGCACGGCGTTGATCGTGGTGAAATCAGCGGAATAAATCAGCGAGCGGCTTTGCCGGACGCGTTGCACCAAGCCAGCATGTTGCAGTGTTTTTAGATGGAACGATAGGGTCGGCAGCGCCAAACCGAAGTGTTCGCCAATCTGCCCAGCCGATGCGCCGGCAGAACCCACCTCCACCAGATAGCGAAAGATATCCAGGCGCGTTTCCTGGGCCAGCGCGCCTAATGCGTTCAATACATCTGATTTTTTCATCATTTCGCTACATTAAAAATGATTGGGCAGCTACTAAATTCTTTATAAAAAATCCACGAAATCAATCAATTTATTTGCTTATCGGAATTTTTATAGATCACGCA
>ERZ761602.8256-NODE-8256-length-10574-cov-4.855405_pt1 | contig 10574 bp, 9 predicted proteins | sample MGYA00512165_ERZ761602 | MGnify/ENA primary metagenome ERZ761602 (study PRJEB28899, sample SAMN02445085) | bioreactor sludge metagenome | biome: EBPR sludge; isolation source: Thorneside wastewater treatment plant | place: Australia: Brisbane, Thorneside...
GCAGGGCCACGATCACGCCTACCTCCGCACCTATCCGATGAAGAACGAACAGCGCGTCGGCTCTCCCGCGGAAGGCACCGTATACGTGCTCAGCGTTTCCGGCACGAAGTTTTACGATCAGGGCGACTTGCCCTATATCGAGGTCGGAATGACGAATGTCGCCACCTATCAGGTGCTCGACATTCAAATTGACGGCAATCGCTTGGTCTATCGCGCCTACGACGTGGACGGCAACAAGCGAGACGAACTCATCATCGAAAAATGATGCGTCACCCGTAGCGCCACCAGAACAGGAGCGCCACAAGCGCCAGCGGAAACAGCGCAACAAAAAACGCGCCCAGCCCGCCCGTCTTCATCAGCGCAATATGCGTTTCCTGCGGCGTCGTCGAAAGGATGAACGGCTCCTTGCCGCCAACCTGCAGCGTGCCCTGTGCAAGTTGCTGCCCGCGCGAAATCAATTCGTCCTCTTCCGTCAACGGGCCGTCATCTTCGCTGTCGATTTCCGGATCAGACGCATCGTCTTCGCCCTCATCGTCCGCGCCATCACCACGCTTGCTAGCGTACATACCAAGCGCGAGCAGGAAATCGCCCGCATACATCCGCTCTTCGCTATACCGAAACTTGGTGTTCTGCGTCCCCGACAACTCGAACATACCCTTGGCTGATTCCGTTGGCGGCACGCGTCGCGGGTTGCGTTCCTCCGGTTCCTCATCCGCGCCGTACCAAAGGCTCTTGTCCGTCGGCGTAACTTCCGCGCAGTCCGGATACACAACGCAGACCCCGGTGTCGTCGCGAAGCAGGAACGGTTCCGTACTGGTGACTTCGCGCACGGTGTCCCATCGCGACTGCGTGTTATTGCCTGAGCCGCGTATCCACTTCTCAACCTTTGCGTGATACCAACAGCACGGCGCAAGCGTGAGCGGCGCGGTCAATGCCCTGCCGTCAATTGCTTCAATCTCTCCTTCAATTTCACAATACCCATCTTCTGCCCATGCAATCTTCGAGGTCGGCATGCGCTGCACCAGCGCCCCGCGCTTCCGCGCATACACGCCCGCATACACCATGATCCCCGACATCGCAATCAAGAACGCCACCATCACCAGAAACACCAGCAAAGGCAGAGAAGCTATCATCACGAGCACTCCCCGATGCAGAGAACATAATCACGACAGCAATTTCAGCAGCCATCCTCGACCGCCACATCGCGCAATCCCCCCAACGGGAGGGCGGTCGTCCTCGACCGCTGTATCGCGCAGAAAAACCTAACACATTCCAAAACAATCACAGACGAGACCCAATCCGAAGCCATACACCCCAACCGTTCGATCGCCCCTCCAGCGGTCGAGGACGACCGCCCTCCCACATGCCTCGATTCCTATTCCTTGTTCCTGGTGGAGAGGCACTGCGGTCTGTTCAGGCCCATTTACAAGACAACAGAAAATATCGCAGAATGCTGTGTAACGATGGAGGTACACTACGTTGCTGCGACGGCGACCCGCACACGGCGTGAACGATTCCGATGGACCGACTATCGTGTTCGACACCATCTGCACAAAAGACCGTATTCCGTGGCTCGCCAATCCGACATGCCACACCCTACTCTGCCAAGTTTGGGTGGAATCTAGTGCATGGCTCGTTGGTCGCTACGTCATCATGCCCGACCACATACACCTGTTCGCTGCCCCAAACGTGCGCAACATCGATTTCGATTCATGGGTCGCCTATTGGAAGCGCAAGTTTAGTCTGGCGGCACAAAACCCCAGTCTGCGCTGGCAACGAGATCATTGGGATCGACGCATGCGGTCCAACGAAAGCTACGCCGAAAAATGGGACTACGTGCGCAACAATCCTGTTCGTCATGGCCTAGTTGGCAACTCCGACGACTGGCCCTACCAAGGCGAACTCAACATCTTAACCTGGTAATCCAACGGGAGGGCGGTCGTCCTCGACCGCTGTATCGCGCAGTAAACCTAACACATTCCAAAACAATCACAGACGAGACCCAATCCGAAGCCATACACCCCAACCGTTCGATCGCCCCTCCAGCGGTCGAGGACGACCGCCCTCCCGCACCACAACCTCGGGCCTACTTCAGCGGCTTCAAAACCTGTTTCTCATGCGCTCTAAAATCTTCGAAGCGGTGGAAGGTCATGAAATTCGCGTCGTGGGCGCGTTTCGCGCCGCCGAGTCCGTCTTCGAAGGCAGTCCGTGACACCGCGATAATGTCGTCGCCTTCAAAGAGCCAGTCCACGTATTGAAAGGCGTGATGCTCGACATCCGGGTGCGAGAGGAGGAGGGTGTGCATGGTCCACTTGCGCAGATCGCGAGAGGACATCAACACCAGGAAATTTCTAATCTTCGAATTGTCTACGTTCGGGTAAGACTTGAGCGCGGGCGTCGCAAGAGTCCAGTAGCGCTTGCTTTCTTCGTCAAATCGAATCGAAAACTTCTTTGCGCCGCCCGGAAAATCGATGAAATCGCGCTTTGGATTGAACGTAGCTTTCTTGCCATCCTTGCTGACGCGCACGATAGCCGCCTTCTCGCTTCCGGGCCGATAGTCCACGCGCAAGATGTTGTACATCTGCCCCCTGCGCACGACTGCATTGCCTTCGAGCCAGGCGTGAAACGTGTTGTCGAGCCACGCGGGATCGCGCGCAATGGAGTTCGAGAAGGTCCAATTCTCCGCCTTGAGCAGATCCGCGTCCACCGGCGCGCTCATCATGGTCGCTTGATAGATGACGCCCCACTTGCCGGGCGTCGCCGCCTTCTCGATTCCCCGCCAGAGCCGGCCTTTATGCGCGATAACCGGAACTGGCGCGGTGTGGTAATCACCAGGCATCAGCAATCCGCTTTCGCCGTCTTTGGGATCCGTCCACGTAACGCCGTTATCGTCCGACTTTCGAATCAATACGGGACCATACTCTTTGTTCACGCCGAGGAGGTACAAGGACCCGCGATGCACGAACAAGGTGGACCAGAGCGCGCCTTCGATGCGCGCGGTTTGCTTCCAGGTCGCGCCCCGATCTTCGGATCGGAAAATATTTGTGAATGCGTTCGTGTAATAGCCGGACTTCGGCCCGAACTCGTCGTGCGCAGCGGCATAGCTGCCGTCGGGATACACAGCGATCGTCGGCGAACCAACGTATCGGCCTTCGCTCGCCGGAATATGGTTGATAATGACGCCGGGAACCTTCGAAAAATCCGGCTCCGCGGCAAACGCGGCAATCGCCGCGCAGCACACGACACTTAGCAATCGAATTGACATTACAGCTCCTCCCTGACGCAAGATTGCACAACCCGGCTGACCCCAAGATCGCCAGCATACCGCAAAAGGGTTGCGAGCGCGATACTACGGGTCGCTCAGCATCCATTGGCGTTGATTGATGAGATAATCGGCCAACGCGGACGCCACCACTGCCGCGCCTGCCGGCGAAAAATGCCCGTCGTATTTGAAATAAAGTTCGGACTTATCCGGCGCGGCTTCCAGCGCTTCGGTGACGTTCACAAACGGAATTTCCGCGCGCGCGAATATTTCCTGCGTTACACGCACGTCCTTGTTAGGCTCGAACAGCGAGCCTTTCGTTTCCGCGTCGAATTCTTCCCAACCATCATCCATCGTCGCCATGGGAAAGGGGTGGGCGTACGCGATTAGGTCGACGCCGCGCGCCCGGCAATCATCGCGAATACCGCGTATGTCCTCTTCCATTAATCGATATGCCTCCTCCAACTCCGGATACCACTCGACCAACGATGCTTCGCGATAGGGGTTTCGTTTCGCGCGCTGCATGGGCTGGTCGTATCGGGCGTCAGGCAGGAACCGAAGATCGTTGATAACGTCCCGCGCGAGATCCGGCTTATCGAACGCGCTACTGATACCCGCGTAGATCCGGCTGTTCGATTGCAGCCACCGCTGGGTCAGCACTGGCCACTCATTCTGACGGCGAAACTCGTTAATGCGCGCTTCCCACGCCAAATCCGGCACCATGAGATACTTGTTCACGCGCGTGAGCGTGCCGGCCACGTCATTGGCGGGGAACACCTGCAAAATTACCAAGTCCGGCTCAAACTGAAAACCGCGCGCGTTGAGAAACGCACGCTCCTGCCAGGGGGCATATCCGCCAACGCCGCAATTGACGACCGTGATGCGCTTCGGCGGATTGGACGCATTCAGGCGTTTTTCCAACTGGTGCGGAATGTTTTGATCGGGCGTAAGGCCGTGTCCCATCGTGTAAGAGTCACCGATCATGACGATTCGGTATTCGTCGGCAGCTTTGGGGCCGATCTCTCGATCGCGAACCCCTTGAGACGAAATCAAGGCCTCAACCTCGAACGCTTTGTTGTCATTGTCTCGAAGATAGAACGCGCCGCGCGCGTTGGGGTTCAATGTAAAAATGTTCACCGGATCCGGGGCGTACATTTCCGACGAGACAACCGGCGGGGGAACAAGAAGCCGCGCGCCCACTTCGAGAACGACAACCGAGAATCCCAGCGAAACGAGCGTAAGGGCGGTGGTGCCAATCGCAGCAGCCATGCGGAGTGGATGTGGCGATGGAATGGCCTTTACGATGACCGCGCAGCACGCAAACCACAACACGCAGTCGTATACATCAAAGCTTCGGAACAACAACGAACCCGCGAGTAGCAGCGCGCACGCGGCGAAAAAAGGCCGCGCGGTTCGCCGAATCCACTCCTGGATGCGCGCCACCCGCGCATTCTCCGACACTTCGCGGAGCAATACGCCGTGCCAACACCAGTACGCCAGGAGTACCGCCTGTATCGCCAGACCAACGTCGGCGCCGGGAAACCGGGGCGCGGCAAACTCGATGAGGATGAGCAAGACGAGAAACCCCGTCACGAAGTACGTGACGCGACTTGCGCATACCGCCAGCATGGGGATGTACAGCCAACTCAATACCGGATGATTGCCGACCGCGCCATAGATCTGCTGCGCCCACAGCATCCCGAACGCCGTCATAACGATGCCGAACAGCGGTCGCGAAGCGATAGTTGCAATACGATTGGTCATTTCGAATTCTTTGGGCCTTTCATGCAAATACCTCTCACCGGCAAGACGCGGGAGACCGGTCAGTTCTCCTGACTATATCGTTGCGCGACGGGACCACGCGAACTGTTCGTCGTATTCCGGACAAGAGGACGTCGCAGCGCGCTGCGAACCGGGCGGTAAAGCGTGGGCGGCATTGAAGCACCGGGGTGCATCTGTTAGGCTGCGCGCGGTAACCGGATCACCGGGTGTTCACGCAATTCCCCATGTATATCCTTGGAATCTCAGCCTTCTATCATGACAGCGCCGCGTGCATATTGCGCGACGGCGAAATTGTCGCGGCAGCCCAGGAAGAACGGTTCACACGCATTAAACACGACCCCGCCTTTCCCAAGAATGCCGCCGCCTACTGTCTCGCAGAAGCGGGAATCGGCACAGACCAAGTTGATTACGTTGTGTTTTACGACAAACCGTTCCTCAAGTTCGAGCGTTTGCTGATGACCTACATCGGCACCGCGCCGCGCGGCCTGCGTTCGTTTGTCGATCAGATGCCGTTCTGGATCAAGGAGAAGCTGTTCACGCGCAGCGTCATTCGGCGCGAGTTGAAGTATACGGGCGAAGTGCTGTTCACCACGCACCACCAATCGCACGCGGCTTCCGCGTTTTTCCCCAGTCCCTTTGAAGACGCCGCGATCATCACGGTCGACGGCGTGGGTGAATGGGCCACGACAACCTACGGCCTCGGCCGCGGCAATCGCATCGAGATTAAGAAACAGATCAACTTCCCGCATTCGCTTGGCCTTCTATACTCCGCATTCACCTATTTCACCGGATTCAAGGTCAATAGCGGCGAATACAAACTCATGGGCCTTGCGCCCTACGGCGAACCCAAGTACGTGGACCGCATTTACAAGCACTTGATCGATCTGAAGGAAGATGGTTCTTACAAACTGAATCTGGAATACTTCGACTATTGCGCCGGGTTGCGCATGACAAACGAGAAATTCGGTGATCTGTTCGACGGCCCGCGCCGCGAGCCGGAATCCGCCATTACCCAGCGCGAAATGGATCTCGCCGCATCCGTGCAGGTTGTAACTGAAGAGGTGCTGATGCGCATCGCCCGCACGGCGCATCGCGAGACGGGCATGAAAAATCTCGTGCTCGCGGGCGGTGTCGCGTTGAATTGCGTTGCGAACGGAAAGCTGTTGCGCGAAGGCCCGTTTGACGACATCTGGATTCAACCCGCCGCGGGCGATGCGGGAAACGCGCTCGGCTGCGCGCTGTTCGCCTGGCACCAGATCCTCGGCAATGCGCGCACACCGGATCGGAGCAGACAGAAGGCCACGTATCTCGGCCCGTCCTTCTCGGACGACGCTATCGAAAAATACCTCAAGCAAACCGGCGCGCCCTACGAACGCTTCGACGACAACGCGCTGAGCAATCACGTCGCGAATCTGCTTGCAACGGAGAACGTCGTGGGCTGGTTTCAGGGGCGCATGGAATTCGGACCGCGCGCACTCGGCGCACGCAGCATCCTCGGCGATGCGCGGTCACGCGATATGCAAACAACGCTGAACCTGAAAATAAAATTTCGCGAATCGTTCCGGCCCTTCGCGCCTGCGGTGCTGGAAGAGCGCGCGTCGGACTATTTCGATCTCGACCGGGAAAGTCCATATATGTTGCTCGTCGCGGACGTCGCACAGCCTCACCTTCTTGCCGTGGACAGCGCCGCGAGCGGCTTCGAGAAATTGCGTATCGCCCGCTCCGACATTCCGGCGGTAACGCACGTGGACAACTCCGCGCGCATTCAAACGGTCAGGCGCGAGGACCATCCGCGCTATTACGACCTGATCCGCGCTTTCGAACAGCGGACGGGGTGTCCCGTCATCATCAATACTTCGTTCAACGTGCGCGGCGAACCGATCGTGCACACGCCCGAACAGGCCTACGCCTGTTTCATGCGCACGGATATGGATTACCTGGTGCTGGGCTCGTTCGTGCTGAACAAGAAAGAACAACCCGACTGGCGCGACACCATTCGCTGGAAGGAAGTCTACGAACTTGACTAACCCGGATTTTTCGCGCGCACATTCGATAAATCCGACAACCAAGGGGAAAGCAGGTGACTATGGAGTCTCAGGAAATAGCTTCTGATTACACGGTGTGCGGGTGAAAAACCTACACCAGACAATCTATGGGCTTTCTCGTGAGCATTTCTCACCGCTTGATACACTTCGTGCCAAAACATGGAACTTTGATGCGGTGATAGATGCGGACTAAGGCATTCAACGCGCCAAATCCCTCGTTGTCGCTCTGGCGATTTCGCATGTTCGGCGTAAAACTTGCCATCGCGCTCGGTCTAATCGGCCTCGCGCGGTGGTGGTGGACCACGCACTTCCCGCCGATTCAATTCGGTATCGTCGCGCTCATTCTCGTATTGGCCGTGGCGTTCCCCTCCGCGCTCGTTCCGGTGCATCGTGCTTTTGAATGGCTCATTCACTGGCTCAACCGCGGCATGACCTATACAGGAATGGGCATCGCCTTCTACGTGGTTATCACGCCCGCGGCGTTGCTTCATCGCATGTTTGCGGGCGATCCGCTGAAGCGGGCAATCGACGCGAAGGCCGAGACCTACTGGGAAAACCCCGACGATCAGCCGTCTGACATTGGTTCCTACCGCAATCAGTTCTGACGCCGTGTCCGGGTTTGTTCGGCCCGGCGGTTTCCGTTAGCATAGAGGGCGAGGAGTACCTGTTATGGAGTTTGTGAAGGAAATCTGGGCTTTCCTCCGCGTTCGCAAGAAGTTCTGGCTTGCGCCGATCATTCTTGCGTTGCTCCTCCTTGGCCTAATCTTTTTCACACTCGGGCCACCCGTGGTTTCCGGGTTCATCTACGCGCTGTAAGCCCGCACGATGGATCGCGAAAAACTTACAGCCCTGCTCAACGCCGTCGCGTCCGGTTCGGTCACCACCGACGACGCACTGGCGCAGTTGCGCTCGCTTCCGTATGAAGACATCGGCTTTGCGAAGGTGGACCACCATCGCAGCCTGCGGCAAGGCCACCCAGAGGCGATCTTCGGCGCGGGAAAGACCCCCGACCAAGTCGTGCAAATCATGGGCAAGATGCGCGATCGCGGCAGCAACGTACTCGTAACGCGCTGCTCCCCTGAAATCATTGCTGCGGCGAAGGCAACGTACCCCGCGGTCGTTGTGCATGAAATTGCGCGCGCGATAACGCTGACCAATTCCCCATCGCCGATTCGCGACGGCTACGTCGTTGTGGCATGCGCGGGCACCTCCGATTTGCCGGTTGCGGAGGAAGCCGTGGTCACCTGCGAGTTCAATGCGAATAAGGTCGAGCGCGTCTATGACGTTGGCGTTGCCGGATTACATCGCTTGCTGGATCAACACCAGATTCTCACCGGCGCAAATGCCATCGTCGTGTGCGCGGGCATGGAAGGCGCCCTTCCGAGCGTGATTGGCGGTCTGGTGGATGTCCCCGTCATCGCAGTGCCAACCAGCGTGGGCTACGGCGCGAACCTCGGCGGCCTTGCCGCGCTGCTCGCCATGTTGAATTCCTGCGCGTCGGGCATCGCCGTCGTAAACATCGACAACGGATTCGGCGCGGGCATGCTTGCGAGCATGATCAACGCGATCGCAAACAAGTAATTCAAACCCCGTTCTTTTTCTTTGCAGCAGGTGACTCAGCATGAAAACGATCTATTTTGACTGTTTCAGCGGCGCATCCGGCGACATGTTTGTCGGCGCTTTGCTTGACCTTGGCGTAGACTTCGATCGCCTGAAGGCCGCGCTGGACACGCTCGACGTCAGCGGATACACGATCACCGCGAAGAAGGTTAAGAAAAAAGGCGTGATGGCCACGCAGTTCAACGTCGCGCTTGATCCGACTGTGAAACAGCCGCATCGCCACCTGCGCCACGTCGTGGAGATCATTGATCGTGGCGCGCTACCCGATTCCGTGAAAGAAGCGGCGAAGGAAACCTTCCTGCGCATCGCGGAGAGCGAAGCGCAGGTGCACGGCTCCACCATCGAGAAGGTCCACTTCCACGAGGTCGGCGCGATCGATTCCATTGTGGATATTGTCGGCGCGCACTACGGACTGAACGAACTTGGCTCGCCACGGATCGTTGTTTCTCCCATGCACGTCGGCGCGGGCACGGTGGAATGCGCGCACGGTGTCATGCCCGTCCCCGCGCCTGCAACGGCGCTATTGTTGCGTGGCATCCCCACATATGGCGGCGACGTTCAGGCCGAACTGGTGACGCCGACGGGCGCGGCGCTGATGGCGCACCTCGCCTCCAGCTTCGGCGCAATGCCCACGATGACCATCGACCGCATCGGGTATGGCAGCGGCACGCGTGACCTCTCCGATCGCGCGAATGTGTTGCGCGCGCTTCTCGGCGAAGCAGCCGACGGATCTGCAAGCGGAGAAGAAGTCACGATCATCGAAACGAATATTGACGACATGATCCCGGAGTTGTTGCCCGTATTAATCGAAGAGGCCATGATGGCGGGCGCGCGGGACGTTTTCGTCACGCCGATCTCCTGCAAGAAAGGGCGGCCTGGGCATCTTATAACCGTGTTGTGCGACGCCGCGAAGTCCGACGCGATTGCGTCTGTGATATTCCGCAACTCGACGACGCTCGGCGTGCGGATTCGCACGGAACGGCGCATATGTCTCGACCGCGAGTGGAAAGATGCGGCGACGCCGTGGGGTAAGGTGCGTGTAAAACTTGGCGCGTTCCATGGCGAACAAACCGTTGCTTCGCCGGAGTTTGAAGATTGCCGCGCGGTCGCGAATGCCGCGGGCGTTCCGGTGTTGAAGGTGTATCACGCCGCCCTGGCCGCTGCCGTCAAGGGCGAATGGAGTGCGGACTAGCCCGCTTGCTCCGGCTTGCGCGCCGATCGGTGCGTTGCTGCGTAGATGACAAGCGCGACGCCTGCCGCGACGAGCGCGCTCAGGAAACTGGTGAACATGTACCGCAGTATGCCCGTACTGAACAATTGCGTGCCCATGTCCAGCAAACCCATCGACGGGTGCAGTGTGCACCAGGTGTCCGTGCCCGGTATCTGAAACTGTTGCACTCCTGAGTCTGGCGAAGATGACGCAACGAAAACGAGCAGCATCGACGGCAGAAAGTAATCGAGGAAACCGGTGGCCCACTCGAACGCGATGAACGCGAGCGCCGTCACGCCGACGAGGCGTTCGCGCAGCGGCGGGCAGTTGCACCACCAAATCCACAAGTAGCATGCCGCAATTAGCCATACGAAAATGACAATGGGGAACAATTGAGATACAACATTGTAAATTTGAGACCGGCCGCCATCGGGTTCCCAGTACGCGCGAGGCACGATTCTGACCAGCACAAGCGCGCCAACCAGTGCGCCAATTAATTGTCCTTCCGTTAAACCGGCAAGCCACGACTTTTCACCGCGCATGTACTGGCGCTGCACGCGTATAAGCAGCATGGCAATACCGCCCAACACGGCGAAGTTCAGCGGCATCCGGAGAATCAGCGACGTCAGCCCCGCGGCGCTGGGCAATAGCCCGA
>ERZ761602.8257-NODE-8257-length-10574-cov-4.844377_pt1 | contig 10574 bp, 7 predicted proteins | sample MGYA00512165_ERZ761602 | MGnify/ENA primary metagenome ERZ761602 (study PRJEB28899, sample SAMN02445085) | bioreactor sludge metagenome | biome: EBPR sludge; isolation source: Thorneside wastewater treatment plant | place: Australia: Brisbane, Thorneside...
GTCCTATGAAGCCCGCAGACGACGCGATCATCATTGATACCAGCTCGTACAATTTGGACGAAGTGGTGCAAACACTCATTGATCGAGTCCTCGATTTTCAAAGCATGGGCTCTAAAACGGCCAAATAACGCCTTCCTTTGTTTTGACTTCTGAATCTGGCCTAAGGTAGCTATTGAGGCACTCGCCGCCAGAAAGGTGGGCGAAGAAGGAGATCACAATCTGTACGCTATGGCATTAAAAATAACCGATCATAACAACTCAAACTTTGATTCATCCCGAAAGGAAGATTCGGAGTTCGAATCCCTCCTCGAACAAGCGTTCGAAAAAGAAAAAAAATTTAAAGAAGGTGAAGTCGTTCCGGGGCGCGTTTTAAGCGTCGGGGAAGACAGTGTTCTTGTAGACATTGGCTTCAAATCCGAAGGCGTGGTCGACATCGACCAATTTGAGCGCGACGAAGCTGGAAAGCATCAAATTCAGCCGGGCGATGAAATGCTCGTCTATATTGAAGCTCTCGAGGACGATCACGGTCATCTCATCCTTTCGAAGGAAAAAGCAGATCGATTGAAGATCTGGGATGAAATTGCCGATGTCTATTATAAGGGCGCGATTATCGAAGGCACGGTCGTCGATAAGGTGAAGGGCGGCCTCGTGGTAGACATTGGAGTGAAGGCCTTCTTGCCTGGATCTCAAATTGGGCTTGTCCCCATTCGCGATTTGGATTCCTTTGCGAATCAAATCGTGAAATGCAAAATCGTTAAGTTTAACAAACGAAGAGGAAACATCGTCCTTTCTCGACGCGCAGTTTTGGAACAAGAACGCGATTCGAGAAAAACGGAAGTTCTCAGCAGTCTGGATGAAGGACAAGTCATCGAGGGAATTATCAAGAACGTGACCGACTACGGTGTGTTCATTGACCTCGGTGGAATCGACGGATTGCTCCACGTGACCGATATCTCTTGGGGTCGCGCGGAAAATCCTCAGCGCATGTTCCATTTGGGTGATCCGATTCGCGTTCGTGTTCTTCGATATGATCGTGAAAAGCAACGGGTCAGCTTAGGTCTCAAACAGTTGACGGATGATCCGTGGTTGCAGGTTCCGATGAAGTATCCTTCTGGATCGATCGTGAAGGGGAAAGTCGTAAGCCTTACCAACTATGGCGCCTTCATTTCTCTTGAGGACGGCGTGGAAGGTTTGATTCACGTCTCCGAAATGAGCTGGAATAAGAAGATCAAGAATCCCAATAAGCTTTTGACGGCCGGTCAAGAAGTCCAAGCCAAGGTTTTGGAAGTGGATGTGGAGAATAAGAAAATCTCCCTCGGCTTGAAACAATTGGAAGCGAATCCTTGGGAAGCGTTGGTCTACAAATATCCTGTGGGATCGACAGTCAAAGGGACGGTTTCCAACATCACGGATTTCGGAATTTTCGTGACGGTGGAGGATGGTATCGACGGCTTGGTTCACGTTTCAGATTTGAGCTGGTCGGGCAAGGTGAAGAATCCCGCTGAGCTCTATGCTCGAGGTCAGGAAGTGGAGGCGAAGGTCCTTCATATCGACGTCGATCACGAGAAATTCTCTCTCGGTGTGAAACAATTGTCGCCGGATCCGTGGGATAAGGCGGATAAGCGATTCTCACCAGGCGCTCGAATTAATGGCAAAGTGGTTCGTATAACGGACTTCGGGGCCTTTGTGGAAGTGTCTCAGGATTTAGAGGGATTGATCCATATCTCGGAGATCTCGGAAGAGAAGATCGACAATGTGGCATCCGTTTTATCTGAAGGCCAGGAAATCGAAGCCGAAGTGGTTCACTTGGATCTGAAAGAGCGAAAGCTTTCGCTTTCCATCAAGGCGCTTAAGCGCCGTGAAAATAGCCAAGAGATGAAGAAGTATCTCGATACTGAAGAGACTCTTTCCTCGTCACTCGGCGAAGCTTTCAAGAAGAGCAACTAGTTTATTGGCGCCGCTCCGCTTGGCGCATTAACTGGCGGCTCATCGAATAACTTTGGAAATGGCCCCCAAAAGGGGCCATTTCCTTTTTTCTCAGAATCAGCTTTAGATAAATCGTGCGAAATTTTCTAAAAGGCATCTTTTATTTCTTTGTTGTTCTATCCCTCCTCATGATCGCGAGTAGTCTTTATAAGTTGGTTGAACCAGCGGAGGACGACTCTCAAACCGGCAATATTGCGGTCATAGAAATCGAGGACATTATTTTGGATTCTCTTCCGGTTCTAGATCAAATCGATAAAATTCGAAAGTCGACCGAGTTTAAGGCGGTGATTGTGCGTGTGAATTCCCCTGGAGGAGCGGTAGGGGCGGCGCAAGAAATCTTCCTGGCTCTTAAAAAATTGCGAGAAAAGATTCCAGTCATCGTGTCGATGGGCGATCTTGCGGCGAGCGGGGGATTGTATGTGAGTATGGCAGGGCATACCATTGTCGCTCTGCCGGGGACTCTCACGGGGTCGATGGGCGTGCTTCTCGAACTTACGAATTTAAGTCGCCTCATGGACCGAATCTACATTGACCCCGTCACGATTCGCTCGGGCGATTTGAAAGATGCCGGCAATCCAACGCGGCCGCTGGATCCCAAAGCGAAGCAGTATTTTCAGCAGCTCATTGACCGAAATTTTGAGGAGTTTCGGGATACGGTGAAGACGGAGCGAAAGCTAACGGACGAAGTGGTTAAAACACTTTCGGATGGGCGCGTGATTGACGGTAAGCAGGCGGTGGAATGGAAACTCGTGGATGAACTCGGAACCTTTGAAGATGCGGTCGATAGAGCAAAGGAGCGGGGCGAGATTAAGGGAGATGTGAGCCTGGCATGGTTATCGCGCAAACCCAAAGGATTGGTGGAGCGAGTCCTCCATGAAAGCGTGGCTCCGATCCATCAATGGATGAAATCGAAAACTAGAATTCTCGAGTATCGTTTCGATCCTCATTCTTTGAGGTAACACCTATGGAACAGCTCTTTGCTCCCTGGCGCATGAGTTTTATTGAAAAGCACGACGATTCAAAGGGCTGTGTGCTCTGTCAGATCTTAAGTGAAGTAGATTCCGCGAAGGAGCCGCAGATTTTAAAGGTGGGAAAGCACGCTTACGTCGTGATGAACAAATTTCCCTATAGCAATGGGCATCTTATGGTGGTGCCCAAGCGTCACGAAGGGGATTGGCTCAACTTGAACTCCGAGGAATTGCTGGAACTGAATCAGCTCACGCAAGAGTCGATAAGGGTTTTAAAATCTGTCTTTCAGCCCCAAGGTTTCAACATAGGTGTGAACCTAGGACGTGCCGCCGGCGCTGGCATTGAGCAGCATGTTCATCAACATATTGTGCCGCGCTGGGTTGGAGACATTAACTTCATGCCCCTCCTTGCGGAGGTAAAGGTCATTTCCGAACATTTGCAAACGACGTATCATAGAATCAAACAAGCTTGGAAAAATTGAAAGTAAGTCGATATGGCGCGAATGTTAAAATCTTTATTCATCCTCGGTGTGATTATTGGGCTCAGCTATGTGTTCGCCGATTTTCTTCACCAGAATCACGATCTTCTAAAAATTAGACTTCTGTGGTGGGAATCTGAGGGGCGAGAGATTGGTAGCTGGATGGCGCTGTCCTTCCTTTTGGGATTTCTTGTGACGGCAGTGTTTTTGGTTTGGACGGCCCTTGGGAAGATGATGGAAGCTTCCCGTTTACGTCGGGAAAATTCGAGCCTACAAAAACTTTTGGAAACGACCAAGTCTTCAATGTCGGCAAGCGCCGGTCATTCCAGCTCGTCGAACATGAATACGCCACCGATGATTTCGGCATTACCAGCGGACGCGCCTAAAACCGTTCGTTGAAACAGACTTGTATTTCCATCTCCATCTAAATCCCCAACTCCCTGACAGGAGACTTCCGTGGCACTCGCGATCACGGCTTGGTAACCAAAATAGACCGCATCCGCAAATTCGAAACTGAGCATTCTCCAGCGAGGATCTAAGCTGAAGTCAGCGGCGACCCTATTCGAAGAGGGAGGGATATTGGTAGGGCCCGCTTCCAAAAACTCCTGATTTTTTTGATAGTACGCCACTTCACCCTGCGTGATTTTGGAGAGTGCTACCATGACTTCCGAAGCCTTCGCGCGGTTTTGATAATTTACAAATCCTGTAAAGGCGATGGAAGAAAGAATGGCAATGGCTGCTGTTACAATCATAAGCTCCACGAGAGTGAAGCCTTTGAAGCTTTCTCTTTTATTTATACCGTTGAAGTGTTTCACCGCGACATCTGCCTTTCATCCCGCTCTTCTCGTCAAAAAGATACAGCTCTAAAATACCATACTGCTTGAATCTTTCTAAGAGTTGCAAACACTTGGATTTGAGGACCGCTTCGGGCATTTCTCCAAGCTTACCCTCTCGGGTGACAACTTTTGCTACAGCTTGTTTATAGCGAATGGAAGTCACGGGCAAAATGTGTTGATACGGTTCGATTTCAATAGTTTCTACACTAGCGTCGACCGTTTTCAGAAGCTGGTCCTTGAAAAAGTATAAGCCCATACTGAGGCCCAAAATTCCAATCCAAATCAAACTCGCTTTGAGTCGAGTTGCGGATTTGCGCACGACCTTATTGAGGCGATCGCGTTTAATATCTTGGTCCGCCAGTTTTGCCAGTGCGATGGCGGCTTCATCGTTATTCTCGTTATTTTTGAGAGCCATTTGATAAGCCTCTCGAGCTTGATCGATCTTTCCCAAAGCGACATTGGCGTGACCCAAAAAGAGGAATCCCAAATCATGGGAGCGATTTTGTTGAGCTAGATCTTTTAGGCGGTTGAATGTCTTTTGCGATTCGTTTTCGTTCTTCTTCATGATGGCTGAACGAAACTCACAGTAGACACCGTAGAGTTCGTATTCAAAGCCCCGCTTCCAAGTTTGGTAAGCTTCATAGAATCGTTTGGAAGCGTTGTCGTAGTCTTGATTAGAAAGAAGGCGATGACCTTCTCGAAACAATTCTTGAGCCTTTAAGTATCGTTTTGAATCAGCAGCGGAATCCTGTCGTTGAGACTGGAGTTGCTTAAGGTATTCGTGCCTGGTGCGTTCCGAGGACAGCACCTGGTAGGCCTTGTCGATACGGGCCAACATATCGTCTAAAATTCTTTGCATCTGACCGCTTGAACCTTGTTCCGCAATGCGATCGGGATGCAGGCGGAATCGAAGAGAGCGGTAAGAGGACTCCAATTCGTCGTATGAAATTTCTTTTTCCTCAGCCAACTCAAAAATTTCAAAATAGTTTTTACCGAGCATCGCCATATACTCGGATTGCAGATCCTTGAGTTGAGATTCCAAACCGTCCGATGCCTGGGCATCCATTTGAAATTGCTCTTCAAAGTTTGCAACTCGTGCGGCGGAATCGGAGAGGGTAGATCGCTCCGCCTTCCACTCCAGCAAATTTAAGGCCTCGAGAATATAAAACACGCGGTTTAGAACGGGAATGGCTTCTTCCGGAAGTCGAGCGTGGATTTCATGAAGACGCTTTTGCCCATCGATGGCGGTTAAAAATTTTAGCGACGATTCATCGAGATTAAAAAGGGGTAGGATCTGTTTCCCCTTCATTTGCAAGTGAGGATAGAAGTCCTTTCTACCAACATAAAGTTGCTCAATGAATTCGTCGGAGTAGAGCGCTTTGAACGCTCGCGTCATCAGCAAGATAGAATTAAATTCCAAAGGAAGAATGTAGGAAGGCAATTCTTTCAATGATTCGAATTGATAGCGACCTTTCCGCATGCAGATCGCTTGCACTAAAATTCGATAGATATGCTTTCGAATTCCTTGGAAGAGCTGATCGTTCGTAAGGGCTTCCATTTTCAAAAGCATTTGCCCAAATTGAACGCCTTCCGACACCATGAGGGCGGACGCTTTTTCCTGAGTTTCGCGATCGATGAGTTTTAAGGCGACCAGGCTATTTCCAAGACTTTCCGATATGGCCGAGGAATCGGCACTCACAGGGAACCCATTTTGAAAATAGATGCGGCGCGAAAAATTCTCCTGATCGAGCGTCAGTTTACCCGTAAAGGCGTGGTCGTAACCATCGAGGAGGAGCAATTCCGGGGGACGATCGCCGAGGGAGCCTTCAGCATCATTGAGTCCACTCGCTTCCTCGGCAGTCGAAGCGGCAGTGTCCTCTGCGGGATTTTGAGTTTGAGATTCATCGGCAGGCAGCGCCTTTAAGAAATCGACGAACTTCTGCAAATCAAACGGCTTCGTCCAATAACCGACCAGTCCGTGAAGAGATGCGATTTCCTTGATTTGCAGCGGATCTTTATAAATTCCCGAAATGGCGAGAAGTCGCAACTTCGTATAATTTTCAGTCTCTCGAATGCGGGTGAAGAGCTCCGCTCCCATCAAGCGTGGAAGCAGCATATCGCAAATCATCAATTCAAAGGGTTCGTTCAGCTCCCTGGCTGTTTCCAGAGCTTGCCAGGCCGATTCGCCGTCAAGGACCGAATGTATTTGGAAGCCCTCTAAGCTCAACCGGTCGTAGAGCAGTTTGTTAAAGTATTTGTCGTCTTCGACGAGAAGAATTCGAATACTCACGCTAGGTTAAGTGTATCCGACTCCTTCCTGAACACACGAGAGTGTTTAGGGAACTCTTAAGGAAAATGCGGTCTGCAAAACATTTGTCGCTGCGTTCAACCATTCAATCGAGTCATTGTCTTGACACAGGATGTAAAGATAATCTGTCCCTCCGACATTCGCACCGACCATTCTTGTGGGCCCGCAACTCGTTGAGCTGAGCGCAACGGTGGCGGCCACGGCGTCCGTCGTCGCATTGATCACACTCACCGAATTTGCCGCCGTGTTGCTTACAAAAACTTTGGTTTGCGAATCGTAGGGATAGGCATACGAGGGAAAATCTCCGACGCTCACTTCCCGTTGCGTCGATGTGCCCGAAGCATAAATGCGAATGACGTCGTCATAGGGGAAGGTCACATAAGTTTTCTGTTGGGCAGCCCCAGCACTGATCCGATAGGGGATCTCCACCGTAGAAGTAAAAGTTCCGGACTGAAGAAATATGGTTGGGGTATACACATATTTTTGGGAGGGGCTAATCGCGAAGTATTGAGTCGAGCCTGTGTTAAAGACAGCCTGACTAAGGCCTGCAACAAACGTGTTTGTGGTCGTGGAGACGTTGTAAGCTTCCGGACCAAAGGTAGCGAGCACGGTTCGCATGTCCTCGGAGTTTTCGTGGAAGACATAAAGTCTATCATTGGCGGGATTGAGCACGATCGCGACGGGCTCGTTTGAGACTGTTAGCCTGAAAGTGATCGCATTCGTCACCGTATTATAAACAATGACGTTATCGGAATCTTTATTGGTGACATAAAGACGACTTCTCGCCGCATTCAAAACCATGGAAGTGGGACGCAGATCAGTCTCTAACACCGTCTGAGCGGTGACATCCCCTGTCCCATTTAACGTGAGAACAGAAATGGCATTCGAGTCTGGACACAGAATGAAAGCCTTCGAGTTTGTCGAATCAACTGCTATCGAGCTCGGCGATTGGCAGACGGAGACATGAGCGACAGCTTGAGTCAATAAGTTCACGACAGCGACAGCGTTCAAATTTCGAAGCAGTACGTACATTCGATTGACGGCAGTCCATACGCCAACATTTTCAGGACGATTTAAAACTTTATTGGAAAGAGTGCGTCGCTGAAGATTCGCGTCGATGCGCTCTAGCTTAAGAGAGCTCGAGTCTGCCAGCCAAAGATTTCCAAGCGTATCGGAAGCACTCGTTTGAGGATCGAGCGAAACGGGCAAAGTGACGGAGGGAAAGGTCGTCGCGCTAAGGAGACCATAAGGATAAAATCGAATAGCTCGCTCGTAAGGTTGGTAGGTGATCAAGTTGGTGAGAGTTGAGAGCATCCGGCCAAAATACGCGGGCCGCGTATGAGTGAGCGCGCCTGAGGTCGTCAGTTTGTTCTCATTGAGTTGTCCGGCCACTGCGAGACTTTGACTCGACGTAAGAAGGTGAGGCGAGCTTGTGAGAGCACTTCTCACAAAAGTCGTGCGTGTCATCGCATGGAGGCTCTGATCCATGGCTGAGGACAAGGCGACTCCGCCTGTGATGAGAGCCATTTCATTAAAGGCTGCAGGCAAGGTATTGGTAATGACGGTGGCCAGGTTCGGTGCGTTCAGTGCCCGAACGGTGGTTCCACCGGCCACATACAGAGTTGTATCGGAAGACTGATAGAGAATTTTCTTTGGAGCAAAACCGAGTGCGGTATTGGAAACGATGGCTTCCGCGCCGACGGTAATGTTGAACGTTGTGACCGATTGAGATGTTTCATTGACGGCCCACAGTCGATCGACGGTCGTGTTGAAATCGAAATGAATGGGCCGTGTTTGGGCCGCATAATTGGTCACGGCATTCGTGCCAAGATTTACGACCGAGAGATTTCCCGATCCACGATTTAAAGCGTAAAGACGATTTGTTCGGTAGCCGATTTGGACGGGCGAAGTGCCGACAGGATATTGTCGAAGGGTCCAATTTAAAGTTCCATTCTCTGTCAGGGTATAGGCGGAGTTCGCATCCGTAGAAACGAAGTGAGAAATCGAGCTCGATTGAACGGCCAATGAATTTACGGCCATCGGGTAGTGAATGGTGGAAGAAATGGCTTGTGTAGCGAGATCAATGAAGGAAATGAAATTTCCATTTTGACTGACCACGACCGCCTGATCCAAAAGACCGAAGTGTCCGATGTCGGAGAGGGGCTGAGCGTAAGAGATCAAAGTCGACGTGATGATGCCAAGATTTTGTAAATTTGTGGCGCCTACTGCCCAGCGATGGAGGAGCACAGAACCATTACCTTGCATGATGGCCGCTAAACGATTGACTCCATTCGAGGTCACCAACATCTTTACCGGGTTCGATCCGACGGGAAGGTTTCCTAAATAATTATCGGCGGCATCGTAGACCTGGATTCTTCGCGCACTAGTGCAAAAAATGTAGCGCCATCGACTAACTCCTTCAAAGTCCCGCATGATCTGGTCGGGCTTTCGACAAATGGGAAAAGTAGTCGTCGTGGGAACCACATCAATGGCATCAAAGTGAACGATTTGATCCACACCGAGAGAAGTATCTACGACGGGCACGAAAATATCTTCGCTATCGAGTTCGTGAAAGGGGGTTCCAAATGTCGCGCGAGAATAAGTGGAAATGGGAGTAGCGGCTGCCAAAGCAGTGAGGTCTGTATTTTGATAGTAGCGAACTTCCAGACCGGTGGACGCTCGATAGCCGATAAAAATTCGAGGATTGGGTTGGGTGTAGGATCGTATCCATTCGGGTTGGGTAACAGAGAGTGTGGCAGAGAGTGTGCACGGCGTACCGACTGCAGCCGCATTGAAGGTATAAGAATAAACTGCATTTGCTTTTCGGTCGGCGACGAGCACTCTAAAAGTCGTACCGGCGGCACTTTCAGAGATATGAAGATCGCTAACCTGTTGAAAAGTTCCGCATGCCACAGGGTTCACATAAGGAATTCCTCCTGAAAGAGATCCTCCGTAAACTCTCGTGCGTGATTCATCGGTGAAAATGAAATCGCTATTTTGATCTCGTCGCATTTGAAACAAGGAGGTCGCTCCGACTTTCACACCCGCCGGTAGTTCGGAAATCACGGAATCTCGATTCGTAATGTCCGCCGCACGCAAAGACATCAGCGCGGGATTGGTTTTGCTAAAAACAAAGAGGCGCTGCGTCGAACCTGCAACCCGATCTTGAATTTCTCCCGCGCGAATCGCGACAGGACCTTTGGGGAGTTGAATATCAGCGGCTTGAAGGAGTCCGAGATGCAGAACCAAAGTGACAAGATTCATGCCTTACCTTTCGGCAAATGGCGTAGATTTGTGATGAGCTAAAATTGCGGACTGGAAAATTCATGAAGATTGGGGATGTTTTCGAATTTAGCGATCTCGTGTCAAAGATAGGCTGCAAAAATTTCCTAGTGAATATTTTGAGTAAAGCCGATAGGAGAAATTATGGCAGAAACAATTTCCGGTGATGTGATTCAGGGACAAATGCAGTCTGTGGGGTCCCATCAGCATTTGCTGCCCCGGGATATTGGATGGATTGAAGTGATCACGGGAAGCATGTTTTCAGGTAAGACGGAAGAGCTCCTCCGTCGCATGCGTCGGGCGGTGATTGCTCGTCAGCAAATCATCCTTTTTAAGCCTCAGTTGGATACCCGCTATTCCACAGACCATGTTGTTTCCCATGACCAGATTCGACTGCCTTCCGTCTCCCTTAAAAATCCTGAGGAAATGCCGGAATTGGCTCGAAATGCCTGGGTCGTAGGTATTGACGAAGCCCAGTTTTTCCCAAGCTCGCTGGTGCAGGTTTGCGAAGCCATGGCTGCGGAGGGAAAGCGGGTCATTGTAGCGGGCTTGGATCAGGACTATCGCGGCCAGCCTTTTCATCCCATTCCTGAGCTCATTGCGGTAGCCGAATATGTGACGAAGCACCTCGCCATCTGTGCCCGTTGTGGGAACCCCGCTACAAGGAATCAGCGACTGATTGCCTCCGAGGCCCAAGTTGTTCTAGGTTCTCTAG
>ERZ761602.8258-NODE-8258-length-10573-cov-3.808234_pt1 | contig 10573 bp, 8 predicted proteins | sample MGYA00512165_ERZ761602 | MGnify/ENA primary metagenome ERZ761602 (study PRJEB28899, sample SAMN02445085) | bioreactor sludge metagenome | biome: EBPR sludge; isolation source: Thorneside wastewater treatment plant | place: Australia: Brisbane, Thorneside...
TCCAGGCGATCATGGCCCACGGTCTCAAATACCTGGAAACCGCGATTCGCGATGCCCACGCCGAGGGGTTGATCCACGCCCCCAACGCCCGTGCCAAGGCGGACATTGTCCATGCCTATCACCTCGGGTTGATGACGCAGGCCCGGATTCAGAACGACCTGGGCGTGCTGCGAAACCTGACCGCCACCACGTTTGAGTTGCTGGGAGCGAAACTCCCGCGAAGCCGGCGCACGCCGGTCGCCGCCTGATCTTCCCCCGATATTTGACTGAACAGTAAACTGAAATTATTGCCGCCTCATGAAATCGAGTCCCTTGAAATCCGTTGGTCGCCCCCTCGCCTTCGTCGCCGCGCTCTCGTCGCTTGCCCTGCTCGCCACGGGCTGCAAACAGCCGGCCTCCCAATCCGCCGCCGCGCCGCCGCCGCCGCAGGTCACGGTCGCGCCCGTGGAGGAAGAGGAATTGATCGAATGGAATGAGTTCACCGGCCGCACCGAGGCCGTCGAGATGGTTGAAGTGCGTCCGCGCGTTGCCGGGCATATCCGGGAGGTGAAGTTTCAGTCCGGCCAGTTGGTGAAGAAGGGCGACGTGCTGTTTGTGATCGATCCGCGCTGGCATCAGGCGGAGTTCAACCAGCGCGAAGCCGAGTATCAACAGGCGAAGGTCCGCATGGACAACGCCGCACGGGAAGCCGCCCGCACGGCCAGCCTGTTGGAGAACAAGGCCATTTCCACCGAGGAGGCCGACCAGCGGCAGGCGCGATACAGCGAAGCCCGGGCGGGTCTGCTTGCCGCCGAGGCGGCCCGCGATCTGGCCCGGCTCGACCTTGAATACACGGAGATTCGCGCCCCCATCAACGGCCGGGTGAGTCGCGCGTTCATCACCGAGGGCAACTATGTCGGCGGCATCGCCGCCGCCGCGAGCGTTCTGACCACCATTGTTTCGGTGGACCCAATCTACGTGTATGCGGACATGGACGAAAACGCCCTGCTCCAGTTCAACGCCTTAAACCAAGCCGGGAAACTCGCGAAGAACCGCGAAGGCAAGGTGCCCGTGGAGCTCCAGCTCGCCGATGAGGAGAGTTACCTGCACCAGGGCAGCATCGAGTCGTTTGACAACCGGCTCGACGCCCAGTCCGGCAGCATCGTTTTGCGCGCCGTGTTTCCCAATCCCGAAGGGCGCATCGTACCCGGCCTGTTCGCGCGCATCCGCCTGCCGGCCGGTGCAAGGGCTCCGGCGTTGCTGGTCGAGGAAACCGCGATTGGCACCGACCAGGCGCAAAAGTTCGTGCTCACGCTCACCTCGACGAACACCACCGCCTACCGCCCGGTGAAACTCGGTCCTCTGGTCAATGGCAAGCGGGTCGTGCGCGAGGGTTTGCAAGCCGGGGAGAAAATCGTCGTCAACGGCCTGGCCCGCGTGCGACCGGGCATGCCGGTGACGCCCATCGACGCGGAACCGACACCCAAGGGGAGCGAAACCAAAACCGCGTTGCGCTGATCCCACCGCGCTCCCTCACCACCACCCGGTTCCAATCATCCAGCCGCTGTTTAGGGGCGTCCCACACGGAGTCTTGTCATGAAATTTGCCCACTTCTTCATCCGCCGGCCAATTTTCGCCGCCGTCTTGTCCATCATCGTGTTCCTGCTCGGCCTGATCTCGATGCGGGTGCTGCCGATCAGCGAGTATCCCGAGGTCGTGCCGCCGACCATCGTCGTGGTCGCGACGTATCCCGGCGCGAACCCCAAGACCATCGCCGAGACCGTGGCCGCGCCGCTCGAACAGGCGGTCAACGGGGTCGAGAACTCGCTCTACATGTTCTCGCAGGCGACGAGCGACGGCGTGATGACATTAACCGTCACGTTCAAGCTCGGCACGAACATCGACGACGCGCAGGTGCAGGTGCAAAACCGGGTGGCCCAGGCGCTGCCCAAGTTGCCGGAGGAAGTCCGCCGGCTCGGGGTCACGACGACGAAGCAGTCGCCCGACCTGACGATGGTGGTTCACCTGATCTCGACCGACGGGCGTTACGACGAGGTCTATCTGCGCAACTACGCCACGCTCCAAGTGAAGGATGTGCTCGCGCGCATTCCCGGCGCCGGCTCGGTGCAGTTGTTCGGCTCCGGTGACTACGCGATGCGCGTCTGGATCGACCCCGATCAAGCCGCGGCGCGCGACCTCACGGCGAGTGACATTGTCAACGCGCTGCGCGAACAGAACGTGCAGATCGCGGCGGGCGCGGTCGGCCAGCAACCGTTGAGCAGTCCGGTCGGTCTCGAACTCCAGATCAACGCCAAGGGCCGGCTGCTCGATCCCGAGGAGTTCGGCGAGGTGATCGTCAAGACCGGGCCGAACGGGGAAAAGACGCTGCTCAAGAGCGTCGCCCGCATCGAACTGGGCGCTTCCGGCTATTCGCTGCGCTCGCTGCTCAACAACAAGAAGGCGGTGGCGATCCCGATCTTCCAGTCGCCCGGGGCCAATGCGTTGCAGCTCTCGACCGATGTCCGCAACGCCATGGACGAGTTGAAGCAAAACTTCCCCGAAGGCCTCGATTACTCCGTGGTTTATGACCCGACCGTGTTTGTCCGCAGTTCGATCCGGGCGGTGGTGGTCACGCTCCTCGAAGCGGTGTTTCTGGTCGTCGTTGTTGTCATCCTCTTCCTCCAAACATGGCGGGCGTCGATCATTCCGCTGGCGGCCGTGCCGGTGTCGCTCGTCGGCACGTTTGCGGTGATGCTCGCCCTGGGTTTCAGCATCAACATGCTGACGCTCTTCGGCCTTGTGCTGGCCATCGGCATCGTGGTCGATGACGCGATCGTCGTCGTCGAGAACGTCGAGCGCAACATCGCGCTCGGGCTGTCACCGTTCGAGGCGACCAAGAAGGCGATGGACGAGGTGACCGGTCCGATCATCGCGATTGCGCTGGTGCTGTGCGCGGTCTTCATTCCCACGGCGTTCATCAGCGGGTTGACCGGTCAGTTCTACAAACAGTTCGCCATCACCATCGCGATCTCGACGGTGATCTCCGCGTTCAACTCGCTCACGCTGTCACCGGCGCTCGCGGCGGTGCTGCTGCAACCGCATCACGCGAAGACGGACATTGTTTCGCGCATCATGGACCGGTTGTTCGGGTGGGTTTTCCGTCCGTTCAACCGCGCGTTCACGTGGGCGGGCGACAAATACGGAGCGGCGGTCGCGGGCGTCTTGCGCAAGAGCGCCATCGCGCTCGTGCTGTATGCGGGACTGGTCTATCTCACCGGCTGGAGCTTCACGAAAGTGCCGACCGGCTTCGTGCCCACGCAGGACAAGCAGTATCTCATCGCCTTCGCGCAACTGCCCGACGGCGCGTCGCTCGAACGGAGCGACGCCGTCATGCGCAAGATGGGCGAGATCGGCCTGAACCATCCCGGCGTCGAAAGCGCCGTGCAATTCCCCGGCCTGAGCATCAGCGGCTTCAGCGTCGCCCCCAACGCGGGCATCGTGTTCTTCTGCTTGAAGGATTTCGACCAGCGCAAGTCACCGGAGTTGAGCGGGCCGGCCATCGCCGAGGCGCTGAACGCGGAGTTTGCCGCCATCCAGGAGGCCTACGTGCTCACGGTGATGCCGCCGCCGGTGAACGGCATCGGCCAGATCGGCGGCTTCAAGATGTTCGTCGAGGACCGGGCGGGCCTCGGCTACGACGCGCTTTACCAGAACACGCAGGCATTAATCGGCCAGGGCTACGCTTCAGGGCGGCTGGCCGGATTGTTCTCCACCTTCACGGTCAACGTGCCGCAGCTCGACGCGGAGATCGACCGCGTGAAGGCCAAGTCACAGGGCGTGCCGCTGCAAAACCTGTTCGAGACCATGCAGATTTATCTCGGCTCGCTCTACGTGAACGACTTCAACCTGTTCGGGCGCACCTGGCAGGTGATCGCCCAGGCGGACGCGAGCTTTCGTGACCGGGCCGATGACATCACCCGCTTCAAGACCCGCAACGCCGCCGGGCAGATGGTTCCGCTGGGCGCGCTCGTCACCGTGAAGGAGTCCTACGGTCCGGACAAGGTGATGCGTTACAACGGTTATCCCGCGGCGGAGGTCAATGGTGGACCCGCGCCGGGCGTCAGTTCCGGCGAGTCCGAGGCGCTCATGGCGCAACTCGCGAGCGAACACCTGCCGAAAGGGTTCGCCTACGAATGGACCGACCTGACGTACCAGCGCATCCTCGCCGGCAACACCGCCGTGTATGTGTATCCGCTCTGCATCCTGCTCGTGTTCCTGGTGCTGGCGGCCCAGTACGAGAGCTTCCGGCTGCCGCTCGCCATCATCCTGGTGGTGCCGCTCTGTCTGCTCTTCGCCATCGCGGGCGTGTGGTTGAGCGGCGGCGACAACAACATCTTCACGCAGATCGGCCTCATCGTGCTGGTCGGGCTGGCCTGCAAGAACGCCATTCTGATCATCGAGTTCGCCAAGCACAAACAGGACGAGGGCATGTCGCCCGTGGACGCGGCCATCGAAGCGTGCCGGTTGCGGCTGCGCCCGATCCTCATGACCTCGATCGCCTTCATCGCGGGCGTGTTCCCGCTCGTCATTTCGACCGGCGCGGGCGCTGAAATGCGTCAGGCCATGGGCGTCGCGGTCTTCTCCGGCATGATTGGCGTCACGCTTTTCGGCCTGTTCCTCACGCCGGTGTTTTACGTCGTGCTGATGAAACTCGGCGTGAAGCAGACGACCCCGAAACCCACACCGACCACCGCACCGGGTCATGGAACCGGGGGATCAGCGTTGCCCGGAGCGAGTACCGCGGCCCTCACCCTGTTGATCGGCGCGACCGGTTCTGTCGCCGCCCTGTCGGCGCAGGCTGCGGTGTTTACCGTCGGTCCGGATTACGAGCGCCCGACGAACGCGGTGCCGGCGGAATTCCGTGACGCGCCCGAGTGGAAGGAGGCGACGCCCGCCGACACCCGCCCCAAGGGCCCGTGGTGGGAAGTGTTCAACGACGCCACGCTGAACACGCTGGTGGAACGTGCGACCACGAACAACCAGTCGCTGCGCGCCGCCCTTGCGCGCTTCGATCAAGCCCGCGCCGCCGCGCGGATCAGCCGCAGCGAATTCATGCCTGCGGTCAACTTGAATCCCAACGCGGACCGGCAGCGCTATACGCCCAACCAGGAACCGAGCTTCGGCGACCTGACCGCCAGCGCGATTCGCGTTCCGCTGGATTTGAGTTACGAGATCGACCTGTGGGGACGCGTGCGGCGCTCGTTCGAGGGGGCCCGGGCCGAAGCCCAGGCCAGCGCGGCGGACTTCAACAATGCGCTGTTGAGTGTGCAGGCTGAAGTTGCGCGGAACTACTTCAACCTGCGCGCCGTTGATCGGCAGCGAAACGTGGTGCGCGCATCGATCAAGCTGCGCCGCGACGCCCGCGAGCTTCTTCAAGCGCGGGTGGACGCCGGCACCACGCCCGAACTCGATCTCGCCCGCGCCGACACCGAAGTCGCGCTGGCGGAGACGGACCTGGTCCGGCTCGACCGACAGCGCGCCACCTACGAGACGGCGCTCGCGATATTAACCGGCGCTATGGCCCCTGGCTTCACGGTGGAGGAAGTGGCCGCGGCGACCTTCGAGCTGCCCGCCGTGCCACCCGCGCTGCCGGCGGAACTGCTTGAGCGCCGGCCGGACGTGGCCGCCGCCGAACGCCAGCTCGCGGCGGCGAATGCCCGCATCGGCGTGGCCAAGGCCGGATTTTTCCCCGTGCTGCGCCTCACCGGTTCCGCCGGTTTCGCCAGCGCGGAACTGGATTCGCTTTTCAACTGGGACAGCCGCGTGTGGTCCATCGGACCGAGCTTGTCCCTGCCCATTTTCGCGGGCGGCCGCAACCGCGCGAATCTGGAGCGGGCGCGCGGGGCGTTTGAGGAAGCAGCCGCCAACTATCGCCAGCAGGTGTTGGTGGCCTTTGCCGAAGTGCAGGAAAGCCTCACCGCACTCAGGCTGCTGGCGAGGGAAGCCGAGGCGGTTGCCCATACCGAGGCCGCCGCTGAACGCACCTACCAGTATGCAGTCCATCGCTACGAAGGCGGCATCGTGAGCTACCTCGAAGTGATCGAGTCCCAGCGCACCCGGCTGGCCGCGCGGCTGGAGGCGGCGCGTGTCGCTGGACTTCGGCAGACCGCGCTGGTGCAGTTTATCAAGGCGCTGGGTGGCGGCTGGGAGCAGTCCCCGGAGTATGAAATCGTCGTGAAGGAGCCGGCCAGCTCCCGGTGGCTCAAGGCCAAAACCAGGCGCTCGAACTGAAGCGGCGTGCTAACGAGCTACCGCGCTCCAGCCCGTCTGCCTGCGACTCATTGCGATGACTGGGTCATCCGTTGACGCAGCCTACAGCCTACCTGCCGTTGGCGCGGATCGATGCCCGGAACGATTGGATGCCGGCCAGCAAGCCCAGCAGTGTCCCTGGCAGCCGGCGGGCGTCCCAGCCGACGCCAATGGTTGTAGTGCCGTCGGCGGGAGGAAAAACCAGGTTGACCACGAAACCGATGACAACGGCGACCACAAACCACACGAGGAAGAAGCTGACGATGCCGAGGATGCTACGAACAATACTCATGGGCAGCCCTTCTGCAGTGAACACGTAATGCTCAGTGATTGATCCCAACCGAACAGTTTCAGTCCAGCCTCCTCGACAAAATCCGACAAGGCATCCTGATATTCGGGTGCCACAGACAGGTGCAGGAAACCTCCGAACAGGATCCCTTTCTTTTTGTCCTTCGTAACGACCCAACCTGGTGGCAATTCCAAGCCCACTTCGTCGAAACCCGACAATAAACCATCGCGTTCCCGATGTGGAATGTTGACGATTACGCTGTCCGATAGATCAGATTCACGAGCGATTTCGATTGGGTTCTTCGAACCCTCGCTATCAAAAGTGACCCATTGCCAGCCAGAGGATCCGTTTTTGAGATCCCAGATGGCGGCAGCTACCGCTTGCAGCCGGGTGATCGCTTCCCGGCCACCGCCGGTGATTCGCTTGGCTCTTGTGTAGGCCATTCAGGTTCCGTCAAGAGCTATGCTGCTCTGGGAGCATTGGCAAACAGAAATGGTCGATTCAAAGTGTTCATTGTCATCCATACCTATCGCGAATGCTCAGCGAACCAACATGGTCTTTCCCGGGCGGGCCGATTCGTGGTTACTGTCTGCCCATGACAAAGCTACGCAAAGCAAATGACCGGGGCCGGGCGAATCACGGCTGGCTCGACACGCACTTCACCTTCAGCTTCGCGGATTATCATGATCCGCAACACATGGGTTTCCGCTCGCTGCGGGTGATCAATGACGACCGCGTCGCGCCGGGCGGCGGGTTCGACACGCATCCGCACCGCGACATGGAAATCATCACCTATGTGCTCAGCGGTGCGCTCGAACACAAGGATTCGCTGGGCAACGGCCGCGTGATCCGGCCGGGTGAGTTCCAATACATGGCCGCCGGTACGGGCGTGCGACACAGCGAGTTCACCCCGTCGCAATCCGAGCCGGTTCACCTCCTGCAAATGTGGGTGCTGCCCGACAAGCGCGGCTACGATCCCCGCTACGCCGAGAAGAAGATGACCGACGCCGCGACCGGCCGGTTCCATCTCATCACGAGCAAGACAGGCCGCGACGGCAGCCTGGCGATCAACCAGGACACCGAATTGTTGCTTGGCAAGTTCAAGGATGGCGATGCGGTGACGCACACGTTACGGCCGCGCCGGCATGCCTGGGTCCACGTCGCGGAAGGCAGCGTGGAATTGAACGGCCAGCCGTTGACCGGTGGCGATGGTGTCGAAGTCAGCGACGAAACCGAGCTGAAGTTCACCGCCCAGGGCGACGCCCAGGTGCTGATCTTCGACATGAATTGAACGGGTTGACGCGCCGGCAATCGAAGGAAGATTGTCGGCCGTCATTCCTCCAACTTGAATTCGCAACTCATGAAACGCATTTTGATCCTCCTTGCCCTGGTTGTGGCCGTGGGCGGCTTGGGCGTCTGGTTCGCGACTGGCGCGCATCGCGGCTGGAGCCAGACCAGCGTGCAGACGATGCAACTCGACGAGATCACCGGCATCGAAACCCCGGTCTATGAAGATCGCTTCGTGGCCGGCGTGGACTTTCTGGGGGCCGCGTTGCTCGGCGCGGGTGCGCTGGCGGCTGGCTCCCTCTTTTTTCGGAAAACCAAAAACCAACACTACACAGCATGAAGAAATCCATCCTCTCCCTCCTCACCCTCACTGCCGTTGCCGGTTCCGCGTTCGCCGCACCGCTCACGTTTGACTTCAAGGATCCCAAGGGCGTGAACAACGCCGTGTTCAAGCTCGACGCCCCGCTCGAAGCCATCAACGGCAGCGCCAACGGGGTCAGCGGCAAAGTCAGCTTTGACCCGGCGAATCCCGGCAAGACCACCGGTAAGATCGTGATCGATGCGAAGACGTTGATGGTGCCCAACGGCATGATGAAGGAACACATGCACGGTGAGCAGTGGATGGACACCGCGAAGCATGGCGAGATCACGTTTGAGGCAAAGGCGCTGAAGAATGTGAAGACGCAAGGTGATGTCACCACGGCCGACGCAACCGGCACCTTCACGCTCAAGGGCGTGAGCATGGAAGTCACCGTGCCGGTGAAATTCACCTACCTGAAAGGCAAGCTCGGCCAACGGACGCCCAACCTGAAGGGCGATCTGCTGGTGATTCGCTCGACCTTCACGATCAAGCGCACCGACTTCGGCATCAACCCCGCCGCGCCGCAGGACAAAGTCGCGGACGAGATCGAGCTCACGTTGAGCATCGCCGGCGCGGCCCCGCAGTCGTAAGCCATCCAAACATCACGGACAAGCTTCTGCCGAAGGTTCTAAAACCGGCCGGCAACAGGTGATCTTTGCCCTCAAACCATCTTCATCAGAATTGACATGCCCGCTCTTCTCACCGCCTTTCAGCTCCGCAATCTGCCCTTAAAAAACCGCGTCGCGCTCGCACCCATGACCCGCGCCCGCGCCGGCGTCGAACGCCTGCCCAACGACTTGATGGCCGAGTATTACGCCCAGCGGGCCGGCGCGGGCCTGCTGATCACGGAGGGCACGTCGATTTCCGAACAAGCCATCGGCTGGATGAACAATCCCGGCATCTACACCGATGCCCAGACGACGGCCTGGCGGAAGGTGACCGACGCCGTGCATGCGAAAGGCACGCCGATTTTCCTCCAGCTCTGGCATTGCGGTCGCGCGTCGCACAGCAGCTTCCGCCAGGATGGCTCGCTGCCAGTCTCGGCGTCGGCGATCAAACTGAACGGTGACCAGATCCACACGCCCAACGGCAAGCAGCCTTACGAAACTCCACGCGCACTCGAGACGGAGGAAGTGCCGCGGGTGGTCGAGGATTACCGGCAGGCCGCCGCGCGCGCGAAGGCGGCGGGGTTTGACGGCGTGGAGATTCACGGCGCGAACGGCTACCTGATCGATCAGTTCCTCCAGTCGAAGACCAACCAGCGCACCGACCGCTATGGCGGCTCGATTGAAAACCGCTTTCGCTTCCTGCGCGAGATTGTCGAGGCCGTCAGCACGGTGTTTCCGGCCAATCGAGTTGCGGTGCGCCTGTCGCCCAACGGTGTCTTCAATGACATGGGCTCGCCCGACTATCGGGAGACCTTTCTCCATGCCGCCAAGGAGCTGGATCAATACGGACTCAGTTACCTGCACGTGATGGACGGGCTGGCGTTTGGCTTCCACCAACTGGGGGAACCGGTGACCCTCCGGGACATTCGCGGCGTGTTCAGCGGACCGTTGATGGGCAACTGCGGTTACACGCAGGAAGCGGCCGAAGCCGCTGTAGCCCGGGGCGACGCGGACTTGATCGCCTTCGGCCGACCATACATCAGCAACCCCGACCTGGTGGAGCGCTTCGCGAACGGCTGGCCACTGGAGGCCGATGCGCCGATGGACACGTGGTATTCATTCGAGCCGAAGGGCCTGGCCGACTGGCCCGCTTATCAAGCCGCGACGAGCCGTGCGGCTTGAGCGGAGGCAGCGTTTCATTCGAGCCTCCACCGCAATGCAAGGAAGCGTGCGGACATGCCGACGTGGGTCACTCGTGGCGGAGGGCTTCGACGGGATCAAGCTGGGCGGCCTTGACCGCCGGATAGATTCCAAAGGCGATGCCGGTCGCGGCGGAAATGCCGAACGCCAGGATCAGTGACCAGGTGGTGACGACTGTCACCATCCCGGCCAGGGTCGTGATCAGGACCGGGATCAACACACCCAGCAAGACACCGAGCGAACCGCCGGAGCAGGCCAGCAGCGTGGTCTCCACGAGGAACTGGAGGACAATGTCCGTGCGCCGGGCACCCAGAGCGCGGCGCACGCCGATCTCGCGGGTGCGCTCGGTGACATTGGCGAGCATGATGTTCATGATGCCGATGCCGCCCACCAGCAGTGAGATGGCCGCGATCGAGCCGAGCACGATGTTGAAGATGTTGCGGGTGCGTTCGGCGTGACGCAGCAGTTCGAGCGGGACGATGATCTGGTAGTCGTTGCTCCCGTGATTCCGGTCAAGCAGATGCGCCACGGCGGCGGCGG
>ERZ761602.8259-NODE-8259-length-10571-cov-3.575599_pt1 | contig 10571 bp, 6 predicted proteins | sample MGYA00512165_ERZ761602 | MGnify/ENA primary metagenome ERZ761602 (study PRJEB28899, sample SAMN02445085) | bioreactor sludge metagenome | biome: EBPR sludge; isolation source: Thorneside wastewater treatment plant | place: Australia: Brisbane, Thorneside...
GATCTGCGAGGCCTGCAACCAGCCGCATGCCGACTGGCAGGCGCTGTGCGGCCATTGCGGCGCCTTCGACACGCTGGCCTGGACGCAGGCCGCTGAGGGCGCCACGCCCGAGGCCAGCGGGGCGGCGATGCTGCCGCTGATCGTCGGCACCCTGCCCGCGGCCCCCACGCCCATTCCCGAGGCCGAGGCGGTCGAGGACGATCCCGACGACCGCCTGCCCGATGAGGTTGCGCCCCCGGAGCCCCCGGCCCCCGTGACCGAGCGCCCGGCGGCGCAGGTGATCGATCTGGACCAGACGCGACGGATGGGGCTGTAGGCGCGGGGCCATGGCTGGGGGCGGCAATGGAGAAAAAAGGGGCTGGAACCGCCCCCGCCCCGGTGCTAAGAACCGCGCCACCAGAGGGACCGGGCACCGCCCGGCCCCGGGCACCGTGCCGGTGTAGCTCAGCTGGTAGAGCAACGCATTCGTAATGCGTGGGTCGGGGGTTCGAGTCCCTTCACCGGCACCATTATTTCAGAAAATTGGCTTGCAAACAGGCACTTGTTCGATGTGTCCGTTTTCGGCTCCCGTTTCGGTCCACCCTTGAAATCCGGAACGGGCGCGATGGTTGAGGTGGTCCCCTGCCAACGGAGAGCTTGCCAGGCTTGCCGCCAACGAAGACGAACAGCGTGGCGTGGCGAACGCCATGGGCACCAGGCAACCAACCCTCATCGCGATGGAGAAGCCCTTCACTGGCTCTCTGCCTCGTTTGGCCCGGTCTTTGCGTAGCGCAGGGCGACCGGTCGTGTTGTTCTTTGCAACGTATTGCCAGATTTCCTTGCCACAAGGGTTTTGCCACCGGCGATCAGGACGCAACGACCGCCACATGAGCGCGGATCGACCCGTTCCATTCCGGCCAGGTCAGATAAAGGGTTGATCGACGGGGTGAATTGCTTACTATCCTGATGGCAATTGTATGAAGCAGGAAGATAATCATGATCTCGATTCGGAATATGGCAGGCGTTGCAGTTGCCAGTATCGCGTTATCGGCATGCGGTGATCTTCCGGAAACGCCACTGGTTCAACCCGGCACTCAAACCGGTCAGGTCGTGTTTACAAACCCGACGCCGCGACCCGTAATCCTTTTGCAGTTCAACCCCTGCAACCAGCGGCTCATGGGTAGCCCTGATTTCGGCCCTGATCGTCTCAACGGTCGCATTGCACCAGGAGCATCACGTCAATTCACCGTGAGTGCCGGCTGCTACAATTTGCGCGCCATGACGGGTGGGGGCGGATTCTTCTCCAACAATATTGAAAATTTTCAAAACTTCACCGTCGTTCCGGGCGGAACCACGACGGTCAGCATCTGGAGGCCGTGACAGGTCTGGCTTCGGCAGGCATTCCATCGCCATCGCGTCGGCCTGTGGCAATTGGCAGACCTGTCGCGGTCAATTCCGTCCGGCACCGGGAAAAGATGGCGAGAGTCACCCGAATGGGCGGGCAAAGGGGAGGTAAATTCATGAAACGCAGCTGCGAAAGCGCGCCTGAAACACCGAAACCTCTTTGCGCGATTGCTACGGCCGCCATGCTTTTCCAATCCGGTGGCGCAATTGCGCGCGGCCGTGGCAAAGGCGAATGCAGTCAGGAGTCCTTATTAGAGGATAGTACCGCGCAGGACTTTATTTCACTATTCACAGGGTGGTCTCTGCCGCCGGTGTCCGCGCGGCGCACAGCTTTCACGTTCCGGTCCTGATGGTCATTTCGGCCCCTTCAGGCTCGGCGTTCAATGTGGAAGTTCCCGAGCGGTTCAGCAATTTGCAATGGTATCTGTCTCATGCGGGCAATACCGTGCAGATGGTTGCATTTCTTGAGCGTCAGATGACTCGCGCCGATTTTGTCGCGCTGGTCGAGAATTGTCTTTCCTACCTCCCTGAACTGGCGCTGGGCGAGGATCGGTCCGGTGAGCGCTTTTTCCTGCCGCCGAAGACCTGCGGCGAAGGGGAGATCTGGCGCTATGAGACCGTGGACGAATTGTCCCCTGACCCGACTGACGCCTTTTCACCGGCCACAGATCTGTTCGACAGAAACGACCTGCCCGCGTTTCGCGCGACGTGTCAGGTCGTTTCGGATGCATCAGACGGCGCGCCCGCAACACGGCTGCATTTCACGGCCTCGCATTCACTTGTCGAGGGGGCGGATCTGGCGGCCGTTCTGCGCGGGCGTCTGAACCGACGCGGGCGCCGGAGCGTTACGGGAAACGGGCTGTCGCGGGCAACCCGTTTTGGTCTGGCGGTCGCGGCGCCGTTTCTGGCGTGTATCCATGTGGCCATGGCCAAGGCAGAAAGGCGCAAGCCGACAGACTTTGGCTTTGCCTGTGTCGAGATGGAACGCGCCGACATCGAAGATGCCGCCAGGACGTTGAACATCAGCAAGCGCGGCCTTCTGTTTGCACTGGCCTTGTTTACCTTGGCCGGACCGGAGCCGCGCAGACGCGCCTGGCGGTTTGCCTATTCGAAGCTTCCGGCTCGCCGGATTCTCCTTGAGGATGACGATTACCTCAGCGTCCGGGTCCAGGCCATGGCGAGCAAGGGGTCAGACAGCTTTGCAGACTTCGCCCGGATGCTGGACCGCCAACTGGCCATTCAGAACGAAACCGAGGTGCTGACACATTTTCTCGCCAATCGCGTTCTGAAGGTTCAACGTCGGGTCGCGGCCGTTTTTCCGGGTCTGTATCGCGGGGCGTTCTTTGGCTTTTCACCCTATGACATGGTGCTGTCGCTCGTGCCTCCCATCGCCCCGGCCGGACCCTTTGCTGTCCTGGCAGGGGCGCGGATTCTTGGCGGGTCTTATACCGGCTCGGTTCCCGGGGTCATCTATCTGTGTGACGCACAGCGCGTCTCCTGGACTTGCTGGCTGGAGCGACGGCAGGCGGACCGGCTTCAGGATCTGGCGCAACTGGCCGACAGCCTGAACATCCGACACACGATCTGGGCGCAGCCTTTGCGCGAGCCTCAGGACCGTCGATAAAGGACGTCCGACCGCTCGGCACGCCCTCCGCGCACACGCGTGGAAATCATGCGAAGCATTTCTCCATGACGTTGCACTTCGATCGAGATGGCACTCTGGCCATGGCTTCCCTGCAAGCTGAACGCCGTTTCATCGCTCGTGCCCGAAAAGAAGGGGCTCACTTCGTCGCCCGAGGCAGTCAGACGCCCGCCTTCCACGCGCCGGGGTTCCGACGATGACCGCACGAACAGTCTGAAGCTCTGGCTGCCATCTGGCCCCGCGCAAGACCCCCGCAGGTCGATGCGGCCTGTCTCGGCGGTTGACACATCGAGCCTGCACCGGATGTCCCGGATCACACCGTCAAAGTCATGGCCGGTTCCGGTGCCGCGCCAATGTCCGTCCGCTCCCACCAAAGCGTCGCCGTGTGCGGCACTGGCGAGAAATGCCGAAACCAGAACTGCTGCCAGATGTTTCATGGTCGCGGTCCTTTTCTTGCAGCCAGAAAGGCGGGAAGCAGAAAGATGTCGGCCAGGTAGGCAAGCATCATCGACCCGCAGACGATCATGCCAAACGTTGCAACCGACGGCAACAGACTGGCCTGGGTGACTGCAAGGCCGGCGATCAACAGCACCGTCGAGGCGGCAATCGGCACGCCAACCATATGCAGGCTGCGTGCGACCGCCTGGTGAGGGTCGCGCGCATGTTCGATACGATAGCGGTTCAGCATGTGAAGACTGTCATCGACCGCCACACCGAAGGCAATCGTCAGAGCAACGGCGCCGGTCATCGTCAACGCGGACTCCGTCAGCCAGAACAGGGCCTCGATTCCCAGCACGGGAATGGTATTGGCCACCAGGACCGCAAAGCCGAGCCAGAGCGATCGCGCGACCACCACGACCAGAGCGGTGACCAGCAGGATCGTCAGCACCATTCCTTGCTTGAGGGCCGTGATCATGCGCGGGATTTCCAGCGCCGCCAGATGCGACAATCCCGATACATGGGCAACATCCTGAAACCCGGCGCGCACCAGCCGCTGATCAAGATCGTCGGCACGGCGCAGACTGTCTTCTGCGGATTCTACCAGCGGTGTGGACAAGGGCAGGACGTAACGCAAGGCGTCTTCGGCAACGAAACGCCGCAAGACCGGGGGAATATCGTCGCCGTCTTCCAGTGCATCCCAGGTTTCGCCGCCGATTGCCTCAGGCAACGCAGCGCCCAGATCCTCGAACAAGGCCACGACAGGCGCAAGGGCCTGCAGATCATCCTCTGACAAGCCCGCAATGCCGTCGGGGTCTTCCAGCACCAGAAACCGCTGGCCGGTCCCTGCAAGATGCCCGGTGAGCCGGGCTTCAGCGCGGGCCACCTCGCCATCCCGCAGCAGATGTTCGTGCATCGAATGGCCCGGTACCACGGCAAGATGTCCCCATAGCGAAAAACCCAGAAGCACCACGGAGAGGCCAATCACCCAACGGCCTTTGCTGCAAAACCGCAGGGCATAGGCCAGCGGGGCGCCCAGCCAGCGTGGGGGGCTGGGGGGCAGCCTGTCAGGCAGTTTCAGCACGACCGCAAAGGCCGGTCCAAGGCTCAGCACCACCACTGTCTGCAAGGTCAGGCCCAGCACCCCCGCCAGGGCCAGATCCTGCATGGCTCCAAAGCCAGTCAGGGCGAAGGTGCCGAAGGCGATGGCGGTGGTCAGCCCACTGAGGGTGCAGGGCGACGCCACGGCTGACCAGGCGGAAAAGATCGGATGTTCGCGCTTCATGGCAGAGGCATCACGCAGGGCCAGATAGAAATGCAGCATGTTCGTGATGCCCAACACCAGGATCAGCAAGGGGACCAGCGAAATGATGGTCGTGACGTGCAGCCCGATCGTCGCCAACACCCCCATGAACAGCACCACGCCAACCAGGGCGGGAGCCGTGCACAATACTGCTGCGCGCAACGAGCGGAAAAGCAGGCCGGCGACCAGAAGACTTGCGATGACCGCAAAGGGCATGAGGCGCAACTGGTCCTCGAGCAGCGCGCCTTGAAGGTGGCGGTATGCCTCGGGTAGGCCAATGAAGTTTGCCGTGAACGCGCCCTGCCCCAACTCTGCAACGATCTCTCCGACCTCGGCACGCGCCTGTGCGCTCAGGCCTTCGGGCGACTCCGGCATTATGACGACCAAAGTCATGTGGCGGTCTTGCGAAATCAGCTGTGCAGCCGCGTTCGACACCGCATCGAGCCGTTCCAGAAGCGCCGCCGGGCTGCTCTGCGAATCTCCTCGCAAGAGGGGCAACCCATCGCCTGGATCGGGTATGGAAAAGACAGACAGGGCGCCGACGACACCGGGCACCAGTTGCACTTCGATCACGATATCGCGGAAGGCGTCAAACCGGTCTGCACGACCGAGGTCATCGGTTTCCAGCAGCAGCACCTCATCGCTTGAGAACGGCCGGAATGATGTTTGCAGTTCGGTGAACTGTTCATAGGCAACGCTGTCGCTTCGCAGCAGTTCCACCAGATCGCCATCGAAGTCCAGAGTCCGGACGATCGCGATCACCGCCCCCAGTATCAGCGCCGATGCCAGAGCAAGGAGGCCGTAAGCCCTTCGCCGCGCGTGGGTGATCCCGGAATGGGGTGCTTCGGAGCGGGCCTTGGCCATGTCAGGGCAGCGGGGTCATTGCGCCGCCAGACAGCACCGCCTGTGCCATGAAGACCGAAACGCAGGGATGTTCCCCGAATTTCAACTGTGGCACGAAGCCGATCCTGGATTGCCCATTCATCGGAAGACCATGCCACTTTGCTCGCTTCCGGGACAAGCCTTTATTTCCTCCGCAGCGCTCTGTGTCGGCGGGGCTAGGCAACATCGACGCAAAACCTGTTCGCAACGGGCCAGTCGAGACGCCGACGATCGCGCGGTAGGTCGGGTTGTCGTCGTTGCAGGCGATGGTTTCGAGACGTTCCGGGTCTTCGCCCAGCAAGTTGCCGCCCCGGTCGGCATGACCGCATGCTGCCCGAAGTGCCGTCGCGCCATCTCCGGGGCGGGGATATGGCGCGCGGACAGCGCGGTGGCTAGCGCATCTGAAACAACTCCTGATGAAAGCGCGTCACCGGCACACCATGCGCCGTCATGTCCTTGCGGATGGCGTGGCCAAAGCCCTCGGGGCCGCAGAACCAGATGCTGGCCGCGCGCCAGTCCGGCACCGCGGCGCGGATGCGCTCGCCGGTCAGCAGCCCGTCGCGGGCGTCGATCAGCAGGTGAAACGTGACACCCGCCGCCTTGGCATCGGCGCGCAGCCTTTCGAGTGCCGCCTCGTCGACCTCGGCGGTGGTGTGGAAAAGGTGGATGACCTTGTCGGTCCTGCCCCCTTGCCGTACCCGCTCCTGCATGGCGCCGATGAAGGGCGTGATGCCGATGCCGCCGCCGATCCAGATCTGCGCGGGGCAATCGTCGTCAAAGGTGAAGCATCCATAGGGGCCTTCGACCGTCACCGTCTGACCGACTGTCAGCCGCGCGCCAAGCTGCGACGTATAGTCGCCCAGCGCCTTGGTGACGAACTTGATGCGCCGACTGACCGGGTCCCAGGCCGAGGCGATCGTATAGGGATGCGGCCCTTCGCGAAGATCCGAGGTGACGAAGGCGAATTGCCCGGGCCGGTGCCCCGGCCACCCTGCCCCGAGCGTGATCAGCTTTTCGAGGGAGTGAACACCGGGGAAGCGGGTCAGTTCGGTCAGCTGGCCGGAAATCCGCCGCCCAGCGCCGATCCGGCCCAGGATCGAGATCACGGCCGCGTAGCTTCCCGCCACGAGCAGCACCGCCAGAACGATCCCGACCGGTTGGGTCCAATAGCTGAAATCGGTCAGGATGATCGTGTGGAAGGCCAGTGCCAGATAGATCGCCGCCATGAGGCGATGCAGTCGGCGGAACACGCCATAGGGCACCAGCCGCACCAGCGCCACGACGATCAGCGCGACGGCGGCGTAAAAGGCCCATTCGCCCACGATCTCGGCGGTGCCGCGATACCCGGCCAGGACGGCCGCGACCGGGTCCTCGATCGGGGGGCGCGGCCCACGCTGCGGGCGTCCCGCAAGGCCCCAGCCGATCGCCCATTTCGGCCCCTCGACCCACAGCCAGTGCGTGACCGAGAGGACCAGACCGCCGATGCCCAGCCATTTGTGCAGGCGGTAGACCTTGTCCAGCCCGTCCAGCGCGCGTTCCGGCCAGCGCGGGCGCAGCGACAGGACCATCGCGACGCTCATCATCGCGATGGCGAGAAGACCGCTGTATTGCAGCATGAACCCGCGCAGGGCAAAGAGACCCTGGACCGCGAAGACGCCGGGCGCGGCTGCAAGCCACAGGGCCGTCAGCAGCGCAAGGCCAGACCAGAACACCAGCTTGATCCGTAGCATTCTTTCCCCCGGAAACGACGATCCGACCCGGACCCGCCCGCTGTGCCCGTTTCACGCGGCGCGGAGCGGTTTCCGTCGTCACGCGGCATAGCATGAAAACCCCGGCGCCGTCCCGCAGGTCGGGGAGGGCCGGATGGGCGTCGCGCGGCGGGCGCGCTGGGGGGGCCTACTCGCGACGCAGGGCTTCGATCGGGTCCAGCCGGGCCGCCCGGCGGGCGGGGAAATAGCCGAAGAGGACCCCGACCAGCGCCGAAAAGGCGAAGGCCATCACCACCACGACCGGATCGGGGGTGAAGGGGATTGCCATGAAATGCGCGGCCACGGCCGCCAGGGCGAGGCCCACGACGGACCCGAGGATGCCGCCCAGCAACGACAGCACCACCGCCTCGACGAGAAACTGCAACAGGACCTGACGGCTTTGCGCGCCGACCGCGAGGCGAATGCCGATCTCGCGCGTGCGTTCGGTGACGCTGACCAGCATGATGTTCATGATCCCGATGCCGCCGACCAGAAGGCTGACCGCCGCCACCGCCGCCAGCAGGCCGGTCAGCACCCCGGTTATCTGCGTCAGCATCGAGGCGAGTTGCTTCATGTCCAGCACCGAGAAATCATCCTCCTCTGCGGGTCCGATCCGGCGCAGATCGCGCAGGAGGTAGGTGATTTCGGTCGTGGCGTCCTCGGTGGCGACGCCGTCGGCGACCCGGACATAGATCGTGCCGACATCGGTGTTGCCGACGATGCGGCGCTGGAAGGTTCGGATCGGCATCAAGAGCACGTCGTCCTGATCGCTGCCGAAGGAGGACGCGCCGCGGGCGGTCAGCACGCCGATCACCTCGCAACTCAGCGACTCGAGCCGCAGCGACTGGCCCACCGGGTCGGCGTCGCCGAAGATCTGCTGGCGCACGGTCTCGCCCAGGATGCAGACGGCGGCGCCCGCGCGCGCTTCGGCATCGGCAAAGTTGCGGCCCAGCGCCAGCGGCCAGTCCGACGCCTCCAGATAGCGCGCGTCGGTGGCGGTGATCTGGGTGCGGTGGTTCTCGCCCCCGGCGACGACGGTGGTCGACCCGCTGGAGACCGGCGCCGCGGTCGCGATCTGCGGCACCGCGTCGATCAGCCGGTCGACATCGCGCAACGTGAACGACCGCGGCTGCGCCCCGCCCGAGATGTTCGACGGTGGCCCCATGGCAGTCCGGCCCGGCCGCACCATCAGGATATTGGTGCCCAGCCTGGCCACATCCGCCGTGACCTGCGCGGACGATCCCTGGCCGACCGTCACCATGGTGATCACCGAGGCGACGCCGATGACGATGCCCAGCACTGTCAGGAACGACCTGAGCGCGTTGCGAAAGATCGCCCGGATCGCCAGCCGCGCCGTTTCCCACACCATCTCAGGCCGCCTTCCCGGTGCGCTTGTCGCTGCTGATGCGACCGTCGACCATCCAGATGACGCGGTCGGCATAGGCGGCCATGTCGTCCTCGTGGGTCACCATCACGATGGTCAGTTCGCGTTCGGCGCGGATGCGGCACAGCAAGTCCATGATCTCGACCGAACGCCGGGTGTCCAGATTGCCCGTCGGCTCGTCGGCGAGGATCACGCGCGGATCGCCGGCCAGCGCGCGCGCGATGGCCACCCGCTGCTGCTGACCGCCCGACAGTTCCGAGGGGTCATGACGCTCGCGCCCCTTCAGGCCGACCATCTCCAGGGCCTGCAGCGACCGCGCGATCCGTTCGTCGCGGGGCAGACCCTTGTAGATCAGCGGCAGTTCGACGTTGTCCAGTGCCGAGGTCCGGGGCAACAGATTGTAGCCCTGAAAGATGAACCCCAGATAATGCCGCCGCAAGAGCGCCCGCTGGTCCTGGGTCAACCCCGCGATTTCGACCCCGTCGAACAGGTAATGCCCCGACGTCGGCCGGTCCAGACAGCCCAGCACGTTCAGGGCGGTGGACTTGCCCGATCCGCTGGGTCCCATGATCGCCACGAACTCGCCCCGCGCGATGTCGAGATCGATTCCGTCCAGCGCCCGCACCTCGTTGGCGCCGTGGCCATAGACCCGGGTGACGCCGCGCAGCCGGATCAGCGGCGGATCCTCGGCCATCTCAACCGTCCTGCCGCAGGATCACGAGGTCGCCTTCGGCAAGCGCCCCGCTGCGGATCTCGGTCACACGGCCGTCCGTGTCGCCGGGCTCGACCGCAATCTCGACCGCGATCCCGTTGCGCAGGACCCACACGGACCGCGTCGCATGCGGAAGGGTGATCTGGCCGGGTCGGCGCGGCATCAGCAGCCCCAGCAGGCCGCTGCGCGATTCGTCCCCGCCGCTGTCGGCGGAGGTCTGCGGCGGCCGGAACCTGAGAGCCGCGTTGGGCACCAGAAGCGCGTCCTCGACCCGGTGCACCACGATCCGGGCGGTCGCCGTCATGCCCGGGCGCAGCGACATGTCGGCGTTGTCGACGGCGAGGGTGGCCAGATAGGTCACCACGCCGTCCCGCACCTCGGGCGCGTAGCGCACCGTTTCGATCGTGGCGGGAAAATCCCGCTGGTCATAGGCATCGACCGTGAAGGACGCCGGATTGCCGGGTGCAAGACGCCCGATATCGGCCTCGTCCACGGCGACCTGCAATTCCATCCGGGTCAGGTCCTCGGCGATCGAGAACAGCACCGGCGCGGCCAGCGACGCGGCGACGATCTGGCCGGTATCCGCCTGTCGGTCCAGCACCACGCCGTCGATGGGCGAGCAGATGCACGCCTTGGCAAGCTCGGATTCGGCGAGGTGCAGGTTGGCGGTGGACAGGGCCTCGTCCGCCCGCGCGACCTGCAATTCGGCCAGCGCCCGATCGAGGCTTGCTTGCGCGCTCCGCACGCTCTGGTGGCTGGCGAGGCCACGCTGGTCCAGTTGGGTGATCACCTCGTGGTTCGCCCGCGCCTCGGACAGGTTGGCCTGCGCGCGGGCCACGCCCGCCTGGGCCGCCAGCAGGGCCGCGCGCTGCACGGCGACCCGCGCCTCGAGGCTGGTGGTATCGAGCCGTGCCAGAACCTGGCCTGTGCGGACGATGTCGTTGAAATCGGCCAGAACCTCGACGAGGATCCCGGACAATTCGCTCGAGACGTCGACCATGTTGGTGGGCTGCACCGACCCGGTGGCGGTCACCGTCACCTCCAGATCGCCCCGGATCACCGCCTGCGTGGCATAGACC
>ERZ761602.8263-NODE-8263-length-10563-cov-193.220118_pt1 | contig 10563 bp, 6 predicted proteins | sample MGYA00512165_ERZ761602 | MGnify/ENA primary metagenome ERZ761602 (study PRJEB28899, sample SAMN02445085) | bioreactor sludge metagenome | biome: EBPR sludge; isolation source: Thorneside wastewater treatment plant | place: Australia: Brisbane, Thorneside...
GAGGAATCCTGAACACATCCTGGAGGGAGCAGTCCAGGATGCAGGGCGCGAGCGAGCGCACGACGCGGCATCGCCGGTGGATGGGCGAGGGCAAAGGCGGGCTCGCGCGCTGCATTCCGTACGCCCCGCAGAGCCAGCCGTGTGCCTGGCCGGCGGTCGGCGGCAGCACGTGCGCAACGCCGCAGGCTGTGCGGCCCGTTTCTTTCTCCACAAGCCCTGCAGTCGGCGCGCTCGCCATGTGTCGTGAGGCGAATCCGCGCATGTAAGCACGGTGTCAGTTTGTGTCGCCATCCTGCATGCGTGGTCGGGGTCGTCGCTGCGCGGTTGCGGCCAGCGCACCACGCGGGGAGGACGGCATGAAGCTTGTCAGAACACTGTTGTTGGTTGTCCTGAGCTGGGTCGGTGGGGTTGCTGCGGGCGAGGTCGGGGTCACCGACAAGAGCATCCTGATCGGCATGACGGCGCCGTTTTCCGGTCCCAGCGGCCCTTACGGGCTGGACATGAAGATGGTCATCAACGCCTATTTTCGGCAGCTCAATGACGCTGGCGGCGTGCACGGCAGGAGACTCGATCTGCGCAGCCTCGATGATGGCTATGAAACCGAGCGGACGGTTGCCAACACCCGGGCGCTGATCGCCCAGGAGCAGGTCTTCGCACTGCTGGGGTTCTATGGCTCGAGCCCGACGACGGCGGCGATGAACGAGGTCTTCGGCGTGGCGAAGGTGCCGCTGGTGGGAACGATCTCCGGTGCCGACTCGCTGCGCCAGTCGCCGCGTGACCATCCCAACAACCGCTACATGTTCAACGTCCGCGCGAGCTACGCCAACGAGACCGAGGCGATCGTCAACCAGCTCGTCTCGCTCGGTTTCAAGAGCATCGCCGTCTTCTACCAGAATGATGGCTTCGGCAAGTCGGGGCTCGAGGGGGTGCTGGCGGCGCTCAGGAAGCACAATCAGGTGCCGTCGGCGGTGGCCACGGTCGAGCGCAATTCCGCCGACGTCAGCGGCGCCGTGCAGACGATCGCCAAGGCGAATCCACAGGCGGTGATCATGGTGACCCTGTACAAGGCCAGCGCCGCCTTCGTCCGCGAGATGAGGAAGGCGAAACAGAATCCGCAGTTCATGACCCTGTCGCCGGTGGGCGCCGACCTGCTGGTGGAGGAACTGGGGAGCGAGGCGCGTGGCATCGGCATTTCACAGGTGATGCCTTACCCCTGGAACGACACGCTGCCGATCGTGCGCGAGTACCAGAAACTGCTGGGCAAGCAGGCGAAACCGTCGTATTACGGGATCGAAGCCTACGCCATGGCGAAAGTGCTCGTCGAGGCATTGCGCAAGGCGGGCAAGGAACCGACGCGCGAGAAACTCGTCGCAGCGCTGGAGAGCATGCAGAACCACGACCTCGGCGGCTACCGCGTCAGCTATTCGCCGACGGACCGGACTGGTTCACGTTTTGTCGACCTGACCGTCATCGGCAGCGGTGGGCGGGTGTTGCGCTGACTCGCGGCGTCGTTTCGATCATCTGAGGATTGCCGGGCGTGAGGCGGTCGGGTGCCAGGAGAAGAGATCACGGAAGTCCCCCGACCACTGCGGACTCTCCCGCTTCGGAAACCGTTGGTCCGCACCGCTTGGCTCGACAAGGCCAACCTCTGATCTCCGGGATCCCGCCCGTGCCGGGTTCCGTCAGCAGCAGCGATACCTCAGGCGACAGTCAGGTGCCGTCATGGGGCGCGCGCCGCGCGCCTGCGTCATCAGCACCCCACTCCTCGTGCCCGAGCGGCGCCGCGTTCAGCCGCTCCTGCGTCGCTCCCCAGCGGGGCAGGTAGCGATTCATGAGCGCCACGAAGCGCTCGCCGTGATTCGGCTCGGCCAGGTGCAGCAGTTCATGCACGACGATGTACTCGATGCACTCGACCGGCTTCTTGGCCAGCTCGGAGTTCAGCCAAACGCGGCGGCTGGCGGGCGTGCAGCTGCCCCACTTGGTCTTCATCCGCTTCACGCCCCAGGCGCTGGCCTGGACGCCGAGCTTGGCCTGCCACGCGGTGAACATGGGCGCCAGCAAGGCCTTCAGCTGCTCCCGGTACCACCGGTCCAGCACCGCTTCGCGCTGCTTGCGGGTTGCCCCAGGGCGAACGAAGAGATCGAGCGAAGCGATGCCTCTCACGGCCACCCGCGGCGTGCCCTCGGCCTCGTGCACCCGCAGCCTGTAGCGGCGGCCGAAGACGTAGTGGCTCTCGCCCACCGCCATCTCGCGTTCCGACTGGCGCGGCTGCTGCTCGAACTTCGAGCGCTGCAACTTGATCCAGGCCAGCTTGTCGATCACCGCCAGGCGCACCGCCTCGTCGCTGATCATCAGCGGCGCTGCCACCCGCACACGCCCCGCCGGCGGGTAGACGCCCAAGTGCAGGTTCTTGATGTCCTTGCGCACCACGTTGATCGTGAGGCCGGCCACCTTCAGCACGGTCTCAGTACTCATGCTGGTTCTTGGCCAGTTCGAGCATCTTGTTCGTCTCGGCCACGGCCGTCTGGTTCTTGCGGATCGCGGCTGGCAGGGAATCGACCGCTGCTGCGCCCCGATCGACGATCAACTGGATCAGCGACAGGTCGTCGAAGGCCGAGATCTTCTCGCTCTCGTCGGCGCGGATGTAGGTGTCGATCAGGAACCGCATCGCCGGCTCGAAGGCCTTCAGGTCGATGCAGTCCCCACTGGCCAACCGCACTTCGTCGCGTACCTTGCTGAAGTGCTCCACCTCGGTCTTGATCGTCTGTATCTCGGCAGGCGTGTAGCCTGCGGCTTCGAGTTCGCTGGCCAGCGCCGCGTAGGTGCGCAGCAAGGCTGCAGCGTACTTGTAGAGCTTCAGCCGCCTGGGCTCGTTGGCCTTCAGCTGCTCGGCATTGCCTGACTCCGCCGCGCAGAAGAAGCGCATGTAGGCAACGGAATCCCTGGCCTGCTGCACCGGCTCGCACAGCGCCTTGATGGCCTCGCGGGCTTCCTCCAGATCTTGCCGGCCGGAAGCCAGGCGGTCCTTGAGCAGGCCCTTCACATCCTCCTGGTCGAACGTATCGAACGCCCCGCTGGTGTAGTCGCGCACGGCGCCTTCGAGCGGCTTGAACAGATCCTTGTAGTCGATGATGTAGCCGTAGGGCTTGTCTTCACCGTCCAGGCGGTTCACGCGGCAGATGGCCTGGAACAGGCCGTGGTCCTGCATCTTCCTGTCGATGTACAGGTAGGTGGCGGGCGGCGCGTCGAAGCCGGTGAGCAGCTTGTCGACCACGATCAACAGCTTCAGTTGGCCGGGCTGCTCGATGAAGCGCTTCTTGGCCTGCTTCTCGAACAGTTCGGCCTTCCTGGTCGCCACGTCCTCAGGCTCGTTGAACCAGTCGGCCAGCATCTGCCGGTAGACCTGGTACTTGCGCAGGCTGTCGGTCTCGCCCTCACCGGTGGCTTCGCCCTTTGCATCGGCCGTGGTGGGCATGTAGCTGGTGACGATGGCGCACTTGCCCTGCAGCGGTGTCCCTGCGAACAGTTCGTAGAACTTGCACGCCTCATAGATGCTGCCGGCCACCAGCATCGCGTTGCCGTGGCCATCCATCAGGCGTGGCCGGGTGCTCATGTCCAGCAGGATGTCGGCCACGATCATCGATAGCCGCGACTGGCTGGAGAGGACGCGCTGCATCGTCCCCCACTTCTGCTTCAGCTGCGCGCGAGCCAGATCGTTCAAACCTTTGGTATTCGACTCGAACCAGTCGTCGACCTTCTTCGGCGAGGTGATCCGCTGGTCGATGTCCCGGGCTTCGTAGCGCAGGTCGAGCACCACGCCCTCGCGCACCGCCTGGTCGAACTTGTAGGTGTGGATGTAGCGGCCGAAGACCTCGATGCTCCGCGCCTTGTCGGCCTTCAGCAGCGGTGTGCCGGTGAAGCCGACGAACAGTGCACTCGGCAGCAGCGCCTTCATGGCCTGGTGCAGGTCACCGCTCTGCGTGCGGTGGCACTCGTCCACGAAGACATGCAGGTCGCCCTTCGCCTTCCACCCCGGTGGCACCCTGCGCAGCGCCTCGACGAAGGCCTTTGTCCCTGCCGTGCCTTCGGCGCCGTCGTCATCGTCCTTGCCGCCGAACTTGTGCACCAGCGTGCAGATCAGCGACTCGTCGGCCTGGCCGAGCGTCGCGATCAGGTCGGCGCCGCTCTTCGTGCGGTAGATGGTCTCGCTGACGCCGAGGAAAACCTTCTCGATCTGCTCATCCAGTTCGGTGCGGTCGGTGATGATCAGCACACGAGCGCCGGGCCGGTTCTCACGGATCCACTTGGCCAGCCACACCATCGTCAGCGATTTCCCGCTGCCCTGCGTGTGCCAGATGATCCCGCCCTCGCGCCGGCGGATGAACGCCTGCGCCGCCACCACACCGAAGTACTGGTTCTGCCGGCACACTTTCTTGATGCCGGCATCGAAGACGATGAAGTCGTGGATCAGCTGCAGGAACCGTCGCTTCGCGCACAACTGCAGCAGGTTCCGGTCCAGCAGGTTGGGCTCGTCGGCGAACTCGCCGGTCTCTTCAACCCACGAGAGCCAGTACTTCTCGGGCGTCTCGATGGTGGCGTAGCGCATGCCCTCGGTGTCGTTGCCCGCCATCACCCACTGCATCGTCGAGAAGAACGGCTCGATGAACTCCTTCTTCTGGTTGTCCAGGTTCTGGCGGATGCCTTCTGACACCGATACCGTCGAACGTTTCAGCTCCAGCACACCCAGCGCGATGCCGTTGACGTACAGCACGACGTCGGGCCTCTTCGCCCCTGCCTTCGTGCTGGCCTTGGCTCCACCGGCCAGATCCCCGCTGCGGACGGTCACTTCCTCGGCCACCGCGAAGTCGTTGGCCAGCGCATCCGCCCAGTTCACCAACCACACGGTGACGGTGTTTGCGCCCACCTCGGGCCGCAGCTTCACACCGTAGCGCAGCAGGCGGTACACGGCGTGGTTGCGGTCGTACAGGCTCTTGCTGGTGTCGAAGGCAGCCTTCTGCAGCTCGAACAGGGCGCGTGCTGCCAGCGTGCCGCGCACGCCTTGGCCGGCCAGCCAGGCCTTCAGGCGCTCGGGTTCGATGTTCGAGTTGGCGGGCCGGTCGATCCAGTCACCCAGGTAGGTATAGCCCAGACGCCGGCTCAGCAGCGCCAGCACCCGCTCCTGGGTCTTCTTCTCGATCTGGCCGACGCTGGGCATGGGCCGGATCAGCGTTCGAACCGCGGCATCGCGCGCCGCATGAAGTCGTCGAACAGCGGCACGGTGAAAGCCATCTCGCCATGGGACGGGCTGTACACCATCCCCTTCCTGATCAGGCTGGCACGCACGGGGCCCAGCGTGTTGATCTTCACGCCGAGTTTGTCCGCGATGTCGCCGGTGCGGTACGGGCCAGGTCCCAGTTCCGCCATGGCGCGCAAATAGGTCTTCTCGCGGGGCGTCAGCCGGTCGAAGCGCACCCGGAAGAAGTTGTCATCCAGGCGCTGCGACACCAGTTCGCTGGTCTCCCGAATCACTGGCGCACCGATCGGCGAGGCGACTGCGTGGTTCCAGGCTTGGTAGCCCCACTCCTGCAAGAAGTACGGGTAGCCCTGCGTCAGCTTGAAGATCGCGTGCAACGCCTCGGGAGCGAACTCCACTTCCTCGACACGCACCGGGTTTTGCAGCGCCCGCTCAGCCTCGGCCTCAGGCAGCGGACCGACGGCCGGAAAACTGAAGAGTCGCTCGGCGTAGGACTTCGACTCGCCGGCCAGACCGGGCAGGATCGGCAGTCCAGCCCCGACCAGAGCCAGCGGCAACTGCCGCTGCTGCATCTTGTGCATGGCCATGATCAACGCACTCAGCTCGTCCGATCTGAAGTACTGGACCTCGTCGATCAGGATGGCCACCGCCACGCCCCGCTCCTGCGCAGCCTCGCCGACCGCGACGAACAGGTAGGGCAGGTCCACTTCGAGGTCGCCGCTGTCGGCCGAGCCCGGCTCGGGTTCGATGTCCAGGCCGATGTCGAGATCGCCAACCTTGACCTTGATGGCTCCGATGAAGCTGCGCAGCACGCCCAAGCCCTTGCGCACCTTGTCGCCGGCGCCCTTCAGCCGGTCCAGGTCGAAGAGCAAACGGCGCAGGTGCGGCGCCAGCAGCACGGCCAGCGGCTTGCCTTCGTGCGCTTCGACGAGGATGGTGCGAAAGCCCTCTGCCGCAGCGATGCGCTCGATCTCGTTGAGCAGCACGGTCTTGCCAACGCCCCGCAAGCCGGTCAGCAGCAGACTCTTCTCGGGCCGCTTGGCCTGCACCCGCCCGAACAGCACGCGCGCCTGTTCGAGGATGCCCTCGCGGCCGGCCAGTTCTGGCGGCGGCGAGCCGGCGCCTGGGGAGAAGGGGTTGCGGATCTTGTCCAAGGTGACGTGGAGTATAGCAATTTATCTGTGTTTATACGATCCGACGCGTATACATGCGAATAGACTGCTATCAAACACCTCGCCAGCCGATGCCGCCGAGGCAGGCCGCCGAATCATCGGAATCCGGCAAAGGCCGATGAACGCCAACCCGCCGTCAGTCTGTTCCTCAAGCCCCCGTGTCGGCCAGCACCTCCGCCCGCACGTAGGCCTTGAAGTCCGCCACGGCGGTGAAACACCGGTAGCCCGCCTGGCTGGCCACGGCCACCATCGGCGCCTCTTCGTACAGCAGCACGGCCACCGGCTGGCTCAGCTCTTCCTGCAGGCCCTGCGGCCACGCCAGGTCGAACACCGCGCGCTGTTCGCCGGTCACCGGGTCGGCGAAATCGAAGCGGACCACGCCACGCGGCAGGCCCTGGGCTTCGACCCAGTCGTTCAGGGCTTCGAGTTGCTCCTCTTCCTCGTCGCTCGTCACGCCGCCGAGCACCGTCGGTGCCGCGGGCGCAACGGCTGCCCGGGCTTCCAGCCAGTGCAGGTCACCGTGCAGCAGCTCTTCCATGCGCCGGTTCATCTCGGCGGCCAGCAGCGTCTTCCGCGCTTCGAGGAAGTCGCGGAAGTTCTCGATCTTCCACAGTTGCGGGTCCATCGGGATCCACTGCGACGCCAGCGCCCCAGGGTGGCTCGCCTCGAACTCGGGGAAGTACTCCTGCGGCAAGCGGTCGCTGATCTTGAGGTTGGTGTCCTTGGTCTGGAAGGCGAAGTTGGCCAGCGCATTCACCTCCGGCCGGCGGAACCTGGCCTTGTGCTTGTAGAGCTGCGCCTTCGGGAAGATGTGGTGCACCTCCAGCTTGCTCATCCTGCCCAGCAGGCTGGCCTTCAGCGGCAGCCCGCTGCCCCAGTCGCGCGCCTCGCCCATCCGCGTCAGCAGGTACAGCACCGGGTAGAAGCGCGCGCCGACACTCCAGCCGGTGAAATGCCCCGGCTCCACGCGCAGCCCGCCATGCCACAGCCGCAACTGCTCCAGCAGCTTGTCGAGCCCGCCGTCGTCGCCTTCCAGCGCCTCCAGGTCCTGGTCGATGAACGACTCGGTCGAGCCCGAGAACCGGCCCCACATGCCGGCCTGCAGGAACCAGAACAGCAGCTTGTCGCGATCCTTCTCGTCCAGCGGGCCGGTGTGCTTGTCGAGGAAGCGCACCATCACCGGCACGCCGAAGCGGCCGAAGAACACCTGGTCATGGTCGAGGCCCAGCCGGCCGCCGATCAGGTTCAGCGACGCGTCGATGTGCTTGGTGGCGCGCTTCAACGCGGCCTGCACCTCGTCGGCCGTCTTGTCGTGCAGGTGCAGGAACTTGGCCTCGCCGGTGAGCACGGTGGTGATGGACCGCAGCAGCCAGTCCAGGTTGAAGTGGAAGCCGGCGCCCGTCCAGCGCTTCAGCTCGGCCTTCATCTGGTCGCGCGCCTCGGGCCAGTCGGCACAGATCCTGGCCAGCGCCAGGTCGCCCTTCGACAGCTTGGTGCCGCCGCTGTTGACGCGGTTGAAGATGTCCACCACCACGTCCAGCGTCTTGTCGGCGCCGGTCACCTCCTCGACGTGCAGCTCGATGTCGCTCACGCTCAGCAGCCGGCTCAGCCGCGCCACGTAGTCGCCCACCTTGGGCGCCAGGGCCGGCTGCGTGCTCAGCCGGGTGACGAACTCGCCCAGGCCGGCCGTGCCCTTCTGCATCAGCGCCGTGACGTCGATCCAGCGCGCGTCGTCCTTCATCGTCACCGGCTGGTAGAAGGCGAACTTCTCGTCCTCCAGATGGAAATGCAGGCCGGTGAAGGCCTGCGCATTGCCATCGAAGAAGCGTGGCGGCTTGCCGCGGATCACGCCGTACAGCGAGGTCATGCGTTGCTGCCCGTCGAGCAGCAGCTTCACGACACCCGGCGCCAGCGGGCCTTCGCCGCGGTGCGCGGCGGTCTTGCTCTCGGTGGCCCACACCAGCAGGCCACCCACGGGGTGGCGGCGATACAGCGACTCGAACAGCCCGCGCACCTGGTCGCGGTTCCAAACATAGCCACGCTGGAATTCCGGCAGCGCCATGTGCCGGCTGTCGATGTGATCCAGGATCGTCGAGATCTTCATGTGAGGCGGATCCTCCCTGTCAGCAGCGCCTGCATCATGCCCTGCTTGAGTTGGCGGGTCTTGTCGCGGCGGGTTTCGAGAGCAGCGAGTTCGGCGTCCATGTCGGAGAGCACCTGGGCGATCGCTCGCTGTTCAGCCAGCGATGGCAGCGCAACCGGCAACCGACGAAGAATCTGCGTGTTCAACGAGGGCATCGTCTGGCCCACCGCCACTTCCCGCACACGCTGCTTGAATGGTTCGCTGTGGAACTGGTGACTCAAGAAGGCAGGATCAGCGCGGCCTCTCTTTATGCGAACTCGCAGCAGCCGCCCGGAGAACAGCCATCCTGACTCTGCATCGGTGACCAGCGCATTGCGATCAACCGAGCCCACTCGACTGAACACCACGTCACCAGCCTCCAACGAGTAGACTCGGAGACGTCGGTAGTCCTCATCCGAGACCAATGGCAAGTTCTGCAGCGTGATCGATCGCTCCCCGAGATGCTCCACCGTAATGATCGGGGTGCCAACTTCAACGTAGTCGCTTTCGTGAAGCGACGAGCCGAACGGGCCTGTCTTCACGTCAGCAACATCTCCGATCGTCGCGCCACGCCATGCATCCTGAAAACCAGGCAACCGGGTCCGTCCGGAAAGCAACTGCTGCATCGCGGCCTGCTTGAGGTCGCGCCTTCTAGCGATCAGTTGGTTTAGCCCAGTGAGCAGGGCGTCGACATTCGACAATGCATCCGCGATCGCGGTCCTCTCGTCATGCGCCTGTGGATATGGCATCCAGAAGCCATTTAGGCTCGCGTTCGTGATCTGGTTGATCGTGGCGCCAAGGTGCGCCTCGATTTGCCGCCTCATCGCATCGGACTGCAGGTTGTAGAAGACGATACCGTGATCGGCTGTGCGAAACACCGCCATGAAGGCACCAAAGGCCATCCGAGCGGCGCGCTCGTCAATCTTTGCGCACTTGCCGATCAGCGCTCGACTGCCGTTTCGCGCACAGATGAGGATGTCGTCCTTTCGGACCAGCGCGCGATCGGGCACAGACATCTTCACGAACACGTTGTCGTCGAACTTGAGCGCCCCGTCCTCGACGTTGGATGACCTCAAGACGAGCGTGCCCGAGCGACTCACGTTCTTCGGGCTGTAAGTCAACCCGATGAACGACTCGCCGATCTTGCCAAGTTGCGTCCACGACCAGCCCGCCGGGAGTCTCCCAAGGTCGGAAGCTAGGGTGGGAGTGAGTACCGTCACTGGAAACCCATCGCCTTCAGGTGCCCGGCAACTCTGCCAGACAAGACTTCCACGCTCTCGGCAAGAAGCGGAATGGGCGTCACGTAGCGCTCGGCGAGGGTGCGCAGGCGCTCGGTGAGTGCATAGCTGACACGGTCCAACTCTTCGTCGATGCGGGCGATCAGGTTAGCCAGCCACTTGTCGTCGATTACCAGCACCTTGACCTCGTCGGCGGTGAGCTGCCCGAACTGCAACACCACCTTGGCGGCCAGCGCCTTCTGCGCATCCTTCAGCTTCTTGCCAGCCGCCGCCTCTCTGTCGAACAGCGCCAGCAGCTTCTCCAGTACCGCGCGCTCGTCGTCGGCGTCCTTGTCGCCCCGAATCTCGCGCAGCCGGTCCTTCACGCCCTTGGCCGTGACCTTGCCCCTGTCGTTCTTGGCCTCGTCCAGCGGCCCGTCGTCGGCGCCGTGCTCCTCGATCAGCTCCTCCAGTTGCAGCGTCACCGCATAGCGTTCGGCTTCCAGCGCATCCACCTGCGCCTGTTCCTTGGCGAAGTAGCGCGCGACCACCAGGTGCTCGGGGATCAGGTCGAAATTCGGCTTGCCGTCGGCCATCGCCTGCCAGTCATCCAGCGCGATGGCCCAGGCGTCGTCGTTCATCGTCTCGTCCCAGTAGTCCATCAGCCGCTGGTAGACGTCGTAGGCGTCGAGCAGCGGTGCGCCCTGGAAAGCGGCGAGCAAGGCCTCGGACAGCGTCTCGATCAGGTGCTTGGGTGAGTCGCCGGGCTTGAGCGCCACGAGGCCGGGGCGCTGCGCA
>ERZ761602.8264-NODE-8264-length-10563-cov-3.236011_pt1 | contig 10563 bp, 11 predicted proteins | sample MGYA00512165_ERZ761602 | MGnify/ENA primary metagenome ERZ761602 (study PRJEB28899, sample SAMN02445085) | bioreactor sludge metagenome | biome: EBPR sludge; isolation source: Thorneside wastewater treatment plant | place: Australia: Brisbane, Thorneside...
ATCCGGTAGCCACCGCCCTATCCAACCTGCAAGACCAAGTGACGAGCAACCCCACATCGTTTGCGCAGTACGGGGCGCTGCAAGCCCTGCAAACGAGTGCTGACGAGATTGCCGCCATGCGCGAGTCATTCCGGGCGCGCCGCGATCTCATGGTCAAACTCCTTCAAGAAATCCCGGGCGTGACCGTGGATGTACCCGCCGGGGCGTTCTACGTCTTCCCAGATGTCAGCACCTATCTCAGCGATTCTTGCGACGACGTGCAATTGGTCAACGAATTGCTAGAAGAAGTCGGTGTGGCTACCGTCCCCGGTTCAGTGTTCTCGGGTCCGGGTCACATTCGCCTCAGCTACGCCGTCTCTCCGGATGAAATTGAACGAGGGGTCGCGCGGATCGGCGAAGCCCTGCAGCGACGTGCGAAATGATTCCGAAGCCCATTCCCCTGAAGGACGAGAACCTGTTCCGCCTGGCCATGCGGCACACCAGTGCCACCAAGGATCCAGTGGGAGACAGCTACGAGCGTCTGGAGTATTTGGGTGACGCGGTCCTGAGCTTGATCGTCGCGGAGTACCTTTACGAGCACCATCCGGATTGGGATCAGGGCTTTATGAGCAAGGCGCGGAGCAGTGCCGTGCAAGAAGTCACGCTCTGTGAGATTGCCAAGCAGTTGAAGCTTGATGAGTATCTCGAATTGAGCGTGGGTGAAGAAATGACGGGAGGGCGACAGCGACCCTCCGTTCTCTGCGATATCTTCGAGGCCGTCATCGGGGCAATCTATCTAGAATCTGGGCTGGAAAAAGCCCGTTGGTTCGTGCTGGAACAACTGCACGGGTTCCTCCTTCAAATTGGGCAGGGCGATGTGAACCCCCACGACTTCAAGTCGAAACTCCAAGAGAGCGCGCAAGCGATTTGGCGCATCAGCCCGAACTACCGGGTGGCGCGGGAATCCGGGGCGCACCACGAGCGGAGATTTGTTGTCCAGGTGCTCTTTGATGATGAAATCATTGGCGAAGGCACCGGACGAACCAAGAAGGAGGCTGAACAAGCCGCCGCTCGGGAAGCCTTGGAGGCCATCGAACGCACGCAAAAAGCCCGCGAAGTAGCCAAGCAAATTCACCAGGTTGCTGGGGACTTCTGACTTTAGAAGGCCCGCATCTTGTCCAGTTATTTGCAGTTTTTAGCGTTTCTGGCACGGATATTGTTCACAATGGTCCATGTCAGCGTGCGTAAGTCTTGCCACTTGCCCGCTTAGGTTAGGAGAATCTACGGAAAATGAAATTGACGAACAAGAGCGTTCTGGTGGGCCTCGTGGGTCTGGCTCTGGCCAGTACGGCCATGGCTCGCACGGAACCGAATTCGTTCTTGAACCGCCCGGCCAACAGTCACCCGGCTCTGATGAAGCAGTTGACCGAAGACGAGCAGGTGATGGACCGCTTTATGCGCCACTTCGGTATGACGCGCCAAGAGGTGTTGGCTATGGCCAGCAACCTTCAGATGGCCCGCCTGCCGCAAGATGGCGTCTACCTGGTCTACAACGTGAGCCCGCAGGAAGAAATCCGAGCCCGCGTGATGTTCTACAAGAAGGGCACGCTGGTGTGGGTGGACTCGATGGGTCGCCCCGTGCTGAAGGTGAGCTGCGCCAACCCGATGGTACGTGGCACCGACGATGGCTCGAACCCGCTGACGGCCACCATTGCCCCGACGCCGACCGCCGCTGTGCGACCGCTTTCCTCGGAACTTGGCGAAACGGTCTACATGACCAACGAAGCTGACGTGGTCCTTCCGGGTGTGCCCGAAGCCTCGCCGATGGAATTCATGTCGATGGCGCCCGATGCTCCTGGCATCATCAAGTCTTCGAGCAGTTCCAGCTTCCTCTCCCTAATCCCGCTGGCGGGTGGCATCATCCTGAGCCGCACCGGTCGCGAAAAGGAAAACCCGGTACCCGAACCGGCCACGATGATCGTGATGGGTGGCGCCATTGCGGCGGCCGCCATGCGGCGTCGACGCGCCGCGAAGTAACTCGGCAAGAAATACAAATCCTAACCGCCCCGTGCTTTCCTTGATGGAAGGCACGGGGTTTTTTCTTGCCTGACCGTGCTTTCGAATCTCGCTTACGAGATGAGGATCATCGTCGGCGAGGGCTCGGCGTTGAGGCAGTCATGACCCTCCGCCGTGGCGTTCACGATGTTTTCGATGCGCACCCCGAGTTCGAGCGGCAGATAGATCCCCGGCATCAGCACATCCGGGCTGCCGGGGCCGATTTCGGGGGCCTCGTGTACGCGCCGTCCAATGCCGTGGCCGGTGCGGTGATTAAAGAACTCACCGAAGCCTGCATCCTCAATCACCTGGCGCGTGGCGTGGTCCACGTGGCCACCGGTTGCACCGGCGCGGATGGCATTTCGCCCCGCCATGTGGGCGCGATAGACCACATCGTAGACCTCATGAGCCCGGGCACTCACCTCTTGCACGCCAATCGTGCGGGTGATGTCAGCCTGATAGCCCTCGACTTCGCAGCCAAAGTCAATCACCACCACGTCGCCCTTGGTGAGCGGACGGTCATCGTTCTGGTGGTGCGGTTCAGCGCCGGCCGGACCGGCGGCAACCTGGCAAAAAGTGGGCTTCCCTCCCCGGGCGGCCACCATGCCTTGCAGGGTCGCTTGGACTTCCAGTTCGGTTTGCCCGGCGCGGATGACGGTCAGGAGTTCAGCAAAGGCGTCGTCCACAATCTTGCCTGCTGCGCGCAACTTGGCAAGTTCATCGGGGGCCTTGGCCCGCATCACGTAGTCCACCACATCGCTGGCCAAACTAAAGTGGCAACCGGGGCACTCGTGCTGCAGCGCCAGCAGGTGCTTGGCCCAGTACTCGTCATCCACGGCCACGCGCAGGGCGCTTCGCTTGGCCAGCAGCCCGTGGAGAAGAGCGTACGGGTTCTCGCCATCGCGCCAGGGGTGGATGTCCTCGATGCCGTGGCGGCGGGCCTGGTTCTCGGTCAGGGCCGGGCACACTAGCACGGGGGCACCCTCGCGGAACAAGGTGAGGCTGAGGAATCGCTCGTAGGTGCCTTCGGCGAACCCGGTGAGGTAGTCCACCTTCACGGGCGAAGTGAGGGCGACGGCGTCTACGCCCACCTCGATCATCCGGGCCTGCACACGGGCAATGCGGTCTTGATTCATGCTGCCCACATTATGGGCGTCCGGTTCGGGGGTCCCATCACCCTGGTGCCTTCTCACGCGCGGGGTATAGTTTGAGTCCGAGTTGCCGGATCGTCTAATGGCAGGACAGCGGTTTTTGGTGCCGCACGTCTAGGTTCGAATCCTAGTCCGGCAGCCACTCTCTTCCCCCCTCTCAATTCGGCTATGCTACGCCTGAGGCCAGCACGCCATGGGTTTTCTCAAGCGCCTATTCCCGGGTAAGAACCGCACCCACTACCTCTCAAACGAGGAGATTGACGGGATCTCTGCCCACTTCGCCAAGCATGTTGGCCCCGTCAACGAGATGGTCCTGCACGAGATCGTCTCGGACGCTCTGCACATTGACCTCCATGTCATCCCCGACGTGCCGGGCCACGACTGCGCGGTGGTCTTCACCACCGGGATGAGTGCGCTACCCATGCCGAGGGTGGACCGGGACATGCAGTTCGCCGAGCTCTTTGTAGTGCTGCCGAAAGCGTGGGTGGAGGGCAACAACCTACAAACCGACGAAGGCTACTGGCCGCTCGGCATGTTGAAGACCATGGCCCGCATGCCGATTTACAACAAGATTCCGGTGTATCCGGGCATCAGCATCCCCAATGGCGACCCTGCCGAGGAGTTCCCCGGCACACCGTTCACGGGGGTCTTGCTTGATCACGGCGACATCTTCGGGAAGGATTTTGCCCGCGCCGAAATCGAGGGCAAGCCGATCAACTTCTACGGCCTGATGCCGATGCGCCGGGAGGAAATGGACTTCAAGGCAAGCCAGAAGCAAGCCCACATCTACTTTGCCGCCCTGATGCAACTGGGGGTGACGGACCGCGAGAAGCTCTTGATCGACCCGCAACGTCCTTCCTTTTTTGACCGTATCCCCGACAAAAATCCGCATGCCTGAAGCCATCTTAGCCCTCTTGAAGTCACGATTCTTGGCGAACGCATCGTGGCACCCCGACCACGACTGGGATGACGTGGAGGCACGCATCCAGGCCAACGCTCGAGCCTTGGCCGCCCTCACGGCGATGGAGCAAACCGGCGGCGAGCCGTGCGTTTTAGGCACGAGTGAGGAGGGAATCCTCATCGTAGACGGCGCGGTGGAGAGCCCGGCTGGTCGGCGCAGTCTTTGCTACGACCAAGCGGCCTGGGAAGCCCGCAAGGCCAACCGCCCGGCCGGCAATGCCTGCACCCTAGCCGAGACCCTGGGCGTGCGCCTGATGAGCGAGGCCGAGTATTTTCGGCTGCAAGCCCTGCGCCCGGTGGACCTCAAGACCTCAAGTTGGCTGGCCACGCCGCCCGAGACGCGGGCCAAGGGTGGTGCCATTTTTGGCGACCACCGCTTTGGCCGGACATTCATCTATCACAACGGCGCCGATTCGTACTACGCCGCGCGCGGCTTCCGCTCAGTCCTGGTCGTCTGAGTCCGTCCCGATGGGGCGACGCTTTCGGCTACGCTGGGCGTGCTGAGAGAGCGTCCGAAGCACCAAGTGTTCTGGATTAATGCACATCGGATTTGCACACTCTCTCGTCACGCACATCCCTTCCGGGATGGCTCCGACGTAAGCCATGTACGAAGCCCGCGCCACCGAAATCCGCTTGAGTTCATTCGACTCAATCGGATCGAAGGTCTTGATCAGCCCTTCACGGTGCGGCCGGCGTTGACGACCCGGGGCGGAGAGACGGCCTGTCCAGTTCCAACAGTCAGTCTCTTCGTCCCATTCAATTTTTGCTTCTAGACGCTCGCGTAGACGCAGCAACCTGGTCTCAACACTCGAGCGCTTCGGACCCCGCTTGCGGCGGGGGTCGATAGTTCCCACGTTGTTATCTTAGAAGAAACGAAACGCGAATTGCACCCTTTTTAGGTTCGCTGAACTCAAATTTTTTGGCACCTTTGGCGATAGGTTGCTAGGGCTAAGGTGTGAGCATTCGTGCAATCTAATGCGCGAATCTATGACGCTCAATCCAATTCTGAGTCGCTGCCAAATCCTGCGGGGTTAACCCATGTCCCGTGGGAATTCTCACAAACTCCACATCCGCACCATCCGTTTCCAGCGATTCCGCGAGCGAGACGGCGCTCTCGATGGGCAAGATCGGATCGAACTCCCCCGAGGCCAATAGGACGGGCTGGCGCAGGGGCTGGGCGGCGCGCGCCTGGGGGTCGATGACCATCGCCCGCCAAAGCACCGCCCCTGCGAATAGGTCGGGACGCAACCGGAGTAGCTGGGGGGCGATGTTGGCCCCATTGCTGTAGCCCAGGATCACCCATGGGCCGGGCACCTCCTTCTGCTTTTCTTCAATCCAAGCCAGGAGCTCGGCGGCGCGTTGATGATAGTCCGCGAGGTTGAACCCGCCTTGGGGATACCGCTCGAACCACCGGGCCATGCCGTTCTCCAGCACCCGCCCCCGGGGGCTGATGATGGGGGCCGTAGGCACGAGTTCGCGGGCCACCGGCACCAGGTCGTGCTCGTCCGCGCCGGTGCCGTGCAACAGGAGCCAGGGCGTGCCGGTGCCGGGCAGCATCACGTGCGGCCAGCTCACGGCAGGGTCACCCCGTGCGGCGTGCGAATCTTGGGCAGGCGCAATTCGATCTGCGGGCGATGCTGCTCCAGCCAGGGCGGCAACACCAGCTTGTGGGCCAGGGCATCCGGCGCCTCGTCCACCGTCCAGCCGGGGCCGTCGGTGGCGATTTCGTACAGCACGCTTCCCGGAGACCGGAAGTAGACACTCTTGAAGTAGAAGCGGTCAATCGGCTCGGTGGGCTGAAGACCAAAGGCAAGGGCTTCGTTGCGGGCCATGAGTTCTTGCTCCGCATCCGCGACGCGGAAAGCAATGTGGTGCACCGCCCCGGGGCCGGTCTTGGTGGCTTCCAGGTTCGGCGTGGTGAGGTCAATCAGCTGATGCGGGAGACCTTCTTGCACGGCTAGGCGCACGCGCCCATCCTCTTCGCCCACGCGGCGGTAACCCCACCGTTCGGTGAGGAACGCTTCGGGCTGGGGCAGGTTCTTGAGCCATTCCGTGGCACTGTGGAAGCCCAGCAACGCGTACTCCGCCGGCACATCGGAGACGTGCGGCACAAAGCGCGGGTCCGGCGTGCTTTCGATCAGCTCAATGTTGAGTCCGTCGGGGTCGGTGAGATGCAGCACATTCTCGCCAAACCGAACCGAACGCATGGTTGGTACTTCGGCTTTGATTAGCCGCTCTTCCCAGAAGTCCAGGGAGCCCGGCCGCACGGTGAACGCCGTGGCACCGACGGCGAAGATGCCATTGCGGCCACGGAACGCCTGCGGCCACGGGAAGAACGTGAGGATGCTGCCCGGCGTGCCCGCGCCGTCGCCGTAATAAAGGTGGTAGGTGCCGGGGTCGTCTTGGTTGACGGTGACCTTGACCAGCCGGAGCCCCAGGAGCCCCGCGTAGAAATCTACGTTGCGCTGCGGGTCGCCGCTCATGGCGGTGATGTGGTGGATACCAAGAATGCTCATGCTTTGTTCAACTCTCCTTGCTTGCAGATAGTTGCATTCGCAACTATCACCGTGACTATGGGCCTGTGCGACTCACAATGACACAATATCTGCATGTCTTACGCGCCGGGTTCGGAAACCATTGGCATCATCGGCTATGGCAACCAAGGACGACCTCATGCCCAGAACCTGCGCGACAGCGGCCGGGACGTGGTGGTGGGCCTGCGCGAGGGGAGCCCGAGTGCAGAACGCGTGCGAGAAGACGGGCTACGCGCGGTGAGCCTGGAAGCAGCCGCCCGATGCGATGTGGTGGCGCTACTGCTGCCCGACGAGCGCATGGGCGAGGTGTGGCGTGACCACGTGGCCCCGGTGGCGCGGGACGGGCAGATGCTGATGTTTGCCCACGGTTTTGCCATCCACTTTGGCCTGATTCAGCCCCTGGCGGGGATGGATGTGGCGCTGGTTTCACCAAAAGGTGCAGGCAAATGGGTTCGGGCGATGTACGAGGCGCGGAGCGGGCTGCCCGCGCTAGTGGCGGTGCACCAAGACGCCACGGGGCGGGCCCATGAGCGAGCCATGGATTACGCGGAGGGCATTGGGGCGACCCGCGTGGGGACGCGTACAACCACCTTCCGGGCCGAGACAATTACCGACCTCTTTGGCGAGCAGGCCGTGTTGTGCGGCGGGATCCCGGCTCTGATCCAAGCCGGATACGAGACGCTGGTAGATGCGGGCTACGAACCCGAAGACGCCTACTTGGAGTGCGTCTACGAAGCCAAGCTCATTGTGGATTTGATGCTGGCACAGGGGCTAGCAGGGATGCGGCGGGCCATCTCCCCCACCGCCGCCTACGGCGGGCAGCGGGCGTTTCACCGATTGGTGAATGACCAGACCCGCGCCGAAATGAAACGACTTCTCAATGAGATCGAGGACGGCTCCTTCGCCCAGGAATGGGTTCAGGCCGCCCCGGCGGGCGTGCCCGTGCCCCCGGGGGCGGAACCCCTGGATGCCGCCCGCGAAAGCCTGATGCAGGAATGGCCGGAATGGCGCCCGATGGGCGCCCCTACCAGCGCACCCCGGCCGTAAGCAGCGGTCGCTGATCCGTCCGGAACGGCGAGGCCGGCAGCCCCGCGCCATTGAAGAGCGAGGCTTCGGGAATGGCCGACCAACCGTAGCGCACTTCGGTCGGGCGTTGCACCCCGGATGCCGTCAGCACCACTGTTTCGCCCTCAATGCGCGCGGTGGCGTCCTTGAACTCGCCGCTGGCTTCGGCAATCTGGAAGCCCGTCAATCCCTTCGGTCCGGCCTTCAGCCCCTGGGCATGGGCAAAGTGAACCCGCACTGCGCCCGTCATCGCTTCCACCTTTTGGTAAAGCGGACCCGAGTACGCCACGCCCATGCCGTAGTCCTTGGCCAAGGCCCACGCCGCCAGGCGCCGCCCGACGTTGAACTTGTCACGTGGGTGGATATCGGCAAGGTTGTCCACCAGGTCGGTGGTCACCACCATGCCAGTCTTCGGCACCGAGAGCGCCAAACGTTGCGCTTCGCGCAGCTCGGCCGATTTCGCACTACCATCGTAGTTGTGGGGCGCAATCTGGACGAAGTAGAACGACATGTCGTCGTTCTTCCACCACCGTCGCCAGTCCTCAATCATCAGGGGGAAGGACATCTGGTACTGCTCCGCTCGCCCCACATTGCTCTCGCCCTGATACCACAAGAAACCGCGCGCACTGAACGGCAGCACCGGCTGGATCATCGCGTTATAGAGCGTGGAACCTCGCCAGTTGCCATTCCCATCCAGCGGCATTTGACCATTCGGTGAAAGCTTGCTCATCACCGCCGAGGGGCTTGTCCAGCGCTCCACTTCGGTCCCGCCGTAGCTGGTGGTAATGAGTCCCACCGGTACGCCAAGTTCCTCTTGCAAACGCCGCCCGAACCAATAGGCTACGGCCGACCATTCCGCCATGCCTGCGCCCCCGGCGGCCTCCCACGGCCGATCTACATCCGCCACCGGCACATTGCTGTGCCGTAGCGGCACAAAGTAGCGGCGCAACATGGGATTGTTGCCCTGCACTTCGGCCATGTTTCCGCCCGGCCGACCGCCATCGCACTGCGCCAGAGTCCACTGCATGTTGCTTTGGCCGCTACAGATCCAGACTTCGCCGAGATACACCTCGCGTTGGAGGGTCTTCCCCGCTTGGGTCACTGTCAGCTTGAAAGGCCCGCCCGCCTTGCCGGTCGGCACCTTGGTCATCCAATAGCCGCTTGCGCCCGCCCGCGCCGTGGCCCGGGCACCCTCGGCCCAGCTTCCCTGCACTTCCACCGTCGTCCCCGGCGGCGCCCAGCCCCAAACAGCCGAACGCGTTTGCTGTTGTAGCACCGCGCCATCGGAGAACAGAGAAGAGAGTTTCAGCTCGGTGGCTTGCACCGCAGCGAGGGAGGCAAGGAGAAGCGCCGTCACGCTTCCTCTTCTACCTCAGCCCTGCGCCAAAACGCGAAACTTAATCGCGATCGAGGCTATCCAGGTGGGTGGTTTCGATCCGCCGAATCTGGCGGACGGCGGAGCGCATGACAATGCTTTCCGTCTTGGCAAAACCACGACCGTAGCGCACGCCCTTGAGTAGGTCGCCGGTGGTGATGCCCGTGGCGGCAAAGACCACGCTGCCCCGCGCCATATCTTCCGTCACCAGCACACGGTCGGGGTCGCCATTCATCATGGTGCTGGCCCGCTCGCGGTCTTCTTCGCTGCGGAACTTGAGCCGAGCCTGCATGTCGCCGCCGACGCACAGCACGGCAGCCGCCGAGAGGACGCCTTCCGGCGCGCCGCCGATGCCCATCAGACCGTCAATGCCGCTGTCTTGGTCCAGCGCGGCAATGGCCACCGAAAGGTCACCATCCGGCACCAATTGCACGCGGCATCCGGTTTCGCGGAGTTCGCTAATAAGCGCCTCGTGCCGGGGACGATCCAGGCAGCCGATGATGAGTTCTTCGACATCCTTGCCCAGTGCCTTGGCCATCAAGCGCACGTTGACGCGCGGGGGCAGGGTGATATCGACAATGCCTTTGCACTCGGCGCCGACCACGAGCTTTTCCATGTAGGTGTCGGGGGCGTGCATCAGCCAACCTTCGCCTTCGGCGGCGGCGGCCAGAACGCTGATGGAGTTCGGGGTGCCGTTGGCACACAGGTTGGTGCCTTCCAGCGGGTCCACGGCTATTTGAATCTTGGGGCCACCCCGCCCGAGCTTTTCGCCAATGTAGAGCATGGGGGCTTCGTCGCGCTCGCCTTCGCCGATCACGATGGTGGCGTCTATCGGCATGCTGTCCATGGCCCGGCGCATGGCGTCGCAGCTGGCCTGGTCGGCTTCGTCTCTCATGCCCTTGCCCACCCACTTGGCGGCGGCGAGAGCGGCGGCTTCGGTCAGGCGGAGAAAGTCGCTACTGCTGTAGCCGTCCGTGGGCACCGAAGCATCGTTGGTTCGAGGCATGGTGGAGAGGATACCGGCACGTCCCGTGCCAACTTGCCCGGATTTTGTTTCCTTGACCTAAGTCCCGTGACTCATGGCGCCAATACTGAGGGGTATTATCGTGTCTCGCGTTGCCGCATAGCTCAGCAGGTAGAGCAGCTGACTGTTAATCAGCGGGTCGTAGGTTCGAGTCCTACTGCGGCAGCCACTTTTTAGGTTCAAATTCACCGGGAAGAGACCCCTGTTGCCATTGCCTGGGAGTAGAACTGGGAGTAATCGGAACCCCGAGCGTGTCTCACGAATCTGTCTGGGCTCCAAGATTCTTCGCCCGACGCCTCGTTTCGTTGTGATACTGGTATCGACATATGTCGTCGCAGAAGCGGGTCTTGGAGGAGCGTCCGCGGCCTATTGGTGAGCCGCACTTCTGGCACTTCCTCTCCAGAAGTTGCAGCCCTTGCC
>ERZ761602.8265-NODE-8265-length-10562-cov-11.823356_pt1 | contig 10562 bp, 7 predicted proteins | sample MGYA00512165_ERZ761602 | MGnify/ENA primary metagenome ERZ761602 (study PRJEB28899, sample SAMN02445085) | bioreactor sludge metagenome | biome: EBPR sludge; isolation source: Thorneside wastewater treatment plant | place: Australia: Brisbane, Thorneside...
TCACAGCCGCCAGCCGACGTCGCCGTAGGCGGTCAGGCTGAGGGCAAAACCGTCGCCACCGGCAAGCAGGCGGCGACGGGTGGCGAGAAACACCTCGCCGAAGCTGCGCCCGCTGCCGGCCGCCGCTTTCAGCTCGGCCAGCAATTCGGAGACGAAGGCGATGGCACGCCGGCCACGGATCGTCGCCAGCGTCCCGATCACCAGCGCCGCCCGTTCGCGCTTGAACGCCTCGACGAAGTTGAGGAACGGTACGTCGCTCAGTTGCGTGCTGCAACCGAGCAGCAGCACCACCGGCGCCGCTGCCGCCGGTCCGGCAACGTGGGAACTCTCGAGTTCCGGACGAGTCAGCAGCACGCCGCCGATCTCCAGCCCGCTGATCCCCGGATGCGCCGGATCTTCCTGCGAATGCGGCAACAGCAGGAGCAGCGACGGCGAATCCTCGGCAACCGCCCGCTCCCACTCGGCCCAGTCGCGCACCGTCCGCGCGCTGCCCGCGGCCTGCCGCACGGCGTCCATGATGCCGCCGGGGTCGGCGAGATCCTGCGCGCGCACCCGCTTGCTGGCGCCGACGAGCACCGAGCGCAAGGCATCGAGGCGATCGGCGCCGGGCTGCGGCAGACGGATCGTGTAGTCCGCTGCGCTCGGCGCCGCCATTTCCGGCTGTCGCTCGATGACGCAGTTCAGCCCCCAGAAACGCAACGGACAGTGAAAGCCGCGATCGTCGCGGTGCGCACACTGCTCGTGGCTGCCTTCACCGAGCAGCGCCGCGCGCGCGTTCGGGCAGAGTGACGCGCCGCCCTGTGGCAACGGTGCGGCGTAGAGAATCTCGACCGGCAGCCAGGCGCCGGCACGCGCCTCGACGATCTGGATGCGCGCTCCCTCGGGCACCCTGCCCTGCATTGGCGCGGGCATCGCCTTGAGGAGCGAGCGGCCGTAACGCGCCAGTGCGTCGAAGAGCTGCAGCAGCGCCGGATCGTCGAGCGACGCGCGCGCCGCCGTGAAGCTCGCCTCGGCGGAGAGCAGCGTCTTGACCTCGCCGACCAGGCGGTCGATGCCCAGCGGTTCGCGGAAACTGACCTCGCTGCCGACGACCGTCGTGAAACCCGCCTGGCCGGTGGCCGCGTGATTGACGACGATGGCGGCATCGAATGGCTGCGCCGTCGGCGACGGGTCGAAGGACGCCGCCACCCGGTTCTCGACCGTCAGCGCCAGGCGTCCGTCCGCACCGGCGAGCGGCGATGAAAGGATGAGCGTCTGCAGGATCCGTGTTTCATGGGCGATCAGGATGCGCGCCCGGTATTCTTCGCGCACACCGTGCGTGCGGAAGCTGAAACGACAAGGCTGGCTGTCGCCCTCCGCCGGCAGGAACAGCCGCCCCTGCTGCGGCGTGTGCAGACGACCGCTGGCGTTTCGGACCAGTGGTACGAAGAAGAGGTCCAGCCAGTGACCGGCATCCGACGGCGGCAGACGGCCGCTTGGGAAGATCTCCGGGGCGCTGAGCGCATGCGCCCGCGGCAGCCCGATGTCGAGGTCGATGACGTAGGCCCGGTCGCCTGCCAGACGGTCCTCGACGCGCTGTGGCCGGGCCGCGTCGCTGACGTCGATGACGCTGCCGTTGAGCCGCCGCTGCTCGCCGGCCGTGGCCGCGGCGTCGCCGGCGGAGTCGGTCGCCGCCGCGGCGCGCGCCGCGAGTCGTCCCGCGAGCGCGCCGCGCAGGCGCGCCAGCTCGCTGACCGCACCGGGGTCGCTCGCCCACGAGCTGCGCGCCGTGCTGGCTGCCAGCGCGCGTGCGAGCGCCGCCTCCTCGTCGCTGAGTGGCTCGCCGCCTGGGCCTGCCGGCGACCGTCCCCTTGCTCCGCCGACACCAGCCTGCCCGGACGACAGCAGGCGATCGACCTGGCGCGCCAGCCGCTGCGCCACCACCGACAGCCGAGCTTCTTCAACCAGCCGGCGCGAGGCGATGAACAGCACCGGTTCGCCGCCGGCATCATCCTGCACCACCGACAGCGCCCGCTGCAGCGCGACATCGAGCGGCTGATCGCGGGCGAGATGTGCCAACAGGGAATCGATGTACTCGCCCTGCCGCTCGCGCTCGACTGCGGCAACTCCGACGCCACCCCCCGGCACCGCGGCGCACAAGGCAGCGGCAAGCGGCAGGATTCGCTCGCCGGCAGCGCCGGCGCCGCCGAGCACCAGCACGCAGGCGGCTGGCAGACGGCGCGCTGAGTGCAAGACGCGCGCCAGGCCGCGCCGCAGATCCTCTGGCAACAACAGCAGCTGGCAATCCTCGCCCGCGGCGACGATGCGCAGCAGCTCCGGCCAACGGCTTGCCACCAGCGCCTTCGCCAAGTCAGCGGCGGGCGTGTCGCCAAGGATCGCGATGCGCAGCGGCCAGTCCCAGGCGATCGCTCGCGGCGGCCCGGCGAGGCGCAGATAGGCCGAACTCGCGAGGCCGCCGCCGTTGCCGAGGAGCAGCCCGAACAGCCAGGGCAGCTCCGGCACGACCGACGACCGGTCGGCGACCGACTGGGCTTCGATCTCGAGCCGCAACAACGAGCGCCCGCCATCGCGGGCAGGCAGCCGGGACTCGCTGAAGCACTCCCAGGCAGCGACGAAGTCCTCTGCCGGCGGCAGTGCAGCGCCACCGTCGGCAATCGCCGACAATACGGCAGCGAGGCGGTCGAGGCTCAGGACGGCGACTTCGCCCGCAGCGGCGGCAAGGCGGCACGCGGCGGCGATCGGTGCCGAACCGTCGCGCCCGACACCGAGCAGCGCCGCGGCGGCGACGGCGCGGGCGAACGACTCCTGCGGCAGAGCGGCACCCCAGGCCCCGAACAGTGATCGGCTCATCCTTCCCTCCCTGCCAACCCTTGGTCAACGCGAAGCAACCGCCATGGCACCAGCGGCTGATCTCCCGCCGGATGCCGGCCTTGAGCTGCTCTGACCCCGCGGCGGCACCCGGAGGAGTGGATTATGCGGCAAATCGAAGCGCGCGCGACCACCGCAGACGGTAGCAGCGACGCCGGGCCCAAGAGGGAAAGCTGATCCTGGTCAACGACGGCAGCGGACGCAACTGCTGGCAACTCATCGAGGCTCTGGCGCAATGCGACCCGCAGGTGCGCGGTCTTGACCTGATGCACAATTACGGGCAGCACAATGCGCTGCTCGCCGGCATCACGCGGGCCAGACACTCGATCATCGTCACCATGGACGACGACCTGCAGCACCCACCCGAGGAATTGCCGAAACTCCTGGCGGCGATCGCGGCCGGCTGCGACGTCGCCTACGGCAAGCCGCAGCGGCGCGAACATTCGCCGTGGCGCAACCTCGCATCGCGACTCACCAAGCGCGCCATGCGGGTTGCGCTGGGCGCCGAGATGGCCGAACGGAGCAGCGCCTTCCGCATGTTCCGCGCCGAGCTGCGGGAGGGATTCGCCGGCTTTCGCGATGCCCAGGTGTCGATCGACGTCCTCCTCTCCTGGAGCGCCGATCGTGTGGCCTGCGTGGACGTCGATCATCATCCACGCCGGCAGGGGCGCTCAGGGTACAACCTGGGCAGGCTGCTGGCGGTCACCCTCGGCATGATCACCGGCTATTCGACGCTGCCGCTGCGCTTGGCCAGCGGCCTCGGACTGGTCTCGGCCACGCTGGGCCTGGGGCTGCTGCTCTGGCTGCTGCCGCGGATGCTGGTGCCGGACAGCCAGACGCCGGGCGTGACGTTGATTGCCGCGATGGTCGCGCTCTTCGCCGGGCTGCAGCTGCTCGCCATCGGCATCGTTGGCGAGTACCTCGCCCGCATGCACTTCCGCACGCTCGGCAAACCAGCCTTCGTCATCCGCAGGGATACGGGCACGCCGCCACGACCGGAAGAGCACGAATGATGAGGAAGGCCCTCATCCTCGGCACTGGCGCCGCACAGGTCGACGCCATTCGCCATCTCAGGGACACCGGCTGGTGGGTGATCGCTTGCAGCTACCGGCGCGAGGGGCCGGGGCTGGAGTTCGTCCACCAGTTCCGGCAGATCAACATCACCGACGTCCCGGCGCTCGAGGATCTGGCGCGCCGTGAAGGCGTCGAACTCATTTATTCGGTGGGCTCCGACCTCGCCATGCCGGCCGTCGCGCGAGTTGCCGCTGCCCTCGGACTGCGCAGCTTCATCTCACCCGCGCTTGCCGACCTGACGCAGAACAAGGTCAGCCTGCGCGAGTACCTGCAGCGCCGGCGCATCAGCCCGGTCAGTTACCGGCAACTGCGACGGCGCGCTGACGCCGCCGCCTGGAACCACTTCCCGGCGATCGTCAAGCCGGCCGACAGCCAGGGGCAGCGCGGTGTCTGCAGGGCCGACACGATGGGCGAGCTCCTCAGGTGCCTGGAGCCGGCGCTGGCTGCCTCGCGCAGCGCCACCGCGATCGTTGAGGAGCTGCTCGAGGGCCCCGAGGTCTCTGCCAACGTCTTCGTCGTCGACGGCACGATCGTCGTCAATGAGCTTTCGGACCGACTGGTGGTCGCCGACTTCCCGGGTGGAATCCCGCGCGGGCACGTGCTGATCACGCCGCGCCTCGACGGCTGCCACATCTGGCGCCTGATCCGCGAGGCGCGCGGCATCGACCTGCTGGCCGCCAGCTTCCAGTTGCTCTCGGGCGAGCCGTTGCGGGCCCTCGACGGGCCGCGACGAGCCGACCATGTCAGCCTGCAGTTCTTTCTGCAGCCGCCCGGCGGGCGGTTCTCGCGCGCGTCCTGCCGGACGCCCGCGACGGCCCTGTACAGCGAGTTCTACCTGCAGGACGGCAGCCCGGTCGCGCAGGTCAACGGCCACCTCGAGAAGGTCGGCTACTGCCTGCTGCCGGAAGCGGGATGCGCATTGCCCTGACCGGCGCCAGCGGCATGCTTGGTGGAGCGTGTCTGCGCCACCTCGCCGCCCGCGGTGACCGGGTCGTCGCGCTTGGCCGGGGCAACGCGGCGCCGCTCGTGCCGACGCCGCCCGGCATTCGCCGGCGCACCACCGACTACAGCCTCGCCGACCTCCAGCTCGCCCTGCGCGACGTCGACGCCGTGATCCACCTGGGCGCCCTGCGCGCCAACCCCGAGGCGGACCGCAGCGGCGGCTGGCCGTACTTCGAGGCCAACGTCCGCAGCACCGAGAATCTGCTCATCGCGGCGCGGGCGAACGGCGTCCGCAGCTTCTGCCTCGCCTCGTCGATCGCCGTGTACGGGCGAGACCACTGGCAACCGTGGCGCGAAAGCGATCCGCCGGCGCCGAGCAGCCACTACGGAATCAGCAAGCTGGCCTGCGAGCATCTGGTGGCGCTGCACGGCGAGCAGGCGGGCATGCGGGTCGTTGCCCTGCGCATCGCACAGATCGTCGGTGACGACCGGAGTCGCCAGCACGGCATGCTGCTGCAGTTCATCGCCCGCGCCCGCCGCCGGCAGAGCCTGCCACTGTGGGGCAGCGGCGGCGCAGCGCGCGATCTCGTCTACGTCGAGGATGTGGCCCGCGCCGTCCTGCTGACGCTCGACGACGAGCGCGCCAGCAGCGTCTACAACATCGGCGGCGGACGCGCCTTCTCCAACCTCGAGGTGGCGCAGACGATCAACGAGGTCTTCGGCAACCCCGCCGGACTGGTGCTCGACGCGACACGCCCGGATGAGGCAGGCAGCCAGTTCATGAACTGCAAGCGGGCACGACGGCGGCTCGGCTGGCAAAGGCAGTGGGACCTGCGCGCGGCGCTCGAAGAGCTCCGGCGGCAAGGCGCCTGATGCCCGGCGCCGCAGTCGTCACCCGGACGCCTGCCGCCGCCAGCGTGTGCAGCCGGGCTGCCCGGTGAGCAGCCGTCGTCGCCTGCTGCTCTGGCTGCAGTTCGCCGTTGCCGGCGTCGCCCTCGCGGCTGTCGTCGCGCTCGTCGACTGGCCGGCAGCCGCCGGCGTCTGGGCCGCCGCCGACCTCCGCTGGCTGGCCGCAGCCGGTCTCCTGTCGCTCGCCGGATTCGTTCCGGCAGCGCTGCGCTGGACCCGGCTGCTGGCCGCAGTCCACCTGCACTACCCAATCCTGGCCGCCTACCGCGCCTACCTCATCGGCGTCTTCTGCGGCCTGGCCATGCCGGGCGTCATCGCTGGCGATGCCGCGCGCATCTGGCTGGCTACCCGCGAAGCGCGCGCACCGCTGGCGCTGGCAACGAGCACGGTCGTCGCCGAACGCGCCCTCGGCGTCGCCGCCCTGCTTTCGATCCTCGCTCTGGGCATCGCCATCGTCGATGGCGCCGCCGCTGCCGGCATTCCCCGCTGGCTGCCCGCACTGGGCGCGCTGCTCGTCGCCGCGCTGGCCGCCCTGCCGCACTGCCTGCGCTGGCTCGACGGCAGGTGGACGGCGCAGGCAACCACTGGCCGCTCACTTCCGGCCACGCTTTTCACCCGCCTGCGCACCGCCATCGGCGCGCTGCGCGGCATCGGGGTTGCCGAACTGCTGCTGGCGCTCGTCCTGTCGATCGTCTTCCAGTTGATCGACATCATCGTCGTCCAGACCATCGGCCGTGCGCTCGCCATCGATCTCGGCCTGGCGACCCTGCTCGTGACGATGCCCCTGGTCTACCTGGCGACGGTGCTGCCGCTGTCACCCGGCGGCCTCGGTGTCCGCGAGGGAACGATGGCGTTCGTCCTGGCGCAGTCCGGCGTCAGTTCTTCGGCAGCCGCCCTGCTGGCGCTGACGGTCTTCCTCAATCGTGTTCTCGTCGGCGCCGTCGGCGGCCTCGCCTACCTCGCCGGTGGCGGCAGGCTGCCGGACCGCAGCGCCCCGTGCGGCTCTGCCGCCGAAGCCGTGGTCGGCCGGCGAAATCCGGCTGCCGGGCGCAAGGACCAGATGGGGCGAGACGACCACTGATCCTGCCGCCCGAAATTCCGGCGCCACCTCTCCCATTCAGCAATCGAAACAATGGCGCCTGGAAAATGCCGACGGTCAGAGCCCGAGGAAGGCGCGAATCTTGTCCCGCATGCCCACCTCGGCCTTCGTCCCGCCCGGCTCCGCCTCGACGTACCGTTGCGAGAACTCGTTCATTTCCTGCTCGCGGCGGGCCAGGATGCCGGCGAACGCCTCGGCGATCTCGGGCCGCGACTGGACGAGCTGCTCGACCGTCGCCTGGTCGAGACGGTAGCAGACGAGGTCGCTGCGCGCGATGACCGTATCGTGACGCAGTTCGCCGGTGAGGACGCCACGCTCGCCGAAGGTGCTGCCGGCGGCGATGGTGCGGAACAGTTGTCGTGGCTGCTGCGGAAACTCGAGGCACACGTCCGCCTCGCCGGCGGTCAGCAGATAGAGCCAGTGGGCGACGTCACCCTGCCGGTAGATCACGTCACCAGCGACGAAGGGGGCATGGATGAGGTGCTGGCTGATGGTCAGCAGTTCGTCCTCCTGCAGGCTGGCGAAAATCTCGAAGCTGCGCAGGTCGGCGAGTCGCCTCTCGCCTTCACGGCGCTGGATCGACTTGCGATAGGCCTCGTTCTCCTTGGTCACCAGCAGCGACTGCTCCGGCACGGCCAGCTCCATGCGACCCCGCTGCAGGGCAGCGAGCAGGTGCACGCGCACCGCCGAGTCGGTCGGGTCGTCCGCCTGCGGATCGATCATCCAGTAGCGCAGCGCGTAGCGCGCGTAACCCGGGCCGAACTCCATCAGGACGCAGGATGGCCGGGGATCGTCGGCAACGTTGGGAATTTCGGCCACGCTGATCGCCTTCTCGACGGCGGCGATCACCTGCGTCGGCGGCGAGTCGTAGGTGAGGTTGAACCACAGCCAGCGTCGCCACGGCCAGCTCGCGACGTCCTCGCGACCATAGACGGTGAAACGGCCACGCATCAACTGGCTGTTGGGCACCACCACCACTTCGCCGTTGCGCGTCCGGATCGTCGTCTGCCGCCAGCGTATCTGCGCCACGCGGCCGTTGATGTCGTCGATGCGCATCCAGTCGCCGGTACGCAGCGAGTTGTCGAGCTGCAGCGCGACTCCGGCGAGGATATTGCCCAGGGTATCCTGCATGGCAAAGGCGAGCACGGCGGTGATCACCGCCGAGGTGGTCAGCAGGCTCGATGGGTCGAGACCGACGAAGTGCAGCCGGGCGAGGATGAACAGCGCGTACAGCGACAGCACGCAGATGTCTTCGACGATGCGCGCGACGACGATGCCGACGCGCGGCAGGATCGCGCGAAAGGCGAAGATCGCCAGCAGCCGGAACAGCGCCATTCCCGAGCCGATGACGAAGAGCTCGTGCAGCATCACCGCCAGCCGCGAGTAGTCGAGCGCCTCGAGCATAGCGCCGATGAGCTGGCCGAGCAGGCAGAGGACGAAGGCGACGAAGGTCGCGGCGACGCGCCGGCGTTCCCTCGCCAGCAGGCGCAGCGACAGCAAGGTCACGCCGACCGCAGCAGCGATGACGTATTTTGTCTCCGGCAGCCAGAAGTAGGCCCAGATTCTCTGCAGCATCAGCTCCATCGTGATTCACCCCATCGACCAGTCACCACCTTGTCCACGGTGTCTCTGGCGCGGCCGCCACGGCCCGCGTCATCCGCGATCCGCGGGAAATCAGATCAGCCCGTCGAAGGGTTGCACCTCGACGACATCGCCGGCAGCAACCGGCCCGCTCTGGTGCCCGAGGACGATGAAACAGTTTGCCTCGGTCATCGAGCGCAGGATTCCCGAGCCCTGCGCGGCGGCCGGCCGGACCCGCCAGCCGCCGCCGACGTGGCTGAGGATGCCGCGCTGGTATTCGCTGCGCCCCGGCGCCTTCTTGAGGCCGCGCTCGCAAACCGCCGGCAGCAGCGGCACGACGGGCAGCGGATCGGCACCCATCAGCCGGTAGAGGGCCTCGCGGATGAACTGGTAGAAGGTCACCATCACCGCGACCGGGTTTCCCGGCAGCCCGAACAGCCAGGCGCCGCCATCGGCATTTCCGGCGGCGCTGCCGATGCGGCCAAAGGCCAGCGGGCGCCCGGGTTTCATGGCGATCTTCCAGAACAGCACCTCGCCCAGCTCGGCCATCAGCGGCTTGACGAAATCGGCCTCGCCGACCGATACGCCGCCGCTGCTGATCACCACGTCGGCTGCCGCGGCTGCCGCGCGCAAGGCCTCGGCGAGGCGCTGCGGATCGTCGGCGACGACGCCCAGATCGAGCAACTCGCAGCCGAGTCGGCTGAGCATGCCGAACAGGGTGTAACGGTTGCTGTCGTAGACCTCGCCGTCCGCGAGTGGCGTGCCGATCGAGCACAGCTCGTCGCCGGTCGACAGGAAGGCTACCCGCAGGCGACGGAAGACCCTGATTTCGGCGAACCCGAGCGAGGCCACCAGCCCCAGTTCGGCGGGGCGGATCAGGCGTCCGGCGGCCAGCGCCGGCCGGCCGAGCGCCAGATCCTCGCCCGCCAGGCGAATGTTCTGCCCCTTGCGCTGGCCACCCGGGATGAACACTCGCTGACCATCGACGCGGGTGACTTCCTGCATCACGACGGTATCGCAGCCGGACGGCGGGACCGCGCCGGTCATGATGCGCACGCACTCCCCGGCCGCCACCGACCCGGCGTAGGCACGGCCGGCCAGGGCCGTGCCGACCATGCGCAGCGACGTTCCGCCGACCTCGTCCAGATCGGCGTGGCGCAGCGCATAGCCATCCATCGCCGAGTTGTCGGCAGCGGGAACGTTGCACGGGGCGATCAGGTCGCGGGCCAGCACGCGACCCAGCGCGCTGCGCAGCGCGACGCGCTCGCTGGCCAGCAGCGGCCGCAACTGGCTGTGGATGAAAGCGCGCGCCTGGTCGACCGTCAGGGCATCCGGATCGTGTCCATCGAGACAACTGAAGTGCGCGGCAAGACTCATGGCTGTCCATCCGATCGCTCGGGTCGTTCGCTCGCTCCGGGTATCCCGGCCTGCTCGCGACGCATTTTTCCTCGGCGCTCAGCCGCCGGTCATCGACATGAAACGCAGCACCTGTGGCGAGTCCATCTGGTTGCCGAAATCATGCCGCCTGGCCTTGATTCCGATGCCCTGGACGATCGCCGCACGCAGGGGCTGCGGGTCGATCGGGTGCGCACGCAGGACCGGCAGCAGAGGCACGGCGCCGTTGTTGCCGAGACAGGGGTAGAGTTCGCCGCGAGCGGTGATGCGAACCCGGTTGCAGCTGTCGCAGAAGTTGTGGCTGTGCGGCGAGACGAAACCGACGCGCGTCTCGCTGCCCGGTATCCGCCAGTAGCGCGCGGGGCCGCCACTGCTCTCGGCGGAAGGCACGAGGAGATGGCGCGTCCGCAATCGGGCGAGTGCCTCATCGCTGCCGAGGAAGTGCCGTTGGCGCGCGTCGCCGACATCGCCGAGCGGCATCTGCTCGATGAACGAGATGTCGATACCGCACTCGACGGCGAAGTCGACGAGATCGACCAGCTCGTCGGCGTTGACCTCGCGAATCATCACCGTATTGATCTTCAGCCGGTCGAAGCCGGCCGCCCGCGCCGCGTCGAGGCCACGGAGAACCTTCGCCAGATCGCCGACGCGGGTGATCTGGCGGAAGCGCTCGGGCTGCAGGGTATCGAGGCTG